>Ga0187893_10004563_pt1 | contig 26132 bp, 25 predicted proteins | sample MA1701074metaG_FD_139574 | JGI IMG/M metagenome (GOLD analysis project Ga0187893, IMG submission 139574) | White microbial mat communities from a basaltic lava cave in the Kipuka Kanohina Cave System on the Island of Hawaii, USA - MA170107-4 metaG ... | reverse complement strand
GGCCAGGAAGCGACCAGCATGCACTCACCGCCGCCTGGACCTTCAATGACACCGGGGCCTAAACCTGATGCCCCGCCCTCGATCTCGGGAGACACTTGACAGGCCGTTCCACCTCAGGTCGCCATTGAGTCACTTCTCGCCCCGCACGTCCACCCAGCTTTTCTGGATACTTACCGGACACCATGTCCGGTAACTAACCAGAACACACAAGAGGCCAGTGGGCTGCCCGGGCGCCACCCGCGCCCCGGGAGACCGCCGGTCCTCACCTTCGGTGAGGCAGGCGTCAACGATGCTGGTCAGGCTTGTCCTGGCTACAGGGAGGGCGCTTGACGCCGCTGGTCCGTAGACGCGTCGCGCGCTCGCCAGCCTGTGCCAAGTAAGAAACGGTTACGTCGTGCCAAGTGAAAGCGGGTTTCCGGCCGCCAACGCGTCCGGCGACCTACAACTTCTACAGGAGGGCCCAGTAATCAGGGTTACCCTGTCTTCGCGCGTGTGACCCTCAAAGCGCACGTGACGATATCGGATGAGCTGTTCGAGTCGAACTAGAAAATTATCTAATATGACACGCACGGAACCAGCGGTGTACGCCGCTCTGTGGCAACTTTGTGCCACGTGCGCCCGCGAGACGCAATCGGCAATCTCGGCGGAGTCTAGTTACAACCGCACGTGCAGCTGCATGGCCTGTCAGCCGTGTTGACCTCCCCATGCGTCGAACGGTCGATGTCGCCGTCCGGGTTGGAGCCTGAATCCCTCGCAATCCTTACAATGGGCAATTTTTCCCGGATTTTGGTACTCACCCGAACCTCCTTCGGCCGTTCAATGTCCGCTACCAGCATATCTACTCTCGGGTCCGATGCGAACGCGAGAAACGTCATGACAACGGGATGAGCAGCTCGGCGGCCCTGAGGGCGTAACCTTTGATCACCCACCAGGCGAGGTATTCGGCGATCTCATCGCGGGCGGTGTCGTCGATGGTGCCTTCCCAGTGGCTGAGGCGACGGTCGATCTCACCGGCGATCATGCGGTCGAGCGCCTCGACCACGCGCTCCTCGGGGTATAGCAGGTACGCGTGAGCGGCCTCGGTGCGGATGCGGGCAGCGAGGTGGGTGGCGGCCTCGTCGAGATCGTCGGGCAGCGGCTCGGGGAGGGTCTCCACAACGTGGGCGGTGTCGTCTTCCTCGACACGGCGCAGGCAGTAGCCGGCGGTGATGGCATGCCCCGCCCAGATTCCCAGCTCGGGCACGGGCTGGCTCGTCCGCTCACGAGCCACGACCTCGTTGAGATAGCGGTAGCTCCGGGGGGTGAACGGGTGGGTCTGGCCGAGCGCCCGCGCGCGGAAGATCAAATCGTCGAGCTCGAGCATCGTGACGGCCACCTCCTCGCGGGAACTCTAGCGCGGCTCCGCCCCGGCCCGACGAGCGTGGACCGGTGCAGGGGTCGGCGCGCACGCCTGGCGGTAGTTGTGTGCTGGATGTGCGACACATGTGTCGCACATCCAGCACAGAGCCGGGGCCGGCGCCAGCGATAGGGTGGCGGGGCGGAATTTTTGTGGGACGTGCGGGCGAGGGACTGCGGTGAACGAAGCGGTGTTGTCAATCCAAGACCTCACGGTCGAGTTCGACACACCCGACGGGGTGGTGCACGCGGTCGACCATGTGAGCTATGATGTGCGCCCGGGCGAGATCCTCGGGGTGGTAGGCGAGTCGGGCTGCGGCAAGACCGTCACGGCGCTCGCGGTGCTCGGCTTGGTGCCGCGGCCACCGGGGCGGATCGTCAGCGGGAAGATCCTCTTCGACGGCAACGATCTCCTGGCGGCCAGCCGGAAGGAGCTGCGGCGGGTCCGCGGGTCGGAGATCGCGATGATCTTCCAGGACCCGCAGTCGTCCCTGAACCCGGTCTTCACGATCGGCCAGCAGATCGCCGACGTACTGCGCGCGCACGACGCACGGGTGTCGGCCCGGGCGGTGAGGGCCCGCACGGTCGCGCTGCTGGAGATGGTCGGCGTCCCCGACGCCAAGGCCAGGCTCGGCGACTACCCGCACCAGTGGTCCGGCGGGATGTGCCAACGGGCGATGATCGCCATGGCGATGGCCAACCGGCCGAGGCTGCTCATCGCCGACGAGCCGACCACCGCGCTGGACGTGACCGTCCAGGCGCAGATCCTCGACGTCCTCGAGGCCGCCCGGCGCGAGACGGGCGCGGCCACCGTCCTCATCACCCACGACCTCGGGGTGATCGCCGAGGCTGCCGACCGGGTGATCGTCATGTACGCGGGCCGGGTCGTCGAGGCCGCCGGCGTCGAACGTGCCTTCCACGCGCCCCGCCATCCGTACACCGCGGGGCTGATGGGCAGCCTGCCTCGCCTCGACGCCGCCCGGGACCGCCTCGTCGCGATCCCGGGCCAGCCGCCGAGCCTCGTCGCGGTGCCGCACGGGTGCGCGTTCCATCCCCGATGCGCGCTGCGTGCCAGCCGGGCCCGCTGCGTGGAGGAGCCGCCGCCGCTCGTGCCGGCCGGCAGCGAGCACCATGCGTCGGCCTGCCATTTCTGGGACGAGATGGACGGCGCGGATCAGCCGGGGACGCCTCCCGGCCCCTGCGCGGTCGTCACCGCCACCGCGGCGGCACACGGCGATGGGGGCGCCGAGGTCCTGCGGGTAGAGGACCTGGTCGTCCGCTTTCCCGTCCGCTCCAACGTGCTGCGACGGGTCGTCGGGGCGGTCCATGCGGTGGACGGGATCAGCTTCACGCTGTCGGCAGGCGAGACGCTGGGGCTCGTGGGGGAGTCGGGGTGCGGCAAGACGACGACCGCGCTGGCGATCATGCGCCTGGTCCGCCCTACGGGCGGCCGCATCGTGTTGGGAGGAGTGGACGTCAGCGCCGCCACACGTGGCCAGCTGCGCGCGGTCCGCCGCGGGGCCCAAGTCGTGTTCCAGGACCCCTACGCCTCGGTCAACCCGCGGCTGACCGTCCAGAGCATCGTCGGCGAGCCGCTGGCCATCCACGGCACGGCCGACCACCGCCAGCGGCGGGCGCGCGTCGCCGAGCTGCTGGACCTCGTCGGCCTGAGCCCCGAGCACGCCAACCGCTACCCCCACGAGTTCTCCGGGGGGCAGCTCCAGCGGATCGGCATCGCTCGGGCGCTCGCGCTCGAACCCAAGATGCTCATCCTCGACGAGCCGGTGTCGGCGCTCGACGTCTCCATCCAGGCGCAGATCGTGACCCTGCTGCAAGAGCTCCAAGAGCGGCTCGGCCTGGCTTACCTGTTCATCTCCCACGACCTGGCCGTCGTCCGCCACATCTCTCACCGGGTCGCGGTCATGCGGCGGGGCAAGATCGTCGAGATGGGCGGCCACCACCTCGTCTACCAGCGGCCGAGCCATCCCTACACCCGGTCGCTGCTCGCCGCCGTCCCCGCGGCCGACCCGTCCCGGCGCACCCGGCGCTGAGCGACCGCTACCGGTCAGGCTCGAGGCGGGGATCGAGCACGTCGCGCAGGCCGTCACCGAGCAGGTTGAAGCCCAGCACCGTGAGGCTGATGGCGAGGCCGGGCCAGACCATGAGCGCGGGGGCGGTCTGCAGGAACAGCCGGCTCTGGTTGATCATCGTGCCCCACTCCGGCGTCGGCGGCTGGACCCCGAGGCCGAAGAACCCGAGCGCCGCCAGGCCGAGGATCAAGCCTCCGGTCTGCAGGCTGGCGAGGACGACCACCGGCGGGACGACGTTAGGGAGGATATGACGGAGCATGAGACGGCGGTCGCGAGCACCGAGCGCCTCGGAGGCCCTCACGAACTCGCGCTCGCGTAGCGACAACACCAGCCCCCTCACGATCCTGGCGTACCGCGCCCAGGAGACCCCGATCAGCGCGATCAGCACGTTGCGCAGGCCCGAACCGAGCGCCCCGACGATCGCGAGGTAGAGCACGAGGTCCGGGAGCGCGAGGAGCACGTCGACGACCCGCATGATCGCGGTGTCGAGCGCTCCGCCGTAGTAGCCGGCGACGCTCCCGACGACGATCCCGATCGCCATCACGGCGATGGTTGCGGCGGCGGCGATACCCAGCGACCATCGGCCCCCGAACAGGATGCGGCTCAGCATGTCCCGACCCAGCTCGTCCGTGCCGAGCGGATGTTGGAGGCTCGGGCTGGCCAGCCGGACAGTGGCGTCGACCGCGTTCGGGTCGTGCGGCGCGAGCATCGGAGCGAGCAGCGCGGCCGCCGTGAAGAGGCCGACCAGGAGCATGCCGGCCACGGCGATGCGATCCCGTAGCAGGCCCCGCAGCACCGATGCGCGACGTCCGGGAGCGGCCTGCCAGGCCCTGCGGGTTGCCGCGTGGTCTCCGACCTCGGGGCTGGACTCAACCGCCACGGCCGCGCTCCGCGTCGACGGCGAGGCGTATCCTCGGGTCCAGGCGAACGTAGAGCAGGTCGACGGCCAGGTTGATGAGTACGAATACCGTGCCGGTGAAGACCACGAACCCCTGGATGATCGCGTAGTCACGGTCGAAGATCGAGTCGACGACGAACTTTCCGACGCCTGGCCAGGCGAAGACGGTCTCGACGATGACCGTGCCGGTGACGAAGCCGCCGAAGATCAGCGCGGCAAACGTCACCACCGGGATCAGCGCGTTGCGCAGCGCGTGACGCAGGATCACCCAACGCTCCGGCAGCCCCATCGCACGGGCCGTGCGCACATACCGCTCGCCGAGCACCTCCAGCAGGCTCGAGCGCGTGAGGCGCATGAGGCTGGCGGTCGTGGCGAGCGCGAGCGTCAGCACGGGAAGCACGAGATGTTCTGGTCCGCCGCGCCCGGCGACCGGCAGGAGGCCCAGCACGACCGAGAACACGATGATCAGCAAGTAGGCGAGCACGAAGCTCGGCACCGAGTCGGCGAGGAGTGCCCCGACCCGCGAGCCATGGTCGATCAGCGAGTTGCGGCGTACCGCCGATACGACGCCGACCAGCAACGCGAGGAGGACCGCGACGGTGAACCCCGGGACCGCGATCTGGAGGGTGGCTGGCAACCGGGAGACCAGCTCGCCGAACACGGGGTCGCCGCTGCGGAACGACACGCCCAGGTCGCCTGTCACCGCGTTGGCGACCCACCGCCCGTACTGCACGAGGAACGGGTCGTCCAGCCCGAACCGCTCGCGGAACGCCTGGAGCTGCGCGGGCGTCGGCGGCTCGTCGAGCTCTCGGGCGAGGATCAGCTCGGCCGGGTCGCCGGGCGCCAGGCTGGCCAGCGCGAACGCGAAGAACGAGATCCCTAGCCACGTCGGGACGAGGACGAGGATCCGCCGCACGACGTAACCGGTCACTCCGTCAGGAAGACGGTCGACCAGCGCTGGTTCGTGCCGGACGGATGCGGCTCGAATCCCTGGACCGTGTCCTTCATCGCGTAGATCTGGTACGTCCCAGCCAGCACGATGCCGCCGACCTCGACGTCGACCAGCTGGTGCATCGCCTCCGCCGCCAACCGTTGCAGCTGTGCCGGATCGGTCGCTTGCTGCGTCTGGTCGATCAGCCGCTCGAACTCGGTGTCCGGCCCGGGCGAGATGAACGGCACGTTCTCGCCCGTCGCCTTCGAGTACCAACGCAGGGACAGCAGGAACGCCGGGTTGGCGTCGTTCTGGTTCGGCGTCGACAGGTCGAGGTCGTAGTTGCCCGAGTTGATCGCCTCGCGGTAGGCGCCGGCGTCGAGCCGCTCGATGCGGCCCGCGATCCCGACCTCCCGGAGCTGCGCCTGGACGAACTCCGCGGTCGTGAGGTCGATCCGGCTCGGGTCGAAGACGATGACCAGCTCCAGCGGCTGCCTGTCCTTCGTGCGCATCCCGTCCGGCCCCGTGGTCCACCCGGCCTCGTCGAGCAGCCGGGCGGCCTCCTCGGGGTCGTAGTCGATGCCCTCGACGAGGTCGGCGTGCTCGCCGAGCACAGCTGGGGGCTGGACGGTGTCGATCAGCTCGGCGTTGCCCGCCAGGACACCGTTCACGTACTCTTCGCGGTCCATCGCGTGGGCCACGGCGCGGCGCAGCAGCGGGTCCGCGAGCAGCTTGTCCGCGCCGGCCTGGTCACGGCGCGCGACGTACGCGAGCACGACCTGGCCGACCGGCGCCTGGGCGATGGTGATCCCGGGCTGGCCTTGGAGGCCGGCGAGGACCCCGCGCGGCACCCCGGTGATGAGGTCGACCTCGCCGTTCTGGAGAGCGAGCGTCCGGGTGGTGTCGTCGGGGTAGAACCGGAACGTGATCTTGTCCAGCTTCGCGGGCTCGCCCCAGTAGTTCTCGTTGCGCTCGACGACCAGCCGCTCACCCGGCACGTACTCGGTGACCTGGAAGGGCCCGGTGCAGGTCAGCTCACGGTTGGCGAACGGGTCGCTGCCCGGGGCGAGGACCGAGTAGGTCGGATGGTTGATCTGCTCGATGAGGCGCAGGTTGGGCTCGGTGGGCGTGATCTCGACCGTGCGGTCGTCGACGACGACCGTCGAGTCGGGACCGAGGAACGCGAACCCGCTCGTGTCCGGATCCTCGACCGTGTAGTCCATCGTGTACTCGACGGCCTGCGCGGTGAGCGGCTGCCCGTCGCTGAAGGTCACCCCGTCCTTCAGCGTGAAGCGGAACGTGTTGTTCCCGATGTACTCCCAGTTGCTCGCGAGGCTGCCAGCGACCTGGAAGTCCGGCGTGAGCCTGACGAGCGTCTCGCACACGTCGCTGTTCAGGGGATAGTTCGCGAAGCGTTTCTGGTCCGCCTCCGAGGACTCGACCCAGGGATCGCCCTGGGCGCCGACCACCAACTCTTGCACGGCTTGCTCCTGAGCCCGTGCGACCCCGGCGCCACCCGGGACACCATCGCCGAGCGTCGCGGCCACCAACACGGCCACGACGAGGACCACGGCGTGACGGCTTCGCCACGCATGGCATGCAGAGGGAGACGCTCCCGCAGTCTTACGCATCCGGACTTCCCGCCCTTCCCGCTCGCCGCCTCCGACCGCCTCAGAGGCTGGCCCTCTTGTAGCATCTAGGTCAACGTCAGGTAAGTGCGTGAGTCCGATACTAAAATGGCGGCTGCGCGGCCGGCGCCGAGGGTTCAGCCCCGCCGCAGGCTCTGGATCTGGAGCAGCTGCTGAGGTCCCGGCCGGGGCCTGTCCCGGCCTTCCACGCGTAGACCGCGGAAGCCGGGCCAGCGCTGTCGCAGGACCTGCTCGACGCCTTGGGTGAGCGTGAGCGAGCTGGCCGGGCAGCCGTCGCACGACCCCATTAGGGACAGCGTCACGATACCGTCTGAGATGCCCACGACGGCCATCTCACCGCCGTGGGAGTGGACGTAGGGTCGGATCTCCTCTAGGGCCTCCTCGACTACCGCCTCGGGGTCATCCTCGTCGTCTTCACCGAGGTACGCGTCGAGCAGGTGCGCGACGACAGGGTCGGTGCGGGCGTCGGCGAGCGCCTCGGGGGGTATCGCCGTGGCCAAACGCAGGATGCCCTCGCGGTGCCAGACCTCCAAGTAGTCGAGCAGCTCCAGCGCGGGGTCGTCTTCCGCCAACTGGTCGGCCAGGGTTGCGATCCGCTCGATCAGCTCGTCCCACGACAGCTCTTCGCCGCTGGCTCCCACGGTCGCGTCACCTCCTCTCGCACGATTGCCAATACGTGTTCGAAGCTGGCCTCGACGGGCTCGGAGAACGTCGTGCCGAACGTCTCGTCGACCGCCTCGACCTCGACGACGATCGTGTCGGGCGGCAGCGCGCCATAGTGGCGCGCCACGATCAGCGTATGGTCGAAGTCGATCACGCCGCCAGCGGCTTCTCCCAGGCGTATCGCGACCTCCTCGGGGTCCGGCATCGGTCCTTCCAGCTGGTAACGGCGGATCGTGCCCGCTGGGTCGCCACGCGGGAACCCGGCGACAAAGATCACCCGTCCGGGAGTGTGCTCCTGCAGTTGGTGGAGGACCCGGTGCGCCGACACTGACGCGTCCTCCATCACCACGTGAGGTGGCCAGCCGGCGTCGTGATAACGGCGGATGAACTGGGGACCGAAGTCCAGATCGCCAAGCCAAGGATTCCCAACGCCGCCCACGAACACCGTGGGCGGCGCTGCGGATAGCCCTCTACTCAAGGGTGCAGGAGCAGGAGTTCACCTCCCGGGTAATCACGCCCAGGCCCGTGTCGATGTGCGTCGTGCACGGCATGCATGGATCGAAGCTACGGATCGTCCGGAGGATGTCGATGCCCTTAAGGTCGTCGTCGCCGGTGGTTTCCAGGATCGGCGTCCCGGCGATCGCCTCCTCGTACGGTCCGGGGTTCCCGAACGGGTCACGTGGCGAGGCGTTCCACGTCGAAGGGGTATTGATCTGGTAGTTCACGATCCGCCCCTTGTCCATCAGCATGTGATGGGTGAGGTAGCCGCGACCGGCCTCCCAGAACCCGACCGAGATCCGCTCGTCCTTCGGCACCTTGAACTTCGTGTACGTCTTCGTCTGCCCGCTGCGCCAGTACTCGAACGCTTGGAGAAGGCAATTGAGCGTGATGAGCGCGGTCCATGCGACCCCGTAGGCTCTCCCACGGTTGCGCTCGAACGCGTTGAGGGAGCGGGGGATCTTCCAGACCAGCTCCATCTCAGGCAGCTCCCCCTTTGGAAGCAGCATCTTCAGACTGTCACCCGTCGGCTCAATGAACGGGTTGGGCGCCATCTGCTTCGCGAGGGCGGTCGTCCACATCCGGCCGTACACGCCGGTCTCGAGCGTCTGCCGATCCCAACGAGGGGCGGTGTCCCAGGTGTATCTCTCTTTGAAGTTGCGCCCCTCCGGCTTCGGGATCGTGTCTTTATTCCACGCGTGGTACGGCGAGATCGGGTTACCCAACGGGTCGGTGGCGAACCGCTGCCCGTTGCCGGTCCAGTCCTGGTAGAAGCTGTGCTCGACGAACTCCTCGATGCCGATGTTGATCTGCGTGAGGTTCGTTGTCACAAGATCGCCATTGACCACGATCCCAGGACTCGACCACCGGCGGTTACCCCACGTGTCGACATTCGCGTACGTCGCGTCGTATGCCTCCGGGTCATCCCAGATGCCGAGCTGGATAAGGTTAGCCGGGCGCAGCCCAACCCTCTCGTAGGCCGGGTTCGCCTCGAGGAAGAAGTCGAGCACGTCGTCCCACCAGAGCGCGATCCGCTTCGCGTAGTCGATGAACTTCACGAGGCGGCTGTTGAATTCGTTGAACGTTGACGTCGTGATGGTCGTGGTCACGCCGCCGGGGATGAGCGTCGACGGGTGCGGGTACTTGCCGTAGAAGAGGTTGCACATCTCCCGGCCGAGCCGGGTGAAGTCGATGGCCTCCAAGTAGATCCGCCCCGTCAGCGGTGCCATCGCGTCCATGATGTCCTTGATGGTCCGGTACCCATGGACGTCGGCGTGCGGCGCGGGTGTTCCCTCCGCCCGGCGGACCAGCTCTGGGTTGGTGACCTGGACGAGCGGGGTCGAATAGTCGGGACCGGCGAGCAACCCGAGGTGAATGGGGTGGTCGTAGAGCATCTCCGCGCCCTCACCGAGGTTGCGGGCGCAGATGCCCATGGGAGGTGGAACGATGCCGAACGCCATGTCCATGTTCAGCGACGCGACCGTCGCATGGACGCCGCCGCAGACTCCACAGGCTCGGGAGGAGATGTCGATCGCGTCACGCGGGTCCCTGCCCTGGAGGATGAGCTCGTACCCGCGGAACAGCATCGCCATCGCGTGCGCCTCGGTGGCCTCACGCCGCTCCAGGTCGAGCGTCGTGTGAACGGCGAGCGCGCCCGCCACACGGGTCACCGGGTCGATCATCCAGTCGCGGACCTTCGGCTTGGTGGCCACCGATCCGCCAGCGATGCGGGTTTTCACATAGCCGCGCGGCTTCGGGCCGTCGAGGGCCCAGGGGTTCGCGGCCCCCTCCCTCAGGTGCGCCCTGCCATCATCATCGAACTCGACCGGAAGGTTCTTGAAGCACATGACTAAGCTTTCTTTGTGGTCTGGAGGGCCTTATACGCCTTATGGAACAGCTTCGTCGCGCCGCGTGGCTCGGTCTTGTACCGCGCCCACCCAGATGGCGCTTCACCGGTCCAGCGGACGGAGCGGTTCTTGTCCTCCATGGTGATCCGCCGCATCCGGCGAATCGCCCCGCCGACGAGGCGGGAGGTATTCGTCGACACGATCGATCCTGGCGGCGTCGCGTAGATGGGGGAGAACTTGTCCGGGAAGCCCGGCATCGTGCAGCCAATGCAGATCCCGCCCATGTTCATGCAGCCGCCCGTGCCGTTCACGATGCCGCGCTCGGCGATATTGCACTGGACGACCGGGCCCCAGCAGCCGAGCTCGACGAGGCATTCCTTGTCGCCGTACTCCTTGGCGAACACTCCCTCCTCGTAGTAGCCAGCGCGGGGGCAGTGGCGGTGGACAGTCTCGCCGAACAGCCATGCGGGGCGGCCGAGCTCGTCGAACTCCGGCAATGGCGCGAGCCCCTGGAGGAACAGGATCACGGCGGCGGCGGTTTCCATGTAGTTGTCGCCGACCGGCGAGCATCCGGGGACGTTGACGACCGGCACGCCGAACGCCGAGCGGTAGTCGCGGCCGAGGTAGTCCATCACCCCCATCGAACCCGTCGGGTTGCCCTCCGCAGCGGGGATCCCGCCCCAGGTGGCGCACGTGCCGATGGCGATCACCGCCGCAGCCTTCGGCGCGAGGCGCGTGAGCCATTCCTGTGAGGTGATCGGCTGGCCGGTCTGGGGGTCGTCCCCGAGCCCCATGAAGTAGCCTCCGGTCGCCCCCGCGCGGGACTCGTCGAACATGCTCCCTTCCCACGTGACCACGAAGGGGGCGTCCAACTCGCCGCGCTCGGCTATCCGCAGGTTCTCGATCCATTCGTGGCCAGACTCCACGGAGACGACCGTGTGGATCAGCTCGAGCCGGGGTAGGCCGGGCACGATGCCAGCCATGAGGTGCTCGACCGGCGGGTTCGTGGCGCCGGCGACGGCAATGGTGCACCCGTCGCAAGAGCCTCCGACGAGCCAGATGAGGTACAGCTTCTCGAGCGGCCCAAGCCGCATCTTCGCCATCGGCTCCGGCGACGGCACCCTGCTCCGCAGGGCAATTGGGGCAAGTGGGTCGAACTCGGAAAGACTACTGGGGGCTTTCCCGTACGAGGTCCCGGGACCGGACAATGCCGCACCTCCTAGAGGTCGTGCCGCGACCGCGGAACGACCAGCATTTTGCCTGGCTGCTCGGCGATTGTTACAGCTTTAGTAGGTGACTGTAACAGATAGATGAACCACGTCAAGGTACGGGGGAGGTGCTAAGGCAGGAGATTGCGCAGGTCAGATCTCCAGAGCGCGGGGGGACAGGCGGGGTCGAGGACGATGTCGGCGCCCCACGGCGGCTCCTTGCCGTGGGCCAGCGCCGCGACCGGGAGGAAGCGTCCACACGCGGCGGCCCGCAGCTGCATGGCGAACACCGCTCCCTCGGGACGCCTCGCGTCGACGACCACCAGCCCGGGCCGCAGCTCACCGCAGCCGTCGGGAGCGATGTCACCCAACGACCGGGAGACCAACTGGCATTCGGGCAGCGCGGCCGCGAGCTCGTGGACCTGGTCGAAGTCGAGCCCGACGACGAGCACGACCGAGGGGACGATGCCGGCCACGCGACGAGACCGCTCGAAGTTGTAGGAGACGTCGGTGTCCGTGTGGACGTACAGCTCGACCTCGTCGAAGTCCCTCGGCGCCGACTCGGCGCCGAGGCGAGCGGCGAGCGCGACCTCCGCCGTGTCGGGGTCGGTGGCCCACAACGCCCACTCCGCGCCGACGAGATCGAGCTCCGCGTAGGTCAGCGGCTGCATGAGCGGGTGCCCCGCGACGACGACCCTCAACCCGCGCGCGGTGAGGTCGTCGGCGAGGCGATCGAGGCAGGGCGACGCGCTCGGAGGAGTGTCGATCCGCAAGGCGAAGACGTCCGACCGCAGGCGGATGGCCGCATGCCACCACCCCTCCAAGAGCAGCGCATCGCGCTCGATGTGCAGCGTCGGGCCAGCCGCCTCGGCGGCGCCGCCGAGGAACGCGGCCCCAACCTGCGCGTCCTCCATGGCGCGACTGTACTCCTCCTACGTCTGCGACGGCACCCCTATGCTGGCCGCGATGAGCGTGGGACGCGAGCTACTGCAGCGGGTGCGAGCGGCCCAGGAGGAGCTGGGCACCGGCGACGCTGGCGAGGCCTTGAACCTGGTGCAGCCGCTGCTCACGGAGACCGGCGAGGCGCTGCGGGGCATGGACTTCCTGTCCCGGAGCGCCGAGGACCGGGCGCAGGTCCTCGAGGCGTTCTGCTACGCGCGGGTGACCGCGATCCTGGCGCTCGAGTCGGTGGGGGCCGCCGCGGCCGTGCCGCGCATCCGTGCGCTGGCGGGAGAGGCGCTCGATGTCGCCACGCCGGGCAACGACGCCTGGAAGGCGCTGTGCGCCGCCGCCGAGATGCTCGCCCGCTCGGGCGACGCCGAGGGGGCGCTGCGGGCGGTGGAGGCCGCGTCGCGCCTGGTGCCCGAGGAAGAGTACGTCACCCGGCTGCGCGCAAGCCTCCGATCCATGTTCCCGCACGCTGGCTAGCTGCTTCAAACCTCTATATGTCTTTCACTGTCTGTTTTACTCATCTATTGCGAACTACCCTGATAGCTCTTGAGAATGACCTCCACAGCGTTCCGTTCGGGCAGGAATGCCAGAGCCGAAACGAGGTGGACGTCCGTGCCGATATCGACCCTTTCGCTCAACCCCATGACTCGCGTCGGTGGGGGACTCGGCGCGTGGATCGCGTCCGACGGCTCCCACATCACCGATGCCTGGGTAAGCGGGACATGCTTCCGTGGTTACGAGCCGATCATCACCGGGCGCGACCCGCGCGACGCGATGGCGTTGTCCTCACGGGCTTGCGGATGGTGCGGAGGCGTGCACCAAACCACGTCGTCGCTCGCGCTGGAGTTGGCCTGGGGCCTCCGGCCGCCGCCGATGGCCCTCGTCCTGCGCGCGGTCGCGCAGGCGACCGAGGCCATCTGGGTCCATGCCGCCCATCTCGCCGTACGGGCGGGCCCCGACTACTGCGCGCAAGTCGTGAAGGACACCACCCCCTGGCTGTGGGACGCCGCCCTGTCGGCCGAGGCCCCCGGCGCGGCCGTGCACGGGTACCGGACGATCTCGGAGCTCATGGAGGCGCTCACGCCGGTCTCCGGCCGCTACTGGTGGGAGACGATCCCGGCCGGCCGTCGGGTTCTCGAGATGATCAACCTCATGTACGGGAAGTACCCGCACCCATCGGTCCTCTCACCGGGCGGGGTCGGTTCGACGCTGACCATCGGCAACTTCACCGAGTACTACACGCGCCTGTACCGGTCGGTCGACTACGTGAAAAAGGTCGTCGCGATCTGGGACGATCTCGTCGACTTCTTAGCTCAGGCCGACCCGCGATTCAGCCAACAAGGTGAGCGTCCCGCAAGCTTCATCCACGCGGGCGCGTGGGACGATGCGGGCGCCTACGAGGGCACCTACGCCAGCCTCGACGCAGACGGGCGCCGACGGCTGGCCGACCCCGGGGTGATCATCGACGGAACGCTGGTCACCGGCAGCCTGAAGGAGGTCAACCTCGGGATCAGCGAATCAGTCGCTCGCGCGTTCTACGAGGACCAGGAGAGGGGTGGAGTGGACCCCGACGGCACTGATCTCCCGGCTGGGCATCCGTGGGCACGAACCACGGTGAGCTCACCGGGTCCTCGTGACCTCGCCGGCCAGTACTCCTGGTGCACCGCCCCACGGTGGAACGGCCACGTCGTCGAGTCGACACCTTTGGGCCGCCTCTGGCTCGCGGCCATCCGCACCGACTTCCCCCCCAACGACTTCATCGAGCCGACCGGGAGCAGCCTGCGGATCCTCGTCCCGAAGAACTTCTTGCCCGAGACCATCGTCGAGTGGAGGATCCCCAAGCGGGTCAACACGCTCGAGCGGCTGCGCGCCGACGCGTACGGCGTCGCCTTTGCCGGGCTCTGTGCCGCCATCGCGCTGCTCAAGGGGTTCGAGCTGACCCGCACGCGGGAAACAGCCTTGTCGGGCAGCTTCGCCGTACCGAAAGAGCCCACCGCCGGCGTCGGGCTCTGGGAGTCGGGCCGGGGCATGAATGCCCACTGGTTCCGTAGCACTGGTGGCCAAGTAGAGGCCTATCAGATCATAGGCCCCTCGACGTGGAGCGCGTCACCGCGAGACGCCGCCGGCCAGCCCGGGCCGATCGAGCAGGCGCTGATCTCCTCACCCCTCATCGAGGAGCCGTCGAACGGACTGAAGGGTATCGACGCGGCCCGGATCGTCCGCTCCTTTGACCCGTGCATGAACTGCGGCGTGCATTGACGGACCACGCCGTCGATCGACCCTTGCGTCCACTACCTGAGGTGCGCATATACTGAACGTCATTGGCCGGAGAGGAGGCGGCATGACCGGATGGGCTATCGGGTACTTCATCGGTCTTGCGGTCGTCGGGGTGGTCGTCTTGCTCGTCCTGATGCTGATCGTGAGCGCCAAGAGGACCGCTGTCACGGCGGAGGCGATCCTGGAGGCGCTCATCGATGCCCGCGACAACACGGCAGGGCTTTGGCAAGTGCAAGGCACGAACGCAACCGCGTTACGCATCGTCGAGGCCGCGTCGAACGCACGTGAGGCCTTCGCGAAGAGAGGAGCGACCCAATGAGCGATGTGGTCTTGTGGTGGATCGCGCTCGGCCTTGGCCTGGTTGTCGCGATTGCCGCCGTCATCCTCCTTCAAACATTTCTCAATCAAGTACGGCGGATCGAGCGTGACGGATTGCTTATCTGGGAAACCGGAAAGCAGGTCGCCGCGAACACCGCGACAACCTGGATGCTCGGAGTAACCGCGGAGCGTCTCGATGTCCTCACGCAAGAGGCGCTCCGCCACGACGAGCTCCTGCGCACCGGCTCGTCCTCCACGAAGGCGGTGTAATGCGATGCGCATCCTGCTCGTTGCGCTGACTATTGTCGAGATCGCACTCGTCGTCGCGGTGCTCGCGGTCTACCTGATCAAGATCGCCCGGTCAGTCCGCTCGATCTCCCTGTACCTGTCAAAGGTAAGTTTCGGGATCCGGGCCATCGAGACCCAGTGCGCCCCGATCGGCCCCGGCGTGACGAAGATCAACGGTCAGCTCGCCGTGATCGCCGACGCCCTGGGTGGTTTGGAGAAGCTCGCTACGAAGCCGCGCGTCTGAGGGGATTTCGTGGAATTTCTGCACATGCTTCACGCTCCAAAGTCACAGGCCTTGCAGGCGCTTTACTGGCGGAGCGAGATCCTGCAAGTGATGTACTGGTTGCGCGGAGAGGGATTGGGCGACGTGGTGGACGCTCGGCTGATCGAGCGCTTCCTCGGCGTAGACGCCGCGGTCGGGGTGACGTACCTGGACCGATTGGTCGAACAAGGTTTCCTGGAGCGAGTGGACGAGACAGACCCGGCGCGCCCCGAGCGGCAAGGGTATACGCTGTCAGCCACAGGCCTCCAAGAGGGTAAGACGGAGTTCGCGATCTCGTTCTCCGAATTCACCCGCCCGACCCACGGCGAGTGCAGCCCCGACTGCTGGTGCCACGTCTCGGCGGAGGAGGCGAGTGTCTGTGTGACCCAGCGGGCACGGCATGCGCACGCGCATGCCGAATACGAGTGGGATGTGTGATGGCCGCAGCCGCAAGAGGAGAGGACGGGCCTGGCGCCCTGCCGCGCAACTACCTGAGGCCGTGCCTGCTCCTGCTCCTGGCCGAGTCTCCTTCACACGGCTATGACCTCCTCGAGCAGCTCGGGAGGCTGGGTCTTGGGGGCGCCGACACTGGATGGCTCTATCGCCTCTTGCGGACCATGGAGCAAGAGGGTCTGGTCCATTCCTGGTGGGAGGAGTCACGGTCCGGCCCCGCCCGTCGGACGTACACGCTCACCGCTGAGGGGCTCGACTGGCTGCACGCCTGGACTGCGTCGTTGAAAGACGTGCACCGTTTCCTGGGCCATTTCGTCGAGCGTTACGAGTCTTTCGTCAAGAAGGACCGGGCGACCCGCCAGACATGAGAGTCGCGCTTGCGGGCAAGGGGGGCGTGGGGAAGACGACGATCACGGCGACGTTCGCGCGCCTCGTCGCTCGCCGAGGCGCCCGGGTAGTGGCGATCGATGCGGACAGCAACCCAAACCTCGCGGTAGCGCTGGGCGTCGAGCGTGAGCGCGCTCGTGAGGCGCCCTTCTTACCGCACCAGCTCGTGTCAAGGCGGTTCGACGGCCCTGCGCTGACCGAGCCGATCGAAACCGTGGTCAACCGTTACACGTTGGCCGCACCGGACGGTGTCCGGGTGGCGCTCATGGGCATGCCTACCCATGCCGGGGAAGGCTGCCTCTGCGCGGGGCACGCGACGGTGAGTGCCGTGCTCGGGGACCTCGGGACCCTCCCCGACGTCGTTACTGTCGTGGACATGGAGGCGTCGCCGGAGCACCTGAGCCGTGGGACCACCCGCCACGTCGATACCCTCATGCTGGTCACGGAACCGTATTATCGGTCCCTGGAGACAGTACGCCGCCTGGCGCAACTCGCCGCCGAGCTACCCATCGCCCGCCTCGCGGTGATTGCGAACAAGGTCCGCTCGGAGGCGGACGCCGCCGCGATCAGCGAGTTCTGCCATCATCACGGGCTGCAGATGGCCGGCCAAGTTCCTTACAGCGATAGCGTCGTCAACGCCGACCTGGCCGGTATCCCACTCCTCGACTCGACCCTGGACGGCGGCGTCATCGCGGCCATCGGCCGGCTGGCCGACAGCCTCCTCGACTAGACGAGTCCGTCTGTGGGCTCGGTATGACCGGGCCGCTGTCCGTCATCGCGCGACCATTCTGGAGAACGCGCCTCTTGCAGCCAGATGACGGCTTCTATATGCTCATCACAGATATATTCGGGAGTACGTGACCATGTGTCTTGGCGTTCCCGGGCAGGTCGTCGAGTTCTGCGGCGATCGGCCGGAGCTTGTGCAAGTTGATGTTCGTGGCAGGCGGCGCCCGGTGAACGTCTTGCCCCTCGGCGACTGCAGCCTTGCTCCGGGCGACTGGGTTTTGGTCTATCTCGACCTTGCCGTCGAGAAGCTCGAGGAGGCCGAGGCGAGGGACGCCCTTGCGTTCCTCGAAAACATCAGCTAATTCTCATTTCTCTTGTTCTTTTTCGTAGCTGTTACGCGCCATGTCAAATGGGTGGTGGGCCGCAGTGCCTGTAAGCGACGATCACGAAAGGCAAAAAGACCTGCTCGATACCTTTTGCGAGGGCGGTGAACCGAAGAACTTCCTCCGTGCCTGCCTGCTGCTCTTACTCAGGGAGCGGTCTAGTCATGGCTACGACCTCATCGAGCGACTCCGGGCGAATGGGGTAGACAGAGTACCTGGCTCGGTCTATCGGGCACTCCGTGCCCTCGAGCTGGAGGGATTACTGCGCTCCGTATGGACGTCTTCGCGCGCCGGACCGGTCCGGCGTGAGTACGAACTGACGCCCGACGGCGAAGAGGTGCTCTCGAACTGGGCGCAGACACTCGAAGCCACGCGAGCGATGCTCAACCAGTTCCTCCAGCGCTACAGCACCGCGAAGGAAACCGGCAGTCGCCCCGCAAACCACTCGACGATCATTATGAACGGACACATTGCTGAACAGACAGATCTTTCTGAACTGATGTGTCGTGGTCAGGACACACGGGCTCGTTGTGTTTGTTCCAATAGCCGGACAAGCGCAACGAGCCCGAGCAGTGTTAGGCGGGTGCTCAGAAAGCCGAGGTAACCCCCGCGTAGATCTCGGCTATGAGCGCGAGATCAACCGAGGTGCCGTCCCACTGCCGCAGTACGGTCTGAACTGCCCCGGGTGAGACGAAAATCCCCGCGACGCGTGGCTTTGGCGGGGCGGCTGGCTCGAACTCGACCTTGTGGCCGAGTTGCTCCAGTTGGCGCATCAGACGGCGGGTCAGTTCATATCGGCAGCACGAGTACCGACTCGAGCGGACCCTGCTCGCTCTGGGATGGGATTCTTGTGTCGTACGCGCAGTCTGGCTAAGGCGAGCAGGTATCGCCAAGCGGGACCGTCGTGCCATTGTTGATTCCGCGCGCGCCGCGCGGCTGGCGAGCCGCCCACATCGCGTCGCCGATCTCGCCTCTATCGCCAGCAGTGATCGCATGGCCACGCCGGCGCGTTCGTCTGCCCTGGCGGATCAACGTCGTCGACAGGCGCACGCCGAACAGCCCGAGGCGGCCCAGCAGCGCCGCCCGCTCCTCGCGGCCCAGTGACGCCGGCCAGCGCCCCTGCCGCTATCGACGTGCGTTTGCTTGGCATGGGGCGTATTTACCCACCGGTCGCTCGGCGGTTCGCCACGACGGCGGATCGTAAGGGATTTGTTAGCGACGGCCCCCGGCCACAGCCACTGACCAGCGCGGGTGGACAACCTGTGGCGGCATCTGCGGGATAGCATTCCCACGGTCTACGCGCGCGAGGAGATATGGCAGCACGACGGCATGTACCGCTGCGCTGTGGTGGTGACGATCAAGTCGGCGGCCGTCAATCGTGGTCGCCAGGCCGGTAGGCGACCAAGCTCGAGATTGTCATGTTGCGGTGCCGCGCGACGACAGTGACGAGGACGACGTTGCCAGCAGGTGAGAACGTGGGCTTTCACGTGCTCGAAGGTTGATTTCCCGACATCGGTGCGCATGCCCCGCATCGATTAGGTATTCGTGGAGCCGCGCGCCGCCGTACTGGCAGTTCGTGATCGTGTTGGCTGACGGAAGCGCCGCCTCTGGGTGCCCTGTCCACGAGCGACAAGGCCCTCGATCTCACGCACCGTAGTCCGCGTGCCCCTCTGCCCACCCTGAGCTATCCGTCGAGCGCGATGCTTGCCGGGGTTCAGCGCGATAACAGCCTTTCCGCAGGTCAGCAATGCCAGGCTAACTCAAGGGAGGGGCGGCGGAGGGCGCATCCTGTGGCGTGATGCGCGCCGATACGCCATGCTTGACCACGAACCCGCAGGTGCGCCGGAGCGAAAACGGCACAGTTATGCGCCCTTCGTCACCCGCATCGCCCAATGAGGCGGCGACGAGTTTCACTCAGCGTTACACGGCGCTCCTCGACGCAACCCCGAGTACCTTAGGTCGATCCAGGTTCAAGCCGCCATGGGAAGCCCGAAGTACTTCTTTAGATCGAGCATCTTATCCTGGGCATTCATCCGCTCCCCTAGGGCCGACAACCCTCATAGCCGCTGTCTTGATTTAATGATCTCGCCACTCCATAGGCAAATCCCGACCCGAAAAGGTTTCGAGATGTCAATGCCGTGGGCGTACGCCGCCCAAAGCCATAGAGACTCCTGACCGAGGTCGCCGCCCTCGATCCTCCAAGCGCGGACCCACAGTCCGTCGAGCGACTGCGCCCGCCAACGGCCCGGGACGACTTCCCCACCGCCGGTCTCGACAAGGACGAAGCGGTCACGCTGCTCGAAGTTGCGGAAGCAGCCCGCTCGCATCCTTTGCGCTCGTATATCTGCTGCGACACTCTCGCCTACGCATCAGCAAGGCAGGTGCTTGAACGTCGAGGACCTGGGCGAGCAACGTGCGCGGCGGCCACCGCCGATGCGCCCCCGACCCGATGGCCCCGCTCAAGCAGGGGCGACCGGGAACCTGTTGATAGCCAACCTTCCGGCTGTCACCGATGATCTTCTGCGCGGAGCGATCGTGACGTTCGCACGAGGGCGGCTCGCATCCGCCTCCTTCCGATCGTGAAGAAGCCAGGGCCCAACGACGCCCCATAGCCCACACCATCCCTGAGCCCCCGCGTGCGGGTCCTCGAAGCGGATGCCATCCGGTCCCAGACGACCCGCTCGTGTTGCGCGGCGCGGCGCGCCTGGCCGCCTCGGCCACGGCGGCACCACCACCCTCCGCGTCTACACCCACTTCCTGCGTAGGCCGGATCGCCGCGCCGCCGAGGTCTTGGCAGGCTCGGTGCCCCGCCCGCCCGGAGTCGCTCGACCCCGCGCCAGCGAATAGCGGACAAGTTGGTCTTCGACGACGCCCACCGCGCCCCATACGGCGAACTACGCGTCTACCTCGGGGTCGATCATTTCGACATCTACGACGGCCCCGAACACCAAGCCGTCGTCACCCGACGAACCCGAGTTCTCACCCGCCACCACGTCCACCGCCCGACCCCGGAGCGCCCATCTTCATGGGCGCTCCGGGGTCCGGCATAATTCTTGATATGAAGTACGCCCTGTTGATCTGTGACGACGAGAAGGTTTCGCCGAGCAACGAGGAGCTCGAGACGGACCCGGTGCACCAGGCCTGGCAGGCGGACCTGGACCGGCGGGGGGGCGAGCTCGGCGGCGTACGGCTGCGCCCGATCGTGGATGCGACCACGGTCCGGGTCCGGGACGGCGAGATTCTGGTCTCGGACGGGCCGTTCGCCGAGACCAAGGACTTCGTCGGGGGCGTCGTCATCGTTGAGTGCGCGGACCTGGACGAGGCGATCGAGATCGCAGCTGGTCATCCCTACGCGCGCTGGGGCGGGGTCGAGATTCGCCCGGTCTGGGAATGACCGGGCCCGACGACCGGGTCCGGGCGGCCGTCGAGGCGGCGTACCGGGATGAGTGGGGTCAGGTGGTGGCGACCCTGATCGGGGTGACCGGCGACTGGGACCTGGCGGAGGACTGCGCGCAGGACGCTTTCGCCGCGTCGCTGGCGACGTGGTCGCGCGACGGCGTCCCGCGCCGCCCGGGTGCCTGGCTCACCACGGCGGCCCGCAACCGCGCCACTGACCGGCTGCGCCGGGAGGGCGTGGGGGCGGTCAAGTTGCGTGAGCTTGCCGTACTGGAGCGTGACGTGGACAAGCCGCCGGTGGAGGAGATCCCGGACGAGCGGCTGCGGCTGATCTTCACGTGCTGTCATCCTGCGCTGCCGTTCCCGGCTCGGGTGGCGCTCACCCTGCGGACGTTGGCCGGCTTGAGCACGGCCGAGATCGCCAGGGCCTTCCTGACGGCCGAGCCGGCGATGGCGCAACGTCTGGTCCGCGCCAAGCGTAAGATCCGGGAGGCCGGCATTCCGTACCGGGTACCATCGGCGGAGCTGCTCCCCAGACGGTTGGCCGGCGTCCTCGCGGTGCTCTACCTGATCTTCAACGAGGGCTACAGCGAAGGCTGTGACGAGGAGACCGCGCGCCGCGGCTTGACGGCTGAGGCAATTCGCCTCGCCCGGGTCCTGGTCGGGTTGATGCCGGGTGAGCCCGAACCGCGTGGGCTGCTGGCGCTGATGTTGCTGCACGAGGCGCGACGCGCGACGCGCATCGCCGACGGTGTGCTGGTCACCCTGGAGAACCAGAACCGGTCTCGGTGGGACCGGGCGCTGATCGCCGAGGGAGTGGCCACGCTCGACGAGGCGCTGAGCATGGCGCGTACCGGGCCCTACCAGGTACAGGCCACGATCGCCGCCTGCCACGCGTGCGCTGCCGACGCCGCGAGCACCGACTGGCCGCAGATCGCCGCACTGTACACCCAGCTGGCGCGGCTGGCGACGTCCCCGGTCGTGGACCTCAACCGTGCCGTGGCGGTCGCGATGGTCGACGGCCTTCCCGCCGGGTTGCGCCTGGTCGACGAGCTCGCCGCGTCCGGTCGGCTCGACGGCTACCACCTGCTGGCCGCGACCCGAGCCGATCTGCTGCGCCGGGCCGGCCGTACCGCCGAGGCCAGGGCGGCCTACGAGCAGGCTCTCGAGCAGGCGCCGACCGAGGCCGAGCGTCGGTACTTGACCGGCCGCCTCCGCGAGCTCTGACCCCGGCCGGGTGCTGTCTCACCCGGCCGCCGAAAAATTTGTCGCCGGGTGATGTCGATGCCGGGCGGTGCCCTTCGTCGGTGGGGCGACAGTCCACCGGAAGGGAGAGCATCGTGACCACCGACACACACACCGAATCCACTCCGCCGGCCCCGCCGATCGCCGACCGGGCCACCTTCGAGGGCGAGCTGACCAGGCTGCGGTCTCGGGAGAAGGCGCACACCCGCGAGGGCGACGCAATCGCGGCCGCCCGCCGGCGGCTGCCCATGGTGGAGATGGACCCCACCACGGCACTGATCGGGCCGCGAGGCCCGGTCCCGCTGATCGACGTCTTCGAGGGCCGCCGCCAGATGATCGCCTACTACTTCATGTGGCACCCCGGCGCACCCGCGGCCCAGCAGTGCGAGGGCTGCACGTGGTGCGCCAGCCAGGTCGCGGAGCTGTCCTACCTCCACTCCCGCGACATCACCTACGCGGTCTTCTGCCAGGGCCCCTACGACGAGAGCGCCCGCTACCGCGACTTCATGGGTTGGGACATGCCCTGGTACTCGGCCGAGGCCTCCCTCGACACGCTTCTCGTCGGGCGCCAGATCGGCATGATGCACCTTGTCTGTTACCTGCGCGACGGCGACCGTATCTTCGAGACCTACTGGACGACCCGCCGTGGCGTCGAGCAGATGGACTACAGCTACGCGCTCATGGACCTGACCGTGTACGGACGCCAGGAGCCGTGGGAGGACTCGCCCCCGGGCTGGCCACAACCGTCCTCCTTCACCCGGACCGCCGATGGCGCGCCCGATTGGCCGCCGGTGACGGAGTGGCCGGATGGACGCCCAATCCCCCACTGGTCGCGGCTCCGAGCCGGGCACTCCGACGACCTCACCGGCGGGGGCATGCGATGAGCACATGCATGTCGGCGCGCCCTAGCCGACGCGGCCAACTCCGCCAGCACTACCAAACCGGGCAAGAAAACCATCATCGAGCTGTGGCAAACCGTCTATATACAAGCCGCCCTCGACCGACTCGCCGTCGAGGGACATGAATCCCACCCCGACATCGCCCGGCTCACACTCCTCGGGCGGCCGGCCATCAACCTCCACGGCCGATACCGCAGCACGAGCCGAGCCTCCGGCGGCACACTCCGACCCCTCCGTATACCACCCTGAGCTACGAAGCGTTCAGGATCCTGCACCAATCCTCGTCACAGACCTACACGCGCGAGACGAACGACGGCTCATTGGCGGCCTAGCAGGCCCGAAACGCCGAACATCCACGAACAGAAGGGAATACCGATGAGCGACATCCCGACAACAACCGCGGTGGGCGAACTCGGCGACGGCTTCGTCTCCGGAACGGGCAATGTGAACGGAACGGTGATGCACTACGTCCGAGGTGGGCGCGGGCCGACGGTGGTCCTGATACACGGCTTTTCTCAGGACTGGTACGAGTGGCGGCGCATCATGCCTCGTCTGGCGAAGCGGTTCACCGTCGTCGCCATAGATCTTCCGGGCATCGGGGGTTCGATGCCGAGCGCGGACGGTTACGCGGCGCCGGACCTCGCGCGGGACGTCCACCAGCTCGTCGATGGACTCGACCTGGGCGCCTCCCATCTGGTCGGCCACGACATCGGGGCTGTGTCGCCTACGCGTACGCTCGCCAGTTCCCCGAACAGACCAGGACCGTCACGGTACTGGAGGTCCCGGTTCCCGGCGTCGAGGCGCAGCTCGCCATGGAGGTCGACGCTCCCATGTGGCACGTCCCCTTCCACATGACGCCCGGCCTGCCGGAGGCACTCGTCGCCGGCCGGCAATCGACGTACTTCCGCTATTTCTTTGACACGTTCACCACCGGCGACACCGCAATCAGTGATGCTGACATCGAGCACTATGCCAGCGCCTACCGCGATCCGGACCAGCTGCGATCCATATTCGAGTTCTCCCGCGCCATGCCCGCCAATGAATCCTTCAATGCCGCGCACACGGAGCCCATCGACGTACCTTTGCTCCTGGTCGGCGGAGAGCATCTCTTCGGGCCGATCTTCCCGAGGCTCGCCGACAGCCTGCGCGTGAACTACGGCTGGGCCGACGTCGAGGTGCACGTCGTGGATGGCGCCAAGCACTACCTGGTCGAGGAACGACCCGACGAGGTCGCCGAGCTCATTGAGCAGCACGCCGGCGCCCGTTGATCCGACGGTGAGGTCCTCTGGCCGGCCCATTGTTATCGGGACCTTACGTTCTTCGATCCCGCCCGCCGAGAAGGTCCGACGCGTCAATCTCCATGCACAGGTCGTAGATCAGTCCCCGCAGCTCCCAGATCAGGTCGTCATGGTCGAGCGGCACCTGCCGGTCGGCGTTCACCTCGATCGGGGCGGCGACGTCGGCGAGGCTGTCGAGGCCTCGATGAGGCGCCGCCGACCCACCATGACGACGGCCAGGTCGTCACGCATAGGTTGTCCTCCCCTTTGGTCGGCCTTCGAGGAAGGCGTCGATGAACACGGGGTCGGCCGCCTCGAATGTGGCCGACCCCCATCTCGCCGGGTCAGGCGCTCTTGCGGCGGTAGTGGCCCACCGTCGGCCGCTCGGAGGGTTCGTCGGTGTCCGCCGCCGGGGCGGCGGCGGACTTGGTGAGTGGAAGCCGTGACGGTTCGATCGGTCTGTGGGACCCGGCCGCCGGGGTCGCCCTGCGAGTTCTTCGGGACCACCGAGGCGCCGTGAACCTCGGTGGCGTTCTCTCTCGATGGGGTGTGCCTGGCGAGCGGGAGCGGACGGGACGATCTGGCTCTGGGAAATGGTCGGCTCTCGCCTCGGCCGGCCTGCTCTCAGGTCCGCCGGGATCCAGGCCCAGCCTGGCGGGCGCGGCGGCCAGTATCGATGTCGTGCCTGCGCGGTGGCTGCCAGTGGCCGGCTGCGGCGAGGGGCCGTGGTGGCCGCCTTGCTGGCGCTGGCTACTCGGACGAGAGGTTCAGGCGAAGCTGCGCAAACCGGACCAATAGATCCTCCGGAGTCAGCTGCTCTCCCGGTTGGGTTACCGCCGAACCGCCGTTCTACACGGTCAGGGTTCCCGACCTTAGGCTTCCCCGCCGCCGCCTGTCCCGTGCCAAGCGCGAGTCCTGGCCATGATTAGCCAGAACGCAGGCCCGCGGGCATTCCGCGGCAGGCTGGCAACGTCCGAGTTCAGGTCCGCCGGGCCTCCCCGGTAAGCACGCCCGCGATCGCCTCGGCTATCGAAGGCTCCTCCAGGTCGTTCAGCCACCGAAACTCCCCGCACGGGTTCACCTCCAGGAACACATAGCGGCCGTCCGGGGTGAGGATCAGGTCGATCGCTCCGTAGTTCAGACGCAGCTTGTCCAGCAGCGCCAGCAGTGCCTGCTCCACTTCCGGCGGTAGCTTGTGGGGGCGCCAGGCGGCGGCCAACTCGCTGCCCTCGATGCGCCAGTCCACCTTCCCTCGGCCCAGCAGGCGGACGTCGAGCGCGGCGCTGAAAACCCGGTTGCCGATGACGGTGCAGCGCAGCTCGAACGCCTTGGGGACCCACTCCTGGAACTGCATCGGCGACAGCTGCAGCCCATCGAGATCGTCTAGATGTTCTTCGCGCACCCGGGAGGTGTAGACGGCCAGCTCCCGGCCTTCCTCGTCGTGGACGACGAAGGATGACAGGGTCTTGGCCACGATCCCGCCGGGACACTCGCTCGCGAACTGCCGCACCGCCTCCGGGTCGTTGGTCACCAGCGTCCTCGGGACGGGTAAGCCGAGCTCGGCGGCCAGTCGGAGCTGCAGCGGTTTGACCCCGGCCCGCCGTACGTCGGCGACCGCGTCCAGATGGAAGACGGGTAGTACCTCGATCAGGCCCGCCAGCGTAGCCCGGGATTCCCGCACCGCGGCCGGCCGCATCGGCGTGTCGGCGGGCAAGGCGTGGCCGGGCGCGAACCGCCGGTACCAGACGGCCGTGACCTCCATGAGATCCACGGGCCCGTCGCGCGTAAGGAGCAATGCGCCGGTCGTCAAGCCCTCCTGGTGCAGCGAGAAGCGGACGCCGGTGGGGAACAGATCGGTGTCGAGCCGAACCGGCGTTGCGCCCCGCCCGGCGAGTGCCTCGGCGACCAGAGCCGCGCTCGGGTCGTTGCCGCGGGTTACCAGGAGGACCGGCAGGCGACCCCTAGTACGGGCTTCGCCCTCGGACCCCCAAGCCCGCGCGGTGATCTGGGCGGCCCTGGCCACTGACCGGCTAGCGGGTTTCGGACATGGAGGAGTTGTGTGCTGGATGTGCGCCATATATGGCGCACATC
>Ga0187893_10004562_pt1 | contig 26133 bp, 21 predicted proteins | sample MA1701074metaG_FD_139574 | JGI IMG/M metagenome (GOLD analysis project Ga0187893, IMG submission 139574) | White microbial mat communities from a basaltic lava cave in the Kipuka Kanohina Cave System on the Island of Hawaii, USA - MA170107-4 metaG ... | reverse complement strand
TGCTCGTGGCTCTTGGGTTGCGCGGATGTTGGTCGCGCCGCGCCCTCGACGACCTCGGGCTTGCTCTCGGCCTTGCCCTCGCCCTGCCTGGGGCATGGCTCGCCATGGCGGCGGGCGCCCACGCGGGAGTGGCCGAGTATGTCATGGCGGTGATCGCGATGTTTCCCGACGAGTTCCGGGGCCGCCGCCAGGCGCACGGCTTCTTCGCGCTGGAAGCCATAGGGGTGGGCTTCCTCCCCTGGACGTTCCTGCTGCCCGGGGTCATGCTGGTCCTCATCCGGAGGTGGCGGGCCTCATGGCGCACCCTCCTGCTCCCGTTGCTCTGGGTCGCCCTCATCCTCGCCATCTTCACCATCGTCATCTCCCCCCGTGCGGTCCATTTCTTGCCGATCTATCCGGCCCTCGCCATTGTGCTCGCATGGGCGTGGTCATCGTCGTCGGTACCGGAACGGCGGTGGATGCTGTATCCGTTGGGGCTGGTGGTGATCACGGCGCTGGTGGTGTCCCTCGCCCTGACGGTGTGGCCGCTGACGATCGACTCGGACCGGCAAGGCCTTGTGCTCAGTCGAAGGGTGGCGCTGATGGCCGCCTTGATGATCGGCGCCACCACGCTCGGCGGCGTCGTCCTCCTGAGGCGCCGGCGTACTGATGCGCTACCCCTGCTGGTCGGGGCCGGGACTCTGCTCGTGCTGGTGCTGCTCCACGTGACCGTCAACACCCCCCGACTCAACCGCGTCTATCCTACGCGGGAGGTGGCGGCCCGCTTCGCCGCCCTGCTGCCGCCAGGGGCTGAGGTCGTATACGTGGATCGCAAGTTGAGCACCGCGCTGATGTTCTACCTGGAGCATCGACGCATCGAGTTAGTCCAGATCAGGGCGATCGCCCGCGTGGCCGACCATCCGGGGCGCTTCAGCCTCATGCTCGAGGAGGAGATGGCGCTGCTCATCCGGAAGCAGTGCTCGCCGCCGCCGCCACTGCGCGAAGAGACCCTGGTCGGCAGCCGCTACCTGCTTGTCAATCTGCACGGGTTTGCTCCCCGTTGTTCCTGGGCGGAGTCCACCTGAAGAACTGCAGTCGATGGGGGCCGCACCTGCAGCCGGGCTGGGCGAACGCTAGCCGAGGCGGATGGTCTCCCAGTCGAGCAGAGGGCGCACGACCCCCTGGACTTCCCGGTAGGAGCCGCGGGCCGAATGCACGCCCAGGGGGGCCTCGCAGACTTCGAACGACGCGGCGGTCGGAATGAGGGTGTGGCGCTCGAGCTTGCCACTGGCCGGGGTGGTCAGGCTGACAGTGACCCGCACCAGACCGACGTTGAAGAGGTGCGGCGGAATCCACGCAACCGACCGGTAGCGACCGGGCTCCTTGGGGCGCCGCATGTGCTCGCGATCCGTATAGACGGCGCTGAACATGAGGAAATCGTCCGCCGTGTACAGGCTGACCCCGGGCAAGATGACCTTGCCACCACGGAGGACGTCGTAGACAAACTCGATCCCAACCTTCTGGTCTACCGTCGCCACCTTGAGCGAGCGACCGTGGCCATCGATCACGCCTGCCGTCACCATCTCGACCCACGGCGGCTCCGTGATGACGGCACCGGCGCCGAGGAAAGCCGGCGGAGCCTCGGCGTGGGTAGACAGGCCGGGCGCGGGAGCGGGTGGGCTTGCGGCGAGCGGGCCTGGATTCGCGCGGCGCGCTCTGCTGGTTCGGCGCACCTCGTCGGCATAGGCGGCGATGACCTCCTTGGAGGGCCCATCGAGGAGGATCCGACCCTGCTCGAGCCAGATCGCGCGCTCGCAGAAGCGTGTCACCGAGCTCAAGTCATGTGAGACGAAGATCACGGTACGCTTCGTCTTCACCATGCCCTCGACCCGTTCGAAGCACTTCTCCTGGAAGGCGAGGTCGCCCACGGCGAAGACCTCGTCGAGGAGGAGGATGTCGGCGTCGAGGTGGGCGGCCACGCTGAAGGCGAGGCGGACCCGCATACCCTTGGAATAGTGCTTCACGCGCATATCGATGAACCGCCGGTCAACGCCGGAGAATTCGACGATCTCCTCGAAGCGTGCCCTCGTCTCCGCCGTCCCCACGCCGTGCATGCTGGCGTTCACGAAGACGTTCTCGCGACCGGTGAGCGCGTCATTGAAACCGGTGCCGACTTCGAGCAGAGACGTGAGACGGCCCCGCAGGCGGGCTTCGCCCCGCGTGGGAGCGACGATACGCGAGAGGATCTTGAGCAGCGTGGTCTTGCCCGCCCCATTACGTCCGATCAGCCCGACTCGCTCGCCGCGGGCGATGTCGAAGGTGACGCCGTGCAGAGCCCAGAAGTCCTTGCCGGGCGCGGCCGTTCCGCGCCTGAGCAGCCAGGCGAACGGTTGCAGGAGTCCCGCCTGCGGCGCCCGGGCGTCCGCCGGCTCGAGCCGATACCGCTTCGACAGGTCCCGCACGCCGATGGCCAACTCCTGGTCCGGGGAGGGGGCGCTGGCGATGGGCGGGTGGTCTGTGCTGACCGTCGGTTCCGCGGCGGCGCCGATGCTGATGGCGTCGGTCATAGTCGATCGGCGAGGTTCCGTTCGGACCGCTGGAACATCACGAGCCCGATTCCCGCCAAGACCACCGAAAAGACCGAGGCGTAGGCCCACGCACCCCAGGGGAAGTCCAGGCTGTCAAAGAGGGCGGCCCGCAAGGCGAGGAGGCTGCCCCCGATGGGATTCGCGAGGTAGAGGCGGGCATACCGCTCTGGAATCATCGCCACCGAATAGAGCACCGGGGACACCCACAGCCCGAAGGACAGGGAAACCTGCAGCATGCGTTCCCAGTCGCGGCTGACCAGGATGAGCGAGGAGAAGATGGTGCCTACCCCGAAGGCAAGGAGCATCAGTTGCACAAGGACGGCGGGCAAGAGGAGGAGGTTCCAGCCGGGGTACTCCCCGAAGCTGATCATCATGACGACGAGCGGGATGCTGGCCAGGGCCAAGGTGTAGGTCTCCCCGAACAGGTGCGAGAGGGGGCTGATCAGGCGGGGAAAGTAGACCTTCTGGATCAAGCCCGCGTCGCGGAACAGACTCATGGCCACCGAGGTCGAGACTTCCGTGAAGTAGAACCAGGCGACCAGCCCACTGTAGACGTACAGCACGTAGGGAATCTGGACACCCGTTTGCGCCTGGGAGAGATCGCGGAAGGCCCAGAAGACGAGCACCATGATGATCGGCCGCGCCACCGCCCAGAAGAGCCCGAGCCACATGTCGTCGTACTGGATGCGGACCTTCTGCGTGACCTTTCTCCAGAGGGTGGCACGGTACCGCCAGAGCTCGACCAGATCCAGGTGGGCGAAGGCGCCGGGGGGCCGGATGACGATATCCTGCCCAGACCGGCTGAGCGCGCCGGTGCCGACGTCGAGGGTGTTCATGCGTCTTGTATGCGGCATCGAGTGCAGGCTGTCAACTATTGAGCCTGCGTCCCAGCTGACGGACGGCTTCCACGAACTTGCCCGCTTGGATGGCCAGGCTGCGGGCGATTTGGAGGCTATCGAGGTGGCGCCATCCCCCGCCGAAGGCCTCGCGCAGCACGTTTGCGAACGAGCGGGGATAGCGGATGACCAGGGTGGCGAAGCTCTTGGCGGTCGCCCCGCGTCCCGTCACCGCCACCAGCATCCGCCCTCCCCGAAAGCCGCGCCCCAGAATGTAAGAGAGGCGCATTTTGTAGCGGGGAACATGGTGGAGCACCATGCAGTCGAGGTCGTAGTAGACCCGCTGCTGGTCGAGGGGCGTGACCGCCCGATACGTTTCCAGGACCTTGCGCTCCTCGCCGAAGCCCTGCTCGGCCCCGCGCATGCCGAGGGAAGGATCGAAGCCGCCGAGGTGTCCCAGGAGATCCTTGCGAATGACGAAATTCATTCCGGAGACGCCACAGGTGGTCGAAAATCCGGACACCTCCGTGTACTTACGGATTTCGTAGTGGTCCTTGAACCAGGGTGGCTTGGCCTCGGTGTAGAACGGGTAGACAGGACCGCCGAGAAGGTCGGGTTGGTTGCGCTCGATGGTGTCGAGAACGCACGAAAGGTATGTGGCCGGCAGCCGCGTGTCGTCGTCGACGTAGACCAGGTGCGTGCCCACCGCCACCGCCGACCCCCGATTCCGCGCGTGTGAGAGGCCCTGCGTCGGCTCGAACACGTAACGAAGGTTGGGGAGCATGGCACGATGGCGCGCCACCACGGCCGCGGTGTCGTCATCGGAATTGTTGTCCACGACCACCACCTCGAAGCGGGCGGGGCACAGAAGCTGGCCACCGAGGCTCTGGAGGCAACCGGCGAGGAGGTCGCGCCGGTTGTACGTGCACACGATCACCGACAGATGGGCAGCGCTCATGAGCGGCTTCGGCCCGGCGTCATGACCGGCGTTGCAGGATGATGACTCCCACCGTGTACGGCTGCCGCGTGTCTCGCGGGTCGCACAGGTATGACTGCCAGTTATCGTGGAAGAGTGGGTCGCCCACCATCCGAAATCCTCCCCCCCTCAAGAAGCGGCGGTGGATGTCTGCTTCCGACCCCAGGGTGTCGTGCGGGCTCCGGTAGTCGAAGCTCAAGCCGAGAAGGCCGCCCGGCTTGAGGCACCGTGCAATCTCCGGTAGGGCCCTCTGGGCGCCGTCGAAGTCCAGAGGGCCCACGCCGCGGATCGAGAAGGCGTGATCGAAGTACGCGTCGGGGAAGCGCAGAGCCTCCCCCTCCATGGCGTGCGCGAACATGTCGGTCCAGCCCATGGCCCTCGCCACGTGCTGGGCGTTGGTGAGGAGGCGCTCATCGCGGTCAACCGTATGCAGTTCGTAGCCGAGGGCGGCCAGATAGCACGTGAACAGCGAGGAGGCCCCACCGGCGGCGAGCAATCGCATCCCAGGCTGGAGGAGCGGCCCCACCTGGCGCAGGATCCAATAGACCTCCCAGTAGAGGAACCATGGACAGCGTCGGTCGTCAGCGGCATTGGGGAGAGGCTGATACGCGAACCGTTGCTGCATCCCGTGGATCAGAGCCGGCTGCTCGCCGGGATCCTCGCGGTACGCGTGCTGATGCCCTCTCTGCCGCCACCCGTAACGTGCCCCGATCGTCGTTCCCGCCCGCGCGATTGGGGTCCGGGGAAGGCTGCCGACCCAGGAGGCTGGGGCGCCGCCCCGAGCGTAGAGCGTGTGGACGAGATTGTTCAGACCCTCCACGAGGGGCGTCGCCGCCGGGGTGAAGAGATCGTCGCGGTCCATGGTCTTGTTGATGGTGTCCCCCCGGGACCAGTCCGCGATGGCCTCATCCTGGGGGGGGCTCGCCGCCAGCAGCGACTCCCATTCGGCGGCCAGGATGTCCACGGCCCCCGGGGGAAAGGCATCCTTCTCGTGGGTGTCTTCGTTGAAGTACTTCTTGGTGCCGAGATGGCGAGGTAGCCGCCCCTCCCGAGACGAACGGGTCCGCGCCTGATCCACGAGACGGGCCAGCTGGAGGGCCAGTCGCTGCACGGGATCGCCGCACGCCAACAAGTTGGCATGCGCCCATTCGCGCAGCGGATCAGGGGCACGGGTCGGGGCCGGCTGGTGGCACACGCGCAGAAACGCATCCGTGTCGCGGATCCGGCCGACATGGTCATACCATTCGCAGTAGAGTCCCTCCGGAATCGGAATCGGCTCGAACATCCAGGCCGGCTTTTCGGCCACCGCGGCCTCGATCAAGCTGGTGCTGTAGGAGGAGATCACGACGTCGCTGGCCATGATCCACTCGCGCACCGAGCCCTCCTTAAGAACGTGGATGCGCCCGGTGTCGCTCCCCACTCGGCGGTGGAAGAATCGCAAGAACTCACTCGTGCTGACCGACGGGCGGGGCCTCAGCACGATCTCCAGACTTTCGTCCCTGGCCGCCTGACGGCAGGCGCGCAAGAGGGATTCGAGCGACGGCACCGAGAAGTCCACGAGCGATTGCATCTCGGCCGCATCGCCCCCTTGGGCCAGGAAAAACTTCAGCTTGCGCTGGGCGAAGGCCCAGCGGTAGTTGTCCGGTACGAACACCCACCGTTTGGCCGGATCGAGACCACACGCTTTGGCGAGGGTGCCGCGGTCGGCAAAGAAGCGCCGATAGGGTTCGGCGTAGAGGCGATAGGCCGGGTGGCCGTTGATGAAGATGTGCTGGTCAGGGACGCCGTGCTGTCTCAGGTAGACCCGGTAAAACTCGCCCCAGCCGTGATGAATCGTCTGCAGGCGCGCCCGCGCATCGGCGGGCGCCTTGATCCGCAGGTGGGCTCGGTAGTGAATCTGTTCCCAGGCGAGATTGAAATGAATGGCCCCGGGCCAGCGGGCATAGATGTCCTCGGTGGCGAGCGCGCCCTTCACGACATAGACGAACGGATGGACAACCACCCGGGGCTGGTACGCGCGCAGGTAGTCGCCGATGTGTTGGTATATATTGCGGATCTCGATGGTGAGGCCGTAGCGAGCGCGGCCCAGGACGCTGGTCACACACGCCACGTCCATCTCGCGAGCGGTGTGCTCGATCAGCCACAGCACGTCAATGTCGCGGGGCATGTCGTGCTCGCCGAAACCTCAGCGGCCTTTCCTCCCGGTCACCCAGAACACGTCGGCCGTCTGGCTCCGGTCGGGTTCAACGCTGAGCGGCTCGATACCGTGCCGGCGCAAGACTCGGTGAAGGTATCCGATGGAAAGCGGAACTCCCCGCCGCCGGCTATGCACGTGCACGCCGAGCCGAGGGAGGCGAAGGCGCTCCAGGAGGGGGTGACCCGCCTGCAACGGGCGCAGATGCAGGACCACCGTGCGATCCTCCATGTTGAGAAGCAGGTCGCGCGCGTGGAAGGGTTTCCGGGGTCGCTGACCGGGAGCCGAACGAACCTGGAGCGCGAGGTGTCCTCCCGGCCTCAGGATTCTGGCCATCTCGGCAATGGCCTTGGCGATCCGCGATGTCTTGGTGAGGCGGCGAACCGTCGCGAAGGAGTAGGCGAAGTCTGCCCACGCGCTGGGAAAGTCACAGGTGCCCGATTCGTCCACCAACCCGAGGGTGGTCGCGCGGGGGACGCCCGTGCGGCAAGCGTCGAGCGAGTCGAGTGAGCTGTCGACCCCTCCGCAGATGAACCCTTCCTCGCTGAAGGCCCTGAGGATGTGGCCGCGGCCCACGCCGTACTCGAAGACAGCCGGCGAGGACTCGATCAGTCCCGCCGTGACCAACACAGGCTTCAGATAGGTGTGATAGATGAGGCGGCCAACACCGAAGGATACGACCTCCTGATCGGTGTTGCCGCCGCCCGGCTTGACCTCGTGAATGCCGGCGGTCACGACCCCTCGTGCCGGGGGGTCGACGGGTGCCGTCTGGATCCGAGGCGGCGCCGGCTTCCGCGCGTGGTCGATGGCGAAGACGCGATCCAGTCCGCGAAACGCCTCGTCACGCAGAAGCGCGTTGGGATCGCCGGGAGGTGGCGGGCCTGAACACAGCCGCAAGGTCTCCGCGAACTGGGTGGGGGAAAGAGGGTCCACCGTCCGGCACCACGGGCGCAGGGCCTGGGGCAGGCGATCGTGAACATCCTCGGTGACCAGCACCCAGCAGCCGGCCAGGATGGCCTCCAGGATCTTGGTCTTGAACCCCATGCCGAGATCGGAGGGGATGGCCACCACCCGCGCCTCGGCGAGAAGGGGCAGCGGTGAAGGCAGGAGCCCGGTCGGCTTCAGGCGGCCGAGCGGGCCCAGGACGTCGGGTGGCTTCAGGTTGCCGGTGATCCGAAATTCCCACGGCGCCGCCACCTCCGTTCTGAGCGCGTTGACGAGGCGGACGGCGTTGCGTCCGGCGTCATACAGCAGCGGCGACATGGTGGAGCCCGTCCCCATGGCGAACAGAAACAGGTTTCGCCGGGGGCGGGTGGGGATCTGCTCGACGAAGGGCTGGGGGACGAAGTAGGGGACGGTGACCACCTTCTCCGCCGCCGTCAGGCGGCCCCAGTAGTGATCGGCCTCCCAGCGGCAAATGGGCAGAACGGCGTCCGCCAGCGCCGCACAGGGGCCGTCGAGGCGGAAACGCGCCAGGGCAAGCTTGATGACGGCGGTGGCCTGGGCGAGGTCCGCCTCTCTGTGCTCCTCGATCATTCGCAGCCTTCCCCGGAACTGGTCGACCAGATGTGGGAGATTGGCGTTGTGGGCGCGCACGACGCGCCGGATGCCGGGGTGGTGCCGCCGCAGGAAGTCGAGGCTGCGAACATAGACCTCGTATTCGAACAGCACGGCGTCGCAGTCGCGCAGGTCGGTCTCACGCAGCATGGCCACCGCCGCCTCATCGGAGCGGCCAACGCACACGAACTGGCGGACGTGGTGGCCGCGGGCGGCGAAATACTCGGTTCGGCCCCACACGTCCTTGGTGCTGCCGATGAAGATCTTCCGTGTGTTGTTGATGCTGTCGGGGACCACGTGGAGGATGTAGCCCATCGGCGACTACATCCGGCGGGTGACGTAATAACGGCCGATGGCGAGACCATCCACCCACCCCTGCCGCAGATGCTCGAGGGCGTCGGCGGGGGCTCCCACGATCGGCAAGCCATGGCGATTGAACGACGTGTTGATCAGGACGCCCACCCCGGTCAGGCGACGGAACGCCTCCAGGACGGCCTGCAGCCAGGCGTTGGCAGCGATATTCACGACCTGCGGCCGCATGGTGCCGTCCACGTGCACCACGCCGGGCACGCGTTCCTTGGCGAGGGGGGAAGCGGCCACGGTGAAGGTCATGTGCCGATAGTCGATGGGGCCATCCCAGTACTCTTTCGCTTCGTCTTCGAGGACGATGGGCGCAAAGGGCACGAACCACTCGCGCCCTTTGAGGATGTTGTTGATGCGCTCGCGGATGACGGGATGGCGCGGATCAGCCAGCACCGATCGGTTGCCGAGGGCCCGCGGTCCCACTTCCAACCGACCCTGAAAGGTTCCGATGACACTGCCCCGTACCAGTTCCGCGGCGACCTTGGCGGGGAGTCGGTCACCGGCATCGTCGACGACCACATCGGGCGTTCGGGCCAGAGTCGCGGCAATCTGGTCATCCGTATAGCGGTGCCCCAGATAGGGGGAGGGAAGGGAGGTGGTGGTGGCGGCCCCGGCCAGGTACAAGCCTTCCATGGCGGCGCCGATGGAGAGACCGGAATCGGCGGCATCGGGGAAGACGAAATAGGCCGATGGGGCCAGCTCATCTCGCACACGGCCATTGGCCTTGACATTCAACATGACCCCGCCCGCCACCGCGAGACGACGAGCCCCGGTGAGCCGCAGTGCGTCGCGGATCAGAGCGACCATGGTTCTCTCCAGGTGCTCTTGGGCAAAATACGCCAGCTGAGCAGGATCGTAGCGCTCAAGATGCTCGCGGAAGAGCTCGGTCTCGGCGACCGAGCCCAGAGGGTTGGGCACCTGTTTGGTCGGGTACACGGCATTGTAGGAACGGAACGTCCAGGGTAGTCGGCTGCGGGTCCGGCCGTCCTCGACCTCGACCAGGCCGTCGAAGGGGTTGGGCAAGCCGGGCTTTCCCAAGGCCGCCAGGCCCATGGTCTTGTATTCGCCCTCGACCGGAACGAACCCGAGGGCTTCGGTCACGGCCTGGTAGAACGACCCGAGACTGTGCTGGGCGGGGGTAGCGCGGATCAGCTCGAGCCGGCCGTCTTCGTGCCCCAGAAACACGCTCCCGCTATAGCCGTCGCCCTTGCCGTCCATGGTGGCCACGCAGACCTTCTCGCCGGTCATTCCCGCCAGGCGGAAGGTACTGGCCGCATGGGCCCGATGGTGAGCGATGTAGACATACCGGATGCGCGGACTGAGCAAACCGAGCTCGTTCATGGCTTCGTGAAAGTGCGACCAATGCCGAGACTCGAACCCTTCCCAGGCTGTTCCCACGAAGGATGCGGTCGCACGCGGCGGCGGCACCGGCTTCGGGGCCCGCGGGCGCCAGCGCCAAAGCCTCGGAAGGACAGGCCCGGAGGACTGGCCATCCAGCTCCACGGTCACGTAGTTCCGCTGAAACGGGAACAGGGGCTGATGGGTGGAGATGGCGACGATATCGATGTCCTGTCCGGTGATCGCCAGCTCGCGGAATGCGATGCGCACGGCCTCCATGGGGAAGCCGTAGTGGTGCTTGATCCGGGTCACCCGTTCCTCGGCCAAGGCAAACACACACCCGGCGGGCGAGCAGACCGCCACCGAGGCATCGTGCAGGCAATGGATGCCGAGGGCCAGCACGCCCGCCTTATGGTGGGTCGACATCCCGAAGGAGTGCCATCACGCGGACAGCAGGCGCTGCAGGTCGTTTACGACCTGGGTCAGCACATCCAAGACCTCGGAGGGCAGGCGGCCGATGAGCGGACGGGTGGTGGTCACGAGGCGGAGGGCGGGATAGACGGCGACCGGTCCCGATGGCGTCTCCGCCGAGAGGATGAGCGACCCCGGCAGCAGGTCAGACAGGGCTTCGATCACCACCGCGAGGCCCATGCAGGGAGCCGCGATCGGCTTGCCAGCATGAAAGAAGGCGCGAATGATCTCGCGCACGCGCTGATCGAGAGGTTCCGTGCTCGACGGGTAGCGGTTCAGATAGCCTCGAACGGAAATCGAACCAAGGACCAGCAACGCCGAGAATTCCCCATCGGAGAGCGCAGCGGCCGGGGTCTCGACCCAACCAAGGCCGGCCCGGCGCAGGCAGTCCCGGATGATGGGGAGCTCCTCGCTCTCCACCGGCTCGTCCGGTTGAAGGATCAGCACGATGGCGGTGCCGCCACCGGTCGCGTCGCGGGTCATCGTCTCTTCAGGAGACGGCCGGCTCATGGCGTTCGGCCAGGGGGTCGGGCAGCGACTCCGACGGGTACACGAAGGGAGAGCCGGTGAGAATGCCGTCGCACACGACATCCAGCCCCAGGAAGGCGCGCGGACCGAGCTGGGACTCGGCGGCGGTGACGGTGAAGTGGGCGGGCCCGGCGCTGGCGATGAAGGGAAGAGGGATCATCCGCCGAAAGAAGAAGTGGTAGGCGTATCGGATGGCGCGATCGATCTCCACGGGCGACATCCCCGCCCGGCAGGGCAGGCGGTCGAGGACCTCGAGATAGTGCTCGGGGGTCGACACGTCGATCGAGAACCCCTTGCCCCGGATCCACGCTTCGCCGGCCACGATGACGGGGCGCCCCTGGGCAGCGAGCTCGACGCCGGTCTTGGTGTTGTAGATGGCGATCGCGTTCGCGTGATCGGTCAAGGCATAGGTGCTGGCCTGGTGTTCGGGCCCGATCACGAAGACATTGGGGGGAAGCTCGGGGAACCATCGGGCTACCTCATCCGCGACACGTTGCCGCGAGGGAACCAGTCCCCGCACTTCGGCCGGGTGCACGCGGATCACCAGTTGCAGATCGGATCGCCGCCGGAAATACAAGACTGTTTCGCGGACCCAATCGAGCATGGTCGGGAAGGCATTGGAGGCATAGTGCAACTGGGCATCCCACACCACGCTGGTCAGGAGAGCCAGGTACGGCCGGTCCGGGGAGGCCCCGAGCTCGGTCAATACCCGGCGGGCGTCCTCGCGCGGCTGGTCGTGAAACCAGATCCAATCGTTCGCTCCCGAGCGGCGACTGTCCAGGTAGCGCAGGGTGTGCCGTCTGATGTCATCGCTGAGGGGCAGGTGCTCCCAGACCTCGGTCGGTTCGGACATCATGGTGTGATGGTAGGTGTCGTGGTGGCTGAAGATGAAGGAGTGTTTGCGGTACGCGGGATTCCAGGTGACCACCCGGACGCCGCGCCGGCGGGCGACTTCCACGATCATCCCCTGCGGGATGTAGATCCCGTGATGCGCCACCACCACGTCGATGGGGTGACTCTGGAAGAGACGATCAAGAGCCATGATGGTCAGCAGGCCCGCCTGCAGGTAGCGGCGAAGAATCGCGGGGCCAAGAGGCTCACCGTCCAGGTCGCCTCGGGCCAGGAAACGCAGGGTGCCCGCGAAGGCGTGCTCGCCGACGGCCAACTCGCGAAAGCGAAAGCCGCGAATCCGATCGAGGGGAACGTCGGCGGCGATTTGGGCGGCGCTCTCGCGATCACCGTCGGCCAGGAATTCGCTGTAGGTCACCAGGGGCAGTCGACTGAACTGCGCGGAGCCTTCACCGAAGCAGATGGCGCAGTAGGCGGCCTGGCCCGTCGTGACCAGGGTCTCGGCGGTGACCCGGGGAGGCTTGGACATTTGACAGGCGGGAAGCACCGCATCGCAGAGCAACAGCTGGACCTCCGCTCCGCGTAGTCGGAGGGCGGTGGCAAGGGCGGCATCGAGGGCTTGGGCGTGCGCGTAGCCGCCGAGGCTGGTGGCGATGAGGACACGGCCGCGGCGGTCGGCGGGAACGGTGGGGACCGAGGCCGCGCGTGACCGACTCCGCTTCCAGGGCCAGATCATGTCGTCGACCGGGCTTCGAGGGCGTCGCGGAGGAATCGGTGCTCCTTGATCATCTCCGGGCAGCCCTCGTGACACTCCGGAGCCAGTGGCGCAGGGGATGACGAAGCTCGTCAGTCAAGGTGGCGATTCGAGCCTCACGCTCCCTCAGTTGCGCCTCCAAGCTGTCCCGCTGCGCCTCTAAGCGGTCCCGCTGCGCCTTCAAAGCCTGGACCCTTGCCTGCGCCTCGCGGACTTTGGCGGCGAGGCCGGCGTAGTCCTGATACAGGAACTTCCACTTCCGCTCGCGCACCGCCCCCACGAAATCGACCAGAGGGGAAAGCTCCCCCAAGGGCTCTTGGAGTTCGAGCTCCTGCACGCACTCGGTCCGATACTTGTTGAACTGGCGCTGGAAGTACAGCAGGGAATGGTAGAGCCGCCGCAGGCGACGCTCGGGCGGCTCGTCCGTCGGGCCCGCCATGAAGCGGCGAATGAAATAGGTCGCATGGCTGAGGTGCGGGCGCACCTGCTGGTCGGCCCCGACCGACAGGGTGACGAGCTGACGCCGAATCATATCGGCGGAATCGCCGCGCGGGACGACGCGACGAAAGCGCACGGCTCCCGGTACATGCTTGATGGTTCCCCAGAGCGAGAGCTCAGAGACCAGGAGGCGGTCGGGGAGGATCTCCGACGGGAAGATTCCGCACCAACTGAGGGCCTCGAAGCTGAACAGGCCGTAGACCGCGTCACCGGCGCCGATCGTCCCCAACGTCACCGCGCGCAGGCGTTCATAGGGCCCCATGGCCGTCGTGTCGAGGGCGTGGCTCTCGGCCCCGGTGGGGAGCCCGTCAGCGTCCACATGGACAGTCCGGGCGTGGGTCAGCACGCGCCCAGGATCTTCCTGCAGAGCCGCGGCGAGGCGCTCCAGCCAGTCGGGGGCCACCCAGTCGTGATCGGAAAACCAGGCAAAATAGCGGGGAGGGGGAGGGTCGCCGGCGATTTCCACCACACGCTTCCAGGCGTTGACCAGCCCGGTGCGAGTGCCATTTCGGACAAAGCGGATCCGGCGGTCGCGTCGTGCGTATTCGCCGGCGATCGCGGCGGAATCGTCGACCGAGCCGTCATCCAAAAGGACGAGCCGGAAGTCATCGCGCGACTGCGCCAGTAACGAATCGAGGGCCTGCTTGAGATATCGGGCCCCGTTGTGGATGGGCACGCCGATGCCGATCATCACCCAATGATATCCGCGACTGGGGCATTATACAGTGGGCGCGGCGGCGGCGAACGTTCTTGGCGGGGGATCCTTGACACTGAAATGGCCAAACCCAGATAATCGAGCGCAGATTTCGTGGACGGGTGGGGGTTTCTTGCGACGGAGCGACGCCGAAGCGACGCCGAGACGGACGATCGTGATCGATGGGCAGGAGGTCTCCGACGACTCTCCCTGCTGGGTGATCGCGGAGATCGGCCACAATCACCAGGGGGATCTGGAGAAGTGCCGCCAGCTGTTCCGCGAGGCCAAGGCGGCGGGGGCGTCGGCGGTCAAGCTCCAGAAACGTGACAATCGGACGCTGTTCACTCGTGAGATGTATGATCGGCCGTACGATCACGAGAACAGTTTCGGTCGCACCTACGGTGAGCACCGCGAGTTTCTCGAGTTCGGCACCACGGAGTACATGGAGCTTCAACAGTTCGCACGGGAACTCGATATCACGTTCTTTGCCACCGCCTTCGATATTCGCAGTGCCGACTTTCTGGCCCGCCTCGACATGCCGGCGTACAAGATTGCCTCGGCCGACTTGCGGAACATTCCTCTCCTCACCCACGTGGCGCACCTCGGGAAGCCAATGATCATGAGCACCGGCGGCGGTACCCTGGACGACGTCCGGCGCGCCTACGACGGGGTGATGCCGATCAACAGACAGCTCGCCATTCTGCAATGCACGGCCAGCTACCCGGCCGCTTTCGAGGAGCTCGACCTCCGGGTGATCGAGACCTATCGAGGGCTCTTCCCGGACGTGGTCGTGGGACTCTCGGCCCATGACAACGGAATCGCCATGGCCGTGGCCGCCTACGTGCTCGGGGCCAGGATTGTCGAGAAGCACTTCACGCTGAACCGGGCCCTGAAGGGGACAGACCACGCTTTCTCCCTGGAGCCGGTAGGATTGCGGAAGACGGTCCGGGACCTGACGCGAATCCGGGTGGCCCTCGGCGACGGGCAAAAGCGAGTATATCCGAGCGAGGTCCCGGGGATCACCAAAATGGGCAAGAAACTGGTGGCCGCCCATCCCCTGCGGTCCGGTCAGATTCTCGCGGCCGAGAACGTCAGCATCAAGTCGCCGGGGGGTGACGGGCTCGAGCCCTACGAGCTTCACCACGTGCTCGGTCGCGTGCTTCGAAAGGACCTCGACACCGACGAAGCCATTCAGCTCGATATGCTCGGCCCGCGCCCGTGAGGGGCGAGTGGGATCTCACGGGTGAGGTAGCCCTCGTCACCGGAGCCCTCGGACGACTTGGTCCCATCTGGATCGACGGCTTGCTGGCGGCGGGAGCCCGGGTGATCGGACTCGACCTCGACGAGGCCAAGATCCCCGACGCCTTCGCCCGCTTGCTCGATCGTCACGGGCAGGAGCGGTTGTGCCTGGCGCGGGCCGACGTCGCCGACCGGACGTCGCTGACTCAGGCGCGGGAGTGGTGTCATCGTCGGGGCTGGCGTCCCTCCGTCCTGCTCAACAATGCCGGTGTCGACCAACCGCCTACCGTCCTCCCCCGTAGCTATCGTGTGGAAGACATCCCCGCCGAGCTCTTCCGCGATGTTTTCGAGGTGAATGTGCTGGGCGCCTTTCAGACCATCCAGTCGTTCGGCCCCGACATGGTGGCGAGCGGTCGCGGTTCCATCATCAACATCGGCTCGCTCTATGCCGCAGTCGCCCCCGACCAGCGCTTCTACGATCACCTGCCGGGCGAGCCGCCGTTTCTCAAGCCACCCGCCTATGGCGCCTCCAAGGCGGCCGTGGTGAACCTGACCATGTATTTTGCCGCGCTGTGGGGTCGCCATGGGGTGCGCGTCAACGCGCTCTCCCCGGGCGGGGTGATTGGGGGGCAGGACGCGGAATTTGTCCGCAAGTACGTGGCCCGGGTTCCGCTGGGCCGCATGGCGGAACCGGCCGATTTGGCCGGCCCCCTCGTCTTCCTCGCGTCCGAAGCGGCGCGCTACGTGACCGGGACCAATCTGCAGGTGGACGGCGGTTTTACCGTCTGGTAGAGCTAGCGTATGTCGCGCGCGGCTCCCACCATCGTCGGGTTGATCCCCGCCCGCTTCGGCTCGAAGCGCGTCAAGCACAAGAACATTCGGCGCCTCGGTCCGCACCCGGCCATTGCCTACACCATCGCCGTGGCCCGGGCCAGCGGTGTGTTCGACGCCGTGCTAGTCTCGACCGACTCGCCCCTCATTGCCGACATCGCCAAGCATTACGGAGCGGAGGTGCCGTTCCTGCGGCCGGCCGAATACGCGACCGAAACCTCGCCCGACATCGAGTGGGTCGAGTACACCCTGCGGCGACTCGCCGACGAGGGACGGCGCTACGATTGCTTCAGTATCCTGCGACCCACCAGTCCCCTACGAACTCCGGAGACCATCCAGCGCGCGTGGCGTGAGTTCCGGGCCGAAGTGGGGGTGGATTCCCTGCGGGCGGTCGAGAAATGCCGGCAGCATCCCGCCAAGATGTGGATCGTGCGCGGACGTCGCCTCCTTCCGCTGCTGCCCATGGGGCCGGCCGAGCAACCGTGGCACAGTAGCCAGTACGCGTCGCTGTTCGAGGTCTACACGCAGAACGCGAGCCTGGAGATCGCGTGGACGCGCGTCGTCTTCGACGGACGCACCATCGCCGGTCACGCGCTGATGCCCTTCTTCACGCAGGGGTTGGAAGGCTTCGACATCAACGACGCGCGCGACTGGCGCCATGCCGAGGAGTTGCTCCGGAGCGGTGAGGCCACGCTGTTTCCCATCGCGGAGCCGCCGGTGCCGATCGAGATACCGGGCGACTGAGCCGCCGTCAAGCCGACGCCCGCCGAGGGCCGCCCATGAGCGATCTGACCTACGTGCCTCCATCCGAACTGGGCCGCCTCCGGAGCCTCGACACCTCGCCCGAGCGCCGGGTATCGGCATTCGCGGCGGCTTGCCGGATCAATACCCTCTATATGATCGCGCGGGCCGGCTCCGGCCACATCGGAACCTCCTTCAGCTCGCTCGACATCCTGAGTTGGCTGTTTCTCGAGGACATGCGGCTACCCGCCCATCCCGGCGCCGGGGGCGACCTGTTTTTCTCCTCGAAGGGGCACGATGCGCCCGCGCTCTACGCGGTACTCATGGGGCTCGGGCTCCTGGACTTTGCCCTTATCCATCGCCTCCGGCGCCTGGACGGTCTTCCCGGCCATCCCGACGTGGCCACCCCATTCGTCGAAGCCAACACCGGTTCCCTGGGCATGGGGATCTCCAAGGCGAAGGGGATGACCCTCGCCAATCGTCTCCTCGGGGTGTCCGCCCGCGTCTACGTCATGACGGGCGACGGTGAGCTCCAGGAGGGACAGATCTGGGAGTCGCTCCCGTCGGCGGCCGCGCTCGGGCTGGGCGAAATCACCGTGATCGTCGACCACAACAAGATCCAGTCGGACACCTGGGTGGCGGAGGTCAGCGACCTGGGCGACCTCGCCGCGAAGTTCCGAGCCTTCGGATGGCACGTCGAGCGCACGGACGGTCACGACCTGCGCGCGGTGGCGGGGGCGTTCGAGCGGCTCCGGACGGTCGCGGACCGGCCGAAGGTGCTGATCGCCGATACCGTGAAGGGCAAGGGTGTGTCGTTCATGGAACCCGCGGGAATGGACCCCGTCGAGCGCCTGTACCGGTTCCATAGCGGAGCGCCAAGTCCCGAGGCCTACGCCAAGGCGCTGGCGGAGCTGGTGAGCACCGCCCGCGACCGATTGCGCGAGGCGGGGGGGGACGAGCTGCAGCTCGAACGAAAGCCTCGTCCCGAGCCGCCGAACCCTGGACGCGTGCAGCGACTCATCACGGCCTACTCGCGTGCGCTCGTGCGCCAGGCCGAACGCAACCCGCGCTTGGTGGTTCTCGACGCCGACTTGGTTCTCGACTGTGGCTTGATCCCGTTCCGTCAACGGTTTCCCGACCGCTTCTTCGAGTGCGGCATCGCGGAGCAGGACATGGTCTCCCAGGCGGGCGGCATGGCCCGCCGCGGCCTCCTCCCCCTCGTACACTCCTTCGCGTGCTTCCTGTCCACGCGCCCCAACGAGCACATCTACAACAACGCGACGGAGCGGACGAAGGTCATCTACGTTGCCTCGCTGGCCGGACTCCTGCCCGCCGGTCCTGGCCACAGCCATCAATCGGTGCGCGACATCGCAGCCCTCGGCGGGGTGCCGGACCTGATCATGCTCGAGCCGAGTACGGAGGCCGAGACGGAGGCGGCCCTCGACTTCTGCGTGAATGTGGCCCCCTCCTCGTGCTACCTCCGCCTCGTGTCGATCCCGGCCGACGTGCCCTTTGCCCTTCCGTCCGATTACCGGCTCTGTCCCGGGCAGGGTGTTGTCTTGCGTGAGGGCAGCGACGCCGCCATGATTGGGTACGGGCCGGTACTGCTCACGCAGGCGTACCGGGCCGCCGAACTGCTCGCCCGGCAGGCCGGGCTCGAGGTGGCTGTGATCGATCTGCCCTGGCTGAATCGGGTCGACCGTGACTGGTTGGCCGGCATCGCCGGACGCTTTCCGTGGCTGTTTGCGCTCGACAACCACTACGTGCACGGGGGCCAAGGCCAGATGATCCTTGCCGCGCTCGCCGAGCTGCCCCGCCGGCCCCTGCCCCGGGCCCGCTGCTTGGGCGTGACTCGAATTCCCCTCTGTGGAGGAAACGCCGAGGTGCTCGAGGGCCACGGACTCGATACCGAGGGCATCGCGGAGCAGGTACGTCGGGCTCTCGCAGGCGAGGGATGACCCTCGTCCTCTGCTGGGACATCGACGGAACGCTGCTGACCACGGCCCGGGCTGGCATCTTCGCCTGGGAGGACGCCACCCGCGAAATCATTGGCCAGACAGTCGACTTCTCGGCCCTGGACACGGCAGGGGTAACCGATACGGAAATTGCCGCCAGGATTCTCCAACGTTTCAATCGCGAGCCGACGCCGGTGTCGGTGGGCGCGTTGGTGCGACGCTACGAGGTGCTGCTCCCAGAGCGATTGTACCGGCGGGCCGGCTGCGTGACGCCCGGGGTGCAGGCCACCCTCGAATACCTTCGCGGGCAGCCCGGCGTGGTGTCCATCCTCCTCACGGGCAATACCGAAGCGGGGGCGTGGGCAAAGCTTCGCCACTACGGCCTCGATGGGTACTTCGAGCGGGGGGCCTTCGCGGATAGTACCCGTGACCGCAGTGCCATCGCGCGCCGGGCTCTCGCGGTCGCCGGTGAGGTGATCGGACGCGAACCCGAGCTGCAAGACACGTATGTGATTGGAGACACGCCGCACGACATCATGTGTGCGAAGGCCATCGGGGCTCGCGCCGTCGCGGTCGCCTCCGGTTCCTACGGGGTTGCCGATCTGGCGCGCCACGAGCCCTGGTGGGTTCTCCCCGCCCTTCCCGAGCCAGCGGTCTTCCTTGGGCGGCTCACGGCCCGAGGGAACTGATGCCGTTGCGCCAGCTCCTCAAGCGCTCGGTCCGGCTCCGGCTTCTGGTGCGCTGGTGGCGCGCGCACACCTATGCTTTTCCCGACTGGGAGCCCATCGTGGTCCGGGACCGGGGCCGGTGGGAGGAGGCGCGCATGCGCGCGCAGGGCGGGCCGCGCGTGCTGATCGCGACCGGCGTCGGCGGCAACCCCAGCGCCGTCACGCTCGAAAGCCTTCTCGCGGTGGCACTCACCCTGCGTGGAGCAGAGGTGCACATCCTGCTCTGTGACCGTCTGTTGCCGGCCTGCGAACTGACCGAGACCACGTGGTTCCCCGACCATCGACGGTTTGTGCGGGGAGGCCCCCAGGGCGGACTCTGTCACGTCTGCTTCGCGCCCGGCCGGCAGGCCTATGCGCCGCTCGGGCTACCCGTCCACCTGTATGGGGGTTTGGTCCCCCGCCCCGAACAGGCCGAAATCGATGACCTGGCCCGAACGCTGAGCCGGGCGGAGATCGAGCGATACGTCGGGGACGGGGTGGCGGTCGGCGAACACGCGCGGGCAGGGGCCATCCGTTTCTATGCGCGGGGCACCCTGGAGGGCGAACCCTACGCGGACGGAGTGTTGCGCCGGTATTTCCGGGCAGCCTTGCTCACCACGCGGGCCATGCGCCGCCTGTTCGCCACAACCTCGTTCGAGGCGGTGGTCTCCCAGCACGGCATCTATGTCCCGCAGGGTCTGGTCGGCGAGATGGCGCGCCGCACCGGTGTGCGGGTCGTGAACTGGAATGCCGCCTACCGCCGGCGCCGGTTCATCTTTAGCCACGGCGACACGTACCACCGCACGATCATGACTGAGCCCACGGCGAGCTGGGAGCACCTCGAGTGGACACCCCGTCTGGAGCGGGAGGTCATGGGATACCTGGATAGCCGCCGCCACGGGGGACGGGATTGGATCTGGTTCCACGAGCGGCCGGTGGAGGACGTGGCCGAGATCGCGCGACGCCTCGGCGTAGACTTCTCCCGACCCTGCGTGGGTATGCTCACCAACGTCATGTGGGATGCCCAGATTCACTACCCGAGCAACGCCTTTCCGAGCATGCTCGACTGGGCCCTCCAGACCATCGCCTACTTCGAGAAGCGGCCCGACCTACAGCTGCTGGTCCGCGTTCATCCGGCGGAGGTTCGGGGGACGCTTCCCTCGCGTCAGCCGATGGTGGCGGAGATCCGGCGTCATTACCCCGCCCTCCCGCGCAACGTGTTCCTGATCGGGCCCGATGACCCGATCAGCACGTACGCCACCATGCTCCAGTGTGACGCCGTGATCATCTACGGGACGAAGACCGGGATCGAGCTCTCAAGCCAAGGGGTGCCGGTGATCGTGGCCGGCGAAGCGTGGATTCGAGGCAAAGGGCTGACCATGGATGCCTCCTCTCCCGAGGACTACCATCGGCTGCTCGACCAGCTGCCCCTTGGACGTCGCCTCCCGGCCGACGTGGTGCGCCGCGCCCGAATGTACGCCTACCATTTCTTCTTCCGCCGGATGATCCCGTTAGAGTTCACGCGACCGCTCAAGGGCTGGTTGCCGTATCGACTCGACCTCGCGCGCCTCGAGCAGTGCGCCCCGGGGCAGAGCGCCGGTCTTGACGTGATCTGCGACGGGATCCTCCACGGCCGGGCCTTCATCTATCCGGAAGAGAAGGGTCTCGTCGCCCCCGAGTGAGTAGCGGGCCCGCCTACCGCGGCCCCGGCGCGTGTTTCCCCGTCAGCTGGGGCGTGGTGCCTTCCAGCGATTTCTCTTGCCGTTCGAGCCGGGTTTCCCGCGCCCACGTACGCTTGAGGTCGTCGTGCACATGCACGCGCAAGCGGCCCAGACCCTCCGTCTCCAGCTCGATCAAATCGCCGTTCTGGAAGGCGCTGAGACCTCGGTGATTGGTGCCGGTGGCCAGGAGGTCGCCCGGCTCGAGGGTGTGAATCGAGGTGACCCACTCGAGGCAGCGGGGGATCTTGTGGGCCATATCGCTGGTGTTGAAGTTCTGCTTGAGAACTCCGTTTACCCAGAGCCGTATCTGGAGCCGATGGGGGTCGGGCACTTCGTCGGCGGTCACCAGGTACGGGCCGATGGGGGCGAAGGTCTCGCGGGATTTCATCTGGTAGAACGTGTTACCGGCCGGAGGCAGCCCGCGCGCCGAGCCGTCGATGAAGTTCACGTAGCCGAAAACGTAGCTCATGGCCTCCGCCGCCCGCACGTCAGCGGCGCGCTTGCCGATGACCAGCGCCACTTCAGCCTCTCCCTCGAAGATGGTGGCCGGCACATCGGGGAGCACCATGGTGTCGCTGTCGCCGATGATCGCGCTGGGAGACTTGTGAAAGGCGTTGATGGGTGCCGGCTCGGACCGTGTCCCATCCTCCATGTAGTTCACAGCCATGCAATCGATGTTGGACGGCTTGGGCAGGGGGGGTCGGATGCGCACCCGTGCCAGGGGAGTCCCTTGGCCCCGAGCCACCGCCGCCTCCAGGGGTTGCCGGTAGTCGGCAAACCGCGCGATAAGCCCACTGATGAGGTCGTGGGGTCCCGTGTGCGGAATGTCCCGCACCGCCTGCGACACGTCGACTACGCCGTCCGCCTTGAGCACACCCAGCTTGAAGTCGTCGAAGAAGAGGAGTTTCACGGTTCCCTCCTGTGCGTTAAGGTTCCCAGTCCATCCGGCGGGCAGGAAGATGACACGCGTTAGGAGTATAACCTTACCAGCCGCCTTTGCGGGGCCCGGAGGATCGGGGCCCTATCGGCGCCCCGAACATCGCGCGTGAGATCGAGGGGTGCCCCGGGTATCCCGGGGCGCCGCGAGCGTACGGGGGGTATGGGGGGCCCTGTCGAGGCCCCCCATTTCAATAGTCGAGGCCCCCCGTTCAACGAGGAGATGGATATGGACCTGGGGATCTTTGATCATCTCGACCGGCGGGACGCCCCCGTCGACGAGTTCTACGAGAGCCGCCTGCGACTGCTCGAGAAATACGACAGAGCTGGCTTCTACTCGTATCATCTGGCCGAGCACCATGCCACCCCGCTCGGATTGGCGCCGGTGCCGGGTATCTTCCTCGCCGCCGCCACCCAGCGCACCCGACGGATCCGCCTGGGACCGTGCGTGTACTGCCTGCCCTTATACGATCCTCTTCGCCTCATCGAAGAGGTCTGCATGCTGGATCAGCTCTCGCGCGGACGCTTCGACTTCGGGGTTGGTCGGGGCATTGTTCCCTACGAGATGGCGTACTTCAACCTGCACCACCTGGAGACCGAGGAGATCTATCGGGAGGCCCTCGAGGTCATCCTGCAGGGCCTGACCAGCGACGTGCTGGACCATCGGGGGCCCCGCTACACCTACCGCAAGGTGCCCATGATTCTCCGGCCGCTCCAGCAACCGCATCCGCCGCTCTGGTACGGCCTCGGGCATCTGGCCGGAGCAGAATGGGCGGCCACCAACCGGGTGCACGTCATCACCAATCATCCGTGTGAAGCCGCCAAACCGCTCTTCGACCGGTATCGCGAGGTCTGGGAGCGCAAACACGGCGAAGCGCCGCTGCCGAAGCTCGGCATGTCGCGCCACATCGTCGTGGGCCCGACCGACGCGCAGGCCGAGGCGGTGGCCCGCCCAAACTATGCCGTCTGGTACGCGAACCTGACCAAGCTCTGGCGCGACTTCGGGGCCATCCCGATCCGCTTCGCCCGGGACTTCGACGAGGCCCGTCAGCGTGGCATCGCCATCGCAGGCTCACCGGCCCGCGTGCGCGAAGAGATCGAGCGCCAGATCGCGGCCAGCGAGTGCACCTATTTCGTCTGTCGGCTGACCTTCGGCAACATGGACGAGGCCACCGCATCGTCGTCGATCGACCTCTTCACCGCCGACGTCATGCCGGGGATCACGTAGGGCAGAGGAGTGCCCCGGGTCCCCCGGGGCGCTCCGAACGACCGGGGGGCATGGGGGGCCCGTTCGAGGCCCCCATTATTCAACAACCACGAAGATGCAGTGTCGGAGCTTGCCGTCCACCGCTTTGGAGAGGTGGCCCTTCCCCGTGGTGTCCTCGACCAGGATGACCTCGCCGGGGCCGATGACGCGGCTCTCGCCGTCGCTGGCCGTGATCTGCACGCCAGCGTCGAGGTTGACTATGTACTGGCGCCGGGGAGCCGGATGCCAGTCGAGGTCGTAACTCGGCGGTACCTGGCGGAAGATGATGCCCGTGGCCGGCAATCGCTTGGACAGTTTCCCGCTGCGCGTCTCTTCGGCCCACTCGACCTGGATGTCGCGAAAGTGCGACTGACCGCTCGCATCGGTGTACAAGTTGTGGATCCGCATGACCGCTCCTTCACGGCAGAATGTGTGGACTATACCAGCCCTGGGCAGATTGGCGGGGATTGGGGGTTCCCCGCCTAACGCTGCCCTACCGGGCAAGGGCGCTCGGGGCCCAGCCCTATCTGAAGGTACCAAACGGCGCGATATGCGCGGAGCTCAAAGACATTGTAAACAATTGGTTATAGGGCTCTCAGGTACCGTAGGAAGAAGGGTGCGCGGTATGAGCCGGGGTACGGGCAAGCCGCAGCACCATGAACCCGACGTCGACCCCGAAGAGGTTCCGTTCGACCCGGCCGTGCAGCTTCACCACCTTGGCCAAGACCGTGGACCCGGGGGGGAAGGGTAGATGGTCTTCCCCAGGGTCACGCTGGCCTCTTCTTTGACGGTGTCTGTGGCGCGGTCATAGACCAGATAGCCGATGGGAAGGGCGGCGCCGGGACGGTAGTACATCTCGGCCGATCTTCCGGGCCAGGTTCAGAAACTCCCACGCGTTGCCGATCCCATCTATGTGTTGCTGGGTGGCTGCACGACAAATTTGACGCGATTCCCTATCTGCGGGCTATTGGCGATCACGGTACGGGCAAAACCCGTCTCAGCGAAACGGTGGGCGCCATCAGCTATCGCGCCCTCTTTGCGAGTGGGGCCCGCATCGGCCTCGGCCATCTTTCGGCTGATTGAAGAATTCGGAGGAACGCTCGTTCGCGACGAGGCCGGCGTCGGCAATTCGGAGATGGAGGCAATCATCCTGAAGGTGTCGGATTCCCGATCACCTGTGGGGGCTGAAGGCCTTTCCCACCGGCGGCAACCCGTGATGACGCAGCTAGGGCGGGTTCGTAAACCGCTCGCTCAGCTCACCCAAGGCCGGGTCGGTTGAAGCTCGCGGCGGGTGGCCACTGAATCGCGGGTTGGCTGGGCCAGAGTTGGAGACCGCGTTGTTTTCCGGTCTGGGCCCAAAGAGCTCTCTGATCTCGCAAGACATGCGATGGCGGCGTGCGATCGAGCCGCACCGCGACATCATTCATCAAGGCGATAAGGGGAGGGACTCTGAATATGGATATGAGAGTGGCGGTGACGATCGCGTGTGGGATCCTCGGAGCTAAAGTCGTGGGAGCTGTTCCTGGTCCACGCGCTGGCGCGGTGATCGTGAAAACGATTATCGCGGCATTGCTACTCGCCTCGGTGACCATGGCGCACGCGGATCCTGTCGACGTATTCCTCGATGCGGGAGGGTTCGTTCCTGGCTCGTCTCCCAACAACCAGTACGAACTGATCCATCTGCGCGGCACCTTGTCTGGGGACGCGGGCAATCTGTACGGGATCCGGTTTGACCTTGTCAATGCGGCCCCCAACGGATGGGGGGTCAGCGGGGTCGACTCCGCCGCGGTCCGGGCGTTGATCGGGAAGGTCACGACGACCGGTCCTGGGAGCGTGCGCGCTGTGCACGGACACGCGATCGGGACCCCCGGCGCGACGGGGCCGATCAACGCACTGAATGGCCAGGTAACGTGTCCCGCAGACAACGCGGTCTGCCGAAATATTGAAGTGGCGGCGACCGGAGAAGGTGCGACGCAAGGGATTCTGTTCACTACGTCCGGTCCCGGACACTTCAGTTATCTCCTGAACGTCACGCAGGCCACCGTGGACGATGGATTCGCGTTGCTCACGACGGGATCGCCCGCAGGCCGTCTCGTATGGACCAGTGGCGGATCCATTGACTCCCCCAGCGCAGGTGTGGTGCGCATCGAGGGGGTGTTGCAGAGCGCGACTATCGCGGCGTTGGAGGCGCGTATTCGCGCCCTGGAGCAACAGCTCGGTGGTGGTGGCGGCGGTGGCGGCGGCGGTGGTGGCGCAGGGGGAGGCGATGTGCCTCCTCCTCCTCCCCCGCCGCCACCGAACGTGCCCCCGCCTTTCGGATGTAAGTATGTGTTCCTCGGCATTTGTATCCACTAAACCCCCAGGGAACAACACGTAGGACTCGATGACCGCGCAGACGACGCGGAGGCACCGCCACTCAGTTCTTGGGCTGAACTCGTGGAGCGTCTCCCTCCGCAGCAGCGGACACAGTTTGCGTGAGTCCGCCGCTCCAGCTCCAGGCAGAACTCGGCTACTTGCGGCCGTTCTGGGCGCGTCCCAGTCAACCCACCGCGATTTCAGAGGAGCGCTCATCGTTGGATCATGGCAATTCATGCGACTGATGGACCGACTTGGCGGACACTGAGGCCATGAACGGCCTACACGTACGGCCAGCCACCCTCGAGGACGCCGAGCTCATTTGTGCGATCTACAACCAAGGCATCGAGGACCGCCTGGCCACCCTCGAGACCGAGCTGCGGACGCCGACGGAGCGTCGCGAGTGGCTTGTCGCGCGCGGTCCCCGCCACCCCGTGTCGGTGGCAGAGGTCAACGGGATCGTCGTGGGCTGGGCGAGTCTCAACGTCTTCAACGCCAGGCCCGCCTACCGCCACGTTGCCGACGTGTCGGTGTATGTGGACCGGAGCTGGCGAGGGCGCGGCGTCGGCAGGGTCCTCCTCGCGCGCCTGGCGGATGTCGCTCGGGACCTCGGCTACCATAAGCTGGTGCTGGCCGCTTTTCCCTTCAACCAGGCCGGGATGGCTCTCTACGAGCGCTTGGGCTTCCGCATCGTGGGGATGTATCGCGAACAGGGACAGCTCGATGGTCGATGGGTCGACGTGATCGTGATGGAACGGCTGTTGACGACCTGATGGG
>Ga0187893_10004560_pt1 | contig 26136 bp, 21 predicted proteins | sample MA1701074metaG_FD_139574 | JGI IMG/M metagenome (GOLD analysis project Ga0187893, IMG submission 139574) | White microbial mat communities from a basaltic lava cave in the Kipuka Kanohina Cave System on the Island of Hawaii, USA - MA170107-4 metaG ... | reverse complement strand
CGGCCGACGTACATGCCTCATTGTCAGAGCCTGTCCGGGCAGGGTCGCAGGGACGTCAAACCGCTGTTCGAGGTTCAAGTCGAAAAAACTCCGAAGGCAACTCATGCTCATGACAACATTGAAATTATCAGCCGGCTCCGAAGCGATAGCCGGACACTAGTGATCAACCGGTTAGATACAATTTGTCTCAAATTTTAGGGATCGTGGCCTCAGCCGCAGCGGCGCTGGTGGCGCGGCGGAACGGGCCTCTTTATGCTTGACGTAACGCGTAACGCCATGCTAGGATAGCGGATGATCGTCGGCTATTGGGACAAGCGGTCAAGGGACTTCGCCGCCGGAAAACGCGTCAAGGCCTTCTCCGGGATCGAGCGGTCCGCAAGGCTGAAGCTTGACCGTCTCGAAGCCGCCACATTGCTTCAGGACCTCGCCGCATTGCCCGGCAACCGTTTTGAGGCGTTGAAGGGCGACAGGAAGGGACAATACAGCATCCGCATCAACGATCAGTGGCGGATATGTTTTAACTGGCCCGGCGAAGCGCCGGGGCCGTCGAATGTGGAGATTGTCGATTACCACTAGGGAGGAGACCATGGCAGCGACCCCAATTCATCCAGGTGAGCATCTGGCCGAGGAACTGACGGAACTCGGCATGAGCGCGGCGGAGCTCGCGCGCAAGCTGGATGTGCCGACCAACCGCATCACCGGCATCCTGAACGGGCAACGCGCCGTCACGGGCGACACCGCCCTGCGTCTTGGTCACTTCTTTGGCACCAGCGCCGAATTCTGGCTCAACCTGCAAAGCATCTTCGACCTCCGCCTCGCGGAACAGAAAGCCGGGCGTTCCATCAAGGCTTTACCGAAACTTAAGCGTCCCGAGCATATCCATGCCTGAGCATGCGCGGCAAGCGGCCATGCGCCCATAAGGCGTGCATCGCATTAACCCTTCCTTAACGCCTCGCGCGTATGGTTTTGCCGGCTTCTTCGTCCACCTTTTGAATCAGCGAAATCGAATATGATCCAACATCCAGATTGGTTTCCGGATACTTGCGAGCCAAATCGGCGGCAATGCTTTTCAGCTCTGCGGCAGATTGCGTGGCGGTCACGCCTGGTTTGAGGCGGCCCACCAGGGTGATATACCGAGCTTGGCGACGTGTGGCTTGGTCGGGTGACACGGCGAGCGGTGTCCATACGTTTGCCCATCCGGCAGGTGTGAATTGAAACCGCTCCGGTAGGATTCCGATGACGGTATGCAGTTCACCATCGAGACGAAGCGTTGTGCCGATGGTGTCCGTGCGGCCGCCGAGAAGCGTTTTCCAGAAGCCTTCGCTGACGATGGCGACGCGGTGCTTGCCGAATTCGCCTTCTTCAAGGCGGAACGTGCGACCGAGCATCGGCCGAACTCCGAGGGTATCGAAAAAATTCGGGAAAACCTTGCTGCCGCGGATTCGCTCCGGCTCGGTTTCGAGCGACAGGGTATAGGTTTCAAAAGTCCATGCCGCGACCGAATCAAGTGTCTGGGCCTGCCGCCGGATATCGGTGAAGTCGGGAAGCGAGAGGGAGATCTCGAACCCGCGCCGGAGATTGAGGCTCCGAATGTGAGTTAGGCGTTGTGGCTGATCGAAAGGAAGGGGTTCAATGATCCAGGCATTGATGAAGCTGAATAGGCTGGCAGCGCTGCCCATTCCTGCCGCCAACGTGACGATCACCAGCAAGACGAATCCCGGTTGATGGGTCAGGTTTCGCAGTGAGTACTTTAGATCGACACCCATGTGGTTCCGCGATGCACGAATTAGTCCATTGAGAACTCTCGCATTTAATGCTTTTGCCCGGCTTGGGACGTTCTTCAGTGGGACGCGGGTGTTCAAAACCGGACGGGCGCCGTGCCTTGTCCACTGCATACAAGAGCCAGCCGGTCCAGGCCGGCTCGATTCAAATTTATTGGCTTCTCGGATCTCATTTACCGATGTTGCACCGACGCCTCGCATCGATCTGGACCACGGTACGGCGGTAGCCAGGTGGAATATTACCAAAGCTGCAAAACAGTTCCGCTGCGCAACGAACGTGATTGGATCGCTTGCTTTTCCTCCGAACAAAAATTTCTAATACCCAGATGAGGGTACACTGCCGCGGTGCCCATCGCAACGCCGATGCTGCCAGCCACGGTGTGTCGCGAAGCACGCCGACGATGTCCGGTCATCTTTTAGCCCAGGAGATGCGGAACGTGACTTTGTGGGCCGCTGCATAGTTCCGGCAACACGACCACGCTGGCCTCCGTGACTGGGCAGACGCGAACGATAAATAGCAGGTGAGCAACAGAACGCGCCAGGACGCACAGCATGTCAGTTTGGCGGATTTGATCCGCCTAAAACGGGCGTTACCTAAAATGCGCATCGAACGGGTATGGCTATCGGTTCTGGTCGCATGACGGGCTTTACCGGCCAATCGTGATGCCCGTGTAAGCTCGACTCAAAGCGAAATGTTCGACTTAAGCGCACGTGCACAGATTGGACCGGCCAACCTGCACCTACAAAATGTCCAACGTTGGGCGGAATTGACTTCAATGCGATATGCAGGTGTCAGAACGGCATCGCTTCCGCGCCGGGATCAATTCCGGCAAGCGATTCGATGAGAAACTCCGGAGGCATCGTTACGGCAGAATGATCGAATGGCCAATAAGCGCGCTCGACCCAAAGCGAGACCCGCGTCCAAACTGGACTGCGGCAAACAACTCGCCAGGGTCCGGCGTATCTGCCTGTCGATTCCGGGCGCCATTGAGAAAATTTCCCACGGCCAGCCAACATTTTTCACACCCAAGCGGGTCTTCGCGATGTTCGCGAATAACCACCACGACGATGGCCACGAGGCCGTATGGATTCCGGCCGCCGACGGCGTTCAGGCCAGTTTGATCGAGGAACAGCCCGACGCGTATCACCGGCCGCCCTATGTCGGCGGAGCGGGCTGGGTAGGCGTCGAGGTGGCAAAAGTCGATGACGATCAGCTCGGAGCATTGATCCGCGAAGCGTTCCGCCTTATGGCGGCGAAGAGTACCGCACCGAAATCCCTAAAACTTGATCGCACACCCTCAGGCGCCGCATGGGCCGAGGATGATCATAAGGGAAGTACGAGCAGTTGCCGCATTGTTGAATAATCCTTAGATTGTTCGCGGACACCTGAATCAGCGTGAAGCCCGGACAACCCGATTGACCACTTCACGCCCAAACTACTCAACTGCCGAGGCCACCGGTGGCGGCTTAGGAATGGTCTCGACAAAACGTGCTTGTCACTGTTAATGGTTTATCGCCATGACGCAGGACTGAGCGCAGGTGTGCTGAAAGGCTCCATGCAAGACTTCTTTAATCATGTTGGTTCCACACGATGCCGACCGAGCGCGAGAGCTGTGCAAGAAACACATGATTCTGGTACAGGAACAGAACTACGCGGACGGCGGTTCCTTCGGTTGCTTGGCAGTTTCACCGATGCGGACTCCCCAGGTGAATATAAGACCGGATCATCTGCAGCTGTCAGGCGGGTCAAGCCTTCACTTTCTTTAACCAACGGTTTCCCTGGGACAATGGTTGCAGTGGTCAACTCCCAACGCGTCACGGTGGAGAAAACGCCGATCGTGGCCTTCCTGCGGCCCTTTCAGCAGTTTGCCAGTCGGGAAACCTCGGGCGGTATTCTGCTGTTGGCTTGCACGATAGTGGCTCTTGTCTGGGCCAACTCACCTTGGGCGCACCACTACAGGGCTTTATGGCATACGCCGTTCGCGGTGCGGTTGGGCAGTTTCAATTTGAGCAACGAGCTTCACTTCTGGGTGAACGACGCGCTCATGGCCCTGTTTTTCTTCGTTGTGGGTCTGGAAATCAAGCGGGAGCTGCTAGCCGGGGAGCTGGCCTCTCCGCGTCGAGCCGCGCTTCCTATTCTGGCGGCGTTGGGTGGCGTATTGGTTCCGGCCGTTCTGTACAGCTTCCTCAACTCAAACGGGCCGGGCGCTCGTGGCTGGGGCATCCCGATGGCGACCGATATTGCATTCGTCATCGGAGTGATGGCCCTCCTCGGTGATCGGGTACCGCTTGGACTGAAGGTCTTTTTGACGGCACTGGCGATTGTCGATGACATTGCCGCCGTGCTTGTCATCGCCGTGTTTTACACTGCTAATCTGGCTTGGGGAGCGCTAGGAGTCGCGGCGTTCTGCCTCCTGTTGTCTCTGGCGGCAAACCGTCTCGGGGTGCGCCATCCGCTTCCCTATGCATTGATTGGTGCCGTGCTGTGGATGATCGTATTGCAGTCTGGAGTTCACGCGACCATTGCTGGTGTACTCCTCGCCTTCGTGATCCCGAGCCGCACCGCAATCAACCAGCGTGAGTTTCTGCAGCATGGCCGCGCGGTACTTGACCACTTTGAAAGAGCCGCGGAAACTCATCCCTTCGACATTCTCAGCGACATTGAACAGCAAATCGCAATAGAAGCACTGGAGGACGCTTGCGAAAAGGTGCAACCGCCGCTTCATAGGTTGGAATCTGCCCTTCATCCGTGGGTTACGTTTTTGATAATGCCCCTCTTTGCGTTGGCTAACGCAGGAGTGTCACTCTCCGGCGATCTGGGAAAGGTTGTGGCGCAACCCATCACACTCGGCGTAGTGCTGGGGCTGGTCCTAGGGAAACCGATCGGGGTAACACTTGCCTCATGGCTGGCGGTGCGATTGGGTCTGGCGTCTCTTCCGGAGAAGGTCTCATGGACGCATATTCACGGCGCGAGTTGGCTGGCCGGGATCGGGTTCACGATGTCGCTTTTCATGACCGGTTTGGCTTTCACCAACGACACCCACCTGACGGCCGCAAAGCTCGGCATCCTGATTGCCTCTCTGTGCGCTGGAATCGTCGGTTCCGTGATTCTCGTGCGTATACCTCAACAATCGCCAGGCTCCACCTCTCCGCAATCGGATTGATAGTCATAAATGTCAATATTTCGGAACAGCAAACAGACCCAGAACCACCTTTTGTTCGATGACTTGCAGTTGGTCCGCGATGCCGACTCGGTAGCATCTACGAGGTTCTAGGGACGGTAATTGAAGCAGACTGCCGGCGATGCGTGTGCTTGAGTCACGGTCGACGCGTAACGAGTCGGGCTCGAATCGCCATTAGTTAATCTTTCCAATTCGCGGTTCCCAGTCCTGCTCGATCGGTTCGCGCGCGACCACTCTCCCGCCCACCGGAGTGGGATCCTGTTCACGCTCAACGATGGCAATCAGCCGGCTGGCGTCCACTGGCCGCCCGCCCTTCCTCGGCGGCATCCGCGTGAACGAGCCGATGGCGCGCTCCACCCATCCGGCGTCGCGCTTGAGAGCGCGCCAAGTCCCCAGTACCGCGATCGTCTCCGCCTGATCAGCCAGCGGCATCAGTTGCGCTGTCCACTCGCGCCAGCACGCGCCTTCAAAACATCCAACTCCAGCGCAGAGCTTCTCCTTGTCTTGTTCTTCGCATTCGGTCACCCACACGGGAATGATCTTCGATTTCGGAGCCAGCATTCGGACTGCCGCGACAAAACGAGCCGCGGCGTCGGGTGCCAGCCGCGTCGCGGTACGAATCGGCCCGTAGTCGGTGGTCCAGCGGCACAGCGAATTCCCGCACCCGCACGCCGATGGCGCGCCTTGCAGGTTGTTTAGAAAGACACCATCAGGGGAAGGAAGAACGCGCAGCAGTTCTTTTACGCGGCTCAGGTGGGCGTCAAACGCTTCCTGATACATTACCGGTGTCCACGGGTAATTCTTGACGACTTCCCGTTCAACAGGCTTGGCTAGTTTCGGAAAGAATCGCCGCCATTCATTGTGTCCCTGGAGACTTGCCATCCACATTGGATGTTTTTCCGCGAGCGTGGTATTGCGCCCGACTTCGATCCAGTAGTAAAGCGGCCGGCCGCGTGAGCGGACATCCAACGCGGCTTCGCGTTCCAAGCCGGTAACGCGGAGTACGACCGCTCCGTCGCGAGCCTCGTTAAGCTTTTGGGCGCTGACCAGGGTTCCCCGGAACGGCTCCGCCGCCGATGCACACAGCACAGCGAGCCATGCGGTCGCCAGCTTAGGCGCCATATATACCGGTGAGCGGGTATTCCGCCGCCCACGCATACCATCGGCACTGTACGCTCGGAATCCACGACAGCTCCTGGCCGCGCAGCGGGCCATCTACGCCGCGCCCAGCGAGCGTCCAGCGCGTACCGGTTTGTTTATCCTTGAACGGCGCGGTCTCAGGTGATGCCTTGTCGGCGTAGAACGAAAGCGCCTGGCCGTTGAGACGAGTGCTGTATGCCACTGCCGTCGAGGTCGGCGCATACCAGAAAACCGCGATCGCTTCGCCGTTGATCGTGTCCGTGAAGCAGGCGCGCTCACTCGCTTCGTCGAGTGGATACACCTTGGCGCGGGATCCGACTTCAACTCCCATCACCATCGCCTTGGCCGGCAGCCGTCGGTCGACAATCCCGATCGTGCTCTCGGCGTCCGCCGCCATGTCCCGAGGTAAATCGACTGCGTAATAGCGTTTGCCGTCGTATAGCTCGTAGACGGTCGACTCTGGATGCAGCATGAGCCACAGATTCCAGTCGGTCACCATGCCGGCAATGCGCTGGAGCTTGTGCCCTTTCCGTGGGCCGTCGAATGCCACGCCTGATAACGCTGACCACAAGGTACCATCCTTGCTGCGCACGATCATCACGCCGCCTCGCCATCCATGAAACTCATAGCCGTAGTCTTTCTTGTACGCCGATACATAACCACCGTCCGGATCGTAGAAGAATAGCCCGTAGGTGTCGTTAATGACTCGTGACGCAGAGAGAAAAATACGAATCGGAATGGCGCCGCCGTTGTGTACCGCGCGCAGCCAGGCGAGCACACGATCGTTCGGTCGAATGAACCCCTTGCGATGTTGTGTAGAGGCGTACGAGCAGGCCGGCTCGGTCAGCGCGCGAAAAGCTCCCGGCTTGGCCAGCAGCTTGCGATGCGGCGGATCAGCCGCAGCCGCCAGTCCAGCCGCGCAAAAGGTTCGACGCATCACGTTTTTACTCACCGCCATCATAATACGCCAATCCGGGTGGTGTCTTATCAACGCACATTTCAGACACCACCCCAATCCGGGTTCCATGGACACTTTTAGGTGTGAATCTCACTCTGTCGGGTTACCAGTCGCCGGTAGCCCTTCTTGAAGACTTATAGGCCCATCGAATGCTACGGTGACGGACAGGCAGGCACACCAAGATATAAAATGTTGGCATGAGGCAGACCACGAAAGCAGGAGTTCTACTGGCGGTCGCTGGAGCGATCGCGGCGGCGGAGGTCAGAGTTGCTGTAGGGCAGCCTGTCCCGGCGTTTACAGTGACGACCGTTGACGGCCGGCAGACTGGGCCGACGGAATTAAGGGGCAAGCGGGTGCTCTACTTCATGTGGGCCTCCTGGTGAGCCTGCCGCGAGCAACTGCCGGTCTGGCAGGAGTTTTACGCGAAGCACAAGAGCGAGAATTTCGAAATGGTGGGGATTGCAATGGATGCCGCCTCGCCGGGCGAGGCCGCCAAGCTCTATGAGAAGGCGGGGGTGAAATTCAAGCGAGGACTCGACGGGGCAGACGCACTGTTCGAAACCCTGGGCTTCGACGTGGTTCCAAACGGCCTCTTCGTGGACGAGAACGGAATCGTGCGGTATCAGAAGTTCGGCGGCTTCGAGGCCCGGGTAGAGAGCGACCGTCAGGCAATTGAAAAGCTGCTGGCTGCGCCGGTGAGCCGGATAACGGCTCCGTCGAAGGCCGCTAAGTCAGCACCAAAGGCAACTGCAGCCGGGCCTTCGCACTGGTTCCGCCTGGGGGTGTCGGCGCTCGAAAGGGGCGACAAGGAAACCGCGGCGAAGCATTGGCGCAAGGCGTTAGAGCTGGACCCGAAGAACTTCGTAATCCGGAAGCAGATCTGGGCCCTCGAGCATCCCGAACAGTTTTACCCCGCCATTAATCCGAGCTGGCAGCGTGAGCAGCTGGCAAAGGAAAGAAGTCAAGAGGCAGGCGACACCAGTCAGCGGAAGGATTAGCAGTAACAATCGTGCGCTCGGGGTTTCGCATGAGCAGCTTCGTGACATGCGCTCAGAATCGTAAGACGAAACCGCCACCTGCAACGACATTATGCAGTCCGCTTCCAGGAGTCCGAAGGTTTAGCGACGGCTTGCCGGAGTAGAAGTCGCGCTCTTCGAGGCGCAAGCCAAGCCAGTGCAGAAGGACGACATCGATACCCCCACCAAAATCAATCACTCCGCGGTGAGTATGCCGCGGAGCCGTATTTGGCTGGCCGCCCGTCGTCATGGTGCTCTGTTCGTAAAGCGCGTATCCGCCGCCAATCGCAAAGTAGGGAGAAATACGAGAGCCAGGCGCAAATTTCACGCGCAGGCCCGGGGTAACGTAGAGCGTCGCGAAGTCTCGGGTGAGATTGGCGAGATTTGTGTCCAACTCACGCAGCGGACTAGCCAACAGATGTACCTCTCCCAGCAACGCAAGAGCGTCAAGCTGCACGATCCGAATCGCATAGTTCGCCTGAAGCGCCGCGCCCGACTTGAGCCTAATCCGACCGATTGCACCAGAATCGTCACTCGCAAACAGCCGGCCCAAGGTGAGACCGAGCTCCTGACGCTGGGCACTAAGCGGCGCGCTCGGCGCATAGAGCATAAGGACACAGAGCGGCCTGAACTTCCAGTTGCGACGTTTATTCGTTCCGGCAATCACTCGCGTCAAGGCAGTTGGATCTTGGTGTTGTTCAAGTCCAGGTTGGTTGTATTCTTGAAATCTACAGCCATGACACGATAGGCAATCGTGTTCTCCCTGGTTACATTTGCCATCGAGGTGTCGGAAAACTGTAAGCCGATGTTGAACCCGGAGATCAGATTGTTGGCTACAAGGTCGCCACGAGGACCCTGTGGATCAGCCGGCGCCGGATTGTAACAGATTCCGAGAACGGCGTTAGTACCACCAGTGATGGTGTTATGGATGATTTGGTTACCCAAGCTGCGGCCACCTCGGACAAAGATACCGAGGCCGGTGTTGTAGATGGAATTCCATTTCACCACTACGTTTCTTGATTGCACGATCATGATGCCGGTTTCCGGGGGTGGCATAGTCACTGCTAACCCTTCGCCGCGAATCTGTAAGCCAGCCAACACGACGTTATTGCTGTTTTCAACGATGATGCCAAATGCGTTGTTTACGACGTGGCCATTTGTGATGTGAACGCCGCTCGCTCCGCGGACGTGTATGCCTGTTCCAATTCTGCCTCCAGGCCCTTGCACTACTGCGCCGTTAAGGTCGAGATGGACGTTGCTGGCAGTGATGAGGATACCGGCGCCATGAGTGCGCAGAACCGCATCGTCTTGCAACACATAGTTGCCTGGCATATCGATGAGCCCATTGCCTGGAACACCTCGTGCCCCTCGATCCTGGGCAACAAGCGGCGTTGAAAAAGCAAGTACTGTCAGAACCAGATTCCGTTTGGTCATTCAACCCTCCGTAAATGGGAGTCGTGCTACGCTTGGATATCCCCCTCTACAGCGCCAAAATTTCCCACTTGCTCCGATTCGTTTCGTTCCTTGCAGCAACGGCGAGCGCTATGCCAGCACAAGACGTCAACTTTGCCGGCGCGATGATCGGTGTTTCGACGCTCTCGGCGGATGGGCGAAGCGTTATAGACTCGACGAACACCTCAGTCTCGCTCTACAAGCCGGAAAACGCACTGACTTGGTTTGTGTTTGCGGGCAGGCACCTTAACGATTTTCTCAGCGCACAGGTGAGCTACACGCGGAACCGCAATGATCTGACCCTTACGTCAGTCCAAGTCACAGCCGGTATTGAGCGCTCATACGAGCAATCATTTTCCGCCCGTCACGATACGATTGCAGGCGAGTTCATGCTCTATTTCCGCCCACGGTCGAGTCGTGCTCGGCCGTATCTCTCCGCCGGTCCGGGCGTCGCGCGCCTGTCGAGCACACCCAAGCGAACCGTTTTGACGAGAGGCAGCCCAGTCCTGCCGGTTGAATTCTCCTCCACGCATCTATGCTTTCGCGTCGCCGTCGGTATTGATCTCCAACTGCGGAGAAGTGTAGCGTTCCGGTATACCTTTGCCGAGACGATTCAAAACAACTCGATCAGTGCACACCTATCGCCGCCTGGGCGACGCAATCTTGCCAACTTCCAGAATCTATTCGGTCTGGTGTGGCGCTTTTAGCGAGCCGGTATCAGCGGTTCTTCATCTGGACGTAGGGACAGTGAGGCCAGTAGATCGGAGGGTTCTCGAAATATTCAGCCAGAATGCGCGCATGACAGACTCGGCAGTAAAAGATCGAGTTGGCTGTCTGTCCCAGCGGAGCGATCTGTACGAGCTGCTCAAACACGCAGAGTTGTCGGCCTTCAACGACCGTCTCTGACAGACTCCGAAGCGGTCCTGATTCCTGCTGCGCCGTAATCAGTGCCGAGTAAATGCGGGACTTCAGGCGCGACGGTGCTCGCTCGATGGCCGGCTCCAATGCCACTTGCCCCATTATCGTGTCTTCTTGCTGGGCGTCAATTGACTGGAAGATTCTCGCTTTCAGCTGTTCAGGCGCACAAGCCGATGGCTCTGTTTCGGAGGCCAGCTTTTCAAAGAAGAGGTCGTCCGGCTGCTCAGGCATCCCGCCACCTTCGTTTAAAGGCCTCTCGCGCACGCGCCAGAATCCGTTCGATCGCCTTCTCGCTCTTGCCGCACTGTGCAGCCATCTCGTTGGCGCTGCGATGCTCCCAGTACCGCCACAGCAGCACGAGACTGTAGACTTCGGGCAAACCTTCAAGCACCTTTCGTGTTTTCTCCTGCAAACGCGCCCTATCCAGGTGCTCGTCCAGATCGAGATCAAGCGGTGGATCTCCTTCTGGTTCGTCCTCGAAGGACACTGGCTGCCGCAAGCAGCTGCGGTAATAATCCTCCACTTTGTGCCGCGCAATACCGAGCAGCCATGATTCAAGCGATGACTCGCCGCGGAAGTCCTCTAGGCTCCTCCACGCGGCCAGAAACACCTCCTGCACCAGGTCGTCCACAGAATCTATCCGCGGGATGAGCCGGTGACGAACGTATGAATATACGGCGTCCACGTGGAGCGAAACAAACTCGGCTGTGGCCTTGCGGTCCTTGCGTACAACCGCCCGCACCAATTCGCGCTCTTCCGTCTGAGCCGGCTTTACTTGCGCCACCATCCCAATTATGTCGCGCAACTGACGGGAAACCCCCCTTTTGTAAAAAGTGAGGGGGAAATTTCCTTGAGCCGCGACATAACCCCCGGAGGCATCCATGAAGACAAAACTCATTCACGCCGTCGTTTTGCTCCCGGCACTAATGGCGTATGCCGACGATGATAATGGCGGGCGCCGTTACGCCGTTACCATCACCAACATCACGGCCCGTCAAGTGTTTACGCCGATTGTGATCGCCAGCCACAAGGAAGGCGTCCGGCTGTTCACCTTGGGTCAGCCTGCTAGCACGCCGCTCGAAATACTGGCCGAGGGCGGTGATACCGCACCACTCAAAACCATGCTCATGGCCAATTCCAGCGTGAAAACGGTCCTCGATTCCGGTGCGCCCCTACCACCTGGCCAATCCGTTACCCTAACTATCGACACACGGGGCGGCTTCGATCATGTCAGTCTAGCTAGTATGCTGGTTCCCACGAATGACGCCTTTTTTGCATTGAACGGCGTCGAGCTTCCCGAAGGGGAGAGGACGCTGACCGTCTATTCACCGGCTTACGACGCCGGAACTGAAGCGAATGACGAGTTATGTACCCGTATTCCGGGGCCACCATCCGTTTGCGCGGGGGAGGGATTTAATGCCAGCCGCGCCGGGGCCGAGGGTTTCGTTCATATCCATCGGGCGATCCACGGCGTCGGGACCCTTATGGCTGCGGTTTGGGACTGGCGTAATCCAGTCGCCCAGATCACGATCCAAAGGGTAAAGTAGGCAGCGCTCGAACCGATGAGCGAACGCTCCAAGAAGAGAAGACTGAGCCAGCAACTACCTGACAAGTGAACCCGTCTTCTCCCTGCCCCGCTCTCTCGTCGTAATTGGGGCCGACGCCACGCATGCTAACAAATCGTATGGCGTGTCGGGAGCTCAAGAGCTGTGTTCAAGGTTCAACTATTATTTTTGCGCGCATGCCGGCATGAATTGAGCAGCGGATCTCGTATTCGCCAGCCTCTGCGAATAGGTGGCTGAAAGATCCGCCCCACGGCATGACATTAGAAAAAGCTCCAAACTGCGGAATGAGAATTTGATGTTCGATCTCATCGTCGTTGTACCAGGTGACCCGCGTCCCTTTCTTGACCCGTAAATCTCTAGGAATAAAGCTGTACTGTGACATTGTGGCCTGAGGAGTAACACCGCTTGCGCCGTTTGCAAATCGAAGCCGCCGGAATGTCCAATCCTGCGGCGGGCCGGCTTGCAGATGGCAGATAGCGCAGTTTCCAGTATTCTGAGGGGCGGTCTGCACGGTGCCGTCAGGCCGGTACGCGATGTATTCCCACTCTCCGTTACGGTTCTGTCGGTATGCCTCGCCGAAGTCGGGCTCCTTCCGCTTGACGAAAAGCGTTGTCAATTGATCGGGCATCAGGCGCCCGTTCTCGTCGATCATCAGGTTGCCCTGAGCGTCACGCTTCGACGTCCAGGACTCGAAGAGGATTACAGAGCCGTATGGATAGGGCAACCACCACGGCGTATTGGCCGCAGATTCGTTCGCCCAAATCGAGCGGATCTGGCCGTTGTCGGACCGGTCGACCGTTAGCAAGTGTTTGAAGCTGTCCCGGTAGTTAGCGGGGAAGCCCACGCGATCTGTCGATGGCGCCGGTGCCTGGCTGAAGGCAACGGAGACGGCCAAAGAGGCAAGGCAAAGTCCTACTGAGCTGACTGTACGCATAGATTTCAGGTAGTATGCCTTGTGACGGCTGCCCGAGTCAATAGATGCCCGCTAAGCTTTGCCTAACGAGCCAGGTTATTGCGTTAACGCCACTTATCTCCAGCCATCAACCACGAACAACTCGTTCAGCACGCGGCGAAATGAGTACACGTACGAGCGCTCATCGGCTGAGATTAATACCCGAGTGATCATGTTGACGCCCATCGGATCGGCGGGCGTGAATTCTCGCCACGTCAGAAGGCGTCCGGAGGCCAAGTCAAGGCGCGAAACGCGAGTGGGAATCTCAGTATATTGTCGAAGGTGCTGAACGTACAGGTATGCTCCGTCCCGGCTCCACCGTACAGGCGCGAGTGGGTGATCCGACGGGATCGTGTGAGGATTGCCGCCATTAACCGGGTAGATTTGCAATCTGCCCTCGGCTGATAAAACGGCGATCTGGCGGCCGCCCGGTGAGATCGAAGCGTGACGAACCATCGCCGGTGGTGTGATGGGCCGCGGATTGGCTGGCGGGTCAAGCTTCACTATGTAGAGTCGAAGAGCTTTACCGGGCTCATTTGCTAGTGCGAGCAAGCTGGTGCCCTCAGGAAAGAACTTCACCCATTGATACTCAAGTCCTGATGGCGGGATGTCGCGCGCTTGACCATTCGTAACGGGTACGAGACGGAGGCGTGTGCGGTCCTCTACGCCGAGCAGCAGGGCAAACTTGCCGTCTGGCGATAGAGCCATCGCCCGCGCCTCGCCTAGCCGAACAGTACTCCGGTCGCTCATACGCGTGAGATAGCTAATCTGCGAAGCGCCGGCGGCCTCACCGCTTTCATCGAACAACATCAAAGATCCATCTTCCGAGAGATCCGCCGCTCGCGTCCAGTCCAGCCATGACAAATCGCGCTCAGTCTCATCGCCTGCGATCAGACCGGCCGTCTCCAGACGGCGGCTGTCTCGCGTTACCAGTAGACGGCCGTCACGCGCAATATCACGAAGCGTGAGAATTCCGGCTCCATGCCCTACTGAACGGAGCTTGCCCGAGGTCGTCACTGCCCAAACCGATTTCGACCCGCCTTGACGTGCCGCGGTAAACCAGATTTCCTTTCCCGAAGGATGCCAGGCAAGTCCGCCAGCGCTCGACCAGCGCTCAGTCAGGGTTTGATGTGCGCCTCTAACATCCACAATCTTGACGAAGCCACTATCGTCGTGACGAACAGGATGTTCAAAGAAGGCTACTCTCTGGTTGTCCCGCGAGACGCGTGCGCTACTCAGCCAGCCAGATGTCCGGTAAAGAACCTTGTCAGAAGGAAATTCGAGCCGATTCTCTCCCGCGGTTGCCCGAACGATCGCTAACTGGCGACCGTCCGCAGACCAATCGGCAGCCATAACCCGCTTCTCCGATTCCAGAGGTGATCCGCCGTTCATCGGCACTCGAAAAAGTGTTCCACCAGTCATGGGCAGTGTGCCGTCGATCTTCATCAATGCAAGTTCCCGGGATTGAGACACCGAGATAAGCGATAGGCCTTCGAAACCCAGCGACCGCGATTCTGGGCTTACTGCAGCCGTCACATACACATGCTTCGGACCGCGTTCCCACTGAGCGCTATAAACGATGTCGTTGGGACCCGACAAAAACCGTGCAGCGCCTACCTGTCCACGCCGGAACGTGATTTGCCGAAAAAGTGTTTCTGGTGCGGGAACTGAATTGCGTCCAATGAAGGCGGCTACCGAAACGAGCAAACCAATGACTGCCAATGCCGCGAGCGCCCATTTCGTTTCACTCTGGCGCAGCCTGCTCGTTGTTAATGGCTGAGCGATCTCTTCCACTGGCGCCACAAAGCGGTATCCAGTCTTGGCGAGTGTCTCGATATACAACGGTTTCTCGGCAGAGTCGCCCAATGCGATTCTCAGTCGGTTCGTTGCCGTATTCAGTCCGCTTTCAAAGTCAACGAACGTATCTACGGGCCAAAGGCGGTGTTGAAGCTCATCGCGGCCAACGATGCGGCCTGGGGACTCAAGAAGAGCTTGTAGAACCTGGAAAGGCTTACCCTGTAGGCGTACCTTTATCCCGTGCTTCCTTAGCTCGCCCGTCCCCTTATCCAGTTCGAACGGGCCGAAACGCACGACCCTGGCTCGTCCATTGTTCACTCCACGCCTCGTGTGTGAGCTAGTATATCGCGAGAGGAATCACTATTTTGCTCCTCGCCGGTAGTTGATCAACAATTGCAAACATCGGAGCAGTTCAGCAGCTTTGCAGCTGGCGAATGGATTCGTCCGGCCGGCTAATTCAGCATGGCACGCGCGCCGCTGATACGCCGATTTCGAAGAGTAGAAGACTCACACGCCGGGATCACCGGAATCTGGATGTTCCGAGTAGATCGGCCACTCGGCAGGCGAGTCTGGCAAACGCGCCACGTAGCCTATCACAATTGCGGGGACGTGAAGGCGGGTTGCTTCTGCTTTGAAGAACCAAAATCCCGCCTTCACTTCATGATCAAGTCTGAAGCCAGCCTATCACAGTCGTGACAAAAAAGCCCGCCCAATCTGCAACCGGCCAGCCCGGGTTTAAAACTTCGGTAGTGGCTCACGGTTGTGTTGCTGATGCTGTCCGAGTGCACTTGCCGATGATACGCATCTGCTTAATCGAGCCACACTCAGTTGCGTATATTGCCCCATACGCATTCTTATTGCTGTTCGATAGGGTTAACTCCCAGTACATCAGGGCCAACCGTAGGACAGGACTCGCTTTGAGCACTCGGCGATTTCATACACGTGGTAGCCCGTAAAGCCTTCCTCTGATGGCTACGGTCAGCTTAGTTTGATTCTGGGCAACTATCTTGAACCGAACACCGCGGAGAATCGTACAGATACTGCCGTCAGCCATGGTCGTCGCTGTCGCGATCCGTTCGCCGATCAGATTAGACCAATATGTTTGCCGCTCTCTCCCAAAAGCGGAAGAACAGTTTCTCCGACATGTGACGCAGGATCCTTATAGGAAGCATCCCCGGTTGATCGGGCGATGATGCCGAGTTAAGTTAGGGAAGTAGTGGTACGTCAGCGTTGAAGCGGGCGGGTGCAATCGTTCCATTCGAATCGACGCGCATTTGCATCCAGCATAGTCCAGCGAATTGTTCGTTGCATACCCAACGGAACCGTTCTACTACCACCGAGGCACAAGAGAACCGGACTCGTCGGGTGGGCGGCGTCAAGCGGCCCCGATTGCTGCCGGTTTGGCGCGTAAGCCACCCGAAACGTACGCGACGGACGCCCGGGCAGATCAACGAGTCGTTTATACGTCCGAGTGGATCGGTAAACGCTGCGCCGTCAGGCAGGACTCAAAAGGGGCATGAAGCTTTCGACAGATACATGGCGCAGCTCGGGCGCTATTCGGTCCTCAGTGCTATTACCGGATCGACGCCCGCCGCGCGGGAGGCCGGAATGTAGCCGGCTATCGAAGTCACCGCGACGATGCCGCCTACAATCACCGCGAAGGTAGCAGCGTCAGTAGCCCCGACTTCGAACAGCAAACTGCGGAATATCTGCGTGGTAGTGAGGGTGAGCGGCACGCCGATCGCGATGCCAGATAGCGTTAGTATGAGCGCATCCCTCTGAACCATCCACACAATCTGGCCCTGCCTAGCTCCCAACGCCATTCTCACGCCGATCTCTCCGGTCCGTTCGGAGACGGCATACGACAGACGACCATACAGTCCAATGGACGCGATCAGCAGCGCAAACCCGCCAAACCATGAACACAGGCCGGACACCATACGTTCATTTACCAGAGTTGCGTCCACCCGGGCCTCGAGTGTATCCAAGGACCATACTGGAACGTCGCGGGCGGCTTCTCGAAGTTCACGCCGTACTGCGGCCGCCAGCCCCGCGGGATCGCCTGTAGTGCGGATGCCATAAGACCATGCGCCGAACGCCGGCTTGTAAACCATCGGTTCGGCGGGCAGGCGGAGGCTCCGGTAGCGGGCGTCTCTCACAACGCCGACTACCTCTCTGTCCGTTCCGAATACGTCGAGATGTTGGCCAAGAGGGTTTCGATCGGGGAACAATCGCGTGGCTACGCTCTCGCTGATGACTGCGACCGGCCGCCGCTCGAGGGCGTCCTGCTCGTTCAGCGTCCGACCCGAAAGAAGGGGGATTCCCATTGTCTCGAAGAAACGTGGACCAACGCTATTGATGCTGAAGTCATTCGTTGTGACGTTGACGCCTCCGAGCGGCACATCGTCGAATGTGGTCACCGACTCCACTCCAGGAAGAGCCGTAAAGCGCTGGTATAGCTCCCGATGCAGGCGGAGCGCCGCGGGACCTTTATAGTTGTCCGGGCGGATGCCCAGCATCAGCATGTGTTCTTTTCGGAAGCCCGCGTCAACCTGCTGAAGCTTACGGAGACTGCTAAGCAGCAGGCCTGCGGAAACCAGTACGATCACGCACAAGGCGACTTGAGAGACGATCAACGCCGCGGACCAGCGTCGTGAGCCGGTCTTTAGACGTGTTCCATGCTGCGCGCCGATTGTGTCCTTTTGCCGAATCGCACGCAGTGCCGGCACGATTCCGAACAGGATTCCCGTCAACAAACTCACGGCGGCGACAAAAGCCAGCGTCCGCCAGTCGAGCGCAAGATCCAGCAAGATCGGCGTCCGGCCACGGGACATTGACTGCGCCAGTAGAGGGGTCGCCACGGAGGCGATACCGAGACCGAGAAGACCGCCAAGACCGGACAGCAGCACGCTCTCGGTAAGCAGTTGGCGCAGGAGACGGCCGCGGCCAGCGCCGAGGGCGATTCGCAAGTTGATCTCCTGACGGCGTCCGTTGGCCCGGGCGAGCAGCAAGCTGGCCAGATTCATACACGCGATCAAGAGGACCAGTGCGACTGCGCCCATCAGAATTCGCAGCGGAAGCGAAAACTGCATTCGCACGTCGCCGAACCCGCTGGCGGCCGGGACAACTTCGAGCTTGGGCGGGGGGCCTGTCAGTCTGGAGTTCCGCGGTATCCTCGCGAACCGCACCGCAAGATCGGCGTGCACTTGTTCGATCGATACGCCGGGCTTCCGCCGGCCCAGTAGACGCAGCCAAAACACGTTTGGATTAGTCAGCAGCGGTCCACCCAGGCTATTCACCGGCACGATTATGTCCGCGGGCATCCCTGGCTCTAATCCGATAAATCCCCGCGGCGCAACGCCGATAATGGTAAAGGTTCGGTCTTGCAGGGTGATCGCCTGTCCGATGGCGCTCGGGTTGGCTCCGAACTGGCGTTGCCAATAGCGATGGCTCAACACGGCCACGGGTTCGGCGGACTTATCATCGGCCTCAGTAATTACTCGTCCGAGCACGGCTGAGACGCCCAGCAAAGAAAAACAGTTCCCGCTGGCGAGCATCCCCTCTGCGAAATGCGATTCTCCGGACATCGTCGCGCGCAACTGCGAATGCCGGGATGCGCAAAGTCCCACGAGGGTCTCGCTTCCGGCAAACGCTTCACGCTGCTGGTTATTGAGCATGAGGTTCGGGTGACCGTCGGAGGTACGTCGCGTAGCGAGCACCAGTTCATCGGGCGAAGCGACCGGAAGCGCTCGAAAGAGCAGCACATCAAACAAACTGAAGATAGCTGTATTGGCGCCGATGCCTAACGCAAGAGAGAGCACGGCTGTCGCTGTGAAGCCCGGATTCTTGTGAAGCGTCCGAAGCCCGTAACGAATGTCCTGAATCAGCGTATCCACGAACGAGTACCTCCACGAATCAATCGCCTGTTCAGCGAGCAGTGTGGGGTTGCCTAGCTCGCGGCAAGCTCGTGAATGCGCCTCGCCCGGTGGCACACCTGACTCGATCAAGCGTTGCTCCCGCATCGCGACATGGAACTGCAACTCTTCATCAGCCCGAGCATAAAGGCGACGCCGACCGAACAGGGCAGTCAGGCGAGTCCGCACGTCAACCCAAAACTGACTGAGCATCACGTCACCAAAGGATCGATGACACGGTTGACCGCCTCCACCATGCGTCGCCAGTCGGAGACTTTGACCGCGACTTGCTTACGCCCGCGTGGCGTGAGTTTGTAAAAGCGAGCCCGGCGATTGTTTTCGGAGACGCCCCAAGTCGACTGAACAAACCCCTGTGACTCGAGCCGGTGGAGGGCTGGATACAACGACCCCTCTTCCACATGCAGAGCGTCAGACACTCGGTGGAGGTCCTCGGCGATGCCAAATCCGTGCATTGGCCCCTGAGCCAAGCGGGAAAGGATCAGCAGGTCCAGCGTGCCGGTGGAATCTGTACCAGGTTGTTGTGGCCGTCCCATAGATTTTTGATATGAGTATGCGCCGGGCACGGCCGAATGTCAAGTGCGCAGGCCCGTTGGGGCCAGTCATCTGGAAGTTCCCGCCCCGATAAGGGAGCCGGTTACCCGCCGGTAGTCGCCAAGGGGCGAGTGAGCCTGGGTTGGGCGTCGGCGTTCGTGTCGGTCCACCCTACGCCGTTGATCGCGGGTAATACTCGCCGGCTGGATGCAAACCGCCGTTGCACGTGTCATGTAATGGCAAACTTCCGAGTGGCCCGGCGTACGTCCACAATCGCCGCACAAAGATAAGTCCACGCATTGGTCACCATGAGATAATTCGGCATCGGACAACTCGTCCGGCAAAATCAACGCATGGCGCACGTCTTCCTCAGTCACTCCTCCGCCGACTCGGCCGGCGCCAAGGCGGTGGCTCAACTGCTTCGCAACACAGGTGTCGAGGTCTGGCTCGACCTCGACCAACTGACGCCCGGCGAGCAATGGCAAACGGCGCTCGAAAAGGCCCTGAGCGGCTCCAGTCATTTCCTTGTCCTGGTTGGCGAGGCCGGCGTCCAGCGCTGGGTAGACCGCGAGGTCCGCTACGCGCTCGACCGCAACACCCGGGACCCGACGTACCGCGTTATTCCTCTGCTCGGTCCCGGAGCACAGGAAAACGCTCTGCCGCTGTTTCTCCGCCAGCAGCAATATCTGAAGCTCGACTGGCGTCAGCCCGAGACCGCTGCTATCCAGCGAATAGCGGGCGCGATCCTGGAAGCGTCGCCCGAGTGCGTCAGCGTCCTGCCGCGGGACACTTCGCCGTTTCGCGGGCTGCTCACCTTCGACACGGAAGACTCGCTGTTGTTCTTTGGCCGTGACCGCGAGGTGGATGAACTGCTCCATCGCCTCACGACCGTCCGGTTTCTTCCCATCGTCGGCGACTCCGGATCGGGTAAGTCTTCGCTGGTGCGCGCCGGACTGATTCCCGCCCTGCTCCGCGGCCGCGCCGGCATGGTGGATTGGCGTATCGCCACGATGAAGCCCGGCGAGGATCCGCTCGATTTGCTCGCCGAAGCCGTCCCGCAGTTCAATCCGGCGCTCGCCCCGGCCGAACGCCTGAAGCTGATCGGCGAAGCCAAAGAGCGATTGCACCGCGAAGGGCACGTTGACGGTCTCGCCGAAATTCTCGCCGCCCTGCAACTGCCGCCGTCCTCGCGGCAAGTGCTCGTCATCGATCAGTTCGAACAGTTATTTACGCAGCCAAAAAAAGACGCGGGCGGCGTCGTGGCCCGATTTGTGGACACAGTGCTGCGGGCCGCACAGCGCCAGAACTCGACGCTTCAGGTAGTCATCACGCTCCGCGCCGACTTCTTCGGTCTCTGCCATCCCTACCCGGAACTGTGGCGGCTCCTGACCACTCAGCACTACTCCGTTCGCAGGATGGAGCCAGACTGCCTGCGCGAAGTGATCGTCAGGCCGATGGCGCTCGCGGGCGTGCGGCTGGACCCGGGATTGGCTGACACCATGATCGAAGAGGCGGGCACTCAGCCGGGCGCGCTGGCCCTGCTCGAACATGCGCTCGATCAGTTGTGGCGCGAATGCAAAGGCGAACCGCCCACCTTCGAGCACTACAAGAAGATCGGCCGATTAAAGGGAGCGATCAGCAAGCACGCCGATTGGGTGCTGGATAACAGACTCCGAACGGATACACAGCGCGAAATGGCGCGGCGAATGTTCGTAGAATTGACGGCCCTGGGCCAGGGGACCGAGGACAGCGCCCGCAGAGTAACCAAGGCCAGTCTCGCCTCTTTACCCGGTGAAGGAGCGGAGGAGGTGCTTCGGGTACTTACCGAGGAGCGGCTTGTAACTACCGGCGCTGCGGATGGGCGGGAGATGGTCTCGGTTGCGCATGAAGCTCTGATTCGGGAATGGGACACCCTGCGCGGTTGGCTGGATGGGCGTCGGCAGGATATTCTGCTCCAGCGCGATTTGCAGCAGTCGGCAGAGGCGTGGCGAAGCGCTCGGCGCGACCCGGATCAGTTGTGGCGCGGCGGCCGGTTGGAGCAGGCCATCTATTGGAAGGAGCGAAATCCAGGCGAGGTTCGGCCTGAGGTCGACGGGTTCATTCGCGCCAGCCGCAACCGGAGGCGCAGAGATAGTGCCCTTCGATGGGGATCCGTTCTCCTGGTAATGGGTTCTCTGTTTGTGTTGGCGCTGCCGGCGATACAGGACAGATATTACCGGGTGCTGGCCCTAGGGGCCGAGACGCGTGTGAACCAGACGGATAGGTTGACATATGTGCGCATCCGGCCGGGAGAGTTCCAGATGGGAGGCAGCGACCCGGACGCTGCGTCGCACCGGGTGCGCATCACCAAAGAGTTCTGGATCGGGCAGACGGAGGTGACGCAAGCGGCGTACGAGAGAGTGAGGAAGGTGAATCCAAGCTCCTTTAAGGAAGCGGATAGGCCGGTAGAGACCGTGTCGTGGAACGACGCCAGTAATTATTGCGAAGCTGTCGGGATGGGGCTCCCCACGGAAGCGGAATGGGAATACGCGGCGCGGGCGGGGAATACGAATGAACTCTACGGCGAGATCGATAAGATTGCCGTCCACGCTGGCAACAGCGATGGAACAGCGAAGGTAGGTTCGAAGCGGCCGAACGCATGGGGACTGTACGACATGCTGGGGAACGTGTGGGAGTGGACCAAAGATTGGTACGATTCGAATTACTATAAAACCTCGCCCTCCGACAACCCTCCGGGGCCCGGAGCCGGCGAGATGAAAGTGCTGCGCGGCAGCTCCTGGGTCAGCAATCCTCTGGTCGTCCGCGTGTCGGTCCGTAGCGGGAGCGGGCCGACGGACCGGAACGACCTTATCGGGTTTCGTTGTGCCGGGGAATTACGTTAAGAGTTTAGTGTTTTGAGTTTAGGAGGGGGGTCCAGGGGGGATACTTCCCCCCTGGGGAAAATTTTTTGAGCACGCTGAACGAGCCGGCCGTAGTTGTGCAGAAAGCGTATGATTGGGCGCTGTGGATCATCCCCAAGGTGGAGAAGTTCCCAAAATCCTACCGGTTCTCGATCGGGCAGAGCCTGGTCACGTCCTCGCTCGAACTTCTGATGAACCTCGTGGATGCGACGTATCAGTCGCGAAACGCGGGCTCGCTCGGGGCGGCTGTCAGGGAGGTCAACCGCATCCGTTATCTGGCGCGCCTCGCGAAGGATCTCCGTGTCCTCAACCTCGATGGCCACGAGTTCGCTGCCAAATCGATGGACGAAGTGGGCCGAATGGCAGGTGGGTGGCTGAAAAGTACAAGGAACATGCGTGAGACGAGCCGGTAATCTCTTCGGCGCAATCACGAGCTGGGACAACCTGCTCGAGGCGGCCCGCCTGGCCGCGCGCGGAAAGCGTGGCCGGCCCGACGTCGCCCGATTCCTGCACGAGATGGAACCGAATCTTTGGCGGCTTCAGCGCGAATTGGCGGACGGCGGATACCAGCCAAGCGGATATCGTACCTTCTGGATTCACGACAGCAAGAGCCGTCAAATCTCCGCCGCTCCATTCCGCGACCGCGTCGTGCATCACGCTCTCACGCGTGTGCTGGAACCGATCTTCGAAACTCGCTTCACCGCCTACTCCTTTGCCTCCAGAAAAGGCTTCGGGCGGCACCGCGCGCTGTCACTTGCGCGGGAAGCCTGCCGGCAGCACCGGTACGTGCTGAAGTGCGATATCCGGAAGTACTTCCCGTCCATGGACCACGAGCTCCTGAAGGAGCTTCTGGCTCGCGTGGTGAAGTGCCGCCCAACGCTCGATCTTGCCTCGCGCATCATTGACGGCTCGAATCCTCAGGAGCCGGTGGAGCATTACTTTCCGGGTGACACGTTGTTTACGCCATCGTCACGCCGTCGCGGCCTGCCGATCGGAAACCAGACGTCCCAGTTCTTCGGCAACGTGTACCTGAACGGGCTGGATCACTTCGTACTGCGCAACCTCAAGCCTGGCCTGTACCTGCGGTATGTGGATGACTTCGTGCTGTTCGGGGACGACAAGCAAACGCTCCGGGCGATGCGCGAACGGATCCGGACCTTTCTCGATACGTGCCGGCTGTCCCTTCATGACCGCAAGTCTCGCGTCTACGCGTGTGCCGAGGGGCTGACGTTTCTCGGGTGGAGGCTGCTTCCCAATCAGGCTCGGATTGCCAGGCCGAATGTAGTGCGCATGCGACGGCGTTTGCGAAAAATGCAGGAGTTGTATCATGACGGCCGAATTGGATTCGAGGACATCCGGTGTCGCGTGCAATCCTGGCTCGGACACGCCGCCTTCGGCGACACGTGGCAACTCCGGACACAACTGTTCGATTCGTGTATTCTGAATGCAGCGGAACACGGCCGAAGTGCGCGGCGGCTCCTGGAACAACAATCCACAGAACGTCCGCGTGTCGAACCGTAACAGGAACGAGCCAACGAACCGGAACAACAATATCGGGTTTCGTTGTGCCGGGTAGGCGGAGCGCGGTCGCGTGAGGTTGGCGGGATCGCGAGCCGGAGCCGGACCCTTCACGGAGGTTCCGGGAGTGCTTTCTCCGTTTCCGGGCCGTGACTCCCGGCGTGCCTCGTGTGCGCCAAACAGCAAGCGAGTCCGGGCTTTCTCGTAGCCTCTCAGGCGAGCGTCAGCCCGGACCCTCCAAAAATTTTCCCTGGGGGAAGTGTCCCCCAGACCCCCTCGTAAACGGAAAACGCAAAACGCTCAACCCAATTCCCCGGCACAACGAAACCCGATATCGACGTTCCGGCTCGTTGGCACGTACCTGTCACGGAACGACACGCGGACGAGCCGTGGATCGCTGCCCCAGGAGCCGCCGCGCACCACTTTGCCCTCCCCGCTTTCCGGACCACGTGGGTTCTCCTGGCTGTCAGTTCCATCGTACGCTCCAAACCAATCCGCGCACCATTCCCACACGTTGCCCAGCAGATCGCTGATTCCTTCGGTGCTGTTTCCTGCCGGGAAAACTCCGACCGGTGTCGGAGAGCCCGGACTACCGCCGTACCCGTAATTCGCCCGCGAGGGGTCCAGCGCCGGCTCATCACCCCAGGGGAACCGACTGCTTTTCGGGCCTCTGGCGGCCCGCTCCCACTCCGCTTCCGTAGGCAGCCGTCCTCCGGCCCACGCGCAGTACGCCGCGGCCTCAAACCAGCTCACGCCGGCTACCGGCCGGTTGAGATGCAGCCGCTGTTCTTCCCAGCCCTCCGGCTGCTGAAACTCGCCATATCCCCCTTCGCTCCAGTATCTGTCCGTCTCGTAACCGCCGCGGTCAAGGAACACGGCGAACTCCTGCACGGTCACTGGAAACTTCCCAATCCGAAACGCCCGCAGCCGGACCTGGTGGACGGGGGACTCCTCGTCGTACGCTGCAGGGTCGTAGTTTCGGCCCGTTTCTTGCTTCGATCGCGCGCCCATCCAGAAGGAGCCCGCGGGAATCGTGACCCAGTTGCCGGCCTCGAGTCTGGGATCTCCGACCCTGCCCAGAGCCTCCGCCGCCTCGATCCTTGTCTTCAGGTCGATCCTGGCCGCCTCGGCTGGCAGGAAGATCCGGTCCAGTGACTTCAGAGTGCTCTCATACTCCGGCGTTGCGGGCTTGTAGCCCATCCCCGAGAGGTCGCGCATCATGGAGCCGAGCAGGCCGGCGCAACGCGCCTGCTCGGGAAGAGACGAGCCGCGCGCGGAGAGAATTGCCTGGAACAAGCCTTCGATCTTTGCTTCACCCTGGAGACGGAGCACTCCCGCCAGTAGCCGCATGGTCTCTCGCCACTCGGGCTTGTACAGTTTGCCGCTGCTGACTACACGCTCACTCTGCTCACTTTCCGTCAGGCTTCCGATCTCCCGCGCGGCCAGATACTCCTGAAAGCTGAGGTGCCAGAACTTCAGGTCGGTTTGACCAACGGGCGACAGGATGCCGCTGTCCTCCGTCTCGTTCTCCAGCAGGCGCTCATTGTCTTCGATCGTGCCTCCGAACATACCAGCCGACAACTCCGCCGCCTTTCGCTTGTTGATCTGGACGATGCGGCCACCGGGGTCGTCCTGCATGGCCAGCGCGAGCCGTCTCATCCATTCCAGGCATTTGTCCGCGGGTGGACGTCCGGGCTTTCCCTCGCGGGCCGCAGCCAGCCAGCGCAGGATTTCGTCGTAGAGTTCGACGCGGTGCTCAGGAAGGCGTTGCCCGTTGTGCTGCAACACCGCCAGCGCGGTCAGCATCACCGGGTTTCGCGCCATGTCCCGTATTTCGAACCGGTGGCTCAGGGCGTCTTCGAGTGCTCCGATGAATGTCTTCGACTCGTCCTCCGTCAACGCGAGCGCTTTCGCAAAGTGCCGGAAGAACGTGCGAACTTCCGGCATCTCGAGATGGCCGATGCGTAGCGTGTGGAACCCGGCGAGGACGGCGTCGCCCCAGTAGGTCTGATCTCGCGTGGTCACCAGAAAGTTGCAGCGGGCGAAGGCGCGCGTGGCTTTCTCGAAGATGCGGGAGATCCGCTCGCGAAGGAGGCGGTCCGGCGCCTCGTCCAGCCCATCCACCATAAGGAGGCAGTTGCCTTCCTGTTCCAGCCGGCGGCGGAAGAAGCTCTCGTCCAGCTCCCACCTGTACTCGGCGTTTTGCCTGCCCAGAAACCAGGGAAGCCAGTCGGGAGAGTCGTCAGGCTTCGCCGGCCGGTCCGGGTCCGTCAGACGCTTCGCCAGATCGGCGGCGCGGATAAGGATCGGGAATCGCTTGTCCTGTTCATTGAGAAATGGCGTCGTGCCGGCAGGCCGCGTCCCGCGCAGGTTGCGGCAGAGTTCAAAGGCGACCCGGCGGAGGAACGTGGATTTACCGGAGCCGGGATCGCCGAGGATGACGAGTTTGCGTTCCGTGAGCGCCTGCTCGAGAACCATCCGCCGCTGCGCG
>Ga0187893_10004558_pt1 | contig 26144 bp, 17 predicted proteins | sample MA1701074metaG_FD_139574 | JGI IMG/M metagenome (GOLD analysis project Ga0187893, IMG submission 139574) | White microbial mat communities from a basaltic lava cave in the Kipuka Kanohina Cave System on the Island of Hawaii, USA - MA170107-4 metaG ... | reverse complement strand
GCTTCCTGGCTGGCACGCTCATGATCGAGGCTGTAGCCTTTCACGCGGTCCAGCGTTGTGGCGTAAATCTCCTTGTTGTCTTTGGCTGTGCTCACGTGGATTACGCTGGTGACGTAACTGATGTAGATACTGCCTGAAACCGAACCTTTCTCTGAATCCGACGTGATGTTCATCACCAATTCGGCCTTTCCCCTGTCTTCGGTGAATTCAAATCCCTCACGAGACAGGTAATTTTTGATCTTGTTTGTGATTTGAAGCTGTGATCGTGTATTTCCAAAGTTCTTTTCCGAAGCTGAGATGAAAACAACCGGCCTTTGCACTTCCATCAGGATGGAAACCTTGGGCACCGTCATCTTGGAAGCAACCAGAACAAAAATTGGCGAAGGGTTGGATCCTGCGAACGCATGGATGTTTGCGCTTACACCAACAGACTGTTCCAATTCGCGGGAGCCAATCTTGGTAAGGAGTATCTTCGCCTGTCCTTCTGTCGTGGTCTTGTAGTCCGGAAAAACATCACCCGAACCCTTGTCGAAGGCTGCCTTCAGGGGCAAGTCTGCCAACGGTCTCTTGTAAGACTTGGAAGTGGCACCCACTATAACGGAATGACTCCCTTGCGCAACCCGGCGGTTCAGGGCAATTTGAGAAGGAGTGGCTGTGAGTTGAATGTCATCCAGCAGCCTTTGCATGCTGGCGTAGATCTCGTTGGTGAGAATGATCTCTTTGCCTTCAAACATGAGTGTGATCGGCTCGGCAAGGTACTTTTCGACAGCGCGGAAACCCTGGTAATAAAATCCGAGAGCCAGGATGGGGTTGGGCTCACGCTCAGAAACTTTTGCCTTCGTAAAGTAATCCAGGGCCAGCGTTACAGCATCGCGTTTCTGCTGATCCTTGATCTCTTTGTAGCGCTGCTTTGACAAACGGTAATAAACCCAGTAGTTTTTATCGTCTTCCCAGCTGTCCGCTGATTCAAACTCCTCGATCTCGTCTGCCGCGGTGGTTTGGATCATCTGCTCATATCGTTCCTGGAATTCCTTGTTGTTATCGATCTGGGTCAGTACTGAAGTGGACGAGATGTTTACCTTGATTTCAGACACCAGGTCTTCCAGGGCACTTTTTTTAGCCTCTTGAACGTAGTTGTTGGTGCCAGTCTTTGGTGCATGACCGATACCTACGTAATACGCATCGGTCATCGGCTTTGCACTCATCCATGACGGCTTTGGCTTGGGGTCTACAGGAGGTTTGTTCACCGTTGGGCTGCAGGCCGCCAAAAAAAGAAAAATCAGGTAGGGGTATTTCACAGGGATTTCAAAATTACTAAACAGGGAATACCCAGTTTCATGCCAAAAATAGCGTAATTCCGACCCAATAGTGCGACATACTGAAAGATGTTACGATTCGTTCCTATTCTTGTATAAACCGTGAATATGAGGCATTTGGGTCTGTTAGTTCTTGCGTGATTGCTGGGATGCCGACCCTCGGCCAATGATGTTGTCTCGGAATTTACCGGCAACGAGACTACGTATGATCTCCAATCCGCCTCAATCCACAACGTTACCGGCACAATTGTTTTCAAGGAACGTCGTGACGGTAAAATCACTGCAGTCGTACAATTCAATGGCACAGCCGGAAGTCAACTCCATCCTGTTCACATGCACCTTGGCGCGATTGACGCTCCCGATGCTGATATTGCTTTGCTGTTGAACCCGGTTAACGCCGCTATAGGAAAAAGCGAAACCATTTTTTCAATGCTGGCCGACGAAAGCAGCATCTCATACAAGCAACTCGATTGCCTTGAAGCATCAATCAAGATTCACCTTGGTGATGTCGGCGATGACCGCAATGTAATCCTCGCCGGCGGCAACATCGGGCTTTCGTTCAAGAAAGCAAATCCTGGCGGGAGAATGGGGATTGCGGTTTGTAAGAGCGAGTAAAATTCAAGTTCACCCCCACCCCAGCCCCTAAATGGGGACTCATATTCGGTTTTTGGATATTGAAAAGCTGATTAGGGAACAATGTGTTCCCCTTTAGGGGGTCAGGGGCCGGGGAACACGTAGAATGACTGGTAGGCGCTGATACGCTACCCCACTCCCCCGCCACTCCCCGCAATCTCATAAGACGACATCATCGCCGCAAAGTACTCCCGGTTGAGACGCGCGATGTTCGTGATTTTGATTGCTTTTGGACACTCTGCTTCGCAGGCACGTGTGTTGGTGCAGGCTCCAAAGCCCTCCTTGTCCATTTGCGCGACCATCTTCTCCACCCGCTCCTTGCGCTCCAGCTGGCCTTGAGGCAGAAGCGCGAACTGAGAGACCTTGGCGCTGACAAAGAGCATCGCAGAAGCGTTCTTGCAGGCCGCCACACAAGCGCCACAGCCGATGCACGTGGCGGCATCCATGGCCTCGTCGGCTAACTTCTTGGGAATCAGGATCTCGTTCGCATCGGGCGAGCCGCCCGTGTTTACTGAAACATAGCCCCCGGCCTGTTGAATCCGTTCAAAGGCTGATCTGTCCACTACCAGGTCCTTGATCACGGGGAATGCCGTTGCACGCCATGGCTCAACCGTGATCTTGTCGCCGTCGTTGAACGAGCGCATGTGAAGTTGGCAGGTGGTTGTCTGTTGCGGGCCATGCGGCCTCCCATTGATTACCATACTGCACATCCCGCAAATCCCCTCGCGACAATCGTGGTCAAAGGCGATCGGCTCCTCACCTTTCCTGATCAGGTCGTTGTTTAAAACGTCGAACATTTCAAGAAATGACATGTCGGGAGAAACGTGGGGCAGCTCATAGGTTTTGAAGCCGCCCTTAGTGTTGGTATTTTTTTGTCTCCAGACCTTCAGTGTGATTTTCATGCTCTTTAGACGTTATCCATTAATCGTTAACCGTTAATCGTCGGCGTGAGCAGGATACTGTGTATTGTATGGAATGTAGGCCTCCTCTGCGTTCTGCTCTCCTGGTTTGGCCTTCCTCAAATACCGTATCAAGCCATTAATCACCATTACTCCTCGGAAAACTTTGTCTTTATAACCATTCAAAGCTGCTTCTTCCATGTACCCTTCATCCACGGCGATGATCAATTGATCGATCAACTCTGTGAGTGATCCACGACTCATGACAAGGAAGTTGATGTACTCTCTGTAGGTATATCTTCCAAATCCTTCAGCAATGTTGTTCGTAGCGGATCGTGAAGCCCGGGTAGTCTGGTCAATAAGTTTGAATCGCTCTGTGTCGGGAAAGGCCCTAACCAAAATCATCATTTCCCTTCGGATCTCAGTCGCAATTCTCCATGCATCCAAGTCCTCAAATGAGCTAATCGTAGCCATGTTCCAAAATGTTTAACGAATAACGATTAACGACTAACGAATAACAGTTAACGTTACTTATAACTTCTTTGCGTGAGCTTAACATTCTCAAAAACCAGCGGCTCTTTGTGCAGCGCTTCAGCCTTCCCTTCGCCGGTAAATTCCCAGGCTGCCACGTAAGCAAACTCATCGTCTTTGCGCATGGCTTCACCTTCGGGTGTTGATGACTCTTCGCGGAAGTGGCCGCCGCATGACTCTGTCCGATTCAGAGCGTCGTCGACCATTAGTTCGCCTAATTCAATAAAATCTGCAACACGCCCTGCTTTCTCCAACTCCATATTCAACTCAGTGACGCTTCCCAATACGTTCACATTTTCCCAAAACTCCTTCTTTATGTCCTGTATTTTCTGTTTGGCTTTCTTCAATCCAGTCTCGCTTCGCGACATGCCGCAGTATTCCCACATGGTGAGCCCCAGTTCGCGGTGCAACTCGTCCACGGTTTTCCTGCCTTTGATCGACAGCAACTTGTCTACGCGTGCTTGCACAGCGGTCATTGCTTCTTTGAATGCGGGATGATCATTACCCACCTTGTTATCCCAACCCAGAGTCGCCAGGTAGTCGCCTATGGTGTAGGGAATCACAAAATATCCATCTGCAAGGCCTTGCATCAGTGCGCTGGCGCCAAGGCGATTGGCTCCGTGATCTGAGAAGTTGCACTCGCCCAGTGCATAAAGTCCCGGTACACTTGTCATCAGGTTGTAGTCCACCCACAGACCGCCCATGGTGTAGTGTACGGCGGGGAATATCATCATCGGCATTTCGTATGGATCGTCGCCGGTGATCTGCTTATACATGTCGAACAGGTTGCCGTACTTTGCTTCGATCACTTTGCGCGTGTCACGCCTGATGGCATCGGCAAAGTCAAGGAACACTGCCAGGCCAGTAGCACCAACTCCGCGTCCTTCGTCACAAACCATTTTGGCATTGCGGGAGGCCACGTCACGCGGCACCAGGTTGCCGAAGGATGGGTAACGCCGCTCCAGAAAATAGTCTCTTTCGGCATCGGGAATCTTTGCTGCATCCTTTGCCTTCAGTCCCTTGACAGCCACCTTGGGCGCCCAAACACGGCCATCGTTTCGCAGAGACTCCGACATCAGCGTCAATTTCGACTGGTGGTCGCCGGAAACAGGTATGCAAGTAGGATGTATCTGCGTGAAGCAGGGATTCCCGAAGAGCGCGCCTTTTTTGTGTGCCCTCCAGACTGCAGTAGCATTCGAGCCTTTTGCGTTGGTTGAAAGATAAAATACGTTCCCGTATCCTCCCGTGCACAACACTACAGCGTGGGCAGCGTGTGCTTCCACCTTACCAGTTACCAGGTCGCGCGTAATGATGCCCCTGGCTTTACCGTCGACAACCACCACATCGAGCAGTTCGGTGCGGTTGTACATTTTCACTTTGCCGGTTGCGATCTGTCTGTTAAGCGCCGAGTAAGCGCCAAGAAGCAATTGTTGTCCTGTCTGGCCCCGTGCATAAAACGTACGCGACACCTGTGAACCGCCAAAAGAGCGGTTGGCAAGCGTACCACCGTACTCGCGGGCAAAGGGCACACCCTGTGCCACGCATTGGTCAATAATGTTGACACTGACTTCGGCAAGGCGGTGCACGTTGGCTTCACGGGCGCGGTAGTCGCCGCCCTTGATCGTGTCGTAGAAAAGCCGGTACACACTATCGCCGTCGTTCTGATAGTTCTTTGCGGCATTGATGCCACCCTGGGCGGCAATGGAGTGTGCACGGCGAGGGCTGTCCTGGAAGCAAAAGGCTTTGACATTGTAGCCCAGCTCCCCGAGTGAAGCGGCCGCTGATGCACCGGCAAGTCCGGTTCCCACAACGATCACGTCATACTTCCGCTTATTGGCCGGGTTAACCAGCTTGAGGTTAAACTTGTGCTTCGCCCATTTTTCTGCAAGTGGGCCTCCGGGGATTTTTGAGTCTAAGGTGTTCATTGCAATCAGGCTCAGGACAAGTACATCATGATCGGGATGAGCGCAAAAAGCGCAGGGACGATGATCGAGAAGGCCTTGCCTGCCACATTGATCAGGCCGTTGTACTTCATGTGATTCAGGCCCATGGTCTGAAAGGCGCTGATGAAGCCGTGCCAGAGGTGAAAGGCTATGGCAATCATACAAACAACATAGAGTGCAACGTACCATCCCACATGGAACCATTGATATACCAGGGTATAAAGGTCCCGCACTTGTTTGCCATCATAATCGAGCACCGGAAGTCCTCCCCAGTGCATCTGTGCCCAGAAATTCCTTAGATGTACTACAAGAAACACCAGGATGATGGTGCCAAGGATACCCATGTTGCGGCTCGACCAGATTGATGATTTCCTGTTTCCCACGGCATATCCGACTGGACCACGTGCCTTTCGGTTCTTAACCGACAGGATGGCTGAAACGATGATGTGGCCGAGGATGAGCGCGAAGTTTACTTTGGAAATGGTCTGGATAAGCGGGTTGGTGCTCATGAACTCCGCGTACACATTGAACGCGTGCCCCCCGTCATCTTTCAGAAGTTGAAGGTTTCCAATGAGATGTACCAGCAGAAAAGCGATAAGGAAAAGCCCCGTGAGCGCCATTACCAGCTTTCTCCCCAGGGTGCTGGAGAACATTTCAACAAACCACTTCATAGGAGGGGTGGACGGTGGGTTTCAAGCGAACCAAAAATACCTCCGGAAGCTTTAACATGCAAACCTCCGCATTGTCCTGATAACAGTCATGAAAATGTTTGGGGGTTGTTAAACACAGGGTAATTTTACACACCACTACGAAGGCATGTATTTGATTTTTGACACGGAAACCACCGGTGTTCCGCACAATAAAACTGCCCCTCTCAGCGACCTTGACAACTGGCCACGCCTGGTCCAGATTGCCTGGCAATTACACGACCGGAATGGGAGGCTCTTTTCACAGCACAGTTACATCGTCAGCCCTGATGGATTTGATATTCCTTTCAAAGCGGAGCAAGTCCACGGCATTAGCACACGGAGGGCACAAGAAGAAGGCCACCCGTTGACGGACATAATCGGGAAATTCCGGGCCGATGTTGAGAAGACCTCTGTATTGATCGGTCATAATATCGAATTCGACATCAACATTCTAGGCGCAGAGTTCCTGCGGCTTGGGCTGCAGCCTGACACGCTTCTCCAGGCTACCAAAATCGACACCAGTGTAGTTTCTGTAGACTTCTGCCAATTGTCTGGCGGCATGGGAGGCAAGCTCAAGATGCCCCGGCTGAGCGAATTGCACGAGAAATTGTTTGGTAGAGACTTTGAGGACGCTCATGATGCTTCTTACGACGTAGCGGCAACCGCGCGCTGTTTCTTTGGACTCATCCAAAGGAAAGTTGCTGTCCCATTTGACAACACGCCCATTGCCGAAATAAAGTTCGAGGAGCCCGATCTGGAGGCCGGCAATCAGAGCAAGCGGGAAAGGAGAGAAATCAGGCATAAGGGCCCGGAGGAGTCCAGCGCCCTGTCAGACAAACCCTTCGTACACCTGCATCTCCACTCACAATACTCTGTGCTTCAGGCTACGGCAGATGTGGAGGAAATACTTTCAGAAGCCCGTGAAGCCGGCATGACGGCAGTGGCACTGACGGATCTTGGCAATTTGTTCGGCGTCTTCAAATTTGTGACGGAAGCTTCACGACTGGGAATCAAAGCCATTGTAGGATGTGAGTTCTTTGTTGCTGAGGAACGCAAGAAAACCAAGTTCACCAAAGACAATCCCGACAAAAGGTTTCAGCAGGTGCTCCTTGCAAAAAATGAAACCGGCTACCGCAATCTTTCAAAGCTTAGTTCCATTGGATTCCTTGAAGGGATGTACGGCATATTTCCCCGCATCGACAAAGCACTCATACAGGAACACCGTGAAGGAGTTATCGCCACAACAGGTGGTCTTGCCTCGGAAGTAAACCACCTGATACTCCATGTAGGAGAAAGGCAGGCCGAAGAGGTCTTTGCCTGGTATCATAAAATCTTTGGCGAAGATTTCTATGCGGAGCTGAATCGGCACGGTATCCCCGAAGAAGACCACGTTAACCAGGTGCTGTTGAGATTCTGTGAGAAATATAACGTGAAGTTTTTCGCAGCCAATGAGGTGTTCTACCTGAAGAAAGAACAGGCCAACGCACACGATGTACTTCTTTGTATCAAAGAGGGAGAGTTCCAGTCCACTCCGATTGGTGAAGGAAGGGGAAAAAGGTACGGACTTCCCAACAGCGAGTACTTTTTCAAAACACAGGAGCAGATGAAAATCCTGTTCCGCGATTTGCCCGCTGCCATCGAGACCATCTCGGAAATCGTGGACAAGGTCGAAGTGTACAAGCTTGAGCGCAAGGTGACGTTACCCAAGTTTGACATCCCTGAAAACTTCAAGACAGAGGATGACTACCTGCGCCACCTGACTTACGAAGGCGCAAAGCGGCGCTATCCGGAACTCACGCCGGAAATCAGGGAGCGTCTTGACTTCGAACTGGAAACCATCCGCAAGACAGGCTATCCCGGCTACTTCCTCATCGTACAGGACTTCACCTCAAAAGCCCGTGAAATGGGTGTGAGCGTAGGACCTGGTCGCGGGTCTGCAGCTGGCTCTGCAGTGGCCTTCTGCATCGGCATCACCAACGTTGACCCTATCGCCTACGACCTCCTGTTCGAGCGATTTCTTAATCCTGACCGTGTTTCGCTTCCGGATATCGATATAGACTTCGACGATGAAGGACGGGATAAGGTGCTCAACTACGTAATTGAGAAGTACGGTCACAAGCAGGTCGCTCAGATCATCACATACGGCACGATGGCCGCCAAGTCTTCCATTCGCGACTGTGCACGCGTGATGGAACTCCCTCTCGTGGACGCCAACAATCTGGCGAAAATGGTTCCGGAACGGCCGGGCACCACCCTCAAGAAGGCTTTTGAAGAAGTCCGAGAACTCGATGAAATCCGCAGAGGCACCGACAAGCGCGCTGACGTGCTGCGGCAGGCCATTGTTATTGAGGGATCGCTGCGGAACACGGGTACACACGCCTGCGGGGTGATCATTACCCCGCAGGACATGACCGAGCTCATCCCGGTTTCCACGGCCAAGGATGCAAACATGCTCGTCACGCAGTTTGACAACAGCGTGGTGGAGAATGCGGGCATGCTGAAAATGGATTTTCTTGGTCTCACCACACTGAACATCATCAAAACGTCGCTGAAGAATATCAAACGCCGTCACGGAGTTGATATTGACGTCGACAAGATACCGCTCGATGACCTGAAGACGTACCAGCTGTACCAGCGCGGCGATGTTGCAGGTACCTTCCAGTTCGAAAGCGACGGGATGAAGTCGTATCTCCGTGCGTTGAAACCCGACAAGTTCGAAGATCTCATCGCGATGAACGCCCTGTACCGCCCGGGGCCGATGGAATACATCCCCAACTTCATCGCCAGGAAGCATGGCAGGGAAACCATCAGGTACGACCTGCCTGAGATGGAAGAATACCTGAAAGACACTTATGGAATCACAGTGTACCAGGAGCAGGTTATGCTCCTCTCACAAAAGTTGGCCGGCTTCTCCAAGGGCGATGCCGATATTCTGCGGAAGGCCATGGGCAAAAAGCAGAAAGAGGTCCTGGACAAGATGAAGGACAAGTTCATCGCGGGCTGCAGGCAAAACGGCCACGATGAAAGGATTGCCGACAAGGTCTGGAAAGACTGGGAGGCCTTCGCCCAGTACGCATTCAATAAGTCGCACTCCACATGCTACTCACTTGTCGCTTATCACACGGCTTACCTGAAGGCTAACTATCCGGCAGAATACATGGCAGCAGTGCTGACGCATTCGCAGAGTAACCTTGACAACGTGACTTACTTCACCGAAGAATGCCGTAAAATGGGTATCGAAGTGCTTGGTCCACATGTAAACGAATCAGGTGTTTTCTTCGAAGTGAACAAAGACGGAGCCATCCGGTTTGGTTTGGGTGCTATCAAAGGCGCCGGCGACTCGGCAGTGGAATCCATCATCCAGGAACGTGAGGCTAAAGGCGGTTACAAAGACATCTTCGATTTCGCCACAAGGCTCAGTCAGCGCTCAGTGAATAAAAAGACGTTTGAATGCCTGGCACTGTCCGGGGCGTTCGATTGCTTCACAGAGTTTCACCGCAGGCAGTATGTGTATGCCAGGGACGGAGATATCAACCTGACCGAAAAGGCTACGCGGTTTGCAGCCAAGCTTCAGCAGGAGACGCTTAGTTCGCAGGTAAGCCTATTTGGCGGTCCCTCGGGTGGTGAACTTCCAAAACCGAAGGTGGATCCCGTTGAGCCATTCAGCGAGATTGAAAAGCTGCACTTTGAAAAAGAAGTCGTCGGTGTTTACATCTCCGGCCACCCGCTTGACAACTTCCGGTTTGAGATGGATACTTTCTGCTCTGCGCCCATTTCTGCGCTCAACGACTTGCAAGGCGTGGAAGGAAGGGAATTCAAACTTGGAGGCATTGTGGCTTCGGTAGAACACAAAATGACGAAGACTGGCAAGCCTTTCGGCAGGATGGTCCTTGAAGACTACAGCGGTAAGTTTGAGTTTATTCTCTGGAGTGAAGACTACCTTAAGTTCAAGAGTTTCCTCATGCCCGGGCTGTTCCTTTTCGTCGAGGGGTCTGTCATTCGACGGACGTGGGGCGAGCAGACTTTAGAGTTCAAGATCCGGTCCATGGACCTGCTGAACGAAATCGGCGTGAAACGTGCCAAGGGGCTTGAGGTGCGCGTGCCTGTCGATGCGCTTAACAACGACCTTGTGAACCAGTTGGAGCTCATTTTTACCGACTTCAGCGGGGGCACTCCCCTTTTTGTCAAGCTCCGCGACGACCGTGAGAACATCAGCGTGGAACTCCTCTCCCGGAAGTTCCGTGTGAAGCCGGTGAATGAAATGGTGAAGCGGATGAAGAAGCTGCCGATGGTGGAAGTGAGCGTCGTCTACTAGGTACTAGGCACTAGGTGATCGAAGCTCGGGCTCGGGGAAGGCAGAGATCCAATGCCAAGAGCCTAGTGCCGAGAACCGAGTACCAAGAGTTTGAACTTCTGAGGCTATATTTGCGTTCTCAAGTCGAAACACTCCAAAAAATCACATATTTCATGGGAAAGACACTCGTACTTACTGACGAAACTTTTGACGCAACCCTCAAATCCGATAAGCCGGTATTGGTCGACTTTTGGGCTGAATGGTGCGGGCCTTGCAAGATGATCGGACCTGCCGTGGAAGAACTGGCCAACGAGTATGACGGCAAGGCTGTCGTCGCCAAGCTCAACGTGGACGAAAACCCCCAGGTGACCGCCCGCTTTGGTGTTCGCAGCATCCCTACCCTGCTCGTTTTCAAGAACGGCCAGATCGTGGACAAGCAAGTCGGCGCAGTACCAAAGTCGGTGCTGGCTGGCAAGCTGAAGGCACAGGTAGCGTAAAGCTCCAACTAGACTACACACAAAGCCTGCGAACTGGGCAGTTCGCAGGCTTTTTTTGTCCAACCGGAGACTATTTCTTGACCAGTGATTTGAAAAATCAAAGAAATTCTGCCATCCTTGTGCCTTAGAATGATTCTAAATAAAGAAAATATGCTCAAAAAGGCCTCCTTCCTTATTGCTTCGGTTTTCGCCATTTCCGCAATGGCCCAGAAAACCGAAGTCGGGGTTATGGTACTTGCCCATGGTGCCGGTACGCAATGGAACCAGCTTGTCACGGATGCCACCAGGGAAATCGCGTCAAAGTACCCGACCGAAGTCGCCTTTGGGATGGCGCTGCCTCGCACCATGCAGGTCGCGATCGACAAGTTGGAGGCCAGGGGGGCAAAGAAAATTGTGGTGGTGCCGCTGTTCATCTCATCACACAGCTTTATCATCCGTCAGTCAGAGTACTTGCTGGGGGTGCGGCAGGACTTAGCCGATCCTCCGATGGTGATGGATCATGGTCCTGGCGATGGCAAGGAAATAGGTGGCGGCTCCACCGGGCATGCCGGGCATGGCACACCGGCAGGAGATCACGGTGGCCACGGAAATGGTCATGGTCAAGCCTCTTCGGGTGGTCATGACATGCATGGGCAATCCGCTTCGTTGCCCCGGCTCACCCTGGATTCAGAAATCAAGTTCACACGCCCGCTCGACGATCATCCGCTGGTGGCACAGATTCTCGCAGACCGGATCATGGAATTGAGCAAGGAGCCGTCGAAGGAGCTCGTTGTGCTCGTGGGTCATGGACCAAACCCTGAAGACGATAACAAAAAGTGGGTTGCTGATATGGAGAGCCTTGCAGACCAGGTCCGTGAGCTGCAGAAGAAATCCGGCAGGGAATCGAAAATGATCCTGGCAATGACCGTTCGCGATGATGCCGACGCAGCCATTTACAACCAGGCGAAGGAAAACCTGCGCAACGTTGTGAGCCAGGGAAGCAGACAAGGGACCGTGATTGTGATCCCGGTATTTCTCTCGAGTGGCTCTGTTGAACAGAAAGTTGTTAGCCGTCTCGAAGGGCTCACCTACACCTGGATCGGCAAGACCCTCCTCCCCGATCCGAGAATCAATGAATTCATCCGTCTTTCGGTAGAGAATGCATTGAAATAACAACTTTGCGCCTTTCCCGATAGTTATCGGGATGCGTCTTCGCGGCTTTGCGGGCGCATTTCGAAACCTGTAAAGATTCACAGGTCTATTTTTTTCAGCCTTTCCACCATCTCAAACACTGCCGGGCACACCTGTGTGTTTTTCGCCGTCAGTTCCAGGATCTGCACCATCTTCTTTCTGTTCGTGTGCGGGTACTCGCGGCAGGCTTTGGGGCGGTCTTCGTAAATCTTGCAATAGTTGCCCGTGTCAAGGAACGGACAGGGTGCCGACGTGAGCACGTAGTCCTTGTCCTCATCCACTTTCAAGTACCTGGTGATAAACTCGCCCGGTTTCATTCGCAGGGCCTTTGCTGCGCGTTCGATGTCGGTTTGATAAAATATTGGACTGGTGGTTTTGCAGCAGTTGGCGCAAGTGAGGCAGTCGATTTCCTGAAATACATCCTCGTGCAGACGGTGGAATGCAGCATCCACTTTCTTTGGATCCTTCCTCTTCAGGCTGAGAAGGAATTTTGTATTCTCTATCCTTTTCGCGACGGCTCGAATTCGAAGATCCTTGCTGTTCATTGATTCCTCAAGTCAACCTTCACAAGTCATCCCTTTCTGGGATAATGAGTATCCCAATACCCGCTATCGTATTTAGCATTCTTCGGCAACCACAAGTCATGGTTGTACTCAAACGGGACCACATCCTTGCTTTCTATTCTGATCAGTCTGGTTCGGTTCGTTTTTTTTATTAGTTTCTTGACTCCGCCCACTTTGTGGAGGTGCAGGTAATCGCCAATTTGTTGCGTACGGCCGAGTAAACACTTTCGCCCTTCTTGATATCCGAGTTGGCGGTCTCCATTTGGTAAAGTCCTGATTCAAAGGCCAAAACATCAAAGTCAAGCTGCTCGTGGAGGTACTTGACCAGTTGAATCTTGATTTCGTAATACTCTGGCGAGTGGCCAGGCTCACCCAGCAATGTCAGCCTTAGAAAGTTCATGCTTGAGGAATTCCAATTTGGAAAAGTCAACCTGTCCATTAGCCTTTGGTGAAATCGGGATCGCAGTGAATTCCGGCGTTTGTGCGAACAAACTCCAAGAGCTCAGGTATAGTAATATCCTAACAATCGGTTTCACGCAAGGTACATATGTTCTCTGAGAGTTATCGCACCTTCAAGCTTGTCGCCCGTTGCATGATGTCTCAATAACATAGTCAACGATGCATTTGCCCTAATCGTTGCCTGCTTTCGCTCCTGGCAGTCTGCCCTTAATCCATTTTATCTGCCCGTTATGGTTTGATTCATGCTCACAAACATGAAACCATTTGCAGTAATTGTTTGTCGGCATGCCCTGAAAAAAATTGGGATCAACTTTGAACAGCCAGTTGTCATCCCGCTTTTTGAATTCATCTATCGTCGCTTGACGCGTCTCACTCAGAATATTCAGGTAAAAATCAAGGTTATGCCCTTTGATTGCTTGTCGGCCTTGGTCGCCGAGCTGCATCGCGGCGTTCCAGTTGATTTTTCCGTCACCGGTAAAGTCGATGTTCCAATCAAAAGTTCTTATTTGATACCCCCGTTCCGTCGCGGCCAAATGCAGCAGCATCGCACCAATTGTATTGGCCTTCGCGTCATGTAAGTAATCCAGTTCCTTTATCGTCAAGTCTGCGACTCCCAGAACAACAACATTTCTCATCCACGTCATCATGGACAGCAGCGATCCAACGTGAGACGAGAATCCTTCCCTGGGTCCAATGATATGAATCCCTTCTGTCGTCGTGCTACTTCTTGAAAACCCTTGATTCGGAAGTATGCTCAGCCCGGCAACTCCTGCAGCTGCCGTATTAATAAAATTCCTTCTGCTAATCTGGTTTCTCATAATCAAGATTTTAGGGCCTATCTATCTCCAATTTAGAAATACTCGGGCATTAAATGGTCAGTTGCAACAGGTATCGTAACTTCGAGAACCATGAGAGGTTTTGTGGTCCAACGCTACGGCAGGCACGAAAAACTGCAACTACGGGAGCTCACTGAGCCGGGTATTAAAGAAAACGAAGTATTGGTTCAGGTTCACGCTGCCGGAGTGAACAATCTGGACGCCGCGGTCAGGAATGGGGAATATAAGATCTTCCTCAAATACAAACCTCCGTTTGGTAACGGACATGACGTTGCCGGTGTTGTAAACAGGACTGGATCACTTGTTTCCAGATTCAAAGTTGGTGATGAAGTGTACGCACGCGTTGCTGACTACAGGATCGGAACCTTTGCTGAATCCATTGCCGTAAACGAGAATGACCTGTCAATGAAACCAAAGAATTTGTCAATGGAAGAAGCCGCCTCCATTCCATTGGTTGGGCTAACCGCGTGGCAGTCATTTGTAGTAAGAGCAAAAGTCAAGAAAGGAGACAAAGTCTTCATACAGGCAGGCTCAGGAGGCGTCGGCACATTCGCCATCCAGCTGGCAAAACACCTTGGTGCAATCGTGGCAACGACTACAAGCACTTCAAACATCGAAATGGTCAGACGTCTTGGCGTCGATGTGATTGTCGATTACAAAAAAGAGGACTTTGGTGAGAGGCTTAAGGACTACGACTTCGTTCTTCACAGCAGCAGTGACCCGAAGGTGCTTAAGAAATCCCTGCGTGTATTGAAACCCGGCGGGATCCTCGTTTCATTAACCGGACCACCCACTCCGGAATTTGCAACTCAAATTGGCATGCCCTGGTGGTTTAGGTTGATATCAAGTCTGATGAGTGCAAGTGTAAAGAACAAAGCAAGGAAACTGAAAGTAGACTTTTCTTTCCTGTTCATGGAGGCGAACGGAAAGCAACTGGCTGAGATCACCAAACTTATAGAAGCAGACGTTATAAAGCCTGTCATAGACAAGGTCTTTTCTTTTGAGCAAACCAATGACGCGCTGTCTTATGTTGAGACAGGACGAGCAAAAGGCAAGGTGGTCATTAAACTAAGGTAGGTCAAGAACCGAGATCCGAGGACCAGCCTACCTTCCCAAAATCCTTGCCGGCAGCATGAAGATTGCCCCGATCAATTGAAATACTCCTTCAACGGCAATGCCCACCAAACGGAATGGAAGCAACAGTAGCCAAACAATCGGGTAAAGAATTAACAGGGCAATAGCCAGCGGCCAGCAGAGGACCAGGAGGATGAACCAAAGGAGGATGCGCATGGGCTCCCCCAACGCAAAGATCCGGCCAATGGGTTATAGTGGGCTTCGATTTACTGCGGAAGGCCTTAGGTGTTTGGTCTTGGGCGTTGGGAATAACAAAAGTGAACAACTCAATGGACGAATGTGAACACTCTGAGACGTAACTGCAAATTGCCTAATGCCTAACACCAATACCCAATACGAAGGTCGAACCCGGAAGGCATAAAAAGCATCGGAGACTGATGCCCCCGATGCTGACCTTAAAAAGCATCGGAGACACGAATGAACGCGCCCCCGATGCTACACCCCTTATCTTCCGGAGACGGTAAACTGCCGGGTTTTTACCTCTCCATGTGACTTGATCCTCGCGAAGAAGGCGCTGTTGAGCGCATTCACGATGCACGTCACATATTCCTTTCGTCTGCTTACGACCACGTTCTGGTCACCCTGTGCAGTGGTGATGCTCACCGCGTATCGCTCGCTCAGGGAAAGCAGGACACCGATGGCTGCCATGATTAACGCGATGCCGCTGAGAATTGCCAGCAGGTCGCCCGTAAGAAGAATATCATCCAGGTAACGCTCCTCTACCCAGGGCGTTGGCACCGCCTGAAAGATTCCGGCAACCACCAGACCGATGCCCAGAGTCAGCACAACCAACCAGGGCAGGCGCATAGGCTGCAATATGTTGAGTCCGTACCGGGTAATACCTTTCAGGTCGTAGCCGGTCTTCCTAACCTGCAGCATCGACTCTGTGACAGTCACCAGACTGCCATCCGAGTAAAGAACCTTTTCATTATCACTTTTCATACATGTCAGGCTTAATACCCACTACTATATACGGAAGAAATGAGGGGTACCCTGAGTTCATGGCGACAACCGCCATTCGTCGGCGGCAACTGGTCAAAAAGTGCGGTGAGTGGAGGGTACCTGAAGTACGAAAAAAAATACCGGGTAATCTGCAACTGACCCGCGTGTGGTCATTCTGACGACAGGCATCTTAGAAACTACTTCTGTCCTTGAAAAAAGTACCGGAAAGAGTACAGTGAGCTGTACGGAACATAGGACATGGGGTGTAGCGACGAGATAAAGGTTAAGGTACATTCATCGTCTGAACCAGGATTCGTAGGATTATAAGATTATAGGATTGACCGGGATGATTTACGAGGACCTTACTCATCGGGTTATTGGGTGTGCCATGAAGGTGCACCGGGTACTGGGCAGCGGGTTTCAGGAACGGATCTATCAGCGAGCGCTCAAGGTGGAGTTTGAGTTGCAACAGATTGTGAACGAACGCGAAATGGAGATGACCATCTGCTACGAAGGAGTTGAGATCGGCACGCGAAGGGTTGACTTCTTCGTAGAAAACAAAATCATGGTCGAGCTAAAGGCTGTTGCCCAACTGGATGACTTGCACCTCAACCAGGCCATCAACTATCTCGAGGCCTACAACCTGCCCGTTGGCCTCTTAATCAACTTTGGCAACCGGAGCCTACAGTACAAGCGCGTTTACAATACCAAACACAAGGACGCACACCAGGATTCGGACTAGGATTGCCAGGATTCGGACTAGGATTGCCAGGATTCGTGGGATTCTTCAGCCCTTGAATCCTCTAATCCCTTCAATCCTAGTCCTTACCGAAAATTTCCTTCGTAGCTCTCAAGAAATTCTTTCCCAGTATCAAACGAATTGTCTCATCACTGTACCCCCTCCTCACAAATCCCTCGACAATATCATACGTCCGCTTCGGATGGTTTATCCCTTCAATGCCGACCAGGAATTGGTCGTTGGTGTGCATGCGGTACTTTTTTGCGCGTTCACCGTCAGTCTGGGCAAACATCTTCTTGCGCTGTTCCATGTACGCCGGGTTGTCTTCCGTCTCCAGGTCGAAGTCTGTCCCGATGCCCGCAAACTCAGCACCGACAATCTTGATAATATAATCGTAGTGGTTAAGGAAATCCTCAACGGTAACAGGCTCCTCCCCTTTCACCATGAACCTGATCTCGGCGATCCCCATCACCCCACCCTTCGCGGCCAGCTTTTTCAACATGTCATCCGTTTTCGCTCTCGGGTGGCCCGCGTTGAGTGCTCTACAGTTCGCATGCGTGATAATGACTGGTTTTGTTGATGCTTCAATAGCATCCAGCGTGGTCTTGTCACTGCAATGCGAGACATCGGCAGCCATACCGACCTCGTTCATTCGTTTCAACACCGCAAGGCCAAATTCAGTCAGTCCTTTGTCCTCGTTGTCGAAACCACCGCTTCCGAGCCGGTTTGCATAGTTGTACGTGAGTTGGGACAACCGCTGTCCCATGCCATGAAACAAATTCACATCCTCCACACTGTCGAAGTGCTTTGAGTCCTGGTAAGTGAGCATGATGCCGGTGCGGTGCGAACGATTAGCCTGCTCCATGTCCTCAGCCTTGTCTATCCGCATGAGCCATTGGGCATTGTGTGCAATAAACCGGTTCCACTGTGTGAAGTAATCCAACGAACTGGCACGCGTTGGCCGTGAATGACCAAGGCAAAAAACATCAATCCCGGATTCCTTGAACATCATCGCATCCTCCTGCTTGAACGTCTCGGGCTGTTTGAGCCATTGTTGCAGCACCGGCGGGTTGCTGAATTGGTTCCAGGCGAATTGGTTGAGCATATCAACGACCACGCTTTCCCGGACAAGGTCAACAGCACGAACTGAATACGTAGTGTCGGCCAACAACACTTTCCCGAAGTTGATATAGGGTGCCGCGATCAATGGCACTATTGCTTGGGTGGTGCGGCGGAGAAAGAGACGTCTTTTCATGAAAGGATAATAGTCTATATATGAAATGTAACGGTTACTGTTTCGAAGTCCTACTACGAGATAGAAGGATAGCCAGGTTGCCGGATGGCCGGTGTTGCCGGATAGCCAGGTTGCCGGATGTTGCCTGCAGCCGATCGCAATGACTGAGATGCAAGGGCCGTAGACCAATGATTACCTATAACAGATCGCCTTATACGGACAAAACTTGCAGGTCTCGGTAATCTCTGTCTGGAAAAATGGTTTGCCGGGGTCGAAGATTTCGGTGACCACTTCATTCAGCCTCGCCTCAAAGTCGTCGAGGATTACAGAAGCATCGGTCAATTCTTCCTTGTCGAGCAAAAGATGAGGGCGGAATTCCTCTTCAAACAAATTGTTCCGGCTTACGAGTCCCGGAACAAGGGACTTCCCTGCAGTCTGATTGTTTGCTCTGTAAATGAGTGCGTAAAGTAAGGTCTGGAATACCGCAGAAGGACGGTCTTTCCTCTGTGTAAACAGGTCATTCACGTCCTTGAAATTATTTTCTGTCTTACCTGTTTTGTAATCGAGGATGCGAACCACGCCATCCTTGCTGTCAATGCGGTCAATCTTCCCGTTAAGCACGGCGCGCCCGGGAGCATGGGCAATGGTCGTGGTGTACAGCATCTCGTCGCGTTCCAGTCCTTCAATGGTGAACGGGGCGTACACCAGGTCGTGCTTCAGCACGGCTTCGGCGAAACCTCGAATCACCTCGCGTACAACAAGCATGTTGCCCCCGTACGTCGTATTGGCCTCCAGTTTGAATTCTTCCCTGATGGTTCCTTCTATAAGTTTGTCAACAACCTTGGAAGACTGTTTAAAGTCGTCAGGTTGGATCAGGGGGCCCTTCTTTTTTAGCTGTATGTTCCGGTAGAACTTCTCAAGCACCTTGTGAAGAAGGTTTCCAAACAACCGGGCATCTACAGCGTCCTCAACCTCCTCCGGCTCCTTGAGCCTTGCCACGTAGCGGAAGTAAAACTTCAGCGAGCAATCGATGTACATATTGAGCGCGCTGGGCGATATGCCTTTTGAATGCATGGTGCCCTCGTTGAGCCTTGCCAACATTTTCTGAATCCGCTCGTCTTTCTGGATCACGATTGGAGGTACCGGGTGAGGCTTAAGCGGTGTGTGCAAAATTTCCGGCTTCACATTCCATCCCGACTCAAGGATCAGCTGCTGGAGGAAGCGGCTCCATTCCCCCTGGCCAAGAATGTCGGGCTCTGTATTATAAAAGAGAAAAACATTCTCTGCACGCTGCAACACCCTGTAAAAAAGGTACGCATACATGGCGTCCTGGTGCTCGGTTGTTGGCAGCGCATAGGCTTGCCGGATCGTGCGCGGAATGTAGGATGCCTTGGATCCGGAGGCAGGAAGCGAGCCCTCATTCAGCGACATGATAAACACGTTCTTGAAATCCAGGTTACGAGTCTCCAACACGCCCATGATCTGTAGCCCCGCCAGCGGCTCGCCTGTAAATGGTATCTTTTGCGTCTTACCCAGTTGCCGGAACAACCTGCTGAAGGATTTCAGCGACTCCTTCCGCTTGCTTTCCTCCACTGGCGCTGTGCCCATGATCTGGCTGAGGCGATTTACAAGCTGGAGCGCCTCGAAAACATACTCCTTGTCAAGACGAGTGAGCGATTCGATTGAACCGATTGCCAATAATGCTTCGTGGAGATAGCTTAGAATGTTCTCTTTTGCCAACGGCTTAAACAGCACACTGTAAAGAGTCGGGGCCTTTTTTGTAAGTGCCTCAGCCGAAAGGGAAATCTGGTTTTGGTCGATGATCTGCTTCCGCTCGTAATAGGCATGCGAAGCGTCAGCACTGACGATGTAGGGATGCGACAGTATCGAGACCACATGACTGTGGTTGAATTTTTCCTTCCGCACGTTTTGTTGAAGCTCAACAAGGAATTCAATAAGGTTGAATATGGGCGTCGCGGCCAGGGGGAAGCCCATCGTCACATTCAAAGCATTTACCTGTCCAGAAATACTGTGGAGTACCGGCAGCAGCATTTTTTCGTCAGGGAGCACAACGAGGGTATTTTCCGGATCGACACCACTTTTCAGTTCGCTTTCCAACAAAGACGCTAAAAGTTTCGCCTGGCCCACATGCTGGGCAGATCCCAGGATTCTCACTTTCCTGGGTTTGCTGAAATTCGCGGGAACGTCGGCGGGAAAGGTTGACTTCAGCACAGGGTGACGCTGATACTCGCGGAAGTACCTCCCGGCCTCCTGCGCCTGGTTGTTCACATAGTAGGCATCCAGGTCCCAGTAAACCTCAGCTCCTTCCTCGGATACAAAATGACTGATCAGGCGTTCCTCGACCAGCGTGAGCGCGTTGAAGCCCGCAAACACCAGTTTACCTTTCCAAGGTCCTGTTTCTTTAATTCCCTCAACTACTGTGCGCTGAAGCAAACCGTCATAGGCCCTTCCATCTGAAAGCAGTTGCTCCCGGTACTTCTCATACACCCCGGAAAGCATCTTCCAAACGCGCAGGAACTTTCTCTTGTTATCCTTGAGATCTCCGCTGAAGCTTCCCCAGAAAGTTTTTAAATAATTGCGCTGCTCTTCTGTAAGAAATTCAAAGCCCGAATCAAGCTCCTTCAGGTTGCTTAGGTCACGGAACAACTGCCGTGCATCCACCATGTACTTGTCCACTTCGTCGAAATCGCGCAGCAGCATCTCGCCCCAGAAGTAGAACTGGTCAAACGGTTCGCGGCCGTCAGTATCCGGGGAACCAGACATTACCTCGCTATATACCTCATATAAAGTGTGAACAAGCTCGAGGCGGTCGGGTACATGCAGCCTGGACATCTTTGATACAAAATCCTCGATGGTAAACATGGACGGCGCGAACATTGGCTGCTTAAGCATGCTGCCAAGGTGCTGCTGGAAATACAAAACCGCCCGGCGGTTCGGAAACACAAGCGTCAGCCCTTCCGTTGATTGTTTCGCAAGGATCTTACTGGCCAGGTCGTGGAGAAAGCTGTTCATCAGTTATAAGTCAAGATCCAGTTGCCCATCAGGTCCTTTTTTCTTTGCCTTTGGTTTCCCCCTGCCAACCGCTACAACATTCCGGTCACGGGTGTAAAGCAGAAATCCCTCGACATCAGTGAAGCCCATTTTCCTGAGAATGTCGAGATACTCCGACACTTGCTGGTGATCTGACCTGGAGGGTTCGCCTGTCTTGTAGTCCACCACCACCGCTTGCTTTCCCTTTAACATCAGCCGGTCAATGCGGTTCGTCGTTCCTCCTGGCAGCAGGATCGGCACTTCTGTACGCACATCCCATGCGCCGCTGAACCAATTTCGAATTTCCGGGTTCGCCAGCAGTTCGTTCACCACTGGTGCAAATTCCTTTTGCTCGGTGTGGGTCATTAATCCTTCTCTCACAAGACGGTCGATCGTTGGATCCGCATCCTCCAATACGCTGATTCTCGACATCACTTTGTGGAGGTAGACTCCGTAACTGATGCGCTTTCGGGTCTGCGGGTTCATTCCGTCAAAGAAAAGATTGCCGGATTGCCGTATCACCAGCTTGTCCCGCCATTGTGAGACTGTATAGCCCTTTAGCTCTTGGGGTGGCACAGAATCTGCTTTTCTTTTCACGGAGGAGAGCACGCCAATTTTCAATTCCTTCGCCGAATCCGACCACGCTTCTTTGAAGGGGCCCGCCTCAGCCAAAGCTGCAATAGCGTTTTCCATCCATTGCGCGACACCGCGGCCATGTCCCTTGCCTGGAGCGGTAATGATCATTCCATTTTCTGCTCGGGTAAGGGCCACGTAAAGCAAATTGAGATTGTCCAGGTAAGTGCGCCGCTTTTCTTCCTCATAAGTTGCTGCGAATTCCGTCTGCTGAAGTTGCTTTACATACTTGACAGGAAAGTATGGCGCGCCGGAATACGGAGGCTGTTTTGATGATACCCAGAGGTATGGCGCCTTGAAGCCATCATGGTCGAAGTTCCACGAACAAAAGGGAATCAGCACGTACTTGAATTGAAGCCCCTTTGCTTTGTGGATGGTCATGATGTTGATGGCGTCCACTTCGCCTGAAAGCTTGATTGACGTTGCATCTTTGTCCTGGAACTCCTCCCACCATTCGAGAAAGGCCGCAATGTCGTTGCGCTCGCGCGTGTAAAAGTCGAGCACGATGTCCTGGAAAGCCTGCAAGTACGCCAACTCGCCTTGCTGCTTCCCAAGGTTGAACAAATCAATCAGTGTTTCGGTGAGCTCAAATAATGGAAGCTTCTTGAGCGAGAGTTTGTGCGCGGTAAACGCGGCGGGAACCTGGCTTTCAAAAAACACCTTCGCGGAATCCTCGAATACATCCCGCGCCAACCGGTCCGGGTGATGGACCCTTCCATACTCGTAGCAAAGCTGTGCCCTGGCAATAACATCGTCAGGGTTGCTCAAGTGGCGCAACGCTGAAAGCACAAGGTTGACCGATGCGGCGCCGTTAATACGCAATGACTCGTTCGACATAACGGCGTACGACACGCCTTCTACAGCTTTTGACGACTGCTTGTGAAGGAGCAGGCTGTCGGCAGCGCGTTGACCCTCCTCGTTGCTCCTTACCAGTATGGCGATCTCTCCGGGTCGAACGCCCTTCAGTTGAAGTGATTCAATGTCTTTTGCCAGCATTTTAAGGGATCTCTCCATCCAGTTTTCCTCTTCATTCTTGTCTTGGCTCAAAAACCTGACCTGGACGAAGCCGTGGTCAGTGCGTGACGTCTCCTGGTGCACATCGCGGTAAACGATTGATGGCAAATCCGAGCCGAGTGCTGTTGAAACCTCGCCTGTCACAGCGGAAAACAACGCGTTATTGAATTCAATGATTTCAGGGGTGCTGCGGAAGTTTTTGTCGAGCGCTCTTGGATCAATGCGTTGCTTGCCTATCTCAGATTCAATTTGCGTTTCGAGTAAGTTCAAATCACCGCCGCGCCAACGATAAATGGCCTGCTTCACATCGCCGACAACCATGCCGGGATCGCCCTGGTCAAGGCTGTTTGCCAAAAGCGGAAAAAAATTCTTCCATTGGAATCCGCTGGTGTCCTGGAACTCGTCGATGAGGTAGTTGCGGTAAAACGATCCAACTTTTTCGTAGACAAATGGCGTGTCGCTATCACCGATGATCTTGTTGAGGAATTTCGGCGCGTCGGCCAGCAGCATGACGTTGTGTTCATTCTTGTACTCGGCCAGCTTCTTTGTGATTTCACTGATCAGGCCAAAGACATAGAGGTTCTGGAGGATAAGGTCTGCCGTAATTGCACGGGAAAACTCTTCGTCGTAAGCTTTGTTTATTTTTTGAACTGCGGGCGCAAAGACTTCAGTGGCTAATTGAAGAATCTCTTTGTTCCGCGACAGATTATCACCTGGCCATTTTTTGGGGTCGGGGAACTCCGAGCGCATATAAGCGCCAATTTCCAGTTTGCGCAAATTATCGACGTAGGCAAAAGATTTGAAGTACGTCTTGATGCCGGATTGGCCCTTTCTTCTGAAATGATGCAACTCGAGCCCGTGCTCGTTCATAATCTCAAGCGCCCTTCTTGCCAGGGGCGAAACCTTGTCGATAAAGCGCTTCCGGATCTCCACCAATTCGGCCTGCAGCTTTCGGAAAAACTTCGGGTCAGCTCCGTGACGTGCCAATTCCTCCTCGATCACCTTAAACTCGTCGCGAAAGATCTCAAGTGAAAAGTTTTCAAGGCGCCTGCGGATATCCCATGATTTTCCCGATTCCAGTTCTTCCTGGGCAAACCGCACCACCCATTCGGTCAGTGTATCATCCTCCTTCAGGTCATCGATCAGATTCCCGATCACTTCGCTGAGTACGGTCTCCAGTTCCGCTTCCAGCCGGTAGTCACCAAGCAGACCAGACTCGCGCGTGAATGACCGGATCACGCGCTGAAAGAAGGCATCGATGGTGCTGATGGAAAACTGGTCGTAGTGGTGCAGGATGCGGGTGAGCAGTTCATCAGCGTTATCCCGGAAGTCAACGTCAGTGAATTTGAGTTCCTTCTTCAGTTCATCGGCCAACGCCGGTGAGTCCTGCCGGGGCTTTTCAGATTTACCCGAAAAGTCAGCGAGGTAAGCCAGGACGCGCTCCTTCATTTCCTGTGTCGCCTTGTTCGTAAACGTTACGGCCAGAATGTGGCGGAAGTAGTCAGCCTTCTTGCCCAGCGCCCATTTCAAGTACTCCTTCGCCAGCGTGCGCGTCTTGCCGGAGCCGGCGGAGGATCGGTATAGGGTGAAGGTTTTCAGGGGATTTAGCTTGCGCAAGCCTAGTTAGTATAATTCAAGGACTAAGGAAAGCGAGCCAATTGACTCCAATTGGCTACCTCAAGGTCGGTCAAGTCTGTGTCAACTTATGTCACAGTTGATTCGGACAAGACAACCTATGCCAAACCGAAAGGCAATGATCAGGCATTCATTGAACGGAGAATCTGTTGCCGAAGTCGCATACGACTCAATTTCGATAGGGATACGGATCCTTCCGCCGCAACCCTACATTATTGCGCTCTTACTTTATGAGATCCTCACACAGCACCTTAGATTTGCATTCCTGGTTATGGGTTCAGCGACAACTCTAAAAAAGAAAAAGCAACGGGATTACAGGAAATATCCATTCATGAATTGGTCGCTGGTGGACATGAAAGGAGAGAAGTGGAGGGATATCCCGTCATTTGATGGTTACTATTGCGTATCCAACTACGGCCGCATCAGGGCTTTGGCAAGACCCATTCATTCGATTTCAGGTCAACAATATTTTACCCGCGAACACATCCGAAAGCAGTATTTGGGAAAGCACCTGAATACTTACACCAACGATTACACTGAGCAACTGACGGTTCACTTGCGCTACGAAAGAAAGGACTATCATTTTCACGTGAACAGGTTGGTGTATGACTTGTTCGTCAAACCTATCCGCGAAAAGAATAAGAAAATATTGATTGTCCATGCGGATGGAGACAACTGCAATAATCGCAGCGATAACCTGGTGCCCATGACAGGTACCGATCTGTACGCACACGGCTTGAACCTCAACCGTCGACCGCGTTCCACAAGGATATTTCAAAATCGCAAACGTGTGGAGTCCCCAACCTCAAGCGCGCCCATAGCCGTAGTTCAGTACACCCTTGACGGAAAGAAAAAGAAAGAATTCGCAAGTGTAGGCGATGCGGCACGATTTACTGGTTGCCACCGATCCAGCATACGCAGCGTGTTGAAGAAAAGAGCCATACAACTTAACGGGTTCGTTTTCCGCTATAAAGGCGACCCATACAATGGGAACCACGCAGACTTCTCATGGGAGAAGGCTGTAACGCAATACCATATCGATGGCAGGAGGATTGCCCGCTACGTGAGTGTAAAAGCAGCTGCCATGAAAACCGGCATCGATGCCAACAGCATCAGCAAGTGTGCCCTGGGGAAAACCCGCATTGCCGGCAGCTTTGTCTGGCGCTATGATGACGGGGCCTACCGCGGAGAACATAAAGGCAAAATCACAAACTTCGCCCGGCCCATCGTTCAATTCAGCCTGGAGGGGAAAATTATAGCCCGTTACGCATCCGTCAATGAGGTCTGGCGAAAGTCGGGATTTAGTCCGGCTACCTTGCTCGACTGTGCGTTCAAAAGAACCAAAGTATCACACGGGTTTGTCTGGCGATTTGAAGGAGACCCGTACAACGGAGAATACAGCACCTACCGGGTTGGTAAACCTGTGACCCAGGAAACGAGAGAAGGAAGGAGAATAAGAACCTACACCACGATTGAAGCAGCCGCCAGGGCGACCGGTCTAACTCCCGATAATATTCAAAAGAATGTAAAGGGGCACAACCGAACTGCCGGCGGGTTTGTGTGGAGGTACGCCACGGAGAAAGAAATCGCAGAGCTCCCGTCTTACCTGGAAACCAGAAAACGTCGACCCGCCCTTCAGGGCACAGAAATCGATCAATACTCAGTGGACGGAAACAAAATAAGGGAATATAAAAGTCTCACCGAGGCGGCCACAGCTGTAAAATTAAGCTTAAGCAATATTTCCGCAGTGCTTGACAAGCCCAACAGGACGGCGGCTGGCTTCGTGTGGCGTAAGAAGGGGAAGCCTTATCATGGCGAGATAGCCAAAAATCCACCCGCAAACCGGGCCAGGCAGGTAACACAATACGACAAGAAGGGAAGTAAGGTTGCTGTTTTTCAAAGCGCAAGGCAAGCCGGGCGAAAGTTGGGGAT
>Ga0187893_10004557_pt1 | contig 26149 bp, 21 predicted proteins | sample MA1701074metaG_FD_139574 | JGI IMG/M metagenome (GOLD analysis project Ga0187893, IMG submission 139574) | White microbial mat communities from a basaltic lava cave in the Kipuka Kanohina Cave System on the Island of Hawaii, USA - MA170107-4 metaG ... | reverse complement strand
CGACGACGATGCGAAAAACGGAAGATTGTTGAGCTGGGTTCATTGAATGAGGGGACCGCTGCCTGTCGCCGAGAACCCGCGACCAATCCTTGCCGCAAACATCATCACAGATGAGCAAGGCGCTTCGCAAGTTCTGATGCAGCGAAGCAATGAAAGCGTCATCAGAGATGATTCAGTGGTTTGCTCTTTTCGAAGAGTCTGAGTTAGGCCGCTAATACGGATCTTAGAATCCTAACGCGTTACTTGGCTTGAACAAGTGCTTCCCTCTCGAAACGATTCAGGCATAGACTGCTCTCTGACTGGCTGTCACGCCAACAAGGTCGTCACGAGTGAACGTTGGTGATGACAATCCTGCAGGGTGACACCGTTCCGCCAACGGGAAACCCTGTGAATACGGACAGAAGAAAGGACCAGCCTATGATCTCCACACGCCTTACAGAGTTGCTGGGCATTCGCCACCCCATCGTACAGGCTGGCATGGGCGGTGTGGCGCGCGCTGAACTGGCGGCGGCGGTATCCAACGCCGGGGGCCTTGGGATGCTGGGGATGGTCCGTATGGAGCCCGATTTCATCCGGGATCAAGTTCAAAAAACCCGGGCGCTGACCCGGTTCCCCTTTGGTGTCAATCTGATCCCGCCGGTGTCGCCCGTCTCCGGCTTCGAGAGCCAACTTCAGGTCTGCCTCGAAGAGAAGGTGCCTGTGGTCTCGCTGTTCTGGTGTGACCCGACTCCGTCCGTGCAACGTTGTCATGCTCAGGGGATCGTCGTCATGCTGCAGGTGGGTAGCGCTGAGGAGGCTCGCCAGGCTGCGGCGAATGGCGTGGATGTCATCGTAGCCCAAGGTGTCGAGGCTGGAGGCCATGTTCGCGGCCAGGTCGGGCTTGTGCCGCTAGTGCCCGCGGTAGTCGATGCCGTAACTCCCGTACCTGTGATCGCGGCGGGTGGCATTGCAGATGGCCGCGGACTTGCCGCAGCCTTGGCGCTTGGTGCGGACGGGGTGTGGGTTGGAACCCGCTTTGTCGCCAGCCAGGAATCCGAGGCGCATTTGGATTACAAGAAGCGTTTGCTGGCGGCCTGCCAGACTGACACCGTCTACACGGAGATCTTCCAGGTGGGTTGGCCTCCCAACTCGCCCCATCGGGTGCTCCGGAATTTCATAACCGACGGAGGCTCGGCACCTCCCGGCCCCGTCGCGTCAGTCCAGCTTGGAAATCGAACCCTGGAGGTGCCGCTGTTTGGGACGGCGCCTCCGACAATTCACACTGAAGGGCGTGTCGAGCTGATGGCCCAATATGCGGGGCAGGGGGTGGGGTTGGTTCATGAGATCCTGCCTGCCGCGCAGATCGTGGAACAGATGGTTTCCGAAGCCCAAGTGATCATTCAGGGCCTGTCGTCCAAGCAGAATTGAGGCCGTCGCCCGAATTGGGCCGATTCCAAGGGGCTGCCACGAACGTTTGTTCTCAGAGTGGGCAAGCCGCTCATCGCGACCACTACAGCTGTTATCAGCCACCTTTTTGCTGAAGAAAACGATTGGCAGCCTGACGCCCAGGTGATTGTTCAAAGCACTTCTCCCCAGGTTGGGACGGAGAACCGAAGTCTGCTGAGGAGTTTCGCAGAGCCGTAAGTGTGTCGTTCCCGATCCTGCAGGCCCCAATAATTCCTTCGAATCGTGAAAGCCCAGGCTTGCACAGTTCTTAAGCGATCACATACACTGGGAATGAGACCAATTGAGTTTGCACAGGCAAGGAGGGTGTTCATGGAAAACGAGACCTTAACCATCACCGACAACCGAACCGGTCAGAAGTATGAGGTGCCGATTCAAAGCGGAACGATCCGGGCGATGGATCTGCGCAAGATCAAGGTCTCCGATGACGATTTTGGGCTGGTGTCCTATGATCCGGCCTTTATGAACACAGCTTCCTGTCGAAGCAAGATCACCTACATCGACGGCGACAAGGGAATTCTGCGTTACCGCGGCTACCCCATCGAACAGCTGGCGGAGAAGAGCAGTTACCTTGAAGTCGCTTATCTGATCCTGAACGGCGAGCTTCCTACCAAATCTCAGCTGGCTGACTGGACCTGGCACATTACGCATCACACCTTCATTCACGAAAGCATTAAGAAATTTGTGGATGGCTTCCACCACGATGCCCACACCATGGGCATGCTGGTGGGAACGATCGGCGCGTTGTCGACTTTTTATCCGCATGCTAAAAACATTTTCGACACCGAGTCGCGACGGAAGCAAATCTACCGGCTCATCGGGAAAGTGCCCACCATCGCTGCGTTTGCCTACCGCCACAGTGTCGGCATGCCCTACGCCTATCCGGACAACGACTTAAGCTACGCAGGTAACTTTCTCAACATGATGTTCAAAATGACGGAGGTAAAGTACCAACCGAATCCTGCACTGGAGCGCGCGCTGGATGTGCTGTTTATTCTGCATGCGGATCACGAGCAGAACTGCAGCACCAACGCCATGCGCAGCATTGGCAGCTCGCAGGCCGATCCCTTTTCCGCAGTCGCCGGCGCCGCCGCGGCACTCTATGGCCCGTTGCACGGCGGAGCCAATGAGGAAGTGCTGCGTATGTTGCAGGAGATCGGTTCCAAGCAGAAAGTTCCAGATTATATCGAGCGGGTCAAAGCCGGAGAATTCCGCTTGATGGGCTTCGGTCACCGGGTCTACAAGAACTACGATCCGCGCGCCAAGATCATCAAACGCATCGCCAGCGAAGTGTTCGATGTCACCGGCAAGAATCCGCTGCTCGAAATCGCTTTGGAACTGGAGCGCATTGCGCTCGAGGACGACTACTTCGTAAGCCGGAAGCTCTATCCGAATGTGGATTTCTATTCCGGCATCATCTACCAGGCCATGCGATTCCCAGTGGAGATGTTTCCCGTTCTGTTTGCCATTCCGCGTACTTCCGGCTGGATTGCGCAGTGGCAGGAGATGCTGCTCGACCCGGAGCAGAAAATCGCCCGACCGCGCCAGGTCTATGAAGGCTACGATCAGCGAGATTTCGTGCCGATGGAGAAACGGTGAACTCACGCGGAGCTGAGAGCTCCGGGCAGGGAACATACAACAGTTCTTCATCCTCTTCGACCCTGCGGTTCAACGAGCCAGCTGTGTTGAGGACAACCGTCAAACCTATCAACCTGCAAGGCGCTACTCAGAATGACGACCGTATTGAGACTGTCGAGGGTGTCGCTACGTCTTGAACGCGCTGCCATGATGGTAGCGATGGTTCTCGTGATCGCTTCGCTTCCTCAACCCCTTGTTTCAGTGGGCGCAGAGCAGCCTTTGTCCGTCTGTCGAGTCTTATCCAGAACTGATCACCTTCGTGGCAAGATGATCCAGGTGACCGGTGTCATGATCGGTAGTATGCATGGATCTGCTCTCTATGACGCGAGTGAAGCTGAGTGTGCTCAGTTACGAAGGAGAGACATAAGATGGCCCGCTGGCATCTACCTCGTCTGGCCAAGCCAAAGAACTGTCGAGGATGGACCACGAACCTTTGAGCCCGACGTTGATGGAATTGAGAGGAATTTAGCGCCTATCAGGCTTCGAATCAAAGAACGAGACGATCTTCTGGTTACGGCAACGTTTCTCGGAGAATTGCGGGCTCGAAATGCTATCCAGATTTCTTGGAATCCGCATGACGGAGGATGGTTTGGTGGGGACGGATATGGCCATCTCGGACAGTACCCAGCCCAATTAGTCATAAAAACGGTAACTGATGCAAAAACGATCGATCGGCAGAGCTGGCAACCGCGCTCGGAGGAAGTGAAAAAATGACACGACGGAGACCGGTTGAGTTTCCCGACGCTGTTGCACAGCGATCCGTCAGTCAATTCTACACAACTGTCCAAGACGCAGTCTCAATGAAACGCCGAAAATTTCTGATGACCACGGGAATGATGACCAGTGCTTTGCCATTGGCGGCCGCACCGCTATTGCAGGCACCCGCCCGCGTCGGGAGCCGGCCGGCGATTCGAATTACAGACATCAAAACGTACCTTCTGGGTGTTGGGGGAAGGAATCTTCTGTTCGTCAAGGTGGAGACTGATCAGGGGATTCACGGCATCGGCGAGGCCTACTCGTGCGGGCCCGATGAGGGGACGGTCGCGGTCATCAACGACTTCAGGAGCTGGCTGGTCGGTCAGGATCCGCGGAACGTCGAACATCTCTGGGCGACGATGATGAACTTCACCCGCTTCCCGGGTGGCCTGGTGGTCAATGCGGCCATCAGCGGCATCGAGCACGCGCTTTGGGACATTGCCGGCAAAGCGGCCGGACTTCCGGTGTATATGTTGCTCGGTGGCAAGTGCCGCGAAAAGATTCGCGTCTACCAGAGCGCCGGGGGCGATAGCCCGGCGCGCGTGGCAGAGAGCGCCAAGGCTCTGGTCGAGAAGTACGGCTACACAGCCGTGAAGATGTCACCGCACCAGCCGAAAACCAACGAAATGCCCTACAACGCGGTGACCCGTTTTGCCGGCCAGAGAGTAGGAGCGGTCCGCGAGGCGCTGGGTCCCGACGTTGACATCGGGGTGGACATCCATGCGAAGTTCTTTGAGGTGTCGCGGGCCGTTCGCCTGGCACGCGAGATCGAGCCGTACCGTCCTTTCTGGTTGGAGGAGCCAATCCGGCCGGAGAATGTGGACGCCATGGCCAAGCTGGCTGCCCACGTCAACATCCCGCTGGCCAGCGGCGAGTGCAACTATACGAAGTATGAGTTTCAGCGGATTCTGCACGCCCAGGCGCTGGACATTATTCAGCCGGACGTCTGCGTCTGCGGCGGGCTGATGGAGATGAAAAAGATTGCGGCCTTGGCTGAGGCCCATTACGTCGTGGTAGCGCCGCACAACCCGATGGGGCCTGTGGCGACGACGGTCAATGTGCACTTTGCGGCATCGACTCCGAATTTCCTGATTCTGGAATACCACCCTGACGACAGCGCGCCACGCAAGGATCTGCTGAAAGAACCGCTGATGGTAAAAGACGGTTACATCCCGCTTCCGAACAAGCCAGGCTTTGGCATTGAACTAAATGAGGAAGCATTCCGTCACTATCCACCGAAACCATGGCATCGGGGATTCGCTTACCGCGCGGATGGCTCGGTTGATTTCATTTGAACTGGATAGTGGCAAGCGAAACAGGATGGAGATCCTCTGCCCAAAGAGTAACGGCCCAGAGTCCGTGTCTACGGCGTGAGGTGAAACGCACGATTCATCTGGTTCGCGAGTCGTTAACGGGAGTTGGGCCGAAAACGCCTCAAACAGCGATTGTGGGGTGCCTGTTCCCGAAGCGTGTCGCCAGCTCAAAGGCATGGGCGATTTGCAGGACCCCGAAATCATCGCGGTAGCGTCCCACGATTTGGATGCCCACGGGCAGTCCGTCAGGCGTAAAGCCCGCCGGAACTGAGATCGCCGGGCAAAACGTGGTGGTGATCCAGTAAGCGGACTTCATCCAGGCGACGTAGTTTTCCATCTTCACACCTTCAATTTCCTTCGGCCAGTCGAGCCTTGCATCGAACGGCGGCACTTGATTCACCGCACAGAGCAGGAATTCATATTTCAATTGAAACCGCCGTACCCGCTCCAACAATTCGCTATGCCGGATCATCGCCTGAGCCACGTCGGCGGCGCTGACGCGGGCGCCTGCCTCAATCTGCCAGATGGCTTCGGGCTTCATCTGGCTTCGATGCGCCTCCAGCAAAGGCCCCAGAACGTGAAATGAACTCCACAGCCGGAGATCGAGAAAGATCTTGTCGGCTCCGCTCAAGTCTGGGCAAGCCTCTTCGACAACGCAGCCAAGGTCTTCGAAGGATTTCCGTTGCGATTCCAGAATCGATCGCACTCTGCGGTCCAACGGAAGCCCTCCCAAGTCCGGACACCACGCCACGCGCACCCCCTTGAAGCTACGCTCCAGCGGTTTCGCGAAAAATGCCGGGTCGGAGGGATAACAAGCCGGATCGCGCGGATCCGGGCCGGCTATCGCGCTCAGCAGAAACGCCGTATCCGAGACTGACCGGGCCATTGGGCCTTTGACGGCGAATCCGATGAAAGGCATCATGTTCGGCGCCGTCGGGACCAGTCCGACCGTCGGGCGCAAAGCCACAACATTGTTGAAGTTGGCTGGATTGCGCAGAGAGCCCCCGAGGTCGCTCCCATCGGCGATCGGCACCATTCCACAAGCCAGCGCCGCTGCCGCTCCGCCACTGGATCCGCCTGCGCTCTTCGTCAGATCGTATGGGTTGAAGGTCGTGCCATAGACTTTGTTGTACGTGTGCGAGCCCATCGCAAACTCGGGCACATTTGTCTTGCCGATGGGAAGCGCGCCTGCTTGGCGCAACCGCTCCACCAGAACCGAGTCCTCCTGTGGCATGAAGTCCTTGTAGATCGGAGAGCCACGTGTCCAGGGAAACCCCACAGCGGGCTCGTGGTCCTTAAAAGCGATGGGCAACCCGTGCAGCGGTCCCACGCGTTCTTTGCGGGCAAGGCGCAGGTCGGCCTCGCCGGCGAGAGCGAGACAGCGGTCGTCATCCAACTTCGCCACAATGGCATTGACTTTCGAATTGATCCGCCGGATTTGCGCGAGATGAGCAGCCATGACTTCGTGAGCGGAAACTTTTCGTTCGCCAATCATGCGGGCGAGCTCGCGGGCACTCGCAAAGCATAGGCTGTCGAGCTGAGGACTCGAGCCCGTCACCCGGGCTGTTTCCGGCGACCCCACGTTGGTATTTGCCCCGGAGCCAACAGCTGCCGTTGCCCCGGCCGTTTTCAGAAACTTCCGTCGATCGACTCGCATCCTGTTCGTCTTCCTCACCGAAGTCACCTTTCCCATCGATCACTTCACATACTTCCAGTTTCTTGACTTTCCGTCAGTCATCCACGCAACTGCCGTTTTCAAGCGCTTCGCGCGTGTCGCTTCGGTCTTAGCGGCGGTGATCCACTCAACGTATTCGTTGCGATGGCTGTAACTGAAATCTTGAAATACCGCCATCGCCTTCTTGTTCTTTTTCAAGCTGGCCATCAGGTCCTCGGGCGGCACCAATGCCTTGGTGATAGTTTTCGGTTTGGCCACCTTGGTTCCAGTCTCATTCAAGCGAATGGCTTCGACGATGCAGCGAGTGAGGAGCTTCCTGTCTGGCAGGTCCGAGATGTTCGTGATCCGGCCAAACTGACCCATTGCTGTATCTTTACGATTCTTGATTTCCGGGATGCTGTCGAGAACCAAAGCCCCTTTCCAGAATCCGAAGGCGCAATGATGCTTGAACGCCGCCATGCTGCAAAGAATTCCCTTTAAGGTGAAATGGGGAAAGCGCCATTTCATTGTTTCTTCCACATCCGGACAAGCGGAATGAACCAGCTCTCGAATATGATTCAGGACAGGCTTGGCAAAATCAGCGGTCCTTTCGATGTATTGGTCAACACGTGGGTCTCTGGCACTCATAGGGCAGCCACCTCGGCAACGGATCGAGGCTAATGGTCCTCCATCCGGCATCGGCAGGCAAGAAGATCCGACGGCCCGTCCACGGGCAGTCTCTGAGAACTTCTTGGGCACGATCACAGTCCAGTTAGCCGCGGCCTTGTTGCTGTGAATTCGACCCGCCGGCCTTTCATTGTCCCTCAGAGCAGCTGAGATCATGGGACACCTCCAGGCCTGGAACCTGTAGAACACTTGGATATAGATGGATTCAAGCTAATGGGTGAGCAACTCCACGCAAGTGCAAAATCATTGCCGGCGCATTTTCTGCGCCACACGGGGCAACCTCAAGCCGATAAACTGACCATGCAGTTCGTTCGAAACGAAAGTGTATGATCCGATTCAAACAATCGCCAAAACGAGCCCAACCAACAGGCCAGGAGCCGGCTCCCTGGATTGGAATTGCCGCAATCCTGGCAGGAATCTTCCCGATAGCGGCTGCCACTGGGCTGATTCAGGTTGATCCCGATTCGATGCACGCGCCACGGTGGGTCATCGCCTCAGCTGGCGGCCTCTTTCTGCTGGCCGGCGCTGCCATCCTTTCGCGCCGCCACCCATTTCTACCCTCGCTGATTCTGCCGCTCCTCCTGACGCTGTTTGCCGCGGTCTTCGGGTGGGTGGGGCTGGGTCCGGGAGAACGTGAGTTTGATGGCGGCTTGCCGTTCGTCAGCGGGGACTTCAACACGCGATTGGGCCGCGGCTTGTTTGGTTCGTTCGGCATCCTCATCGGGCTGGTTGCCTTGTATGCCTGGCTCCTCTTTTACCGGCAATGGCTAGCCCAGCATCCTTACCGGAAGCTGACTGCTCTGGCGGGGCTGCTATTGGCAGCAGCCGTGGTGGCGCATCAGAAACCCGCCCGGAATGTTGAGAGGGAAATGGAGACGGTTGAGGCTGCCCGGTACGACGACGTGATTGCCTCCCTGTATCAGAGTAAGCTCTCCAATCAAGATTATCTGGCCTGGAAGAGCGGCAGATTCTCCAGCAACAGGTATCAAAATTTTCGCGAAGAGGATTGGATCAAGCAAGCCCGTGCCATGGTGGCGCAGCGCGTCGCTCCTCCCGAGGGCGTTGGAGTGAGAGAGATTCCAATACCGAAACGTCCGCCTCCGTCGATTGATGGAAGGCTGGACGACCCGATTTGGAACGACGCTCTCAGACTGCCATTGGAAGAGTCCCGGGAACTCAATGTCGTATTGCTGGCCGCCGATGATGAAAATCTTTACCTCGGCTGTGATGCTCCCGGCGAGACGACCGAAGAGGGCTTTGACCAGTTCCGCTTCTACTTTCATCTGAACCTGACTTCGTTGCTGCACCACGAGCGGGTAATGCTCAGTCGCGGGGGCACGCTGCGATCCGGACGAAAAACGGGCGTCGAATGGGCCGGTGAAGCTCCAGACGCAGAGGATGAGCGTTGGAAACGCCTCCCGATCGATGATGGAGATATTTTCGGGAACAGCGAGACCTCAACGTCACTGCGCAACCACCGCCAGTACGAGGCACGCCTGGATCTGAAAGAGATTGGTATCAGTGCAGGGGTGGCGTTCGCCGCCTTTGCCGAGTTGGAAACAGATCCCCTTCGCGACAGGGAGGGCAAGTTCAATCGCAGGGTTGAACTAGGACTGCTGGGAAACGCTCGTGCTCCTATCTGGCTGCGGATTGGGAGCAGCCGAGCCCAAGCCCGGAAGGATGTGCGCGAGCTGGATGGAAGCCTGAACCTCGACGGTCGATCGGTTTTGACAGCGGCACAGCTGAGTGCCGAGGCAGCCGCTTTGGAGAAAGAATCGACAGCAGAATTGGAACAGAGGCTGGCACAGGCCTTCCAGGCCAAGTTGGCAAATCCCGATTATGTGCGCGGGAAAAGCCGCCGAGGGCTTCCCACCAATGAACAGCAGTCCCCGGAGGAGAGGAAGATTAAGATTATTCGTTCGGCGCTAGCCCGGCGCATTCGGCCGCCTGCGGGAGGTCACCCGTTCAAAGTTCCATCCGTCTGTTCCGATGCTCCAAAAATCGATGGCGAGTTTTCAGAGGGTGAATGGAGATCGGCTCTCACTCTGGCTATGGTTCCGGAAACCAGCCAAACAACTCTAAAGATCCTCTCTGATGAACGGCGTCTGTTTCTGGCGTGCGACGCCCCTGGCGAGACGACGGCTGGAGGTTGGGATCAGTTCCGTTTCTACATCCATCCTAATCTCTCACCCTTGATCGTCAACGAACGCGTTCACCTTGGAAACGAACGGGGACCTCTAGGCGGAATTCGCCAGACGACGCTCCGGTGGAACGGGCCTCCAGGAACATCAGCCGCGGAGTCGTGGAAAAAGTTTCCACTCATCGACTGGAACATCTTCCGCGACGCTTATGGTGCGAGTCTGCTGAATGTGCACCGACGCTATGAAGCCGTGCTCGATCTAGCTGAAAGCGGCTTACACGTTAAAGTCCCTTTTGCAGCGTTTGTGGAAGTGGAAACCGATCCCAAAGACGATGGGCAGCGGCGAGAGCGGGTTCTGCTCGGTAAGCTCGGATCTCAAGATGAACCGCTTTGGTTTCAGATCGACAGCCGGGCGGACTGTCGCTGATTCAATCAAGACGGCCCTGACTTTTCCTGGTCCTCGCTCTGTCTTGCTGATTGTACGATCTAGTCGAGCTCTTTCTGCGAGCCGCCGCTCTTACCGATTGTAGTTTGGCTGGAACAAACTGATGTGCGGCCATGTTGATCCTCTGGCCTGCGAAGCGTACCCCTTCCAGCTCGAGTAATCTTCTTTGGAGCAGCGCTCCATCTCCGACGGAGAGTGAATTGACCAGAATCTTTCCTCCGGCGCCAACGACGCGCTGCCAGGGCAATCCTTTGGGGCAGCAGTGCATTGCCCAGCCCACCTGCCGCGCCATGTAAGGAAATCCCAGCAGAGCCGCAATCTGGCCATAGGTGAGAACCTTGCCGCGAGGAATCGTGCGAACGACCGAGTAAACTCGCTTGAAAAATGTGCGATCTTCGACTGGTGCCTGGCGATCAGACGAAGGACGAGATTTCATGCGTTTTCCCCGACGCGAAAGCTTCGCACCCAGAGGCATCCTGCCGTCTGTGGTGGAAAAGCGGGAGACCTATGAAGCCTTGGCCAGTTACTGAGGCTGTTATCTTTCTCCCCATTTGAGCTTCCTCCGCAGGATGTCAAAGAAATTCTTGTTGCTGGACTCGATCAGCTCCAAAACGACGGCTGACTTGCGCACACGAATGCGGTCTTCTCCCTTCAGAGCCAGCCCAATCTGTCCGTCAACAGTGAGGTAGACTGATTCCTGAGTGGCTTTGAGACTCATCTCAATGGTCACACTGTCCGGGACAACCAGCGCCCGGAAGGTTAAAGTATGCGAAGCGATTGGAGTCACCAGCATGGCACCCAGGGTTGGGTAGACAATGGGTCCGCCCGCGGAAAGCGCATAGGCAGTGGAGCCTGTGGGCGTGCTCACGATCAGCCCGTCTGCTTTGTAGGTTGCGACAAACTGGCCATCGATGTTGACGTCGATGTCAATGATTCGGGCCAGGGCTCCTTTCGTCAACACCGCATCATTCAGCGCGCGATAATCTTCGAAGCACCGGCCATCGCGCAGTACCGACACGTCAATCATCATGCGTGCCTGAGTGGTCGCCGTTCCCACGAGCACCGTTTCCAGGGTTGCAAACGTTTCTTCCAGAGTAATTTCTGTGAGAAACCCCAGGCTGCCGAAGTTGACTGCCAGAATCGGGACAGACCGGGAGTCCGAAACGCGCGCCACCGAAAGCAGTGTGCCGTCTCCTCCAAGCACGACCAGCAGGTCGGATTGAGCGACCAGATCGTCTCTCTCGAGTCCTTCGCCTTGTTCACACAGGATGGCGGTATCTTTGTCAAGGAGCGCTCGAATCTGCCGGGCCGCACACCATTCCGTCAACTGGTTCACCACGGTTGAGACCGTGCTCAATTTCGGCTTGGCAATGATTCCGATGCGCCGTAGTTCTCTATTCATGGCGGCGTGAGAGGAATGAACAGCATTCAGCCCTGGACAAGGCCACCAAAGAGGCCGTCATTCCATCGAAAGCTGGGGTGTGCGGCGATCCTCCGGATTCCAGCTGGCAACCGGACGACGTGGAGCACTGCATCTGAATAGGTAGACGATCGGCATGCCTGGCTATGTCGCCTTTCAGGAAGGCGACGGAAGGCAAGATGGGTCCTGACAACCCGGCAGAGATTAAGCGTGCGCCGGATTAGTCGGGGAAGCGCAGGCACGCCATACCGGGGATTATTCGGGCGGTTACAAATTATCCTTTGGACGATCGCATCCGTGGCGCTGCATCCCCAGCTCCGGCTGAAGCTGAAGAAGCTGCTTCGGCGGCACTTCCCGGCACCGGAATACTGAGTGACTTGCGCAGCTCGTCTTCAATCTTCTGCCGCATGTCAGTGTTGTCCTTGAGAAACTGCTTCACATTCTCCCGTCCCTGCCCCATGCGTTCACCCTTGTAGGAAAACCAGGCTCCACTTTTTTCGATTATCCCGCGATCTGTACCGAGATCGATCAAGTCGCCCTCCTTGGATATGCCAACTCCGTACATGATGTCGAATTCAGCTTCCCGGAAGGGAGGCGCCACTTTGTTCTTGACGACCTTCACCTTGGTACGGCTGCCGGTAACCTCATCGCCATCCTTGATGGCAGCGACACGACGCACGTCAGCGCGGACGCTCGCGTAGAATTTCAGCGCACGACCACCGGTAGTGGTTTCGGGATTGCCGAACATGACGCCAATCTTCTCGCGAATCTGGTTGATAAAGACCAAACAAGTCTTCGATTTCGAAACGATTCCGGTGAGCTTCCTTAAAGCCTGAGACATAAGCCGCGCCTGCAGGCCCATATGCGAATCGCCCATTTCACCTTCGAGTTCGGCTTTTGGAACGAGAGCGGCAACGGAATCGATTACGCAAACATCCAACGCGCCACTTCGCACCAGCATTTCGGCGATTTCCAAAGCCTGCTCGCCACTGTCGGGTTGCGACACCAACAGATTGTCAACATCCACACCCAACTTGCGGGCGTACGCGGCATCAAGCGCATGCTCGGCATCGATGAAAGCCGCCATCCCTCCCGTTTTCTGTGCTTCCGCAATGACATGCAAAGCGAGCGTCGTCTTGCCGCTTGATTCCGGGCCGAAGATCTCCACGACACGTCCGCGGGGCATTCCACCAACGCCCAGCGCGGCGTCCAACGACAAAGACCCGGTTGGAATGATGCCGCCGTTGGCGACTGCGTCGCGGCTTCCCAACCGCATAATGGAACCCTTGCCAAATTGCTTCTCAATTTGCGATAGCGCCAGCTCAATCGCCCTGCCGCGCTCTGCTTTGTCGTCAGCCATGCCACAACCCCCTTGGGTGTTAAGATTTGAGAGATTCTATGGATGAAGGATTTCAGTCGTGAAGCCCAGCCCGACTCTGTTGACGTATGGCGGAACGGCCTGATGTTACTTGCTTTCAGCGTCCTTGCCGCTAGTCCGCGCCACAGATTTGTCAGGCCGGAAATTAAGACGCAGTTCGTCTTTCACCAGGAATTCCAGGCTTTCTTCGTTCAGAGCCGGCTCTGGCTTCAGGTTCGCAAAAGACGCCTGCCTGGGGCGGTCGTGCACCAGGAGTTCTAACGCATCCTGGTATCGGGCTTCTTTGGGATTCAGATGCGCAGCAGTCCGAATGCACTCCTTAGCCTTCTTCGTCCACTTCTGCTCAAGAAACGCCAGTCCCAGGTGAAAGAATGCCTCGTGGCAACGCGGATCCAGCTCGATTGCTTTTTTCATGTGCTTGATGGCGTGGCGGAGCTGACCCTGGCGTGAATAGATAGATCCCACCATCAAATACATCTGTGGAGAAGGTTTCAAATTCAGCGCCCGCGAAAAATGACCCAGCGCCTCGGCATCCTGACCGAGCGAGACCAGCACCGATCCCAGAAATAGGTGCGCAGCCAGCGACGTTTGGCAGATGTCTGCCGCATTGCCCAGCAACTGGCGCGCCGCAGTGTAGTCGCCCCGCCGCCGCGCCAACAACCCTGTCAACAGATTGGCCTCGAAATGATGGGGGTTGTTCTTCAGCACCCGCCTGAGATATTTCCCGGCATCGGCGAAATTTTCGAACTCATAGTAGAGCTTGCCGAGAAAGATTCCCACTTCACAGTTCTGGGGATCAGCTGCGAACGCCCGCTCCAGGGCCTTAAGGCCGCGCCGGTAATTCTTCTTGATGAAATACTGGCTACTCTCCTCGATGAGTTTGGAGAACCGGTTCTTATCCTTTCCACGAAACGCGTTCAGAAAAGACTTTTTGTTAGCCTCAAACTTCTCCCGCTCTTCAGTCTCCAACAGCCGCTGGGTAACTCGCTTGTGCCAGTCGCGCTCAAGGTCTTGTTTGCCTACAATTTGTAACCGCTTCAAGGCCTCGGCGATTGATTCGATCATCGTATGATCGTAAAAGCTATCGGTGCTTAACTGCTGCACGAGATCGTAAATTTCGTTGAGGCGGTCGTCCAGTCGTCCGATGCTGTATTCCAGAGCGCTGATTCTTTCCAGAAAATGCTCATCCAAAATCGGCAAAGAGCTGTTCATGCGATGCGCGTAAGCCAGAATCATGAGCTTTGTCCCGCACCTGACACAGATCTCTTCGCCTATCTGGTTCTGTGAACCGCATTTCTGACAGAAAATCACCGGCACCTAAATCCCCCTATGAAGAGTAATGATAAAATCCTTCGCCGCTTTTCCGTCCCAAGCGTCCAGCAGCGACCATCTTTCTCAGAAGTGGACACGGACGATACTTGGGATCGCTAAAGCCCGCATACAGAGTTTCCATAATATTCAAGCAAACATCAAGCCCAATCAAGTCGGCCAGAGTCAGCGGCCCCATCGGGTGGTTCATCCCCAGCTTCATCACACCATCCACCGCTTCGGGCGTGCCCACATTCTCGTAAACGCAGAAAATGGCTTCATTAATCATCGGCATCAAGACGCGGTTGGACACAAAGCCTGGAGAATCGTTCACAACGACCGGAACCTTACCCAGCTCCTCGACAAAACTGCGCGTTGTCAGAAACGTTTCCTCCGATGTCTGCATGCCGCGAATAATCTCTACCAACTTCATCACCGGGACTGGGTTCATGAAATGCATGCCAATCACACGGTGGGGATGTGCGGTCGTTCCGGCAAGCTCCGTGACGGAAATCGAAGACGTGTTCGTGGCCAGAATGGTGGCCTCATCGCAGACGCGGTCCAACTCGGAAAAAACTTGCTTCTTCACCTCAAAAACTTCGCTGACGGCCTCAATCGTCAATGCTGAGCCTTTGAGTGCTTCCAGACTCGTCTCAGCCCGAATGTTAGCCAATACTCGATCCCTTGCCACCGCATCGATGCGACTTTTCTCCAGGTCCCGGTTCAACGTTTTGTTGATCGTTGTATAAGCCTTCTCGAGCTGGGATGACGATGTGTCGCACAACACCACCCTGTAATTCTTCTGGGCGAAAGCCTGGGCAATACCGCTGCCCATCGTTCCCGCACCAACAACTCCAATGGATTTTGGCTCCCGCATATTTTTTGGCGTCTTCTACTCCATCGTGTTTGAGGTCAATTCAACCCTGTCGTATGTTTCTGGCATGTCCACTGATGCTCTTGATCGCGGTCAACGTTCCGATGTCAATGGCATCGTGAGTTTATCATTCGTAGAGTGGAACCGCCGATCTCCAACATGTGGCAACAGGTTAACCCAGCAGAGATGATCACGCGAGCGCTCGAAGCAAAGCCGGGAACAACGACGAGGCGTCATCGTCAGCCGTGGCGTGGCAGGAGTGCCCCCCGGCCCTATCTCTCAACCGCCATTGCGACAGCATTCCCGCCACCCAGGCAGAGGGCCGCGATTCCCTTCCGCGCGTCACGACGCGCCATTTCATGGAGCAGCGTCACAAGAATTCTGGCGCCACTGCAGCCGATCGGATGGCCCAAGGCCACAGAACCCCCATTCACATTCACCTTTTCCGGATTCAACCGTAACTGTTCGATGACCGCAATCGCCTGCACTGAAAACGCTTCGTTAATCTCGTAAAGATCCACCGCGTCTCGATCCCAGCCGGTCTTCTTCAAAAGTTTCTCAACTGCACTGACAGGAGCCATCATCACATCGCGGGGCTCGACTCCGCTCACCGCCTGGCCGGCAACAGCGGCCATTGGCTCCAGGCCCAGTTCTTTAGCCTTGGCGGGGGAAGCGACGATGACTGCTGCCGCACCGTCGTTGGTGCCGGGAGCATTGCCTGCCGTTACGGTGCCGTCTTTCTTGAAGATCGGTTTCAATCGGCTCAATTGATCGAAGGATGTATCTTCCCGGGGAGACTCATCCACCGTGACCAGAACCGATTCGCCTTTTTTCTGTGGTACCGAAATGGGCGACAACTGGCTGCGAAACCTTCCTTCCCGGCTTGCAGCCACAGCCTTGCGGTGGCTGTTCAAAGCGAACTCGTCCTGTTGTTGCCGCGTGATGCGGTATTTCTCCGCAACCAACTCACCTGTGTTGCCCATGTGGAAATTCTCAAACGCATCCCAAAGTCCGTCCTGAATCATCGCGTCCACAACTTTTCCGTTCCCGAGCCGCATTCCCTCACGAGCGTCAGGAAGCAAGTAAGGAGCGTTCGACATCGACTCCATGCCGCCCGCGATGACAAGATGAGCTTCTTCCAGCTGAATGGCCTGGGCAGCCAGTCCCACTGCCTTCAGCCCCGAGCCGCACACTTTGTTGATCGTCAACGCAGCAACACTGGAGGTTAGTCCGCCTCGCAGCCCCGCCTGCCGGGCAGGGTTCTGCCCCAAGCCGGCCGAGACTACGTTGCCCATAATAATCTCTTCCACTTGAGCTGCAGGCAGCCCGTACTTTTCCACCACTGCGTTGACCACTGAAGCCCCTAAGTCCACAGCGGACAGTGACTTCAGCGCTCCTAGAAATTTTCCGATTGGGGTCCGCACTGCCCCTGCGATGATCGCTCTTATCACGGTTCCTCCTCTCTAGTAGAACTATTATAACTGAGAGCTGGACATCACTATGAGGGAGGACTTGCACAGGCTCATGCAAGAATCTATGAGCTAAGCAAACTTCAGCCGGCTAATGACACTCTAAACACCCTGCGAACCGGACGTTTACACTGTTCCGTTTGATCTCTATACTTTAACGGCAAGGCAGACATCATGGACGACAAACGCTATCGAAGCGGTCTTCTCGAAATTTCTCTGATCTGGGGCCTGGCCCTTTTCCTCTCTGTGTCCGTAGCGCTCGTTTTCGGGACCACTCAGGAAAAGCCCGCCAGTCAGGATTCAGAGACAACACTCCGAGTCAATGTGGATTTGGTGAACGTGATCTTTACCGTCACAGAAGGGAACGGGCAGCTGGTCCCAAATCTTAATAAGGAAGACTTCCTGGTCGAAGAGGATGGAAGAAGGCAGGAAGTGTCGCACTTCGCCAGAGAGGTGACACTGCCTTTGACGCTCGCCCTCCTGATTGACACGAGCCCCAGCGTACAATCGGTTCTGGATCTTGAAAAACAAACAGCAGTTGAGTTTCTGCATTCGGTATTGCGTAAGGAGGATCTGGCGCTGGTCATGAATTTTGACCGCGGAGTCTCACTCGTGCAGGACTTCACGGCAGATATTCGACGCCTGAGCAAAGCCATTCAGTCCATTGCCATCGGCGGAGGAACCTCTGTTCACGATGCGATCTTCCTGGCCTCGGATGAAAAACTGAAGCGTGAAGCCGGCCGGAAGGCAATTATCCTTATCAGCGACGGCGGAGATACCACCAGCAAGCTTAAGATCAAGGAGTCCATCGAGTCGGCACAGCGTGCTGACGTGATCATTTACGCCATCTCGAACCGTTCCGGGGGACCGTTTTTCGGGGGTGGCGGCGACGATGGAACGCTCAAGCGGTATGCCGAAGCCACGGGAGGAAGGGCGTTTTTCCCCTCCAAGCCTCAGGATTTCAAGAAGGCTTTTGATGCGATTCAGGAAGAGCTTCGCAGTCAGTACATACTCAGTTACAGCTCGTCGAACGCAATGAAGGACGGTAGCTATCGCGCTTTAAAAATCACTGTGCCGAATCAAAAGAATCTGAAAGTGCGAGCCAAGAAAGGCTACTATGCGTCGAAGGGGTAGGGGGAGTGGTACGACTCCGACAAGAATAACAAACTGGAGAGGATCCGAATTTTGAGCACTCAAGACCAAGGTTATGTCATTCCCGCGAAAGCGGGAATCGGGGATTCCCGTCTAAAGTTTCTGGACTCCCCCCGCTCTTGTGGGAATGGAGAGACCGACGTCAAAGCGTCCGGCACGGTTTCCAGGTCCCTATCACTGTTGTTTGTGTTGATCGCCAATCTGATTCAAGCGACTTTCGGCCTGGCAATTGTGTCCCACACTCCCATTCACCCAGAGACGTCACAGGTACGATTCGCTCCCCGTTTCCGCGCTGTTGCCCAACAGAGGCCGTCTCAGGCCGACGACCTCGCCGAAGCTGTCGTGAGGAGAGCGCTGAAAGCGTACGGTGGAGAAACAAAGATTCTTTCGTTCAAAAACGCCACCTTCCACTATCAAGTTGAAGGCGCAGAGACTTCCCCTGCCAAGCCCGTGCAGATGAAAGCCTATTTCAAGGAGTCCATCTACTTTCGTTCAGAGGCTTTCGGAGAAGGAACTGAGGCCATCACGATTCTCAATCGCGACAAAGGCTGGGTCCAGGTCGGTGACACAACTCTTTCCCTTTCCCAAAAGAGTGTCGATCCTCTCAAGACTGCCATCATTTCGCAGCTCAGACCTGATCTGCTGCTCGTTTCCTTTCAGAAGTTCCGCTATGCGGGCAAAGCACTGGAAGAAGGGCGAAAATTGGATCTCGTCGAGGTATCCGGACTTCTTGCAGGCGAGTACGTTCGCGGACGACTCTCATTCGATTCAAAGACTCATTTGATCTGTAAATACGAGTTCGAGATTGAGCGGGAACTTCCCAAAGGAAAGGGTATTGTTGCCGGCGAGGAAAAATATGTCCGCTACATGGAGGTAGAGGGCCTGAAAGTTCCGGCCGAAGTGGCTTCCCGTCAAGGTCGCAAGACCACCCGACTCACTGTCAGTCAGGCAAGCTTTGTCAATGTCATCGATCCTGCGTTGTTCCAGGATCCTAGTCCGGCACCGGCTCCAACGCCCCCCGCGGCAAAGCCGTGAATTGGTGGTTGCAAGCTTCGGACAGTGCGGGCCATTCCGCCTCATAGAGCGGCCTCCACAGTTTTTTCCCAGTTCCCTACTTCGAATGCCGCTTTTCTCTCGAAGCCCAGTAGCGCAGGCATTGGTGGTCTTCTTTGCCGTTGTCTTTCCGACTCTTCTGCTCGCGCCCGACGCTGGCAATCCCGCCGCGCCATTTCAGTCAGTCGTGCTCCAGATTCTTCTGGTTGGTTTGGTTCCCCTGGCTTCTGCTCGACTGTGGAACCTTAGCAACCGGATTGTGTTCAGCCTGCGTCCAACCACCGCCAAAAGCCTTTTGTGGTGCCTTGTGCTCGCATTCTCGGTGCTGTTTCTGCTGGACGAAATTGTTCTTTGGCAGGAACGGATCACAGGAGTTCGAGCCGGCCTGAGTCCTGAAATTCAAGAGCTGTTGCGCGCAGACTCAGCGCTTCAGCTCGGCTGGATCTTTTTCGCACTAGCTTTGACGCCTGCGGTCTGCGAAGAGCTCCTGTTTCGGGGATTCATTTTCGAACGGTTTCTGAAGAGCGGTCAGGCAGGGCAAAGCATGATGATGACGTCTCTGTTGTTTGGGCTCTTCCACCGCAATCTACCAGCGCTGCTTCCAACAACGCTCGCAGGCATCATGCTGGCCTTTGCCGTTTGGCGGACCGGCAGCCTGTATTCGGCCATCGCCATGCACGCGGTAATCAACACTTGGGCTATTCTCCTGGTGAATACCCGCCTCGGGGAATTTCTACCCTGGACCCGGCAACCCAGTCACGTGCCAGTGGGACTGTTGGTCGTCTGTATTGTGGGTGTTGTCGTAGCGGGCAGGCAACTGCAAGGAAAGCAAGTCGCAGCCTGATCTACTGGAACCAGCTTTCTTCAGCTGGCATTCGGTAAGCGTATCGGCAGGCCAGTGAACACCGCCACGATTGGGGTGTCTGTTGTGGGGTCTAGCAAAGGCCAATCGCCTAACAGGAACTCGATGCCCGTGAATCAGCCTTCTTCGCTGGCATGGAAAGAAGAAGCTTTTCCAAGGCAGCCGGATCGACGGGCTTGACAAGGTGAAAGTCAAAGCCTGCCTCATACGACAGCCGCTTGTCCTCGTCTTGGCCCCAGCCAGTCAGAGCTACCAGGACAACCTCATTGCCCCATGCTTGGCCTCGAATGCGACGGCACGCATCGTAACCATTCAACCGCGGCATCCCGATATCAAGCAAGATAACGTCAGGGCGAAATTTTGTTGCTGCTTCTACCCCCTCAAGGCCGCCGTAGACCGTGTGGACCTCGTTGCCCAGCAGCGTAAGCACCATTGCCAAGGTGTCGGCGGAGTCGAAGTTGTCATCCACAACCAGAATGTGGTGGCTAGTTGCTTCGGCCTGCTGACTCTTACGGCCCGCCGGCTCGATCGTTTGTCTTTGAGAGGCGGCGACCGGGAGTCGAACCGCGAATTCACTCCCCAGACCATACCCGTTGCTCCGCGCTTCGATGCTTCCCCCGTGTAGCTCGACCATTTTCTTGACGATCGTGAGGCCTATCCCGAGGCCACCTTGAGACTTCTCGAGCGATCGGTCTACCTGTGTGAACATATCAAAAACCTTGGGTAGCATCGCAGCTGGTATACCGATGCCATCATCGCGCACCGTCAGCACCGCTTGATTCTCCAGCTGTTCGGCCGTCAACCAAATGCGGCCGCCTTTTTGCGTGTATTTGACGGCATTACCCAACAAGTTGCTCAGCACCTGGGTGAGCCGGACTGGATCGGCGTCCAGGAAGACAGGCTTGTCCGGCAGAGTCACGGTGAGGTCCAGACCGTTTTCCTTAATGGCTAATTCATACGCCTTCAAAGTAGGACGGATGACCCCCGCCAGATCTAGTCTCTCTTTTCGGAGGGCTATCTTGTCCTGGCTTATGCGGCTCACATCCAGCAGATCGTCAACGAGCCGTACCATATGAGCGACCTGTCGCTCCATCATATCGCGGGCCTGGTCGATCGCTTGCCGATTGCTTCCCGCGAGCCGCATGATTTCCAGCCCGTTGCGAATCGGAGCCAGTGGGTTGCGAAGCTCGTGGGCTAATAAGGCTAGAAACTCATCCTTGCGGCGATGAGACTCACGGAGCTCGGCTTCATCCTTACGCCGTTTTGTGATATCCCGGAAAACCAAAACCACGCCGATATTTGCTTCTTCCAGACGGATGGGGGAGGCGCTGTCCTCGACGAACCGTTCCGTCCCGTCCTTAGCAGTCAATTTGTGGTTCGCCAGCCCTAGGATCACACCCTCTTTAAGTACTCGCAGAGCAATGTTCTCCGCGGTCACTCCCTCTTCCTCATTGACGATGTTAAACACCTCGTCGAGCCGGCAACCCAGCGCCTCATCCTGCGTCCAGCCGGTCAAGGCTGTCGCGCGTGCGTTCAACGAAGTCACTCGACCCTGGGAATCTGTGACGATAACACCATCTCCGATGCTGGAGAGAGTCACCCTCAGCCGTTCCTCCTGCTGCCGGGACGCTTCTTCAGCCTTTCTCCTTCGTTGGTTTTCCTTGTCCAGGTCCGCGATGCGCTGGTTGAGGGCGACAAACTGGCCTACGGCCGACGCCTTGGGGATAAGACGAAGGAGCAACAGGGCTTCGTTCCCTCCCATTCTGGGACGAAGCACAGTCCCTTCCGCTCGGCAAATAATGGAGTCACGCCCCGGAACGAGCATGACAAGCGACCCGAGGACCAGACCACGAATGCGGGAGCAGGTGCGAAGGTATTCGCCCACTTCACCGGGTGAATCTGCCACGACAGCAGCTATGTCTCGTCCACGCAGAACTCCCAGCGCAATTCCCAGCCGTTCCTCGACAGCACGGTTACCGGCAAGGATTAGACCGTCGCCCGAGACAAGGAGCATGGGTTCCGGCAGCGGGTCAGCAAATACAAGGAAATGATCCGGCGTCACGGAGTGTCCTTTATCCCTGGAAGTATTCCCGCCCTTTCGCAGCCTCCGCCTCTGGCGTCAGCTTGAGATGGACGACGACCCGGCAACCTGCGTCGCCTCGGGCAATGGCCTGCTGGATGTCAACCTTGGAGTACCCGAGATTGTCAGCAGCGATACTGCCGAAGACATTGGATGTCATCATGCACAGGGCCGGGCGACCCATGACCTTGTCGCCAAAAGGACACTTCCGATTACCTAGCACAATCTTCTCATCGTCTTCGTCAATAATGTAAAAGTCGCCCTGAATCCGCCGCTTAAGATCCACAAGGACCTCGCTAACCTGTTGTCGACTCAGAACCGAGACACCCAGGCCATCCTTGTAGGACTGATTAATCTCGTCGCCCATCTCCTGACCGACCACACTGATGAATCCGGAGGCTTCATCCAAGCCAACGACCTTCTGCAAAGTGCCCGAGAGGTGTCGTAGGAGCGTGCGCAGGAATATGTCCCGCTGCAAGGGCAGGACCAATTCGCTGATACCCTCTTGTGAAGGGGTGGTCTCTTTCATTGAAATCGCTCCTTTTCTAGAGAGTCTTCTTAACAGCTATGACTGGGATTGATTCGGTGTCACGGCGGCGACTCTTCGTCGCTGGTGACCTAAAAATCACTGCCGAAGTTCACGGAGCGGGATGGAGCATCTTTCGCTACATTTGGACCCAGGTCATGTGCGGGCTGCCAGAAGTTCTTTCTTATCTTTGACGCCCATTCCCATTGAATCATGATGTTCCGATAGAGCAAGCCATCCTTTAATGTAGGGCAACTTGCGCCCGATCACAAGGCATACATCCTTAAACCACGGCCTAATCGGCCCATGCCTCATCGTCTGGGGGTCTACCGGATCCGGCGGCGAGTGAATCGCTGTGCAACTGAGTTCGTAGGAACTTCTGAAGGTGAGCAAGCACTTGGCTGGGCCGCGAGGGATGACAATGATTCGCGGTAAGATTTCGATCCGACTCAATCAGCAGGTATAAATGGCCCATCAACGACAAGCGATACTGCTCTTGCAGCCGGGCTAGCGAGTTCAACCCGCCAGCGGGCGTCGGCCATTCAGACCAGGACGGCCAACCCGTCTTGGTCGCTTCAGCCTGCGGCTGGGTCAGTTCAAGCTACAGTTTAAATTCAAAAGCCAACAGCGAGATGTCATCGCGTTGCCGCTCAGATTCGTGCCAGCATTCTACGGATTTCGCCAGATTCTCGAGACTGTCTTTCAATGACAGGCAGCGGGTATCGCAGATAGTTTCCAGCAGCCGTCCTGATCCATACTCTTCCTCTCGAGGATTAAATGCTTCGACTAATCCATCGGTATAGAGGACCAGACGGTCCCTGGCTTCGAGCTTCACCAAATGTTCCTCATACCTGGCCTCTGGGATCAGCCCTATCGGAAAGCCTGAAGCGGGCAGCGGTTTTGGATCACAGCCAACTCGCAGATGGATTGGGGCCGGATGGCCCGCATTGACATACCTGAATCGTCCGGTTCTGAGATTCAGGATGCCATAGAAGAGCGTGAAATATTGATTCGTCTCAAGATCCATAGGGAACTGCTGATTGAGTCGCTCAGCAACTTGAGCGGGCGAGACGATTTGATGTTGCCTTTGATTCCCGGCTCGACGGCTGAACAGACTGGAATGGTCTGGCAGCGGAGACATCCAGCGCGACAAAGTGAACGACAGCAGAGACGAGCTGACGCCGTGGCCACTAACGTCTATCATGTAGAGTCCGAGATGATCTCTGTCTAACCTGAAGGCATTCAGAGTGTCTCCCGCTAATTCGTCACATGGCTTAAGAATCCATGAAAGATCGACGCCAGGCAGGGTTAACCCGGCGGACGGAAGCAAACTCTGCTGGATGCGAGCGGCCATTTCCAAGTCCCTCGTCATCCGCTGGTTTGATTCTTCGAGCCGCTTATTCGCCAGCACCAGTTTCTCTTCCGCCAACTTCCTCGCCGTGATATCAGATTGGATCCCAATGAAATGAGTGACCTGTCCGGAACCGGCGCGGACCGGAGTTATGGAGAGCCAGTTCCAGAAGGGCGTGCCATCTTTTCGATAGTTCAGGATTTCGACTGTGCACTCGCGCTTCTCTTTTAGCGCCTGCCGGATCTTATTTCTGACGACGGGATCCGTATCAGATCCCTGCAGAAATCGGCAGTTCTTGCCGAGCATGCTTCGTGCAGAATATCCCGTCAGACGTTCGAAGCCCGCATTAATATAGACCAGGGGATAATCCGGAAGCCGGGCGTCAGAAATGGTGATTCCTTCTGCCGCCGTCGCCAAGGCGCGATCCTTGATAGCGAGTTCCTCGCCTGGAGGGAGCTTAGCCGTTGCGCTAAGGGATCTTGTTGGCCTGTCTTTATGCTTTGTATTCAAGGGAACCCCTTCGATAGAACTGGTGACCGATTACGCTACAAGGTCCTTCCCTCTAAGAAGTGCCCATTTCGGTTTGGCATATAAGTCTCTCCACGTCAATTAGTTAGATGCACTTAGAAGCAAATCCGTCACAAGTTGGTGGAATTCTTCTTACCATGAAATCTACCGGCTCCAGCGCCACCGGTCGCCACTTTTCTCGCACTGTTGGTTTGGGAGTGCTTATCGAACTGCGTGCTCCACCGTGGCAACAATCTTACATCGGACACGGTTCAGCAGTCGTATACAGGTCGAGCCCCTTCCAATCGATTCCGGGATGCGCGGCAGCGCAGCGGTTTATGGCATCGATCTCTGCGTGGAAAGTCGGGCTTTCGTCCGTCCGATTGGAGCCCCGAGCGAGAACTGCGCCAGTGGCCCGCGCAACAATCACCACTCCGAATGGCAGCGCCGGCGAGTTTCGGGCCGCTACGATAGCTTCCCGCATGTGGCTGAGATGTATTTCGTCCATGCTCAGATACTCCCTTCATAGTGCCTCTAAGTCAAGGCCTAGGCTGGGTTGAGGTGGAACCGAGGGGCCACACCCTGAACTAAGGAGCCCTCCCCCAGCCCACGCGGAGCTAACCAGGGCGCCGCGTACCGGGAGGTGAGTAGTCCAGAGTCCAGATCAGATCAATTCAGAGAAACAGAACGCAAGAGATGTTCATGCAGGGCTCGCAGCCTTACGCAAGGAGGCGGTCTCCGCGCAGACAGCACCAGCAGAATCTTCCGCCTCGGATGCAGCGCGGTCGGGGTTCAGCCCGCATTTCGGCTATCACTCGACATGGAGGGCGTGAACCCTATCACGCAGGTGCGCCGGCTGAGCTGCTGAATTAATCGCCGCTGAGAACCCGGGCATTTTCATGCGAGGGAACCTGACTGGAGTTCGGTGCGGCTGGCATGACAAAACCTATGGAGGCAGTAACACCCCTGGGCGCAATCGTTGCGCCAATGGATGCGCTGGCAGACGAGGAAGCGTTCTTCCTGCTTAAGTGGATGGAAGCCATCGCTCAGCCCTTGGTACGCAGTGTTGAGCGGCCGCCATCAACGCTGATGATCTGCCCTGTAATCCAGCTGGCCTCGGGAGAAATCAGAAAGGCCGTGAGGGCGGCGATATCCTCAGGAGTGCCTAGCCGCTGTAAGGCATGCAGTCCGGCGATGGCCTGCGCCATCTGTTCGTTTGTTACCAATCCCTCGGCCAGCGGAGTGCGTGTAAGGGAAGGAGCGATGGCATTGACACGCACCTTCGGAGCCAGCTCAGCCGCGAGGGAAAACGTCAACCCGGAGACGGCCCCCTTGGCCATGCCGATCGACGCATGCATGGGAAAGCCCTGCAGAGCTGCAACGCTGGAGAACAGAACCACCGAAGCCACTCCGGTGCTTTTCTTCAAAGCCGGCAGAGCGGCCTGAATAGCCAGCGCTGCACCCATGGCATTCAGCCGGAAATCATTCAAACAATCGGTTTCGGTGAGGCGCTGGAGACCGCGTAAATTGATGGTGCCCACGGCATACACCAGGCCGTCCAATACTGCCCCGGCCTCATTGGCCACGCGGGAAAACAGTTCGCCATCTGTTACGTCCCCCGCTGTAACACTGGCTCCAAGTTCAGCTGCGATCGCGGCCAGCTTGTCGGCGCTCCGCCCTACCAGGTGGAGATCGTATCCATGTGACTGCAAGGCTCTGGCCGCGGCCGAACCGATGCCGCCAGAGCCGCCGTAGACTAATACTTTACCTGCCATGCAAACCTCCTCCGACCTCCTCTGAACACAGCGCTCTTGTTAAACCGACAAGGAGCCGACCAGCACAATAAGAAAGATGTGTGAGCTGCCCAGTTGCGTGCAGATAACTATTTCTGAAACAGGTAGTGACTTACCAGCCACTCCTCTCCACCCCGATAAGCCCACAACTCGGCGCAAGCCATGAAGAAAATCCGCCAGCGCGCCCACCAGCGGGCAACGTGTTCCGGACCATAAGTTCTCGCGAAGAGGGCAACAATAGCAGCCCGGTTGCGATCCATATTTGCGAGCCAGGCTTCGGCGGTACGGGCATAATGGCTT
>Ga0187893_10004556_pt1 | contig 26150 bp, 16 predicted proteins | sample MA1701074metaG_FD_139574 | JGI IMG/M metagenome (GOLD analysis project Ga0187893, IMG submission 139574) | White microbial mat communities from a basaltic lava cave in the Kipuka Kanohina Cave System on the Island of Hawaii, USA - MA170107-4 metaG ... | reverse complement strand
CTTGGGCGAGCGTTTGGTGATGGGCACCGCTCATCGACGCCAAACCCACCGAAATGTTCAGGCCTTCACCAAAAACTTCACCCGCCGGTGCAGCACTTCAGGCAATGGCTAAGGTTTGGGGCGGAGGGCTACAGACAAGACTATGCGCTCCGGGCGCCACTCATGAGTTCCTTCGCGTTCCGCAACGCCTCCACCATTTCCGCCGCCGAAGCGTAACGCTGCGCGCGATCCGGCTGGCAGGCTTTGAGGATGATGGCGTTCAACCGGATGAAGTCAGCCGAATCGCTCGCGTCAACCAGCGTCGCGGACAGCTCCGGGAACAGGACGGGATCCCGGCCCGTGCTGATGACGTACAGCACCATGCCCAGCCCATAGATGTCAGCCTGCGGCGTGCCGGGCGGTTCCGGCAACGGCGGCATGTAGCCCGGCGTACCGACATACGTGCTCTCGCGATCGGAGGGTTGGACGTCGGCCACGAGTCCCACGTCGGCAAGCTTGGGCCGCCCGTTCACAAACACGATGTTCTGCGGCTTGATGTCGCGATGGGTCAAATCCTGCCGGTGCAGGAAATCCAGTGCCTCCGCCAGCGGGAGCGCAATGTGCACGCACTCCTGCGCCGGCAGCCGGCCGCGTTCGGCTTGCGCACGCACGCTGGCCAGATCGCGCGGCCGGTACGTCAAGGGATTCTCCTCCCAGCCGGGTGTTTGGGCATCGCCGAGTTCCATCACGTAATAAAAATATCCTTCTGGTTTCTTGCGGCTGACGAAATCTACGCGGAGCAAACCAGGATGTTTGTCGGAAACGGGCTTGTAGTGTTCGATGCCACGCAGTTCCCGCTCGAACGGCGCGGTGTTCTCGCCAAACAAATCCTGATATACCGCTTTCAGCGCCTGCCATTGTCCGACGGCGTTGCGCACGAGCCAGACTCTCCCGTAAGCCCCTTGACCGAATGGCGGATCAATCACTTGATAGTCGGGAGCGTCCGGCAAAATCCTGGAAGGCGCCAGCACTTCCGTGACTGGTATCGTTTTGTAAGGACGGATCCACCCCGAGGCAAAAGCCCACGCCAGCGCGCACGGCACTTGTCCGCCAGCGATGACCAGCCAGGGAAACCAGTAGTTGGTGCCGTAGCTCCACGACACCGTGGCGAGCGTCACCGCTAGACTTGCGCCGATGGCAATCCCAATCGCCAGCAATGGGCGCAGCCGGCACAAGCAGGCGCCCGACAACGCGCCTGCCACAATGAAAATCAGCGCCTCTACCCAACCCGCGGGCCGCCGCAGCCACTCGTCGTTCAGCAGGTTCAGAAACGCCGCCGCCTGGATTTCCACGCCGCCCATTGATTCACCGGTCCAGCGTGTGTACGGCGTGCTGAATTCATCCTCTTCGCCATCCGGCGACGACGATTCCGGTTTGCTGCCGATGAAAACAATCTTGTCCCGGAAATAGTTCGTCGCCTGGCCCATCGCGAAGTGATAGCTCAGACTGGTCCATTGCCCGCGCTCCCCGTAATACCGCAACCAGCGCTCGCGGGGCGCTTCGCTCAAACGCGCGCCCGCCATAGTCGCAGCCGCCCACGGCAAACTGGGATGCGGCCCCGGCGAAGGAAACGGCCAGTGCCGGCGCACGATGCCGTCGAGGTCGTCATCCAGCCAGGCCACGCCCCAATTTGTGCCCGTGGCAGCGAGAAGATTCTCCTCCGGCAGAAGTGGCGCGACGCTCTCCAGTTTCTGCTCCGGCTTTTGATGCTCGGACTCCGTTTGTTTCGCCATCAACACCACTCCGCGCTGCCGCCGCAGAGCGGCAGCCAGCGCGAGGTCGGAGTCTGGTTCGCGCGGGGCGCGGAAGAACGTGTCGAGGATGACCAGCGCGCATCCGTCATCCGCCAGTTTTTTCAGCAACTCCGCGTGCAATGCGCGATTCCACGAAGGCGGCTCGCGCACTTGCCGATAGTGCGCATACGCGTCGTTGTCCATCAGGATGAGCGCAACCTGGTTGGTTACAGGGCGCGCGCCGAAGCGGAAGATGTAATCGTAGCTGGCATTGGCCCAGCGTTCGCCCAGCGGCGAATCCCACAACACCAACCCGCAAAGTATCGCCAGGCCGGCGCCGACCGCAGGCTTGAAGAACTTGTGTTGAATGATGGCGTTTAGTTTCACGACTCTCCTGGATCGATGCCTTGAGCAGGAGTGTAAACCAAGCTCAGGAACCGAACAGTCTTTTTACCACCTCTTCTTTATCCGCAGAAACAACACCGCCAAGTGATGCCCATACGAACCATGCGAAGGCGGTAAGGGAACGGGTGACGGTTTCCGGCTTACTTGAAATCGAATTTTAGTTTGAGATACTCGGGCAAACCGGCCCATCGTTCGGGCGTCACGAGTTTGGGCATCACCAATACAAATTGGCGAGAGCCGGGCGGATGTTGGGGCACAGTTAGGGTGAGCATTTTCCGTTCACGGGAGCTTTGATCCAGGATTTGCCCCTGTTCATTGAACACGATGACCACTGCGTCTTTGGGCACTCCCTGCACTTTCATTAAAAAACCAGGACACAACTGCAAGGCAGAGCCGTGATCACAACCGGGACAGTTGATGACGTATTTGCAGATTTCGTCGATTGGAACCGGGCAGTTCACGGGAAATTGAATGTAACTTCCGTGAAAGTATCGCCTGACAACCTTCAACCTGGGAATGCAGAGGAATTGTGGATCACAAGCTCTCGGAAAGATGCTACAAATGTCCCTCTGAGGAACTGGAGTATCCGGGGGGCACGATTGGGACATGGGATGGGAACTGACTATGCCGTATCTTTGAGTTTTTCCCATCGGCAGATCAAAGCCTGTGATTGTGGCTTTCCAGATGCCCGTTATTAGTGGCGCAGCAGCGGTCGCACGAACAGTAACCATTTCCACGTTGTTGAGATGGTCAGGAGCCCGAACCGCCGGCAGTACGTTCGAAGGACTGATCGGATCTTTTGCTCCATCGGCTGGGATTGAGGTGAGTGGCAGTGCGGTGAGAGTCCAAGGCAGGTGAAGCGTTCCATTCGGAGCTTTGAGGACCAAGTCTAAATCATGCACGAGCCTGGGAGGGGTTTCGGGAAGCGTGCCAGTGCCGGCGTCGTCATCCCATGCCAGGACGACCTTCACCTCCGTTGCGCCGGCCGGAACGTCGATGCACCAAGACTGGGAGCTTCCCTCCGACGGGATGGTGCCTTCTCCCCACTGGCTGGATTGCGCAATTCTACTGCGCGCTTCCTCGGCGTTCACCAAGCCGTAACCCGTGGCGAAATCCGGGCCTTCGTAATAGAGCACCGCAGTACCGGTGTCCGGATTTTCCCAGTCCACTTTTTTCTCATTCGGTGTCCCCGGAAATTCCGGTGGCCAAGGCGCCAGTTTGATTAGATCCCGAGCGGTATGGATGAGCATGGCCTTGTAGGTCGCCGGCTGCAGTTTGGGAGGATCGGAAGCGTTTGGAAAAATAGAGAAGGTTTTTTGGTACTGATGCATCAGGAGGGCAATGATGCCACTCACTACCGGCGCCGCCATGGAGGTGCCGGACATCCCCGAGTAATTGTTCACACCTGGGTAACCCGGCGGAGATTTGGCCGCCATAATCCCGCTGCCCGAAATCGAATTTCGACAACCTGGTGCAACCAGATCGGGCTTGATTCTGCCGTCTAAGGTCGGGCCACAACTGGAAAACCAGGAAAGCCGTTCGTCGGGCGTCTTCTCGGTATCGATCGAACCGACGCTGAGGGTGTTTTTCGCAGACGTAAATACGGAGTAGTAACCCTCTTCATTGTCGTAGTTGGCTGGGGCTGCGAATCCATTGTTGCCGGCGCCCCAGACCGATGGCCGGGCTGGAACCAGCTTCCCGCCGCTGGCCGTGCCGTCGCCGCGCACGATGATGTCGAGGCTGGCAGCCAGGAGATCATAGATCGTCCAGGACTGCACGTAGGAATGATTACTGACATCGGCCCCGTCGAGAGCGAGGGCTTTATAGAACAGATCTACATTCGCGCCGAAATTCGTATAATAATTGCCAATTTTCGCTAGCGGAGCATGACCGCGCCGCGCGCGCGACGGGGAATCCGCGCCGTTGCCCAACGCAACCGAGCCCACGTGCGTGGCGTGATTGCCGGGGATGCCGCCAGGGGCCGTGCCCGCCGTCGCAGGCTGATAAAACCGCGAAGCTGGACTAAAATCGTGGTGCCCCGGATCGATTCCGTTATCGCAAATGGCGATGCGCACTGCGTTCCCGCTTACTTTGCCGTAGTTGCCGGTTGAGGGAACGAAACCCTGAGCGTCGTCGGTTTTGGCGGATAACCTGCCCGTCTCGTTCAATGGGAAGTAGGGCAGTGGACCCGGCTGAATACTCCTGACCGAAAGCAGCGAGGCCAAGTTGGTAAGGATTTGCGCGAAATTCGTCAGCGGCAGCACAGGGACGACCACGGCCCAGGAATTGTCCGCCCCGTAGCGTAGGCCGGTGAGTCCGACCGAAGCCAAGTCGTTGGTGACAGTGCTCTGATCGATGGAACGCCAGAATCCGACCAGTAAATTCATCGTGTTACTTTGCGGCTTGTAGGCCCAGAAGGGGAGTTGGTTCGTCGTGGCCGCAACCTGAATCTTGTCGCTGGGCAGCCAATGCGCAGCCGCGAAGACCAAGGCCAGGACTGACGAGTTGGTGAGGAAGGTTGCTGACGGGAGAAGGGCCGCGTAGGAATCATCCCGCAGGTACTCTTCCAAGCGCACGCCCGACGATTGCAAAAGCTGATGGTTGGACAGAGACAATGAATTGGTGAACATCACAAAGGCCGGCACCGGTTTCCCCGCAGGCGCAGCCAGATTGAGCTGATTTGAAAGTTGAGCGCTGATTCCCGCCTGCCATGTAATTGTCCGTGTGCGCAGCACGAGGTTAGTGGATGCGCCCTGAACGGACTGAGTCACCAACAGGCAGCCCGCTACTGCCAATGTGCTTAGGAATCGATTTAAGAATAGTCTTTTCATGCTGGCCTCCCTACAGCGACGTTTGTTTGTCGGCCTTCGACATGTCGTGAGCCATTTCTTCTTGCGTCAGAACTTGAACGTCTCCCAACTGTCGCCATCGTGAATAGACCTGCCTGGAAATACCAGTGTTTTTTCCTTTACGGCGCTGGCAGGAACTGTCACAGACACTACTGTTACGAACGCCCCTTCGACTACCCTGTCGTTCAGGTGTGTTATTGGCCGAGGGATAAAACACAATAAGCATTCAAAATCTCTGAACAGAGATCTCTAACCGGAGGAAGAATATGAACAATAGACAACGCCGGTTTTGGACGGGGGTGTTGGCCTTGACCGCCGGAGTGTGGCTGGCAGGTTGCGCCTGCCCTTACAAAAATGTCGGCACCGTCTGCAAGGTCAATGAAGATCGGGGATTGGCTACCATCAAGTGCCAGCCGGTGGATGTCGAAGTCGCCCAAGGCGACACAGCTGTTTTTGCCGTGGATGCCAAGGGCAAGGAGCTGATCTATCAATGGTACTTCCGCGGGGAGTCGGGTGTCGCGGATGTCGTCGGATCGGGAACGACCGGGGGGAGGACCGCGCAACTCACGGTTTCGGACGTTCAGCCGCCCAAAGGCGGCTTTTACTACTGCGAGATTGATTCGACCAGCCCGTTGGGGCCTCCGGTAAGGACGCGCACGCGCGACGCGCATCTTGGCATAAAAGCGGAGGTTGAACCATCGACCGGGGGTATTCAGGTCTATCCACCCCAACAAGCCAGTATGCCGCCCGGTAGTTCAGGCAACGTCTGCGGGAGTACCTACTGCGGATATGTCAGCTACCAGAATGGGGGCGCCGGATTCGATCCGGATCCTGGCACTACCAAAGGTCTGGCCAAAGTGCGTGTCGGGACCGTTTACCGGAACAACAACACCTTTCATCTGAAGTGGTTCGACAATACCGGCGGCACGGGGTGCGCGTTGAACAGCGCCACGGACCCACAGCAAAAGGATTTCACCATCAATCCAAGCAAGATCTACTTTTTCACCGTGTACTTTAAGACCCCGTGTCCCGCGCAAGGGTCGCAGCTCTATTTCGAACTTTCGTTCGTGCCATAGTGGTCCGGCCCTAGAAATTCAGTTGCAGGCGGGTGAAGAACGTGCGCTCGCGCGGAAGCTCCGCATACAGATTGATCGGATGGAGCTGGTAATCCTGGTCCGTCAGATTGAGCACGCCGATTGTGATTTCGACGTGCCGGCGGGGCGAACGAAATCCCGCGAACACGTTGACCTGCCAGACCTGGTCCTCCCGAAGGCTGGCCAGATTGCCGCCCAGTTCCTGCGACCACCAAATGCCTTCGGCGCCGGCAAACAGACCGGACGGATACCGGACGAGCGACTGAAGACTGAGCGTGTGCAGCAAGCCGCGACTCCGCTGATTGCCTCCCGCCGGAGGAAGGTCAGGAAAGGCGCGTTTGAGCCTGGCCTCGGACAGACGATAGCGCGCGCCCACACTATACCAATCGTCCAGCAACTGGTGCACCGACGCATCCAGGGAGCGCTCCTGGTAGCGGAGCTTTTCCTCGGTCTGGATTCCTGGTCCCGCTGACGTGGAGATATCCCGGTCCCAAACGCCGATATCATGTTCAACCGCCGAGCGGAGCAACTGGCCGCCCAGCGCCAGGTAGGTTCGGGTTGGCAAACGATGTTCCAGGGAGAGATCGGCCGTTTCCACACGGCTGGCATCGATGCCGCCGCCGATGGAGGCCGGAATGACATCCCGATAACCCTGAACGAACCCGGCCAGTTGGGACGGTTCCAGACGGATGCTTTGGTCCAAACTGACGCCGCCCAACGACCGAGTGTAGGCGGCGCGCACGGCGGATCGAGCCGTTGGAGTCCAAACCACCGCCGCCTTCGGTGAGAACTGGTCCTTGTAGTCCTGCTCATCACTCACTGGGGCAAAGAGGAGGTTCCGCGGTTGCTCTTGATAATCGTAGGACACTCCGCCAATGAGCCACAGCAGATCGGCAATTTGCCAATGCTCGTAGATGTATGGGCTGATACGCAGGGCATCGAGACGAAGCGATTGGTTCGTAATGACCGTGCCTGGAGGGCCGAAGTAAATATCCCAGCCAGCAGCGTTTCCAACTTCCTTGATTTGCAGATTGGATACGCGATGAACGCTGTCATGGAACCGAACACCCACGATGGACTGCAGCCGGGAGAGGCGAGCGATATGCTGCAATTCAATGGAATTGACGGTAGGCCGGTTCTTATACTCCTGGGTCAGGTCCGTTTGAACGAAGCCAACCGGGTTCCCAAATATCTCCTGCAGCAGATAAGTGCTTCCATGAGGATGAACATGCCGCAACGAGTCATCAATCCGGCTGGCCAGTACCAGCGTCCGGTTGGCCTCGCTCCACTGGCGGTCATACCCCACCAACACCGTGGGTTCCTGCTTTTCGCGCGTGCGCACCCCCGCAAACGTCGCGTCTGGGTCGTACCTGAGTGCAATGTCTTGAGCGTCCTGTCTGAAGTAGAGCGCTTCCACATACAACCCATCCTTTGGCGTGAGCATGTGCTTGAAACTGGCCGACGCCACTTTTTGCTCAAAGGTGGCGTTCCGCGCTTGGCCGGGATCCCACAAGTAATCCACTTCCAGGGCATAACTGCTGTTGCCGAAGGTTCCGTATTGGACGGCCAGCTCCGTCCAGGCCCCGCGGCTCAGATACTCAGTGCTCGAACTGAACCCCAGGTAGTCGCATTGGAACAGGCGTGTGTATTCCTGTTGGGAAATGGGCTGCGCCAGCAGACTGCCTTCCGCCGGCCCGAGCAAATTAGCCAGCAGGTACTCGCTGAACGCGGCGGTTTCATATCGCAGATCAAAGGGGTTGGCGCGACGCAGCGCGTTAAAACTGTTCGCCAGGAAATAGTGGGCGGAATAATTGCCGTAATCCGCCGCCACCGAACGGGCGGCTTCACGAACCCCCACTTCCTCCAAGCCGGCGTCGGCATAGATGCGGGCGAGATTGGCTGCTCGAACCCCGCGATCCTCGTCGAGCCGAAGGCTGGAACGATAGAGCAGGCGATTATCGTTCAACTCCTTCGACCTTTCCAGATCGTCCACTGATTCGTTCAAGCGGTGCTGCTGCTCATGGATCAAGGCCGAGTAAATCCACGCGGTCGGGTCGGCGGGATCGAGCGTTTTCGCGAGAGCTAGTTCGCGATGGGCGCGTTCGGTGTCGCCCACGTCGCCGAAGGCTTTGCCGAGGTAGCTGCGGAGGAAGGCGCGTTGCGGCTCGAGCGCGGCGGCCACCAGCAAATCTTCGCGTCCGCCCTGACGATCGCCGCGGCGGATGCGGCAGAGGCCGCGGCCCAGCCAGGCATTACCCAAGTTGCCATCCACGGCGATGGCCTGGTTGAACGAATCAATAGCTTCACGGGTTTTGTTTTGAGCGGCCAGAAGAAAACCTTTCAGCGCGAGCGCCTGGGCGTTGCGCGGCGTAAGCGCCAAGCCCTGGTTTAAGGCTTCCAGCGCGCGGCGGGTGCGGCCGAAGCTGAATTCCAGTTCAGCCACCCGCGCCCAGGCGAAGCCAAACTCTGGCGAGGTGTTGGCCGCCTGCCGAGCCAAGGCCAGCGCGCTGCGGAGCGCCGTCTCGCGCACCGCACGGGACTGTTCGTAATAGGAGGCAGCGAGAAGCTCGGTTGAGAGTTGAGGGTTGAGGGTTGAGGGACGCTCCTGGCGCTTGACGGCGGCGATGAGATGGCGCAGCGCATTGGCCAGGCGTGGAAGCCGATCAGACGGATCGGCGGCGGGCAATGACGCCAAAGTCAGTTCGGTTTGATCGACCTCTCCAACCGAGAGCAGCAATGCCGCGCGATAGACGCGCTCGGCATCAGAAGCCGGTTGCCGATTGTCGGGATAGCGGGCCAGCGCGGCAAGCAGGTCGCCCGAACGGTAGGCGCTCAGCGAATCTGCAAGGGCCTGCTGCTCCTCCGCCGCCAGCGGCAGGTCGCGCAAGTCAAGCACGGCAGGATAATAGAAGCACCATTGCAGCACGTTGTTGGCGATGAACACTGGTGTCCGCCGGGGCGGCTGGCCAACCACTGCGACGGCCTCCTGAAGATTCGTGAGCGTCAGCGCGGTTGCGCCCGTGCCGAACACTACCTTGCCGTCGATCACCGACAGGAGCGTCTGCTCCACGTTGTTCACGATCTCGACGGCCATCACGAACTCTGTGCCCTCGACGCCCGCCGGCGCGCCGCGGGTGATGATGCGGATGCGGCCCGGCTTGTCGCGGTGGAAAAAGGAGAAAATGCCTCTGAAAAGTCGCAGGCCCGCCTGCGCCTCCGGCTGGTGCGGGGACAGAATCTCGACCTCGGTCAACGCCTTGAAGGAGATGACACTCTGATCGGACCAGCGCAGGGTCGCGCGACTGTTGGGGCCAAGACGCAGGCGGTAGCCTGGTCGGAGGACTTGATCGGGATCGACTTTCACCCAATCAACGGCTCCCGGCGGCAGGACCTCCATCTTGCCCTGCAGTTGCGCGATGCGGATTTCCTCGGCAGGAGTCCCCGCGGCGTCCAAAACGAGGGCAGGCCCCGCCCAAAGCCCCCAGACAATCGAAGCCAGCGCGATCCGCCTGCCGCATGTCCACTCCCCATTCATGGAACCAAGTGCCGCCGCCCGCCCTACGATTCTTCACCGCAGGGAGCATGAAAGAGATACGGGTGAATGAACCCTTTCTTTCATAAAAAGAAGATTTTTCCCGAAAGATTCCCGGTTGCTGTCCGTAGCACTCCTAGACGGTCCGATGTTTGAAGCAAGGAAACAGTATGACGACGTTGGAACCAAGAACAAACTTGCGGCCCAGCCGGACGCTGGACACGCGGTATGCGGGCGAGGCCAAAGCTTCCGGGCGGCGGTCTCTCACCCAGGCGGTTCGGTTCGCCGTTCGCGAGGTTGAGGAGACGGCGCTCCGGCCCGTAGCCCGGCGCGATGCGGGCCTGGCTTTCGAGCCAAGGACGCTGCTGGCATTGTTGAGCTATTGCTATGCCCGGGACATTTTCGGCTCGGCCGAAGTCGAAGACGTCCTGCGGCGCGACGGGAACTTTCGCCAGATCTGCAACAACGAATTCCCCGGCGCGCGGGTGATCCGCCGTTTCCGTCGCGAGAACCGTGAAGCGCTGCATCGCTGTCTCACGACCGCGCTGCGTCTGCTGGCGGAGGGCGAACCTCAAACCGCGAGCCGCGAGTCGACCGATGTAGGCATCGCCGAAGACGCCACCCGCCGAATCATGAAGGCCATGTTCATCGACAGCATGGAGACGGAGTGGGATTAACAGCCCGTTTAACATGTAGCCGACGTGAGGAGGCGGAAGTCAGGCCGGGATTCCACATGCAAATCTGCCTCGTTACCTCGGCGGCGACGCCAGGCCAGCCGCTAGCGTGGATTTCCGGGCGCGGCGAGGAGTGCGGCTTGTGGCACTGGAATGGAACACCGGCCTCCGCCACGGCGCATTTCGGCGTGATTGGATGTTCGCGCCGTGCCGGAGGCTGGCGCTCCGGTGGGCAACAACCGGGTGCGCTCGTCCGTCCAATTTTATTGCCGGCGCGGCCGCGAAAGCACAGTAATCAGTTATGGCACGCCAGACCGACGAATTGATCCCGACCCGGGCCAGCCTGATCGCGCGCCTGAAAGACTGGCAGGATCAATCGAGCTGGCAGGAATTCTTCGACACTTACTGGAAACTGATCTACGGCGTCGCGCGCAAGACCGGCATGACCGATGCCGAGGCGCAGGATGTGGTGCAGGAAACAATGGCCTCCGTCGTCAAGCACATGCCCGGCTTCGAATACGACCCGGCCGTCGGTTCGTTCAAGGCCTGGTTGTTGAAGATGACCCGCTGGCGCATCATCGATCAGGTCCGCAAGCGACAGCCCCCCGCCGTTCATCGCTCGCTCTCCGCAGGCACCGGAACCGGCACGGTCGAGCGCGTGATCGATCCGGAAAGCGATGTGCTCGACAGGTTGTGGGACGCCGAGTGGGAGAAGAACCTGCTCGATGCCGCTGTCGCCAACGTGAAGCGCAGACTCGATCCGCCGAGGTACCAAATCTTCGACTTCTATGTAAACAAAGGCTGGGAACCGGAAAAAGTCGCTGAGCGGTTCCAGATTTCGGTGGACCAGGTTTATCTCGCGAAACACCGCATCACCGAATTGATCAAGGCAGAGGTCGTCCGGCTGGAAAAAAAGATGAGCTGACGAAGGGCGCCTGTCCCCGGGACGCAGAAACCTCACTCTACCCAGCCGTGGAACCGGCCCATCCAATAGGGCAGGAGAAAATACGCGCCGTCGTCCTCGCCCGCACCGCCGTTGCCGCCGTCAGGCCGGTACGGGTTGCTGTTCCACTTGGCCACCGGTCGTTCGTCCGGCGGCAGCACCGCGACCAGTTGAGTTCGATTAAAGCGGTCCTTGTCCACGCTCAGCTTCAAATCGATTCGGTGCGAGTTTTGGACGCTCCACTCAATCATGTCTATCGGGATGCGTTCGAGCGCCCGATGGGACTCGTTGCGGATGGTCCGCCACATCCGGCCCGCGCCGCTGGCCACGGAGATGTAGTTCCAAAGCGGGTTGTAGTCGGGGCGAACTTGCTTCCAGGTAAAACGCAAGCCGTCGAGATAGATGCGGCGCAGTTTCCTGTCTTTCTCATAACGCAACAGCGGGTCGTAAGACAGGTAGGCCAGTTCATCATCCGAGAAATTGATTTCGCCGCCGCCCGGCCAACGCCGGTAATGGCGCATGTGCTCCGCGTAACCGCGCCGGATACGGTCCTGATACGCCTCCTCGTACTTGGTGTTGCCCGTGATGTGGTGCGCCGTCTTGAGAAACGACAGCAGTTCCAACGAGCGCAAGGCCGCTTCGTATTTGCCTTCCTCCGTCTGGAAGTAACGCTCCGACCACTGCCCCCAGCGCGTCGGCTGGCCGTCCAGATCGATGAGGTCATAGTTGTGCCGGATGAGATGATCCGTAATGCGCGAAATCACCGCGCGGACTTGTCTCTTCTCGGCCTCGTCGGCCACCAGGTCGTAGAACAGCGCGTAGCCAAAGTAATGGCCGACCAACTCATCCGAACTGGTGTCCCCTTTCCAAAGCCACCGGCCGTCGGCGGTGGGATGCCATTCGCCTCCGTGCGGCCGCGGTTCGTTCGTCGAAACGAACGAGCGCGCCGGGAAACCCGGATGGCCCGTGATCTCCTCCAGGCGCATCAACAGCCGCGCTGAGCGCTGCGCCTTCGCGCGGGCGTCCGGATCGCGCGTGACGGCATAGCGGTAAGCCTGTGCGCCGAGATGGATCGCCGTCCACAAACCGTCATTGTCGTTGTCACTCGTGACGCTGGACGTGACATGCCCGGGCACTCGCAAGTGTGAGTCCGCCACCATGCCGTGACGGACGTGGCGCGCTTCGATGCGGTCGTCGAAGTACTTCGACTTTTGCTCCAGCGTCATCGGACGCCATTCAATCAAAGAGACACCGGTCCTGGTGCGAACCCAGACCTGTCGGGCGTCGCGCGTGGATTCGATCACCTGAATGTTCTGCACGGAGTTATCCAACAGCCAGCGGCGTCCGTGAAAATATTGCCAGCGATCCCAGGGATGATTGGCTTTGCGGTTGAAGCGCGCGGCGCCCTGGTCACCGCCGAGCCACACCGCGCCGGACTTCTCCGTGGCGAACACCATCAATCCATCCACCGGCCCGCGTTCCTTGCTGAGCCAGGGCCGGCCATCAGCGATGGCCTTCACCGGTGCAGGCACGTTTGGGGCATCAAACGGGAAATGAGACGCGAACTTTTGCGACTGCGCGAATGCCAGCAAGGGCCATAAAGCAATCGGCCAGCGAAGTCTCTTCAGCACGTACAACATGGCAGGCAGGCGGTTCGCGCGCCGGGTTTGGGGTCCCGGCTTTAGCCGGTAGGACACCGCGCCGGCTGAAGCCGGGACTCCGAACTTGTAGCTCATGGAAAGTGAATGACTCCGATAAAAGCCCAGGCAGGACTCCGAGACAAGCGTACAATGAACTACCGAGAGGCGTGAGGCTCCTGCCGAACTCAGTCTTGCGGATCAATCCATGCGCCGAACCCCTGAACCGCTGCCATTCCAAGGCGGCGCAGCCGCCTCACCTGCCACCGTGGCAAGGTCACTTGATGTAGAGCTTGTACTCCTGCGTGCTCTTGCTGGCCTTGCCGGGCTTGCCAAAGCGTCCGTACTCGTAGTCCACCTTGAAGCGATAGGTGATCACGGTCTTGTCCAGCGGAACAGGCACCAGGGCTTCCCAGCGATTGGTCATCCGGAGTGTGGGCCGCATTTCGTACGTGTCGAAGCCGACGACCACGTATGGTTGGACGCTGTCGGGCCGGATGGTCTGCTGGGTCGTGTCCCACTGATATTCAATCAGGTAAAGATTGTTGGGGTTCCGCGGTTGAGTGGTGGCGGTAAGGTTGGTGACGGTGGTGACGCATCCCGCGAGGACAAGCGCCGCCAGCAGCAGACAAAGACCAATCCATTTCTGTGTCATAGCGGCGCGAGAGTTACACACGCCACTCGGACGTGTAAAGATGGATTTGCCAGCCGCTTGAATCAGGGCGGGCAGGCCGGTTTCGACCTTGACGCGATCCCATCGCTCGTCTGCAATGGTGCCATGTTCACATCACGACTCAAATTGACGGCTGCGTTCGCGGTCGTTGCGCTGCTCACTGCTGGTTTCCTGTCCGCCGCCGACACGGTCCGCTACTTGCCTGTGCCCAACAGCAGTAAGCTGCGCATGGACGGCACGTCCACCATTCACGACTGGCACGCCGAGACGGACGTCATCGGTGGATCCATGGAACTCGAGGCCACTTTTCCGGATGCATCCGGCAAATCCGCACCGGCCGCAGTCAAGCCCAAGGTCGAAGTCAAAATCCCCGTGCGCACTCTCAAGAGCAGCGGAGGCAAACGCATGGACACCGTCATGCAGGAGCATTTGAAGTTCGAGCAACATAAGATAATTGAGTATCGCGTGCTCGAACTGGCGCCCAAGGCGGGCGCGGCCGGGCAATTCGACGCCAAAGGCACGCTCACCATCGCGGGTGTTACTCGAACCAACACCATGCCCGTTACCATCGAGCGCGTCGAAAATACGAAACTGAAAGTGAAAGGGACCGCCGCGCTTAAGATGACGGATTTCGGCATCAAGCCGCCTGCGCCCGAAATCATCGGCCTCAGCCTCATCAAGACGGGCGACGACGTAAAGCTCACCTTCGAGTGGGTCACCGAACCGAAGGCGCCCTGATGCGCGGGTGATCGGTTCGCGCTGCAGCGGCATTCGTAGCCGCCGACGTGAGGAGGCGGAGTTCAGATTGACGCCAGATCCACCGGTCTATAGTTGGTGGCCGCCAAGTCGGTATGAAAAAGTCTGCCGCGACCTTTCAATGTTTCGCGTTGTTCCTGGCCGCCGCGCTTTCTTCGGCGCTTTCGGCTCGCGCGGCAGAACTGTCCGCTGACGTCTCGACCAACTCCGTCGTCCTCCCCTTTCAATCACAGCGAGGACGTGTGGTGGTGCCGGCGCGCTTGAACGGCTCGAACGCAGTCTCCCTGTTGCTCGACACTGGCTACGGGATGACCATGCTCCATCCGGCTCACGTCGAGTCCGCCGCGCTGAAACGCACGGGCCGCATCAGCATCGTGGGCATCGCCGGTGAGGAGCCGGCTGGAGTCTTTGAAGGGCCGACCTTCGATTTCGCCGGCGTCCTCTGGAAACCCCGCCGTATCGCCGCGCTTTCCGCGGACAGCCAGAGCCGTTCCCGCCGTCGTGACGGTATCCTCGGCTCCAGTTTCTTCCGGCGCTTCGCGGTCGAGATCAATTCGCGGAGCAAAACCGTCACGCTGCACGAGCCGGGCAGCTACGCTTACTCAGGTCCGGGCGAAATCGTTCCGCTGACGTTCAAGAGCACAACGCCTATTGTCGAAGTTTCCATCCGGCTGCCGGACCAATCGCAGGTGAAGGCCCAACTGGAAGTGGACTCCGGCTGCGAGGGCGCGCTTTGCCTCGGCAAACATTTCGTCGATGCCCACCAACTCGCGCCCACGAACAATCCAACTCGAACGGGGGGGCGGGTCGGGGTGGGCGGCAGCATGCGAACGCGATCCGGCCATCTGCCGCAACTGCAGCTTGGCAAACTCACCATCGAAAGGCCCTCGGCCAGTTTCTTCCTCGAAGGCTCGCCGTCCGACCCGCCGCTGGCCGGACACATCGGCTGGGAACTGCTGCGCGACTTCAAAGTCATCTTCGACTACTCCCGCAAGCGGATGATTTTGGAAGCGGTAAGATGAGTCTCGAACCACGACCGCCGGAGTCGAATAGTAATTGGCCAAAGGATGCATTCGCTCGGTCGGAAGTCGCGGCGCAATTCTGGATCTTCGGGGGATGGTTATTGGCCTTTGTCCTCGTTGCGGGAATCCTCTGGCTTCCGAAGCTCTTTCGAGGGAGTGGCGCCAAGGTAGTCATCGTTTACGCGGCCCAGGACCAGGTTTATGCCGAACCAATCCTGAAGGACTTCGAGAAGCAGACCGGCATCAAGGTCCGCGCCATCTATGACAGTGAAGCCACCAAGACCGTGGCTATTGCCAATCGTCTGCTGGCCGAACGCGAACGACCACAATGCGATGTCTATTGGGGCAACGAGGAACTGCGCACCCGCCAGCTTGCGGCGCGCGGTATCTTTCGCGAGACGAACGGCTGGACGGCGTTTGGCTATCGCAGCCGCCGCATCGCGGTGTCCGCCAGAGCTGATGGCCCTGCTGCTCCGTCTTCCCTGGTCGAGCTCACCAATTCGGTTTTTCGCGGCAAAGTCGCGCTGGCTTATCCGCTCTTCGGCACGACGGCCACACACTTCCTCGCGCTGCGGCAGCACTGGGGCGAATCCAACTGGCTGGCCTGGTGCCGCGCGCTTGCGGCAAACAAACCCTTTCTCGTCGATGGCAACTCGGTCGCCGCAAAATTCGTTGCGCGCGGGGAAGCGTCGATTGGCCTCACCGACTCCGACGACATCGCAGCCGAGAATCGCGAAGGCGCCAGGCTAAAGTCGCTACCGATGTCAGGCGAGACGCTGCTGATCCCCAACACCGTCGCCGTCATCCGCCACGCGCCGCACCCTGAAGCTGCGCAACGATTGTTCGAGTATCTCCAAACCCGCACCGTGACGGAGCGTCTGGTGCAAGCGGGCGCACTTGAAGGCGCTTGGGCCGCGGACGTCTGGAGCGCGACCCTCAAGCCAGATTGGGAGGTTGTGTTACGAGACCTCGATTCCGCAACGGCGACGCTCCAAAAGGTTTTCCTGCGTTGAGGCCAAGACACGAATTCCACGAATTGACACGGATTCAAAATCCCAATTCGTGAGCATTCGTGGAATTCGTGTCCGCTCCCGTTTTCTTATCCGTGTCCATCGGTGTCTATCCGTGGTCCAAAAATTTTCGCAGGACACGATGAAGTCGGGCGATAGCAAAATCACGCTTGATCACTGCGCCTCTGCGTCTTTGCGCCTTTGCGCAAAAACTCCTGGCAGGTCGCCATACTTTGCTCCGCCTGGCAGAAAATTGGGATCGTGAATGTCCAGCACCTTGCCGAAACGAAATCCGCCCGTGTCGATAGCCACTGTTTCAATCGTGTCGCCACACATGGCCGCAGCCATCGCAGCGATGGGAGCGGCTTCGTCAACACAGGCCAGTTGAATCCGCTTGCTCGGCCGTTCGTGGTTCTTGATGAACTTCACCGCGCTCATCACGTCATGCACGCGCTGCGCGAACACCGAATGGTTGTAGCCGAAGGTGTAGGGGGCAGCTTCGCGAGTGTTTCTTACGCGTGTTGTTTTTGTGAAGGGCTTGCCTTCTGCCAGAAACTCTCCCTGGTACAGCAGGTCCACGCCCACGACTGTCGCGCCCGCGGTCACCAGTTTCTGCGCTTCCGGTTTCAGCGAGCCATCGGAAGTGAATAACCCTCCCTTTCCTTCGCTGCTCAGCCAGATCGTTGTCGTGCCGTTCCACTGCCTGGGATAAACGAAAACAGCCGGCAGTTCCTCGCCGTGGGTTTTATTGCGCAGCAGGCCGCTCATTTGAATGAAGACCGGGCCGTCATCCTTCTGCAGCATCTCCCACTCAATGTCGCCCGCTTCGGCAAACGTGCGTCCGATCACCACTTCCATCGCGCCACCCACCATCTCGCGAAAACGCTCCGGCGACTTCGCGGCGTCGGCCAGTTGCTTCTGAGCGTCATCGTGAAACCAACGGAGCAGTTTGCGTTCGAAATCCGGGTCGGCCGCTTTGGGCGCGGGATGCTGCGCGTCCCAGACCGTGAGTTGCTCCTTCGACAACCGCTGATAATCGCGCTCAATGACCGGCTCCTTGAAGCCGAGTTTGAAATGCTTGTTGACCCAACCATAGAAAGCCGAGCGCGCGACCGCGTTGTAATTGTGAGGGAAATGCTCGCCGCGATGGAGCATCACGTTGTTCGGAACGCCAAGAAGTTTGTAAAGTTCCTTCAGTTCCGGAAAACCCTTCGTTGCCATCTCCTTCGTCCAGTCGTTCGCCGTGGTCATGCCCTGGGGCTTGGGCGCAAAGAGTCCCGCGAACTCGACGTTGCCGGTGCCGACCCGCAGCAGGCAGGCGTTCTCACAGGTGCAGCCGCCCTGCATCGCGGTGCTCACCATCACGGCGGGGAACGAGAGCTTCACGCGCGGATCGACGGCAGCGAGCAGCATCGTCTGAGTGCCACCGCCGCTGGCGCCGGTGATGGCGATGCGCTCGGGATCGACTTCCGGCAGACTCAACAGGAAGTCGAGCGAGTGGATGGCGTTGAACGTTTGCAAGCCCATGATGCTTTGCAGATGCGCCTCGGCCTGTGGACTGTAGAGACCCCAGTTCTCGGTCGTGTTCATCTCCGGCCGCTGTTTGGCAAAGCCATGGACCAACTCGCGCGAAAACTGGACCGAGTCCGAATCGCTCAACATGTCCCATTGCCAGACCATGCAGCCCATGCGCGCGAGTTGCACGCACATAGACTGGAACCGGCTCCGCCCGCCTTCCTCAAAACGCTCCTGGCCCGTGGCGATCTCGTTGAAGAGTTCGCTGTCTCCCGACTCCGAGAGCCGCGCATCCTTCCAGTGCCCGTGCGCGAACAACACGGCCGGCGCTTTGCCATTGATTTTTGCCGGACGATAGAGATTGCCCGTGACGAAGAACCCCGGCGCACTTTCGAAATAGACCTTCTCCACGGTGTACTCGCCGCGATCAATCCTTCCGTGAATGACGGCATTAAGCGGCGTCTTCGTCGGCATCGGCCAGAGACCTTGCGAAACGAGAACCTGCCGGCGCACGCGCTCGGCGCGCTTGTCCCACTCGGCCTTCGACGCAGGCGGTGTGAAAGGGAAATATCCGTCGAGATCCTTGAGTGGTTTCAACCGCACATCGTTGGGCAGTTTGCCCTCCGGCAGGACGCGCGGCGCGGCGGCACGAGCGCTCGCGGCCAGGATAGTGACAAGCAGGGCGATGAAAAAACGACCAGGCAGGGACGCAGCGGGTGTGGTCATGAACGCAAGCCTACGAAGCGCGCCGCAGGATGTGAAGCAAATGCTTCAGCGTTTTGGGCGGATGGGGATGATGACATTCGCACCCCACATGAAGATGATGGCGCCGGTGATGAACAGGCCCAGCGTGCCGCCGCCTAGCTTCAGCCAGCGCTGGCCTTCCCGTCCGCCGTGCCACTCGCCCAACCCGCTCAACAACAGCGCGGCCAACCCGGCTACGAGCAGCCCCATCGTGTAGCACATCAACAAGGTGCGCGGCCAGCCTTCCGACGCTCGGAACATACCGGCCACGGGGATCATTAAAATTCCAAACACAAGCGCAGACATCAGGAAAATGCTGTTGAACCCGAACACGAAGCACAGTGCGAGCGAGGCCAGCGCCAGGAAGACCGTCGCGCCGAACCACGTCGAAGCTGTCGTTTGCTCCTCGGATAGCGCGAGCCGCCCGAATTTGTTCACGCGCAGCAGCAGGTTGAACAACGGGTCCGCCGTCCAGGTAAGCAGCAACACGACCATATAGAGGATGCGAATGGGAAGCAGCCACGGCGCAAGGTCCGGGTTGGCTTTGGCCGCCGAAGTGAGCGCGCGGTTGAGAAAGTAGCCGCCGATGATAACGCCCCACTGCGCGGCGGTCGAAAGCTTCGACATCCACAGGAAGTACCGGAGCATCAGCCCGTAGATGATGTTCCGTGCCTTCAGCGCCTCGACGATGCCGGCGCGCGCCCACTCGTTCGTCGGGTCGAGCCGCAGGGCTTCGCGGAAATGTTCGAGGGCCTTTTTCGGATCGCTTTGCTCCAGGTAAGCCCAGCCTTGGTTGGCGTGCGTGATGGCGTCATCCGGATTGCGGGCCAGTGCGGCGTCAATCGTCGCGCCTGCTTCGGCCTTGCGTCCGAGCTTGACCAGCGCGATGGCGCGCAGGTTGGTGCAGGCAACGTGGCCGGGATCGAATTGCAACCCGCGCTCGGCGGCTTCCAGCCCGGCGGGCCAGTTCCGCTGGTCGAGTCGGATTTGAGAAAGCAGCGCGCAGAAATCGGCGTCCTCCGGTTCCAGCCTCAGCGCCTCATTGATAGCACTGACTGCGTCGTCGTAGCGCCGCCGATCATGCAGCACGTTGGCCAGCGCATAGTGGGAGAAGGCGAGGTCCGGCGCGAGATGGATCGCCTGTCTTGCCTCTTGTGTCGCTTCGTCAAATTTCTCGCGGTGCGCGAGGCACAGGCCGAGCAGGGCATGGGCGTAGGCGTCGTCTGGATCGGCGCCGAGCGCCTGGCGCAACTCCGGCTCGGCCTGCTCAAAACGCGATTGTTGGTAGAGCAGGAGAGCGCGCTGGAGGTTGGGCGACATGGATTACCTGGAATTTTGGTCTGGCCGGCGTTTCTCAAGAAACTCCGCGATGTTGTCGGAAAAACTGCAGATGAGCATGGAGATGGCTGGAAGAAAAAATGCCAGCTTCAATAATGAAGGCATCATGACTTTCGATTTCAAGGCGGCGATGAAGAACACGAGTCCTACGACGTATCCGAGCGGAATGAGCGCTGCTGCAAACCAGGTGACCCAGGCCATTCGCCGGCGCACCCAACCCGCGGAGGAGTCAAAGGTATTGCCAATAGTCATAGTCAGGCACACCGTTGCAAAAGCCATCACCGGAAGCAATCGGCCGCCTTTCCAAGCCCAGAGCGCCATGATTGCCAGTCCCGCCAGGAGACAAAGCAGGTTCCATTTTGAGGCTTGGATCTTTTCTGGCGTCAGCGCATTACGGCCTTCGCGATCGAGACGTAGAACGAGATCAAACAAGGGCTGGGCCGTGAGGAGAGCCACCGCAACAATCCAAACCACAGCCTGTGCCAGCCAAACCCAGACGTAGTGGTCAGGATGAGCTTGCGCCCATTTGTCCCCGAATCGCATCGCGAGAATGATTCCGCCAGCGATGAGATACATCGCCCAACTGCGAAAGCGGTCCAAATAAAGCAACACTTGCAACAGGCGGCCGAAGAGGGCGTGGTGCGCCTTCAGCGCGTTGGCCAGCCCGTGCCGCGCGCTGTCGAGATTGGGATCGACTCGAAGTGCCTCCAGAAAATGTCGTTTGGCTGCCGCGGCGTCGCCTTGCCGCAAGTGCATCCAGCCTTTGGCATCGTGGGTGTGGGGATCGTTCGGATCCTCCGCCATCAGGATGTCGAGTTCCTGCGCGGCTTCCTCTGGTCGGCCCAGCATCATTAAAGCTTGTGAACGCCAGTGGCGGCACACGTCGCTGGACGGATCGACCTGAAGTCCGCGTTCCGCAGCTTCGAGCGCGGCGGCCCATTGTTCACGGAGAAATTCAATCCGAGCCAGAACGCCGAGATTGGCCGCGTCCGCTGGATCAATGTCGATGGCCGTTTGAACAGCCTCGCGTGCCTCCCGTAGATTCCCGCGTTCGGTGTGGACCAGGGCCAGCACGTAATGCCCGTAATCGAGGTCCGGGGCAATTTCGATGGACTTCCGCGCAGCTTCGAGCGCTTGTTGATGCCGATCTAAACGCATCAACATTATGGCCCGAAGCCCGTGATGAAATGGATCGTTGGCCTCTTCTGCATTGGCAAGCGCCAGTTCCCCCAACGCCTCCTCGAACCGCTGCTGCCCTGCCAGCAGGGAAGCTTTTCTGAAATGAGCGTTCATTTCAGCTTCAAATACTTCAAAATGTCGTCGTAGATGCCGCCCTGGTTGGAGTAGAGCGCGTAGTTGCGCGCGGTGGCGAACCACTCGCGTGTCGTCGGCTTCAACGTCGCGGCGGCGGCGGCGAGGTCTTTTGAGGTGAGCGGCTTGGGGACGCCGGATTTCATCGCTTCGCGCAGTTTGTTTTCCACGGCCACGTCCACGACGGCCTTGAGATCAGCGCCGGAGAAGTTCTCGGTCTTCCTGCCGAGATGATCGAAGTCCAGGTCTTCCGCCGGCTTGCCGTGGCATTGCAGGCGCAGGATGGACGCGCGCGCCGGGCCGTCGGGGGGCGGCACGAACAGGATGCGGTCGAAGCGGCCCGGGCGGCGGAACGCGGAGTCGAGATGCCACGGCGCGTTGGTGGCCGCAAGGATGAGCACGCCTTCATTGCTTGCCTTCACGCCGTCCATTTCGGCCAGGAACTGGTTGATGAGCTGCCGGCCCGCGTGCTGGCGCATGTCCGCGCGGCTCGCGCCGAGCGCGTCCACCTCGTCGAAGAACAGCACGCACGGTTTGTTGCGGCGGGCAGACTCGAAGAGTTCGTGCAGGTTGCGCTCGCTGTTGCCAATCCACATGTCGAGCACGTCGTTGATGCCGACGGAAATGAAGCCCGCCTTGATCTCGCCGGCGGTCGCGCGAGCCAGATGGGTTTTGCCGCAGCCGGGCGGGCCGTACATCAAAATGCCGCCGCCCACCGCTTTGCCATAGGCTTTGTAAAGCTCCGGGTGCGCGAGCGGATGAATGATCTTGAGCCGGATTTCCTCCTTCAATTCCTCCATGCCGCCCACGTCCTTGAACGTGATCCTGGGCCTTTCGATTTCCGTCAGCGGCGAGGGTTCTTCCTCGCCCCAGGATTGGCGGACGCGGCCTTCCACCACTTCACTTTCCTCCTCGCGTGCGTCGATGCCAAGCCGCGCGGCAAACGCGGGATCGGCCACGGAAGAATCATTCTCCACCGCGCGGCGATACTGGCGGACGGCCTGTTCAATTTCCCCGATCCCGACGAGCAGGCGGGCATGGAGCAAAAAGGCGCGGGCCGGCGCGTTGGATTTCTTCACCAACGTCTCGACGAGCGCCAGCGCGTGGCTTTGCTTGCCCTGCTGGTGAAACGCGCGGGCCAGTCCAAGCTGAAGCGCGACGTTGTCGGGCGACAGGCCGAGGGCCTCGCGGTATTCCTTCTCCGCTTCCTCGCCGCGATTGTGGGACAGCAGCGTGTCCGCCAGGTGCTGGCGGAGCGGCACGTTGTTCGGCGAGTGGCGCAACGCGTCGCGGAGCGGCTGGATCGCGTCATCACCGGGGACTGGGGAAGACTGGCTCGGCATGGCGCAAAGAAACCGCAATCACTTTGCGCGGTCAAGGGCAAGCCCCAAAACAGCGGCCAGATACACTGCCGGAACCGCCGGGCTACTTTTTGAATCCGCCATGCCAGTGTTTGATGGGTGCGAACGCGTTGTCGAACACGTGGTCCGCCACGCGCCGGCCCATGGCGATGCCTTCGACCTTGTCGTAGGACCAGTGAATGCCAAGGTAGATGCGGCTTTGGCCATTCTCTTCCTCGGCTTGTGAGAGCGTTCGAAAGCTGCGCGGAATGAGCGGGCGGACGTTTCCATTGTTATCTCTCGTAATCCCATCGAATTCATCCGAGACGAAGGTGAAGCGGATGCGATCGGTCCCATAAAACCGGCGCAGAATCTGGAAGAGAGAGCCGCCCATCGTGGCATGGCCGGAGGGATAGGCGGGGAAGGGAGGTGTGAAGTTGGGTCCATTCAAATTGCTGGCCGGCGCACCCAACGGGGACCAGGTTGGGTCGCCAACGGTCGCCGGATTGCCATCGCCAGCGCCCGTGGGACCGCTGCCGGCATCTGACTCACGGATACCAGTGACCGGGCGCCAGATGTCGTAATAGTATTTCGATTCCCAGCAGGTCAGCGTCGCTTCGGACATGGCGACGTTCACCAGCACCAGCAGCCGCGCCAGTTCAATCGGGTCTGTCCTCATCTGGCCGGCGATGGTTGTCGCGATCTGATTATACAGCCGCGGCGGCGCGCACAGGCTGGGGGTTCCGTCGTAACCCCAATAGATGCCGGCGTGCGTTTGGTCAGCCGTGCGCTCGGTTGGCGTAATAACACCATCGCCGCCCAGGCGCTTCACCTCGTCATAAGAGACGGCGTATTCCGGGCTGCTCATATCCGGGAAAGGCGGAGCGCGGAACTGGCTGGAGGATTCCAGGACAAATGGAATGCACTTGCCCCAATACGCGCCCAGGGCCAACGGAATCTGGCTGATTGGATCCTGGCGCCAACGGCCCGCGAGGTTACTGGTGATATGTTCGACACCGACTTGAGGTTCGGAGATTTCTGAACCGTCCTCGGCCTTAAGGGCAAGGATCGCAGCGGCGGCGCGTTTGCCCAACGTCATCCCATTTTTCCGCGCGAGATGCCCGCGGATGTCTGTCAAGTCTTCCAGGAGCAGCGCATCCAGGCTCTCCCTCTGTGACGGAAAAAGCGCCACCAGCGTGTCGTGCGCCGCCTGGCTGACCGCCGCCTCCAGCGAGATCGGGCCGTGAGGCACCTTGACATCCGTATAGTTCTCATATCGCCCGACGACGGCGTTGATGGCGTCGAACATCGCGATGTGAACGATGGCCAGCGCCCGGCTCGACCGCCCGGGTCCAAGTTGCTCGCGCGCGCTTCCATGGTCGAAACCGCTGGCATCGATCGCGATCTCATTCCAGCGGCGAACCGAATCAAGATGCCTCCGCGCCCAACGTTTGACGCCGGGGAAGTGGTGCCGATCGGGCTTGAAATGCGGTCCCCACAGATCGCGGGGGTCAAAGCCGCCTTTAAGCTCATCTGCAAAGGTGGGAACGGCCAGGCCGAGAAGCAATATCAGGAATGTTTTCATACGGTTTTCCTTTTGGGTATCTCATACGTCATACTCTTTTCGGGAAGTTTTCCAATACAAATAGAATGGAAATTGGCAGGCAACAGGCCCGAGGCAGAGAGGAGTTAACCAGTGGCCAGCCGGTCCAAATCCGGGGTGCCGGCGGGTGAATGCCAGAGCCACGACTGAAATTAGCCGTGCGTTTCTCACTGGGTCCTGCGTATTGTTTGAAGCATCGTGGACTCCGCCCCGCCCAGTCCGGCTCCGGCATCGACCACAACTCCTGCCGGGGAGCACTTTCCTCCCCGCGTCATCCCCGCCCACCAACTGCACCATCTCATCGGGCGCGGCAGTTATGGCGAGGTATGGCTGGCGCGCAACCAACTGGGCACGATGCGCGCGGTGAAGATTGTTCATCGTGCCGCCTTCGAGGACGCCCGGCCCTTCGAGCGCGAGTTCAAGGGCATCCAAAAGTTTGAGCCGATTTCCCGTTCGCATGAGGGACTGGTGGATATCCTGCAAGTTGGAGGCACGGAGGAATATTTCTACTACGTGATGGAACTGGCGGATCCAGTAATCAGCAATCAGTGTTCAGTATTCAGTAACCCCTCTTTGAAGAAGGTCTCGGCGTCGGGCCACGCGCCCGCGCTGAATACTGACCCACTGAATACTGAATACTCTCCCCGCACGCTCCGCGCTCATCTCAAACGCCTCGGTCGGCTGCCCATCACCGAATGCGTGCATCTCGGACTCTCGCTGGCCGAAGCGCTGGCGCATCTACACCGACACGGCCTGGTTCACCGCGACATCAAGCCCTCGAACATCATCTTCGTTGGTAGCGTGCCGAAGCTGGCGGACATCGGCCTCGTCGCCGACGTGGGCGAAGCGCGCTCGTTCGTGGGCACGCAGGGTTTTATTCCGCCCGAAGGCCCGGGCACGCCGCAGGCCGACCTCTACAGCTTGGGGAAAGTGCTTTACGAAATCGCCACTGGCCTGGATCGACAGGAGTTTCCAAAGCTGCCGCCGAATTTGCGCGGGCTGCCCGATGCCGAAGCGCTCGTCGAGTTCAACGAGATCATTCTCAAAGCTTGCGACGACGATCCGCGTCGTCGCTACGCCACCGCCCAAGCCATGCGCGATGACCTGGCGCTGTTGAGCGCGGGCAAGTCGATTCAGCGGCTGCGGCTGGTCGAGCGGCGGCTGGTTTGGTTTCACCGCGCGGCATTGATCGGCCTGAGTCTGTTGGCCATCGCCGGCGTGCTGTACTGGAACGCCGAGCGACAGGCGCGCGCTGTCTCGCGACAACTCTACGTCGCCGACATGAACCTCGCCGCCCAGGCGTGGGAAGGCGGCGACTTGCCGCGCGCCCGCGCGTTGCTCGCCAAGCACGCGGAACAGAATCCCGCGCTCTGCAGTTTCGATTGGAGGCTGCTCAGCGGCCTGATGGAAGGCAGCGCGCCGCGGTTCGAATTGGCCGCGCACACGGGACGAGTTTGGAGTGTGGCCTTTTCTCCCGATCAACGCTGGCTGGCGTCCGCCGGAGTGGATAGGGGCGTCCGCGTATGGGAAGTCGCTTCGGGCCAACTCATGACCAATCTCTCGGGGGCCACGAACACCATCCACGCCGTCGTCTTTGCGCCGCGCGGGCCGTGGCTGATCGCGGGCGATCGCGACAAGCAACTGCGAATCTGGGATACGCGCGATTGGAGCCTGCTCCAGACGATCGAAGCTCATTACGACGTCATTCGCGGTCTGTCGCTTTCCGCCAATCACGCCTGGCTGGCGTCGGCGGGAGAAGATCTCCGCATCGCGCTTTGGGATTTGACGACGCGCCGCCAGGTGCAAGGCCTCGATGACGCCTGGAAGATCGAGAGTGTGGCTGTCAGCCGCGATGGCCGGCGCATCGCCACGGCAGGCTACGATCCGCGCGTCCGCGTGTTCGACGTGGCCACCGAAGCGCGGCAGGATTTG
>Ga0187893_10004555_pt1 | contig 26161 bp, 29 predicted proteins | sample MA1701074metaG_FD_139574 | JGI IMG/M metagenome (GOLD analysis project Ga0187893, IMG submission 139574) | White microbial mat communities from a basaltic lava cave in the Kipuka Kanohina Cave System on the Island of Hawaii, USA - MA170107-4 metaG ... | reverse complement strand
TCAACCGCTCGATCGCCGGCGATCTTCCCACAGGTCTGCCATCCTCACCACGGACGTCGCGGACCGATTCCAGGTAGGAGAGCAGTTCGTCGAGGAAGCTGAGCAACTCCGTCAGCATGGTTGATTGTACGTCAGGGCGCGGGAGTCACGCCCTCGGCGCACGCTCTTCGAGCTGAATGGCGCCGAACCGATCCTCATGAAAGCGTTGACGGATGGGGCGAGTAGTAGACCGGGTTCCACGGTGCGGTGAGCCACATACTGCAAGAGGTAGCCGAATCCCGTGGGGGGCGGGATGTGAGGAGCATCCGCCCGGCAGTCGGGGAAACTGCCGCGAGGAAGGATCCCCACGGAATCGGCTATCTTCTTCGCTTCCGTCTATTCGACCGAGCCCACGGTCGACTCATTCATTCGTGACGTTCGAAGTTGATCCCTTGAACCCAGACTAGGGACGCTCTGCGCGCCGTGAGGGCGCCTGCTCCGTGCCCGATGGTGTCACCAGAAACTCGAAACTCCCGAAAGCTGTTGCCTTCCGAGGGTTTCTGGTGGACCACGTGGTTCGAGCTGAGCCCAGCAGAAACCTCTAAAGGCCGAATCTAGGCACCCGACGCGCCGCGGTCAAGAAGTGGAAGTCTCGAGGCCGGCCTTGACTTGGATCGAGCGGACGCGCGATTCTCCTGGCACCTGCCACGCGCTTGGCCAGGAGGAGAACGAGCATGCCAGCCAGGTCCGGAGCCGCCTTCATCGCCGGGTTGCGCGAGCGCCCGCCCGAGCTGCACCTGCGGGGCGAGCTGGTCAAGGACGTGACTACGCATCCCGGGTTGCGCAACGGGGTCGCGAGCCTGGCTGCGCTCTACGACATGCAGCACGACCCCGCGCTCCGGGACGAGATGACCTATGTCTCGCCAACGAGCGGGGAACGCGTGGGGCTATCCTTCATCACCCCACGCAGCCGCGAGGACCTCGCCCGCCGCCACACCATGATGCGGCGCTGGGCCCGGGCAACGTGCGGCATGATGGGACGCACGCCGGACTTCCTCAACACCAGCCTCATGGCGATGGCTGCTGCCGGCGACTACTTCGCCCGGAACCGCCCCGCCTTCAAGCAGAACATCCAGCGCTACTACGAGCACGTCCGGGAGCACGACCTCGTGCTGACCCACACCCTCGTCAACCTGCAGCGTAGCCGCGCCCCGGGCAAGCCGCTCGAAGACGCCACCGATATCGCGCTGACCGTGGTGAGGGAGACCGACGCAGGGATCGTCGTCAACGGCGTCCGCGCCCTCGCCACCCTGCCCCTGGCCGACGAGATCGCCGTCTACCCCGCCCGCTCCCACCGGCTGCCCGGCGGTGCCCCTCAGCGCACCTCCTTCGCGTTCGCCATTCCCTGCCATACCCCGGGCCTGCGGTTCCTGTGCCGGGAGAGCTTCGACCTGGAACGCTCGCGCTTTGACCATCCCCTGGGGGGGCGCTTCGAGGAGATGGATGCCCTTGCTTTCTTCGACCATGTGCTCGTGCCCTGGGAGCGCGTCTTCCTGCTCGGGGACGCCGACCTGTGCAACGAGATGGCGACGAAGACCGGCCAGTTCCTGCACTCCGGCCACCAGGTGGTCACCAAGAACGTGGTCAAGTGCGAGTTCGTTCTGGGCCTGGCCTCCTTGATGGTGCAGACGCTCGGCTCCGGTGAGCTGCCCCAGACGCGCGAGATGCTGGCCGAGCTGATCGAGAACCTCGAGGTAACCAAGGCGTGCCTGCGGGCGGCGGAGGTGGATGCGGCGCCGAACGCGTGGGGCATCATGAGCCCGGCCGACATGCCGGTCATGGTCGCACGGCAGCTCTTCATTCGTATGTACCCGCGGATGGCCGAGATCTTACAGCTCCTGGGCTCGAGCAGCCTCATGGGCCTGCCCACCGAGGCCGACTTGACCGGCCCGCTCGCGCCCGAGATCGCCCGCTACCTCGCGACCGACACCGCGTCGGCGGCGGAGCGGGTGCGGCTTTTCCGGCTCGCATGGGACACCTGCTGCAGCGCCTTTGCCTCCCGGCAAGTGCTCTACGAGCGCTTCTTCCAGGGCGATCGCGCGCGGAACGTGGTGTTGCTGACGACTCAGTACGACACGGCCCCGATGACAGCCTGGGTGCGGGAGGTCCTCGAGCGGCCCTGAAGCACGGGGGACGCACGCATGCTCAACACCCGCCGCGCCGGCTCACCGTAGCGCAGGGATCTCGACGAGAGCTCTCGCCTCGTGTTGCTGCACACCGGCGCCAGCGAGGATTCGGTGCCTTCCGCGCGCTGTCCAGCGCCAAAACCCCCGTGCGCGTGAGCAGGGCCCGGGTGGGGTTTTGACGCAGGACACCTCTGCCGGCGCCTCGTACCCCGCGATTACGTGGTCAGAGTGCCTGATTTCGCCAAGGAGAGAGAATGGGAAGACTTTGCCACAGGTGAAAAGGATTGAATGGCGAAAGAAATCTCTAACGAAACTCGTCCGACCGGCAATAGTTAATGAATCGCAACGAGAGCGTGACGAATGATTGACAGCGGTAAGCCATTGCCACTCCAGAACCAGCGGGACAGGTGCGAACAACTTGTGTCCGAGCATTACGACCGTCTGTATCGGTGGTTTCTCTGGCTTACCAACAGCGCCGATAACGCGGCGGACCTCACGCATGACACCTTCGTGGCTTTGTGGCAATCGCTGGACCGGTTTGACGATCGCCGGCCGTTCAAACCCTGGCTGTACGGCATCGCCCGGAACGTCTGGCGCAAGCACTGCGCCCGGCGGCTGGCCAGGGGAATCGACCCGCCGGAATCGGCCCCGGAAGAACCAGACCCCGGACCGAGTCCGATGCAGACCGTGTTGAGTAAGGAAACTGGTTGCATGCTGGAGGAAACCGTGGCCCAGCTCTCACCCGAATACCGCGAGGCGGTGGTGCTGCGGTTCTGGGCGGACCTGGATTACGGCGAGATCAGCCAGGCACTGGCCATCTCCGAGGGATTAGCTCGCTGGCCCGCTGTCCCCACATGGGCTTTCCACTGCATCGCGGGAGTGTGGAAGACGGCATCCTCACCTGCTATTGGCACCACGCCCGGTTCGACCTGGCCAGCGGCTGCACGTTTCATCTCTGGGCGGATGACGTCCCCGGGTATCCTGTCGAAATCCGAGGCGAGGAAGTCTGGGTGCTGGCGCGCGAGCCGCGCGATGACCTGGCGCATTGGAAGCACCGACTCAAGGAAGGGATGCAGCATTACCTCGGACTCGTTATGGGCAAGGCGACTCTGGCCCTGCTCCATCGCGGTGTGCACGAGCGCGACATTGTCCGGCAGGCGGCCTTGTTCGGCGCCTGCTACCGCGACGATTGGGCCAGCGGCATGACTATCTTGACCGCGATGGCCAACCTGCTGCCACACCTGGAGAGTGACGAGAAGTTTCTGCCACTGTGGCACGGTGTCCGTCATATGGCGCACAACGTCCACGGCGCGTCGCCTCACTGGGACGGCCAGCCGTTGGAGACCGATCAGGTCTCGCTCGATTCACTCAAGCGCTGGCTGCGGCATTGGGCCCTCGTGCGCCACCGCGATGGCGTCGAGCGCTGCCTGCTCACCGCGATCGCCAACGGCGCGTCGCCGGGCGAAGTTGCCGATCTACTGGCGAGCGCCGCCACTGACCGGATCGTGAGCGACTCCGGCCATGTCATGGACTTCATGAACAAGGCCTTCGAGTTGCTGGCGCTCATCGGCTGGGAACACGCGTCCGAAGTGCTGCCGACCGTCGTCGGGCCGTTGGTAAACGCGCGCGGCGGCGAAGAAACCGGCCAGTGGCGACACCCCGTGGACCTGGTGTCAATGCTCCGCCACCTCGATGAAGAGCTGTCGACGCTCGTGCAAGAAGGCCGCCGCCACGGCCCGCCCGCTTCGACCGTGCCCGCCGGCCTGACGCAGGTGCTGCTGGGCGAAGATCCCTCAGCCATCGTCGGGACCTTGAAGGGCGCTCTCCGGCGCGGGGTGCCGCCGGTGGAACTGAGCAAGGAAGTGGCCTACGCCGCCGCTATGCGCATTTGCCGGTTCACCACGGCGAACGAGTTCGACGACTGGAGTACGGTATTGCACACCTTCACCTACGGCAACGCGCTGCACCAGACGCTCAAGCGCGTGTCAAGCCACGAAGGGGTGCCTTCCGCTGAACTGGTGCGCGGCCTTTTCCACGGGGCGCTACGCGTGTATCTTGACCGTTTCCTCAACATCCCATCTGGTGCGTTGCCGGGAGAGCGAGGCGACCTCGACGACCTCCCCACGGAGAGACCGGAACTGCTCCAACAATTCCTGCTCACCCTGGATCGACAGGCGCAGATCAATGAGGCTGGCCGCATTGTCGCCCGGTACCTCGCGCTTCGGCATCCCGCCGCTCCCCTGATTCGCACACTGGTGCGAGCCGTCGTGCGCGAAGACGCCAACTTTCACACTTATCAGATGCTGGAAGCCACCGTGCAGCAACACCAGGACTGGGGGGACACGGAACAAGGCGGCCACATCCTCATGGCCGGGGCGCGCTACATCGCGGCGCACTCGCCGACTCAACGCGAGATGCTCCAAACCGCCGAAATTGTCCAGCGGCTGCATCGCGGTGACGACCTGCACGAGCAGGGTGACGTGAGCCCCTACTACGATGCGAGCGACATGAAGGCGTCTTCACAATGACCCTGGCCCACCGCACCGACCGGCTGGAGTCGGCTCGCCTCGTGCTGCGGCGGATCGCGCCGGACGATCTGCCGTTCTTCACTCGAATCCACGCACTCCCCGAAGTCGCGCAGTATCTTTATCCCGGAGGCCGGCCGCGCTCGCCCGAAGAGACAGCCGCATGGTTGGAGTACACTCTCGCGAGCTATGAGCAGCTCGCGCTCGGCTATCTCGCGATCCTGCGCAAGGAAGACGGAGCGCTGATCGGACGCTGCGGCTTGATGGACCTCGTTGTCGAGTCCGCGGCACCCGAGCGCGGGATTCGCAGAGGATGGTTCGGGCGCGAAGGGGCGCCCGCTGGCGCCGCGCTGACATTCGAGTGTGAGCTCGGCTACACGCTCGACCCCGCCGCCTGGGGCCAGGGTTTCGCGACCGAGGCGGTGCGTTGCGTTCGCGACTACGCCCGCGACGTTCTGCGGCTGCCGTACGCCATCTCGGCCATTCTTCCGCAGAACGCCCGCTCGCGGCGCGTCGCCGAACGGTTCGGCGTGCGAGCCACCGGCCAAATGGAAGTGGTCGGTCTCACGTGGGATCGCTGGGTCTGGCCGCTCGCGACAGCCAGCGCGGCTCCGCTCCAGCCGCCATCCACGAAATAGGCGTGGCCGGTACAGGCGCGCGCGGTGAGCTGGGGCGTTCCGGTGCTCGTCGCGTAACTACGGCGGAAGGATCTCGAGATCATTCGCGGTCACCACAGGGAAGGACACCAACCTGGACGCAACAAGAGGTTTTGTCGGCCTCCAACGAGCCGCAGGGGGCATTCTTGCCCTCAACCGTCTACTGAACCGCTAAAGCGCCGCATCCTCTGTCATGACAAGCTGGAACACGTGACCGGGTCTCATCCGCCCAGCCTTCGCAGAGTCCTGCTGACCCTCGTGGGGCCGGAGTGCTCAGGCCCTCTGTAGACCTCCCGGAACTAGAAAGTCTCGTCCTGGGCGTCCGATGGCCTACCCCAGAGGTCAGTTTGGGTCGCTTGATCCCTGCCGCGACCCCGACTAGGGTAAGCGAAGGCTTCGGCCAGCCTGGCCGGGGCGAAGGGGCTCTAGGATGCAGTGTCCCCGGTGCCGGCACGAGAATCTTCCTACGGCGAAATTTTGCCAGGAGTGCGCCACGCCGCTGGCACACCCTTGTGCGAACTGCGGCAGTCAACTCCCGCCGACCGCGAAGTTCTGCCCCGAGTGCGCACATCCGGCTGGCCAGGCTATGCCACCAGCGTCACAACGCTTCGCCGCGCCGGAGGCTTATACCCCGAAGCACCTCGCCGAGAAGATCCTCACCTCGAAGAGCGCCCTGGAGGGAGAGCGGAAGCAGGTGACAGTCCTCTTCGCGGATCTCAAGGGCTCCATGGAGCTGCTTGCCGACCGCGACCCCGAAGAGGCGCGCAAACTCCTCGACCCCGTGCTCGAGCTGATGATGGAGGCCGTCCATCGTTACGAGGGCACAGTGAACCAGGTGATGGGCGACGGGATCATGGCGCTCTTCGGCGCGCCGCTCGCGCACGAGGATCACGCCGTGCGAGCGTGCTGTGCCGCACTGCGAATGCTAGAGTCGGTGAAGCGCTACTCAGCCGACGTCCGTCGGGACGAGGGTATCGCCATTCAGATCCGCGTCGGCCTCAACTCTGGCGAGGTTGTCGTCCGGTCCATCGGGAGCGACCTCCACATGGACTACACCGCCGTGGGGCAGACGACGCACGTCGCAGCGCGCATGGAGCAGCTGGCCACACCCGGTTCGATCCTGACGACGGCGGAGACGCTACGGCTGGCCGAAGGTTACGTCCAGGTGAAGCCGCTCGGCCCCGTCAACGTCAAGGGCTTGAGCGAGGCGGTTGAGGTCTACGAGCTTACGGGCGCTGGGCTGGCGCGTTCTCGTCTCCAGGCCTCTGCCCCGCGAGGGCTGAGCCGGTTCGTGGGCCGGGACGGGGAGATGGAGCAGCTTCGAGCCGCTCTCGTCCAGTCCGCCAGCGGACACGGGCAGGTCGTCGCGCTGGTCGGCGAGCCCGGCGTGGGGAAGTCACGCCTGTTCCACGAGCTGATCCTCTCGCACCGCGTGGCGGGATGCCTGACGCTCCACGCCAGCTCGGTCTCCTATGGCCGAGCCACCGCCTATCTTCCCGTCATCGACCTCCTTAAGGCCTATCTCCGGATCGACGACCGCGACGACGTGCGCTCCATCCGCGCCAAGGTCACCGGGCATCTCCTCACCCTGGACGAGGCGCTCAAGGACATGGTCCCGCCCATCCTCTGGGTCCTCGACGCCCTGCCCGAGGGAGACGGCTTCCGCGGCCTCGAGCCACCCCAGCGCCGCCAGCGAACGCTCGATGGCGTGAGGAGACTGCTCCTCTGCGAGAGTCGGGTCCAACCCCTGGTGCTCGTCTTCGAGGATCTCCACTGGATCGACTCCGAGACACAGGCCTTGCTCGACAGCCTGGTGGAGAGTCTCCCCTCATCCACGATGTTGCTTCTCGTGAACTACCGCCCCGAATACAGCCACCGCTGGACCGGCAAGACCTTCTATCGCCAGCTCCGAATGGACCCATTGCCGCAGGCGAGCGCCGAGGAGTTACTTGAGGCCCTCGTGGGTGACGGGGCTGACCTCGGGCCCGTGAAGCGCCGGCTGATCGAGACTACCGAGGGCAATCCGCTCTTTCTCGAGGAGAGCGTGCGGACGCTGGTCGAGACCGGGGCGCTCACCGGCGAGCGCGGCGCTTACCGGCTCACGCGCCCCGTCGAGCATCTGCAGATTCCCGCGACCGTCCAGGCAATCCTGGCCGCGCGCATCGACCGCCTGGCGCCCGAGGACAAGGGCCTTCTCCAGGCCGCCGCGGTCATCGGCAAGGATGTCCCCATGCCCCTGCTGCTCGCCATCGCCGACGCGTCCGAGAACGAGGTGCGCGGGGGGCTGGGGCGCCTGCAGGCCGCGGAGTTCCTTTACGAGACGCGACTCTTCCCCGACCTCGAGTACACCTTCAAGCACGCGCTCACGCACGACGTGGCCTACGGGAGCCTGCTCCACGACCGCCGCCGCGAGCTTCACGCCCGGATCGCGCGGGCGATCGAGAGCCTGTCGCAGGACCGACACGCCGAGCAGCTCGAGCGGCTGGCCCATCACGCCTTCCACGGAGAGCTGTGGGACCAGGCGGTGACGTCCTCGCGCGAGGCGGGGCTCAAGGCCCTCGGGCGCCCGGCTCACCGCGAGGCGATCATCCACCTTGAACACGCCGTGACCGCTCTTCAACACCTCCCTGACGCCGCGGAGACGCGGGCGCTAGCCATCGACCTGCGGCTGGACCTGGCGCCCGCCCTCGCAGGGTCTGCGCGCTATCGGGATCTCCTCGAGCGGATGATCGAGGCCGAGCCCCTGGCCGAGGCCTCCGGCGACCGGATTCGGCTGGGGCGCGTATTGCTGAGAATGTCCCAGGCCGTCCGCATTGTCGGCGACCACCCCCGAGCGCTGGACTTGGGCCACCGCGCGGTCGGGGTAGCCGAGGCAACCGGGGATCATCTCCTCCAGTCCGACACGCTCCATCGACTCGGCCAGAACTACCTCGGCGTCGGTGACAGCACCCGAGGGATCGACCTCATGCGGCGCAGCGTCGCCGTGCTCGGCCAGCTCAGCGGGACAGCCGAGCCGTCGGGGTTTATTCGCGGCGTGGGCGCTCACGCGTGGCTCGGCTATGCGCTCGGGTACCGCGGCGAGTTCGGCGAGGCAATCGCGTATGGCCGCCATGCGCTTCGCCTCGCCGAATCCGGAAACCGCCCCGGGAACCTCCTGGCGGCCCTGGGCACGCTGGGCCTGACCTTCGTGGAACAGGGTGACGCCTCCGCGGCGATCGAGATGCTGGAGCGCGGACTGGCCCTCTGTGAGACCTGGACGATCCTCGACTGGTCGATCACCATCGAATCCGCGCTCGGCGTCGCCTGCGCGCTGGCCGGACGCTTCGAGGAAGCACTCGCCCTGCAGCGCCGCGCCGAGGCGGAAGAGCCGCACGCGCCGCAGGGCTTTCCCGCCGCGCGAATTCTCCGCTTCGGCGAGACGTGCTGGCTGGCAGGCCGTATCGACGATGCCCGAGCGCAGGCCGAGCAGGGACTCGATCTGGCCCGGGCGGCAGGCGAACGGGGCGCTCAGACCCGCGCCCTGCGGCTGCTGGGAGATGTCTCGGCCGGGGGCGATCGCCCCGACGCGGAGCGATCCGAGCGCTACTTCCGGGAGTCGCTGGCCCTGGCGGAGGAGCTCGGCATGCGTCCTCAAGCGGCGCACTGCCACGTCGGCCTCGGCAAGCTCTACCGCCGCACGGGCAGCCGCCAGCAGGCGCGAGAGCACCTCACCATCGCGGCCACGATGTACCGAGAGATGGACATGCGGTTCTATCTGAAGCAGGTGGAGGCGGCGATGAGGGAGCTGGCGTGAGCCGCCGGGCTGCCAGTCACCGCCGCGTGGACCTGCTGCACGCCTGCGCTCTCCACTACCAAGCGCGGTGATGACACCGATGCCTGTCCGAAGCGCCCGATGATTGGACAATCGGCTCGTCGCCGCGTGGCGCAACTACGGAGGCTAGAATGAGGGACGTGAGCACGATGAACAGCGCCGTGACCGTTAGCCAGAGGGTAGCTATCTGCTTCGCGGCGGGGGTTGTAGGCGCAGTGGCCGTAGTCCTTACCACCCACGTACTGTTTCAGTTGGGGTCGGCGTAACGGGTCCGATACCCCTTCCCGTGGCCCTGAAATCGCCGGGTATCTACATGCCGCTCTTCTGGGGTGGGCTATGGGGCATCCCATTCGGTCTGCTTATAAAGACCGTCTGGAACCGGCGCTACCTCTTTGGTTTCCTTTACTTCCTCGCTCCGATCCTGGCGACGTTTCTGTTCTTCCTGCCCATGAACGGCGCGGGGTTTTTCGGACTCAAGCAGGCCGGGCCGATGTTCCCACTCTACGTGGTGCTGGTAAATCTGCCCTTCGGGATAGTCACCGCCTTGGTCGCCAGCGCCATCATAGGAAAGAAGCCCTAGCCATCGCATTGCTGGAGGGAAGCACCGTGACATATGGCAAGGATGTCACCACGCGCTTTACGAGCAACACGGGACCGCGCATGGAAGGGCTGATTCCCGAGGCGTACGCGCCTTTCACGCAGCGCATCTTCGCTTCGTTTGCGCAGCCGGCTGCGGTGACGACCGAGTCCGCCGTGGCCGAGGTAGTGTGGCGTGCTGCGAACGATGTCACAGGGCAGCTCCGATTTCCGGCGGGTGCCGACGCGGTGGGGCTGGCTCAGTCGAGATAAACGACGGTGACGCCGGTCGCTCCGGCTGCGTGCTCTCTGTCCTGGTCGTCCTCGCTCACCATCGCCGCCGACTTCTGCACTTCAACGTCACCGCGCATCCTACCGCTGCGTGGGCCGCCCAGCAGATTGTGGACAATTTCCGCCCGTGTCGCCGGGCCGCGCGCCGCTGTGGCGCGGGCATTAAACGTGGTGAGGCCGGCGCACATCAGCGGCGCGGCTTCCTGGTGGCCTTGGTGAAGGGATCCTCGAGCGCCGCGCGTTCGTACACGCTTCGTGCACAGCGCATGCGGCGCATGGAGTCCTGACGCCGAGCGGACAAGGGCGGGACGCGCCACGGCGAGGCGAACCTCGCCGCGGCGGCAACACAGGTAGCGGTCTAGAAGCCGCCGCCCCAGAATTCGCAGAAGCGCTCGATATTGCCCGGTAGGTACGCGTCGTAGTTCCGCCACTTCTCGTACTTCGGCAGCTTGATCTCCTTCATCGCCATGTCAAAGCACTTGCCGGCGAGCTGCGCCTGCTTCACCGCGTCGGAGAGATCGACCATGTACTGCTTCGCCGCGCGCACGTCGTCCTTCGTCCCCAGCCGCCCGCCCGCATAGGGATGGCCGGGGAGCATCCGGTCCCAGTCGAGCGCCAGCACTCTATCGAACGAGTCGAAGAAGTCGGGCAGGAAGCTGTCGGGGAAATCGCGGAACTGGAGGCTCTCGATGGGGATGAAGTCCACCGTGAAGAGCAGCTTTTCCCTCGGCAACAGCATCACCAGCGAGTTGTCAGAGTGGTTCCGGCCCACGTAGTGCAGCTCGAGCCGCGTGCCACCGAGCTCGATGGCGTGGAGATCCCCGATGCCGATGTCGGGGATGACCACGTTGGGGTTCTTCAGCGCCTCCAGGCGCGTCTTCGCGTTCGTGTGCGCGATGAACGTGGCGCCCGCGTCCTTGAAGGGCTTGCCGCCCTCGATGTGATCGTAGTGGTGGTGGCTGTACACCACGTACTTGATCGGCGCCTGGGTGATCTTCCGGATCTCCGCGATATACGTCGTCGCCGCCTCGGGCCGCCGCTGGGCGATGGGGTCGGTGGCGATCACGCCGTCGGACGTCACCACGAACATCGACTGATGTCCGCCGTAGCGGAATAGGTAGACGTTGTCGGTGATCTTCTTGGTCTCGAAGGGCGGCGGCGGCTGGGCGAGGGCCAGGAGCGGCACGGCCAGCGCGACGGTGGCCGGGAGCAGCAGGGGGAACGCGTGACGCCAGGTCATAGAGTACCTCCGTGGATGGATTCCGCCGCGTGGAAGCGCCGCGGGCTGCCATAATCTTAAAGATCGCCGTGAAGGAGTCCCCTTCCAGGACCGCACCGCCTGAGCTACGAGGTCCGGAGCGCGACGGCGGCGGTGGCGACGTAGCCATCCCCGTCGCGCGCCATCGTCCACATCAGGAGGGACTTGTCGGCGATCGGGCTCAGGAAACGATCCGTGGCGTTCGTCGTATCGCGGTTCGGGTGCCGATCGTACGGGGCGCGCGCGTAGACGGCGTTCGTGACCTCGTCCGGAAAATAGAGCTGGGTGGTGGCCGCCTTCGCGCCGACGCGAAGCTTCAGGTGCACGTGCGGAGTGCGGCCCGAGTACCAGCCCGGATAGATCGTTCGGAATCGGACGGCGCCGGCGGCGTCCGTGAGCTGCGTGCCCCGCAGAAAGGTTTTGTCGTCCACCGGCTCGACGTGCCGCGGGGCGATGGCGGCGCCTTCGTAGCCGGAGTAGATGCCGAGCGCATCGCATTGCCAGACGTCCACGGCGGCGTTTGGGATCGGCGCGCAGGACGCGGAGGCCTCGAGTACGCGGAGAATGAGCTGAAGCGGCACGCCAGGCTTGCCCTCGGAGATGTCTTCGCGAATGCGAGCCTGGTCCAGGTAGAATGGGCCTTCGATCTGCTCCGGCGTCAGGGTGCACACTGGTTGCGCGAGCGCGCGTCGCCCCCACGCCGTGGCGACAGTGCCGAACGCGAGACTGCCGAGAACCCCCACCGCCGTTCGCCTGTTCATGTTTTCCTTTGGACGGCGCCACGCGGCGCTGCGTTTACAGCAGCCCCAGGCGGTTTGTTACTGTTCTGTTACTGCCGAGCGAAAATCACTCTAGCACCGAACGTACGAAAGCCTCGGAAGTGTTTATCTTCCGAAGGTTTTGGCGCAGATGGCCCATCGACTGACCCATGCAGTCGATGGGTTCCTGGCGGGCCACCGCGTTCTCATCTGTGATCGCGACCGCAAGTGGACTGATGACTTCCGCCGTATCGTCCAAAGCGCCGCGCGCACCAACGCCTGGTCGCCCGTTCCCACCCGGCTGATCTCCAACGAGGCGTACCTGGCCGCTGGCGCACGGCCGAGCAGGCGCGCGTGGCCGCGCTCCTGGCCGAGACCTCCCGACGCAACGCCCGAGTATTGGGTCATCGCACCACCCTCCCACGCATCCCGGGCGCTTGACTTGGCGGTCACCCGCGCCTGATCCACGTCCTCGCCGGTGGGCACGAGAGAAACGTGAGCGGGGACGACCGGCGCGACAGGGCTTTTAAAAGGCCTCTGCTCTGAGCTATCATTCCGTCCAACCGCGATCAACGGATCGGCCGATCACCCTCACCACCCGAGGAGGCCTCCCATGACTTGGACGCGCCGCCAGGTGCTCGCGCAATTTGGCATCGCCGCCGCCACCATCCACACCCTCGACCCGCACGAGATCTGCTGCAGCGTGGACGCGCACGCCGCCACGCACGAGAAGAACCTCTTCGAGCTCAAGAAGGTCGCGGACGGCGTGTACGCGGCGTTCGCCGGGCCCGCGTACAAGGTCAACTCGAACAGTGCCGTGATCCTAACGAACGACGGCGCCATCGTCGTCGACACGCACTCGAAGCCGTCGGCCGCTACCGCGCTCTACAAGGACATCCAGGGCGTCACGAAGAACCCGGTGAAGAAGATCATCAACACGCACTTCCACTGGGATCACTGGCAGGGCAACGAGATCTACAAGGGCGCCTATCCCGCTCTCGAGATCATCGCGTCCGAGCAGACGCGCCAGAACATGACGAAGCCGGACGCCGGTGTCGGCGGTCTCCCGCACATCGAGAGACAGATCGCGGCACTGCCCGCGGAGATCGAGAAGCTCAAGGAGGAGGTCGCGCGCACGTCGGACGCGGAGGCGAAGGCCCGGGTGCAATCGAACCTGCGCCAGGCGGAGACGTACCTCGAGGAGCTCAAGAAGATGAAACCGGCTCCCCCGACCCGCGGTGTCCCCGGCGGCGTCACGACACTGCGCGAGGGCGGCCGCGAGATCCAGCTCCACGTCGTCGGTCGCGCGCACACCGACGGCGACGTCTTCGTCTATCTGCCGAAAGAAAAGGTCCTCGTCACCGGCGACGCCGTCGTCGACTGGATGCCGTTCATCGGCGATGGCTTCCCCGAAGACTGGGTACAGTCGCTGGCCACGCTCGAGAAGCTCGACTTCACGCACATCATCCCCGGGCACGGCGACGTCGCTCCGAAGGCCCAGATCACGTTCCTGAAGAACTACCTGGCGGATCTGATTGCGGCGGTGAAGAAAGCCGCCGCCGACCGCGCCACGCTCGACGAGATGAAGTCGAAGGTGGCCGATCAGCTCGCCCCGAAGTACGAAGCCGGAATGTCGAAGTATTGGACCGGCCGCTATCGCGACCGGATCGCGGTCAACATCGAGCACGTGCACAAGAAGGTCGTCAAGCCAGCCTGATGATCGGGGAGTCGCCCCGCGCACGCACGTGCTGAGGTATCACGGCCTGCTGGCGCCGCAGGCCACGTGGCGGTCGCTGATCGTGCACGCCTGAGCGAGGATGGCGGTGCGGTGGCCTCCGCTGGGGGAGCAGGGGAGCCCGCGGTAGGGCTGAGCTCCGCGCTGGCGAGGGCGGCGGACTGGGCGGCGCGACTGCGACGGGTGTTCGCCGTCGATGTGCTGCACTGTCCGCCGGTCCCTCGCCAAAGTCGGCCAGTGGGCAAGTGATTGATCTCTCGGCCCTGACCGGACACAATCTCAGCTCGATGATCACCCTCCTGCTCCACCTGCTTCGGCTTCTCCCCGACGTCTTCGGCGGCCACCATCGATACGTCCGACGAGCGGCATAGTCACCTCGCCTGCTCGACCTCGCCATCCCCATCACCTCGCCTTTCCTCCCACCGACTCCCGTCTCCACCTGGTGGGGTCGCCTAGGATGGCCGCGGCAAGTTGGCTAACACATCGACGCCACGTGGCTACTGCTGTTTCATCGACGACGCGCGCCCAGCGTCTCGGATAGCCGCCAGGTCGGGTGGCTGGAATTTAGGCGAAGGACAGGGTGCAAAATGGGAGCAGAAACGACGAAGGGGTCAGCCCGGTTGAGCGCTAACCCCTTGTCTTATCTTGGTTGCGGGGGCTGGATTTGAACCAGCGACCTTTGGGTTATGAGGGGAAGTCGATTCGTCGCAGCCAGCCGAAAGAACCAACTCGAGCCAATGACGACAAAGGCTTACGCAACCACGTCGTTGGAGTGTTTCGGCTCATGTCGGTCGGTTTAATTCATAGTGGTTTCATAGGTTGTCTCTTCGGACACGTCGCCCTTGCGCCTGTCGCGCAGGCCCGTCTTGCCGTGGTGACGGTCCGCAAGCTTGTAGCCGAGCGCATTCTCGGCGATGAGGATCTTCTGCACGTTGGCTGAGCCTTCGCCGGTGAAGAAGAGTTCGGCGTAGGGCCTCAGGTTCTTCTCCTGAGAGAAGCCATCCACGAGGGCTCCTCGCGGGCAGTGCTCGGGTCAGTCAGCGGCGAGGAAGCGGGCGGCCGCTTCCGCAAACTCCCCTGGAAACTGAAAATGCGCGCCATGCCCGGAATCCGGAAAGAGAATGAGCCGGGCGTCGGGAAGATTCTGCTGAAGGATGAACGAATTCACGGTAGGGACCATGATGTCGTTATGTCCGTTCACCACGAGAGTCCGGTGCGGAATGTTCTTCAGAGTGCCGTAGCGCTCGCCGGTCACCTGCCCCCATGCCTTCAGCGCGGCCAGCTGGGCGGCGGCGACCTGCGGCGATGCGGGAGGTTCCCGATCCACCTGCCGCGCGGCGATGCGAGCAAGCCATGCCTTGCCCGCGGCCTGGCTTGTGGCGGTCGGTGAGAAGAACAGCTCCAGCATCCGGGCGGCCGCCGTGCTGTTCGGCCGACTAATGATCTCCTGTACCTGCGGCGAGAACGCAGCCATCCGTTCGCCACCCGACGGACCGGTGCCTACGAGAATAAGTCGCCTGACAAGCTCGGGTGCATCCAGAGCGATCTGCTGAGCGACCATTCCTCCGATCGAGAACCCGAAGATATCCACCTGCTTGGCGCCAAGAGCCCGGATGAAGGCGATGATGTCGCGCCCCATGCCCTGCATCGAGTCCGGTGTCTCGCCACTCGAGCGGCCCACGCCCCTATAGTCCACGAGCACCACGGGACGGTCTTGAGCGAGCCGGTTGGTGTGGATGGGATCCCAGTTGTCCATCCTGCCTGTGAAGTGCTGAAGGCAGACCAGTGGCGGCGCACCCTCTTTCCCGAACTGGCGGTAGGCGAGTCGGGCATCGTCCACGGCTCGAAATTGGGTGGGGGCGGAGTCATGCAGATTCGCTTGTGCCATGGTCGCTGATTGGGCGAGGGCTTCGCGCGAGGCGAGCAGGACGACCGCAGCGCCCGACAGGGCGGCGGCGCCGCCGTTACGGAGGAACAGACGCCGGCTGGCGACATTCAGACTGGCTTGGTTCATGACTTTCCCTCCAGGGAGTTGCGCTTCAACGAGGATGGGATCCCAGTTGTCCATTTGGGAGCGATCCGCCACGAGCCGACGCGGACGGCGGCGACGTTCATCATGCCGAACGTCATCAGAGCCACGGCCATCGCCGCAAAGAGTTCGGTCAGGCCGCCACCGAGCCATCGTGTGGCGAGCCAGCCGCCCACGCCCGCGATCATGAGGCGGGTGAAGGTTGCCACGAGCGGCCAGAGAAGGCGGCCCGCGCCCTGGGACGCAAAATAGAGCGCGAGCCCGGCCCCGAAGAAGCCGTAGAAGGGCCCGACCATGCGCAGGTACCGGCTGCCCGCGGCGAGCACGTCGGGGTCGGTGGTGAAGAGACCGAGCCAGGCATGCGGCAACAGCGCGGCCAGGATCCCGATGACGCCGGTGACGGCGGCGGCCATCGCGGTCCCCGCCCAGGCCACGCGCAGTGCACGCGCGCGGTTGCCGGCCCCGACGCTGGTGCCAACCATGGTAACGAGCGCCGAGCCGAGGCCGAAAACGATCGGGATCTGAAGATACTCGAGCCGCGCGCCGAGGCCGTACCCCGCGAGAGCCGCGCCGCCGAAGGGGCCGACCAGCGACGTCAGAACGACGACCGTCAGATTCGTGAAGAGCGTATTCAGCGAGCCGGGCGCTCCCACTCTGAGGATCTCGAGGAACAGGGCCGGCTGGAGCCGCAGGCCCCGCCGCGTCGGCCGCACCAGGCTGCGTCGAGAAAAGAGGAACGCAAACAGCGCCAGGCTCCCAAGCGTGAAGGAGGCGACGCTCGCGGCGGCGGCGCCCGCGATCCCGATGCGCGGCAGCGGGCCCCAGCCCAGGATGAGCGCGGGCGACAGCGCGATGTAGAGCACGCTGCTCGCCACCATCACCGATGCGGGCAGCGCCATGTTGCCGGTCCCGCGGATCACGCTGCCGAGCGTGTTGAAGAGCCAGTACGCGAGCGCGCCTCCAAACAGCACGCGGGAGTAACGGACGGCGGCATCGAGGACTTCGCCCCTACCGCCCATGGCGTGGTAGAGCGCCGGCCCACCCAGCCCGAACACCATCGTGAAGCATCCCGCCATGACCAACGCGATGACGCACGCGTGCACGACCAGAGCGTTGGCGTCGGCACGCCGGCCGCCGCCGAGCGCACGCGCGACCGCCGAAGCGACGCCCCCGCCCATGCCGCCGGCGGACATCGTCTGCATCAGCATAACGAGTGGGAAGACGAGCGCGACGCCGGCGAGCGCCTCCGAGCCGAGCCAGCCGACGAAGACGGCGTCCATCGTGCTGACCGTGGCCTGCAGCACCATGACCAGCACATTCGGCGCGGCCAGGCGAAGCAGGGTCGTGGCCACCGGTCCTTCGAGCAGGAGCCGCGTGCGCGGTGAGAGTGCCCCGTGCTCGGGACCACGGCGGCGACCGATGGCGGCATCTAACGCCCCATCGCCTGCTCGCCCCGCAGTGTCATGCACGTGCTGGACGCCCGCGCGACCAGCTGCTCCTTGTCGTCCAGCACGTCGCATTCGACGAGGCCAACGGTCCGCCCGCCCTTGACCACGCGGCCGGTCGCTACAAGCCGGCTCGTACGGACCGGTTTCAGGAAGTTGATTTTCAGCTCGAGCGTCGTGAATGTCTCGTTCGCGTCGAGCGTGGCTGCGTAGGCCATGCCCATGGCCGCGTCCGCGATGTCGCAGAGGATGCCGCCGTGGAGGGTCCCCATCGGGTTGGCGTGACGGCCGTCCGCGTCGAAGGCGATCACGGCACGACCGGGCTCGACGTCGGTAAGGGTGAACCCGATGAGGTTGGGCCACCGGAGGTGGCGGCGCCTCCCCACGCTGCACCATTCGGATGAAATCAATCGCCTTCGGCATCGGCGCGTCCTTGATCACCCATCTGGACCACGACCTTCCCCTTGGCTCGGCCCTTCTCGAGATATCCAAGCGCCTCTTTCGCTTGTTCGAACGGAAATACCTTGTCGATCACCGGCCGGATGTGCCGCGCCTTGAGAAGTTCACCGATCTCTGCGAGTTGACTGCCGTCTGGATGCACGAACAGGAAGGAATACTCGACGCCGCGCTTCTTGGCGAGGCGAATGATCTTACGGCTCAGCAACCCGAACACGAACACCATGAAAACGTTCATGCCTCGGGCGCGACCGAACGCGGCGTCCGGTGGCCCGACGAGCGAGACGACGGTGCTGTTAGGCTTCAGGATCCGAAGGGATTTCTCGAGCGCATCGCCCCTGACTGTGCCCAGCACGGCGTCGTAGTCCCGCAGCACATCCTCAAACTCCTGCTTCTTTGTAATCAATCACCTCATCAGCGCCGAGGCTCCGCACCAACTCCACGTTCCCCGTGCTAGTTGTCGTCCCCACCTTTGCTCCGAGGTATCTCGCGAGCTGGATCGCGAACGTGCCGATACCGCCGGCACCTGCGGGGATGAACACCTTTTGGCCGGGCTTGAGACGCGCACGGTCTTTGAGCGCTTGCCACGATGTCAGTCCGACCATCGGGATCGAGGCCGCTTGCACAAAGTCGAGATTTGCCGGTTTGAGCGCGGCGGCGTTCTCGGGCACGAGCGCACATTCAGCGAGCGCGCCGGTGCCCAGGTCGAAAATACTGGCGAAGACGGCATCGCCCGGCCTGAAGCGAGTCACGCCACTTCCCACCTCCACCACGACACCCGCCGAATCGCTGCCCAGCGTGGCCGGTAGCTGAAACCGGAGGATGCGCTTAAACGTTCCTTTCGGAATCATGGTATCGATCGGATTCAAGCCAGCGGCGTGGACCTGAACGAGCATTTCGTTCGGCTTGGGCACCGGTCGAGCGGTATCAGCGAAGGCGACCTGATCTGGTCCGCCATAACGCTTGAAGACAAGAGCTTTCACTGCGTCAACCCCGCGAGGACGTCTGCAAGAGCGGCACGGCAGGCGGCGACGCCCTCAGCGCGTCGAGCTGCAGGTCCTTTCGAATCCCAGCGTCCACCATGCCAGCGGGCGCAAATCTGCGAAGCACTCGCATGCGGCGCGCGACGCCTCCGGCTGTGTATCGAAGTTTCGGGCGAGCCGCGCTGGCAGCTTCCAACACAACGTCGGCGACGACCCCTGGCTCGTCTGCCCTCGCGAGCACCTCCTTCAGCTTCTTCCCCAAGGCCGCACGAACCTCGCGGTACTCATCGAGCTTCGAGTCAGGTTCCAGCAGGTTCGTGTCGAATTGCGTCTTCGTGTACGCAGGCTCGATGACCGAGATCCGGATGCCCCTCGTGCGTAGCTCGTGGTCGAGCGATTCCGAATACCCTTCGATCGCGTGCTTCGTTGCGGCATAGAGCGCCATGTACGGCATCGGCAAGAAGCCAAGGACGGAACCGATGTTGATGATGCGACCGCCTCCCTGGTGTCGCATGTGGGGCACGACGGCGCGGATCATCCGGACGATCCCGAAGAAGTTCGTATCGAAGATCGACCGGGCCTGCTCAATCGAGCTCTCTTCAGCTCCGGCGGGGGCGACACTAAAGCCGGCGCTGTTCACGAGCACGTCTATGCGGCCCTCCAACCGCAGCACTTCGCTGACGGTGGCCTCGACTGATTCGTCGCTGGTCACGTCGAGGGGCAGCATCTCGAACGATCGCTGGCCAACTAGGGCTCCCCGTCTGCTGGTGCCGTAGGCCTTGTAGCCCGCCTTTGCGAGCCGTTCCGCCGTCGCTTCGCCGATGCCTGACGAGGCGCCCGTGACGAGCGCTGTCTTGCTCTTCATGATGTCCTTCCCTCCTTACCTGCAGTTCCTCGGCCGACCGAGGCATCGCCCAGGGTCACCTTCCACCCGCACAGAAGTGCTAGCGTGATGTGCCCGAGTAGAGCAACCGTCGGGGCGTCGAGCATGTGCCGGACACGAAGTCAGATTCCAACTCTCGCGCACCGAGCAAAAGCTGAAAGGCTCGCGCGAGGCGAGCAGCAAGACGCGCGTCGGCACGCCGGCCACGCCTCAGGACGCACGGGTGGCAGCGAGGCATCGTTCACGCCTTACTGGCCCACTCGTCGAGCATGTGAGCGAGCTCTTGGGCCTGCCGGGGAAGCATCCCGATCCACTCAACCGGTGTGCCGAACGCAAGGATGACCTTGCCGCCGCTAGCCGTGACAGCGAATCGGAGTTCGCCCTCGTCGTCTGGTGTCAGGGCGCCACTGGTGAATCTGCCAGTCTCACCCAGTGGGGTGCCCTGGGCTCGCGTCTCCGCTTTCAGCGTCTGGATCGTCTCCACCACATTTGCTTGTTGCGCAGCCACTTTGAACCACCGGTCACCGTGGTACTCATCCCCTTGCATCATGGTCTCCATTCGGGCGGTTTCTCTGGAAGCCTTCTCGGTCGAGATTGCCAGGGAGTACGGTCGCCAGCGCAGTGACGACCGCGGTCGTGCGGTTGAATCCGGCCAGCGTCGCAATGGCAGGAGGACGCGTGCCGCCCGGGCGTTGGCGAAACTCGTCGAGCGGCATCGGCATCGATCGCTCCTCCACGCCAGCAACCACTACGCCATGATCCCGCCGTCGACCGTGATGATCGTGCCCGTCGTCCACGCGGCGTCATCCGACGCGAGGTAAAGCACGGCCTGCGCGATGTCGTCCGGCCTGCCGAGGCGACCGAGCGGGTACTGAGCTTCCATGGCCGTTCGCACCGCCGCGTCCTTGAGCCGTGATTCGATCAGCGGCGTGTCGGTGAGTGCGGGCGCGACGCAATTGCAGCGGATGCCGTCCTTCGCGTAATGCACGGCGATCGTCCTCGTGAGCATCGCCACGCCAGCCTTCGCCACCGCGTAGGGGTGGACGGGGAAGGCGACGGCGGCCTTCAACCCGAGGACTGAACCGATATTGACGATCGACCCGCCACCCTGGCGCTGCACATGCGGGATCACCGCCCGTGAGAAGCGGAACACGCCCTTGAGAAACACGTCCATCACGCCGTCCCAGATTTCATCGGATGTCTCGTGCAGGGGCCCAGCGTGCAACAGGTTTCCGGCGTTGTTGACGAGCGCGTCGATGCGTCCGAACGTCGCGAGCGTGGCCTGCACGGCGCGCTGGACATCGGCCTCGTCGGTGACACTGCCCGGGACGGCGAGCGCGTGGCCGCCGGCCGCGGCAATCTCGTCGGCAACCTCATCGAGCGGTTCTTTGCGGCGACCCGTGATCGTCACCTTCGCTCCTTCACGCGCGAACGTTCGCGCGACGGCGGCGCCGATGCCGGATCCGGCGCCCGTCACGATGGCTACTTTGTCTCTGAGTCGCATGACCGCCTCCTGGCTCAAGCTCGAATCGCTGAGCGCGCGTGGGTTTCTGGCGTTGTCGATGCGGATGGCTCGTGCACCGACAGGCATGCCACGATCGTCCGATGGACCGGCGTCGGGATGCCGTGCTTCATTCCTCGACGAACGACGGCGCCGCTCAGCGAGTCGACCTCGAGGCGGCGGCTCTCTTCGAGATCGCGTGCCAGCGAAGATCGCCATGATGCCGGGAGCGTTGCGGCCCGGGCGAGGACCGCATCGACAGCGGCCGGCTGAAGGTGTGCGCCTTCCGCTTGCGCGACCGCGACGATTTCCGCGCATGCTGCGTGGAGCAGGCTACGACCCGCCACGCTCGCGAGGAGCGGGCCGATACCCGAGCGTGCAAGCGCGGTCACACCACCGATGCCCGTGATGAAGAGAAACTTGTCCCACAGCACCCGCCGGATGTCGGTTGAGACCTCGTGAGGAATACCGCTCTGCCGGAATACGTTGGCGATCCGCTGGACACGTTCGGTCAGGCTCCCGCTGAGCTCGCCGAAGACCATGTTTCCCTCGCCGCCCGTGCGCAGAATCACGCCGGGACCCACGAGTTGGAGCGCGACATAGACAGCGCCGGCCAGAACAGCTTCAGAGCCGACGACCGCGGCAATCGCTTCGACGTTGTCGAGACCGTTCTGGAACGTGATCACCGCCGTGTCCCGGGCCATCAGCGGCGTCAGTGCCTGCGCGGCCCTCTCGGTGTCGTACGACTTCACGGAGAAGAGGACGAGATCGACCGTCCCCACGCTGGCGGCGTCCCCGCTCGCCGTGACCGGGATCGTGGACTCGCCTTCGGCGGTTCGTAGCGAGAGACCCCGTCGTTGCATTGCCTCGAGGTGCGCGCCACGCGCGATGAAGGCGACGTCGTGCCCGGATCTCGCCAGGTGAGCGCCGTAATAGCCGCCTATACCGCCTGCCCCGAGCACGGCGACGCGCATCCTAGGAGGCTCGCGCGCTCACGATGCCCTGCAGCACGGCCTTGGGCGCCGCACCAACCACGGGGCTGACGAGCGTCCCCTCCCTGAAGAACAGGATTGTCGGGAACGATCGGATCCCGTAGCGAGCCGCGAGGGCAGGACTCTCCTCGACGTTGACCTTCGGCAGGACCAGCCGGCCTTCCCCGACCTCTGCCAGCTGCTCGAGCACCGGCGCGATGGCCCGGCACGGGCCGCACCAGGTGGCCCAGAAGTCGGCCATCACGACGCCGTGGGTCACGGTCAGCGTCTCCTCGAAGGTCTGCTCGACCAGATGAGTTGTCTCGACGATTCCGTGTTCCCGGCTCGGGACCATCAGCGGCTTCCCCCTACTCACTACGATGCCGGTCCGGTCCTGTGGGATTCGTTCGCCGTATGCAGTTATGATGTACACACATGCATTAAGATGTATCTGCATGTAGTGAGCTTGCGAGGCATGATCGAGGCTGGTAGCATAGCGTCCATGATCGAACGAGCGGCAGGGCACGATACGCGGCGGCCATCGCCCTGTGTCTGCAATACGCTCCGCATGGTCACCCGTGCGGTGACTCAGCTCTACGACGACGCCCTGCGGCCGAGCGGTCTCCGCGTGACTCAGTTCAGCGTTCTCGCGACCATCGCGCACAAGGACGAGGCGAATCTCAAACAGCTCGAGGATGCGCTGGCGATCGATCAGACGACGCTCACGCGCAGCCTCAACCTGTTGGAGCGCGATGGTCTGATCGAGCGTGCGTCACACCCCGACGGGCGGATCAAGGCGATGCGGCTCACCGCGAAAGGGAGACGTGCCCTGGAGACGGCGCGACCGCTGTGGGCCCAAGCGCAACAGAAGGTCCTCCGCGAGATCGGCACGAAGGCTTGGGCCGACGCGCAACGGCGGCTGACTCACTTGCTTCACGTCGCCGTCGAGAAGCGACGACTGGGGCGCAGGCGAAGGCGCGCGCGGCCGAGCGGTGCGCTGAGATCGCGCCCACGATGAAGCGCCGCCGGCTGGCCGAGCGGTCGCGCTCCCACCACGCATGAGCCGCACGCAGATCTCGCTGATCGCGGCGGCCGGCTCGGTGTTTGCGCTGCTCTTCGGCGTGCGTCAGTCGCAGGCCCTCTTCATCACCCCGCTCAATTCCGCGACCGGTCTCGGCATCGCGGCGATCAGCCTCGCCTTCGCCTGTGCACAGTTCATGTGGGGGATCACGCAGCCAGTAGCCGGCGCCCTCGCGGACAAGTACGGCGCGCGTCGTCGCCCTCGGCGGCGCCCTCGTGACCGTGGGCACCGTGCTCACTCCCTATGCGATGTCGACCTGGATGCTGGTCCTTCTCATCGGCGTGGTCGCGGCGGGTGGCGCGGGCATGGCGGGGCTGGGCGTGCTCATGTCGGCGGTCGGGCGTACGCTACCGCCAGAGAAACGCGGTCTGGCGAGCGGCGTCGTCAACGCGGGTGGCTCGTTCGGCCAATTCGCCGTCGTGCCGCTCGCACAGCTACTGTCCCGGAGCGTCGGGTGGATCGGCGCCATGACGGCGCTCGGGTTCATGGCACTCGCCGTGGTGCCTCTTGCATGGCTGCTGCGCGGTGAGCCACCGGCAACAGCCACGGCGCCGGGTGCGCGGGCCGACGGTTCGATGCGGGACGCCGTGCGCGATGCGTGGGCGGATCCGGGCTTCGTCTACCTCACCGCCGGGTTCTTCGTGTGCGGCTTTCACGTTGCGTTCATCGCCACGCATCTTCCGGGCGTGGTGGCGCACTGCGGGCTGGCGCCAGAAGTCGGCGCGTGGTCGCTGTCGCTCATCGGCCTGTTCAACATCGTGGGCAGCTTTGGCGCGGGCTCGGCCATCGGCCGCTGGCGCATGAAGTCCGTGCTCTCGCTGCTCTATGCCTCGCGAGCCGTCGCCGTCCTGGCGTTTCTCGCCGCACCGAAGACCACGGCCACGTTCATGGTGTTCTCGGTCGTGATCGGCGCTACCTATCTCGCCACCGTGCCGCCGACGGTCGGTCTCGTGGGCAAGCTGCACGGCATGCGCTTCCTCGCGACGCTGTTCGGCATGGTGATGTTCTCGCACCAGGTGGGCGGCTTCCTCGGCGCGTGGCTGGGCGGAACGCTCTTCGAGCGCACCGGCAGCTACGACGTGGTGTGGATCCTCGACATCGTCCTCGCCGTCGGCGCAGCGCTGATCCACCTACCGATCAAGGAAGCGCCGAAGGTGCGTCCCGTCCTGGCGACTTGAGGCGAGCTTGAGTGCGGCCTCGTATGGCTATGACCACGGCTGCATCTTGGGACCGAAGCCGGCGATCCGGTCGACGCTGATCTGCGCGATCAGTCGCTTCTCCCCTGGCTGAGGGAAGAGATACGTGTCGGCGCCGAGAAATCGCTTGGCGAACTCGTCCATGGGTTCGTCGGCCCCGCTCTCCGTGATCGGGCCTTGCCGTGGAAGACAGCGTAGATATGGGGGTCGTTGTGATCTTGCACGGACGGGGCAGCCCAGTGCCGTGTCCGGCGTGTCGGCACGCGAATCCGGTGCAGGCGAAGTTCTGTCTGGAGTGCCGTCCCGCCTGGTGATCATGCATCAGTCGTCCTCGCGCGGTCGATGCATTCGGAACGCCGTCGCGGGTACTCGGCAAAGGGAAGCGCTGCATGCGCGAGGTACAGAAGAGCCTCCCACTGCTTGTTAGAGAGCCTTCCCCTTCGCCGGCTGTCCTTTCAAGAGGAACGTCTTTGGAAACTCACCTTCACCGCAAATCTTGAACGACCCGAAGTCCTTGTACCAAGGACTGGCCGGCGCCTCCGGCTCGGATTCACGCCAGAGCTTGAGCTTGTAGAGATCCTCGGCAGGTATCTGACGGTCCGCGACTCGATCAAAGAGATGCTGGCGGAGACTCGGTGGAAGATCGGTCCACCGGATCTTCGGCATTAGCCGCCGAACGTCATGCGCGCCAGCTCCTCCTTCACGCGCTCCCGCTCGGCGGGGTCGGACGATTCGGTGAGGCGACTCACGAGCGAGAAGAACCGTTCCTTCTCGGTCTCTTTGGATTGCAGGCCGGCTTCGATCAAGTCGACGAGAACGCGATTGGCGCTCGTTCTCCGTGTCTTGGCCAACGTGCGGACACGCCTGGCGATACCAGCCGGGATCGAGACGCTCTGACGGATCGTCCTCTCTGCGTCAGCCATAAGCCGAGTCTACACCATGATGCACCAGTCTGCACCTCGGCGCACCTCCGTTACCGGATGATTGGGTCGTTGACCCAACGCGCCGGCGTAACCTAAGGCGCGGTCGCAAAAGCGCGTCACTGGTTCGATTTTCGGGTGCCCACGGCGTCCTATGAAGTGGCGAAGAGAGAGCTGTCTCTTGGAGTCGCGAAAACCCACCGCCAAAGCGCGAATTCGTTCTGGAGAACGCCGTCACGCGGCGACGCCTGGGCGCGGAACGGTCGAAATCTTTCATAGTGGAGCGAAGACACCAAAGGGGCCGATGGCGTCGGCCCCTTTGATTTCCGCGACTTGCTGGTTGCGGGGGCTGGATTTGAACCAGCGACCTTTGGGTTATGAGTGCGCTCGGGATATGTCGGTAACCCTCTGATCTCGCGCGAAAAGCACGTTACGGCAATGGGTTCGAGGTTATCTCTTGATACGTCGCTCTCCTTCTTGCTTCGCCGTGTTTCGGGGTGTTGTAGGCGCAAAATGGGAGCAGTTACGGCGGCAATCTAAGGCGCGTCTATCGGCGATTTCCGGTGTGCGGGCACGCCGAGACGTCCAGCGGTGAGGCTAGTGTCCTGTCTCTAACGCTTCTTTACAACGTTTGATCTTGCGCAAGATCGATGAGGCCGACGCCGTCCAAATGAAGGGACGAGGGTCTTTGTTGTGTTCACGGACGTAGCTGCGAATCGCCGCGATGAGCGCCGGCACGCTGCGGAAGGTGCCCCGACGGAGACGCTTACGGGTGATCTCGGCAAAGAAGCGCTCGACGCCTCGGTCGACACCCAAAACCGGCCATAGGTCGACACCTCAAAACCGGCCATAGGGGATAGGCGCTCAAGAACGTTGACGCGGCGGGGCGGGCTGTGCTCCCTCCGCCGGCATGACCAACAT
>Ga0187893_10004554_pt1 | contig 26176 bp, 24 predicted proteins | sample MA1701074metaG_FD_139574 | JGI IMG/M metagenome (GOLD analysis project Ga0187893, IMG submission 139574) | White microbial mat communities from a basaltic lava cave in the Kipuka Kanohina Cave System on the Island of Hawaii, USA - MA170107-4 metaG ... | reverse complement strand
CGCCCCATGGGCGTCATCAAAGGTTGATAGAGCAGGCTGACGAAAACTGGGCTCCCTTGACGAGGATCTCTCGTGCGGTGCACACTCTGACGTGGCAGTGAGGCGACCGGGGGGCTGTCTTGGTGAGAGTCAAACTCTACCTGGATACGTCAGTTCTCGGCGCGATATGTGACCCCGGACCTGCAGAACGGCTAGTTGCAACCCGTCGGTTACTCGATGGTCTTGTCGAAGGACGCTGGGAGGGATATATCTCAACCCTCGTCCTCGAAGAGGTTGAGAGGGCCTCTAAGCCTGTTCGTCAAAAGATAGCCCGAGAGCTAACCAGGAGCGCGCCTTCCGTGTTGGAGGAGTCGTCGGAAAGCGTATCCCTCGCTCATAAATACGTGTCAGCCGGAGCGATCCCTGCCGATTACGAGGAGGACGCCCGGCACATCGCCATTGCTACCGTGAACGATATTCGGGTGATCGTATCGTGGAACTTTCGACATATGGTGAACATCGAACGCAAGCGCAGGATTAACAGCGTGAATCTCAGAGAACACCTTCCCCTGTTGGATCTCGTTTCACCCTGGGAGGTCCAGTGATGAAGAAACGTAAAAAAAAGAGAGATGCTTGGGAAACGCCCTCGCTGGAATGGATTCACGAGACGCGGCATGCTCGGCACGTGGCGCGCCGGGGGCGCAGTATCCGCCCTCTTTCTCGCGCGGTGGCGGAAAATTTGGCAAGACGATTTGGGCTGAAGCTGGTTTCACCGTCCGCTGCGAGGAGGTAGCGCGCCCGGACAGCCCGTGGACTGGCGGCTCCTGCTGCGTAGACGGACGCGACGCAGGTCGTCACCGTCGTCCACCGCGCCGGCCTCTCGAAGATGGTCGCCCGCCTCCGCCCCATGGGCGTCATCAAAGGCTGACCGTAAGTGCGAAAACTTCAGTGCTTGACATCATGCTGCGGTCGAGCTAGTCTTCAATAGACTTAGCTAATTTAGCTAGAAAGGATCTCTCGTGCCAATACGAGCCTTGAAACTTCCGAAATCCGTGGATGCAACGACCGCCAAGAACAACCTGGGTGAGCTGCTCGATAAAGCCCACTTTGGAGAGGTTCCGTTCCTCGTCACGAAACGAAGGGAGCCGTGGGCGGTCATCCTGGGAATCAATGCATATGCAGACCTGCTCGATCAACTGGACACCATGGCGGAGCAGATCAACCCCGAGTTTCAGAAGAGCCTGCAACAGTCTATGGAGGAGTACAGGCGAGATGATGTCGGCACGGTGGAGGATATTCGAAGAATTCTGAGGCGCAAGGACAGGGTGCGTGCCTGACCCCTTCCGCCTTGTCCCCACGAAGACCTTCCTGACTGACCTTCGAAACATCCCGCAATCTCTCCGACGTCGAACTGAAGCCGCGATTGATGAACTCAAAAAAGACCCCTTCCGAGGAAGAAGACTGCAAGGCGTCGAGACCGGCCAGTGGCGGATTCGCATTGGTGAGTATCGTGTCCGCTGCGACGTCGTTGGTAATGATATCGTGTTGCATCGAATTCGCCATCGGAAGGACATCTACCGGAAGTGAGCCAACTCACCGATGCCGATTGCCCACCTGCGCCCCATGGGGCGTCATCAAAGGGTAACGTTTGGTTTGATCCTCGCCGGTAAATCGGGGGTGGTGAGTCTCATTTCGCCACCCGTCACATCACCTCGCCGTCAGAGCACCCCTGGTGGACGCCGCGCCTCAAGACGTACATTCGTCATGCCGGCGTGATTGAGAAAGGGGGGGATGGATCGTGCCAACGTTCGAGATCGACTGGTACGGGGAGGGGAGGCTGGAGGTCCCATTCATCGGCCATGACCTCCTTGAGGATTCGATGTGGAATAAGGGGACGGCGTTCACGGAGGAGGAACGCCGCGAGCTCGGTTTGCTTGGTCTCTTGCCCCCGCACGTTGACACCATTGAGGAGCAGTTGGGGCGGGCGTACGAGGAATTCCAACAACGGCCGACCGACCTCGACCGGCACGTGTTTCTTCGAGAGGTACAGGATGAGAACGAGACCCTCTTTTACCGGATCGTTCTCGACCACATTGCCGAGATGTTTCCCATTATCTACACGCCGATCGTCGGCCTCGCGTGCCAGCGTTTCAGTCACATCTACGAGCGGCCCCGGGGACTCTTCATCTCGTACCCTGAGATACACGAGATCGACCGTATTCTCGATAACCGGCCCTTTCGCGAGGTTGACGTCATCGTGGTGACAGACGGGGAGCGCATTCTGGGGTTGGGCGACCAGGGCGCCGGAGGAATGGGGATTCCGCTCGGAAAACTCTCACTCTACACCCTCTGCGCGGGCATCCATCCGGCTCGTACGCTTCCCATCTTGCTCGACGCGGGAACCGACAACGAGGAGAGACTCAGGGACCCTCTCTATCTCGGGTGGCGCGACAGGCGGATCCGGGGCGAGCAGTACGACGAGTTCATCGAGGCATTCGTCGCGGCGGTGAGCCGGAAGCTCCCCAACGTCCTGTTGCAATGGGAGGATTTCGGCGTCCAGAACGCGCGACGGCTGCTCGACCGCTATCGGGACAGGTTGTGCACCTTCAATGATGACATCCAGGGAACTGCCGCGGTGACCCTGGGAGGCGTGTTGGCAGCCCTGAAAGTCACGGAGCGCCGCCTCATCGACCAGCGTGTGGCTTTTTTCGGCGCTGGCTCTGCGGGCACTGGGATCAGCGATGCGCTTGTCCGAGCCATGGTTCATGATGGGATCTCCGTGGCCGAAGCGAGGTCCCGGCTCTGGCTCATCGATCGGCAGGGCCTCATCCACAGCGGTCTGGAGGGGTTAGCCCCGTTCCAGCAGGTCTACGCCCAGCCGAGGGATCGCCTGGCAGACTGGCAGGGTATCGAGTCGGGGCCGATCACGCTGCTGGATGTGGCTCGAAACGTTGCTCCGACGATCTTGATCGGCACCTCCGCGCAGCCCGGCGTGTTCACTGAAGAAATCGTGCGAGAGATCGCCCGCCAGGTCGAGCGGCCGATCATCTTCCCCCTCTCGAACCCGACATCCAGGCAGGAGGCGAACCCAGCGGATCTGATCGCCTGGACCGAAGGCCGAGCGATCGTTGCCACAGGCAGCCCCAGTGGTGACGTGCGATATCAAGGCCGAACGATCAAGATCGGACAATGCAACAATGCCTATGCGTTCCCCGGCATAGGCCTGGGGACCATCGCCGTCCGGGCCCAGCGGATAAGCGATGAGATGTTTCTTGCCGCAGCACGGGCGCTCAGCGAATGGTCGCCCATGCTCAGCAATCCCGACTCTTCACTCTTTCCGCCGCTCGATGACATCCGAGACGTGTCGCGGCACGTCGCACTCGCTGTGGCGGCCGAGGCGCGACGGAGCGGGCTGGCAGATCCGGCCTCATCGGGGGATCTCGGAGGCCTCGTGGACGCTTTACGCTGGACGCCCCGTTATCGAAGGATGCATCGTACATCGTAAGACGACATGCGGTCTCGAGAAATCCTGGACGTCGAGGGCGGGGCGCGGCCCAGTTGATCTCAGCACGAAGATCGTCGTGCCGCGGGGTAAGAGCACGACGCCCGTAGGCCGGCGCGCAACGTGCTTGACAAGGAGGGCTTTGTAGGGCACAGTCTATTTCGCTAATTGAGCTAGTGCCCCTCCAACGGACTCTGCCTGGGTACGCCAGGGGCCCGCGAGGGGCGCGCCGGGATTCAGAGTCCTGACACCTCCGGTGAATCTGGCTAGAGTCAACCCAAGAGAGATGCGGCTACGGGAGTCTGCGGGGGCAGGCTGAGAGGGCGACCGATTCCGTCGCCGACCGTTCACCTGATCTGGATCATGCCAGCGTAGGGAGCCTCAACCGAGGGCCGAATGCCGACGCTGGCAGCGTGTTGCCAGCGTTTCCAATTTGTTGAGGAGGGGCCTCGGATGGTTGCACGGACTATTCACGCAAACGGGGACTGTGTGACCCAGATGCACTACGCCCGAAAAGGGGTCATCAGCCCCGAGATGATCTACGTCGCCGAGCGGGAGGGGCTTGAGCCCGAGGCGATTCGGGCCGAGGTGGCGCGCGGGCGTCTCATCATCCCTTGCAACGTCAATCACACCGGCCTGGAGCCGATGGGGATCGGGACCGTCGCGCGCGTCAAGATCAACGCGAACATCGGCAACTCCGCCGTCACCTCCGACATCCAGGGAGAGCTCGAGAAACTCGGGATCGCGCTGAAATACGGGGCTGACACGGTCATGGACCTGAGCACCGGCGGCAACATCGACGAGATCCGCCGGGCGATCATCGAGGCCAGCCCCGTGCCGATCGGCACGGTCCCGATCTATCAGGCGATCACGACGGTCAAGCAGGTCGAAGACCTGACCCCCGACGACATGATCGGCATGATCGAGCGCCAGGCGCAGCAGGGCGTGGACTACATGACGATCCACGCCGGCGTGCTGCTTGAGCACCTGCCGCTCGTGCAGCACCGGATCACCGGGATCGTGAGTCGGGGCGGCGCGCTGATGGCGCAGTGGATGCTCGCCCACAAAAAGCAGAACCCCCTGTACACTCACTTCGACAGGATCTGCCAGATTTTCCGAGAATACGACGTGAGCTTCAGTCTCGGCGATGGGCTCCGGCCCGGCTGCACGGCGGACGCGTCCGATGCCGCCCAGTTTGCCGAGCTTCGTACCCTCGGCGAGCTGACGAAGGTGGCGTGGGCGCACGATGTCCAGGTGATGATCGAAGGGCCGGGGCACGTCCCGATGGATCAGATCGAGATGAACGTAAAGCTGCAGCAGGAGATCTGCCAGGAGGCGCCGTTCTACACGCTGGGCCCCCTGGTGACCGACGTCGCCCCGGGCTACGATCACATCACCTCGGCGATCGGTGCGGCGATGATCGGCTGGCACGGCGCCTCGATGCTCTGCTACGTGACGCCGAAGGAGCACCTCGGCCTGCCGAACGCGGAGGACGTGAAGCAGGGGTGCATCGCGTATAAGATCGCCGCTCACGCGGCGGACGTCGCGCGGGGCCGGAAGGGGGCGCGCGATCGGGACGACGCGCTGTCGCACGCCAGATTCAACTTCGACTGGGAACGACAGTTCGCCCTCTCGCTGGATCCGGAGACCGCGCGCGCCATGCACGACGAGACCCTGCCTCACGAGGCATTCAAGCACGCCGAGTTCTGCTCGATGTGCGGACCCAAGTTCTGCTCGATGAAGATCTCCCGGCACCTGGGAGAGCTGACGATCTCTCACGAGGCGTCCTGACGACCCGGGGCGCGAAGGGATGTCGATGGCGACGAAGGCTGCACCGAAGGGGCCGGCCATCTGGGGGGTCTGCTACGGCTTCTCCTGGGTCGTGCTGATGCTGGCCTTGTTCGGGTTCATGCTGGCGGGCTACAACGCCGTCTGGGGGATGCGGGGGATGTTCGTCGCCACCGCGCTGCTGCCGATCTCCGCGCCCTCCTACCCGCTCGTCGCATGGTACTATACCGGCGCCTTCCCCTGGCTGTGGACGCTCGGTCTGGTGGCCGCGATCGGGATGGGCAGGGTGATCATGTCCGACTGAGTCGCGGACGAGGGCCTCATCGATGGGACACCTGAACGGCTGCGACGCGATCCTGATGATCGCGGCCAGCGAGATCGACTCGAACCTGTACTACGCGACCAAGTTTCTGGCGCCCGACCCGTTTATCTTCATTCAGGCCGGCGAGGAGAAGATCCTGGTGATGAGCGACCTGGAGGTCGATCGAGCCAGGAGCCAGGCACGGGTGGATACCGTGCTGTCGTACAGCGCCTACGAGGCCGGTCTCAGACAGAAGGGCACGGTGTCGCCGACCCTTCTGGATGTCGTTGACCGCGTGCTCGAGGAGCGAGGGGCGCGCCGTCTTTTGGTCCCCGGCAACTTCGCTCTCGAATACGCTGATCCCCTTCGCGAGCGGGTCTACACACTGACCGTCAAGCGGGAGCCGTTCTTCGAGGAGCGGATGGCGAAGAGCGAGGAGGAGGTCGAGCACATCGCGGCCACCCAGCGTGCCACCGAAGAGGCGGTCGAGGTCGCGATCGCGGCCATTCGAGCCGCCAAGGTCGGCAACGGTGGGCTCCTGCACCTCGATGGCGAGTTGCTTACCTCGGAGCTGCTGAAGAAGATCATCAATGTGAAACTGATGGAGTCGGACTGCGTCGCCCAGCACACGATCGTGGCTGCAGGCGTCCATGGAGTGGACCCCCACGATCAGGGGACCGGGCCTATTCGAGCGAACGAATCGATCGTGATGGATGTCTTTCCGAGGTCCGGGCGGACGCGCTACTTCGCCGACATGACCCGGACGGTGGTGAAGGGCAAGGCGTCGCCCAAGCTCAAGGCGATGTACCGGGCGGTCCTGAATGCACAGGAACGAGGGATCGAGTTGATCCGGGACGGGGCCGACGGCAAGGCGATCCACGCCGAGGTGAACCGGGTGTTGGAGACGGATGGGTTCACCACCGGCATGGTCGGCGGGCGGATGCAGGGGTTCTTCCACGGCACCGGCCACGGCGTCGGGCTGGATATCCACGAACCGCCGCGAGTCAGCAAGGGGGGCGCGATCCTCAGAAGCGGATATGTCGTGACCGTCGAGCCTGGGCTCTACTATCTGGACGCCGGGGGTGTCCGGATCGAGGACCTCGTGGTCGTGACCCCCGCCGGGTGCCGGAATCTCACGCGATTCCCAAAGGGTCTCGCAGAGCTCGAGATCGAGTGAGTCCGCCCTTCATGATGCCGCTCACTCGCCTCATCTTCGATGCCGTGCACGAACTGACGGTCGGAAGCCTCTTGTGCCTGGCGCTCCTCCCTTTCGGCCTGATCCGGCGAGGCTTTTTCCGGACCTGTGTTCTGATCCTAGCCAGTGTGCTGGGTCTGGAGGTGTGGGTGAGCCCGACGCCGGCCTCGATGATCCTGTTTCTGTCCGTCCTACTATACGGCGGCTCGCTCTGGCTCTCGTCTGATCGATGGCCTCCGCTGGTGCTCAGGCTGGGCATCGCGGTTGGCGCGGCGGTGGTGCTCGTCCCGATCCTCAGGGCGGCAGAGGTGCGGTCGCTCTCGCTCGAAACCGTGGCGCTGATCGTCGATGCGATGACCTCAAGCCTTCTCCTGGGCTCGGCCCTCGTCGGCATGCTCCTCGGACACTCGTATCTCAGAGACCCCGTTCTGCCGGTCGCGCTGATGCGTCGATTGGGGAATCTCTTTCTGCTGGCTACGGTCGTTCAGGGACTCTTCCTGGCGGCGAAAATGGGGAGCCTGTATCTCTTTGGAGGGCCGGAGGCGGCAGCACGGATCGGGGTGCTCTCGACCTCCTATGGGCCGGTCCTTCTCGGTCGCCTGATCGTCGGGACGCTCGGCTCGTTCGTGTTCGCCTGCCTCATCTGGGATACGCTACGCATACCGAATGTCCAAGCCGCGACCGGGTTCTTCTACGTGGCAATCCTGACGGTGATGATCGGAGAGTTCCTTGGGCGATATCTGTGGCACTCGACGTCCATCCGGTTCTGACGAAGCGACCGGGCGCGGCGACAAAAGGAGAGATTCGTGGCGATCAAGACGCTGGCTCAGCGGACGACCAAGCACGGCATCGTGACGGCAGTCTGGTACGATGATGAGGAAGACACCTTCGTCGTGCAGCACGAGTTTCTTCAGTTGAGCTTTCACAAGCACGAGTTCAACGCGTTCCTCGACACGCTCCTTGAGGCTCGGGAGAGTGTTCTCAAAGGAGAGGTGACTGCGTTCGAGTCGTAGCTGTCACGCGTTCGCGCGTGCCCGTGATTTCTGGCTTGTCATTCTGGCGAGGGGGTGGTAGACTTTAACAGGTCAACCGGAAAGGAGGAGCCATGGACGAGCCGCTGGCCCAAGAAGTCTTGGAGATCCTCTACCGCGATCCGACTGTCCGCCGGCCCTACAAGGACTCGTTAACCGATTGGATCCTCGACACCCAACCACACGGGTCGCCACTCGATGGACAGGCCCTCATTCAATACCTGGCCAAGCATCAGTCGGATATTCTTTCGCGCTTGAAGATCAACACCCTGGTGAAGGAAGAGATCGCGCGGGTGTTGGACGCAATCGGCCATAAATAGTTCACCGCCGTACCGTTCAGGTTGACTCAGGGCGAGCTCGCAGTTCATGTGCGGGCTCGTTTCTTTTCTGCCGGGCGATTCCTGATGACAGGGCAGGTGTCTTTCTGAGGGGTCGTGATGATCTACGCGATCGGTGATATTCACGGTTGTCTGGACCCTCTGCGGCGCCTGATGGACCAGATCCAGCCGTCCGACGAGGACGAAGTGGTCTTCGTGGGTGACTACGTCGATCGGGGGCCCGATTCGAAAGGGGTGATCGACTACCTGCTCACCCTGCAAGGCCGCTATACATTCCTGATGGGAAACCACGAACGGATGTTCCTGGACTTCCTACGTGGGAAGGACCGCCACCTGTTCATGTACAACGGCGGGCGCCCGACGCTGGAGAGCTATGGGGACATCGGCAAGATCCCTGCGGCCCATCTCGATTTCCTTCACCGGCTGCGGCTCTACTATGAGACCGACGACTATATTTTCGTCCACGGCGGGATCAGGCCGGGGATCCCGATGCCGGAGCAGGACCCTCAGGATCTCCTCTGGATCCGCGAAGAGTTCTATGCCTTTCCCGGGCGATATCCGAAGACGGTGGTCTTCGGCCATACGCCGATGCGGGAGGTGTTGATGGAAGAGGACCGGATAGGCATCGACACTGCCTGCGTGTACGGCAATAAGCTGACCTGCTTGATCCTTCCGTCGCGCCAGGTCATCCAGGTCTCGAATACCCTCGATACGGCATCCCGCGCCGCACTCCTCGGCTCCCGCCCCTGACAATCCTCCGCCAACAGTCATAACCCCGAAAGTCATGCGTCATTGCGAGGGAGCGGCGCGACCGAAGCAATCGGTTCGTCGCTACCACTTGTTCTTTGCCTTCAAGTAGCGTGTCAGGCCGCCGGCCAGCAGCATCTTGACCTGTCGCGGCGAGAGCGCGTGGGTCGCCTGGTACTCGAGCCCCCTCGTGACGTTCCTTACCCCGACCGGTTGCCCGGCCTCCAGCGCCTTCCGGATGCCGGAGATCTCCAGCCGGTCTCCCTGCTTGATCGTGTCGAGGTCGCCGGCCTTCGTGAATCGGAGCGGCGGGATGCCGAAGTTGACGAGGTTCGATTCATGGATCCGGGCGTACGACTTCGCGATCACAGCCTTGACCCCGAGGAACATCGGTGCGATCGCCGCATGCTCCCGGCTGGAACCCTGACCGTAGTTGTCGCCGCCGACGATGAAGCCGCCACCCGCCGCCTTGGCCCGGGCGGGGAAGGTCTTGTCGATGTAGGCGAACGTGTGTTCGCTGATTGCGGGGATGTTGGACCTGAGGGGCAGGACCTCGTTGCCGCCGGGAAGGATCCCATCAGTCGAGATATTGTCTCCGAGCGCGAGGAGAACCTCCCCTTGGAGGCTGTCGGGGAGCAGCGGGACGGGCGGCGGGGGGACGATATTCGGTCCCGTGTAAATCTCGACCTTCCCGGGATCTTCGGCGGGCTGCAGGAACCCCTGAGTATAGAGATCGTAGCTCTCCGGCTCGACGACCACGGGGGCTTCGCCGAGCGTCCGCGGGTCGGTGATCACGCCGGTGAGCGCCGTCGCCGCTGCGACCTCCGGCGAACAGAGCCACACGGCATCCTTGGCCGTGCCGCTCCGGCCGGGGAAGTTTCGGTTGAAGGTGCGGATGCTGTTGCCGTCCGACGGCGGCGCCGCGCCCATCCCGATGCAGGGGCCGCATGCCACCTCCAGGGCCCGAACGCCGGCGGACGTGACGTCCAGGAAGGCACCGGTCTTCAGGATATTGAGCATGATCTGCCGGGAACCCGGCGAGAGCGTCATGCTGACGTCCGGGGCCACGTGCTTTCCCTTCAGGACCTTCGCGACGACCATCAGATCGCGGTAGGACGAATTGACCGACGAGCCGACCGCCACCTGCCGGACCGGTGTGCCGGCCACCTCGCGCACCGGCACCACGTTATCGGGACTGGACGGCTTGGCGATCAGCGGTTCCAGCGCGGAGAGGTCGATCGTGATCTCCTCGTCGTACGAGGCGTCCGCATCCGGCCCGAGCGCGCGCCAGTCCGTCTCGCGCCGTTGCGCGCGAAGGAAATGTCGGGTCTGCTCGTCAGACGGGAACAGACCGGACGTGGCGCCCACCTCCTGGGTCATGTTGCAGATGGTGGACCGTTCATAGACGGTGAGATGCGCGAGCGCCGGACCGATATACTCCATGACCTTGTTCAGGCCGCCCTTGACCGTCAGCCGCCTCAGGAGCTCGAGGATGACGTCCTTGGCCGACACCCAGGGCTGGAGGCGACCGACGAGGCTGACGCGGACGACCTTCGGCATCTTGACGTAGAACGGCTCCCCGGCCATAGCCGCCGCGACCTCCGCCCCGCCGGCCCCGATCGCCAGCATTGCCATCGCCCCGGCGGTGCAGGTGTGGGAGTCTGAGCCGAGCATCGTCTCTCCGGGCCGGTCGAATCGCTCCAGGTGGGCGAAATGGGAGATGCCGTTTCCGGGTCGAGAGAAGATCGCGCCGTACTTGGCTGCCATCGTCTGCAGGAAGAGGTGATCGTCGGGGTTCTCGTATCCGGTCTGGAGGACGTTGTGGTCCACGTAGGTGACGCAGACCCTGCTCCTGACCCGCGGGATGCCGAAACTGTGGAACTGTTGCCACACCATGGTTCCCGTGGCGTCCTGGATCAGCGTCTGGTCGATACGGAGGGCGATCTCTTCCCCCGGAGTCATCCGGCCCTCCACCAGATGCTCGCGGATGATCTTCCGTGTCAGGTTCTCTCCCATGTGCGATCTCCTCTTGCGTTGCTCGGCGGCGCCGCCGCTGAGATGTCGAAATAGGCCTCCACGCTTGACTATACTATGGCACCAGTTCGGCCACAGCACAAGCCCTTGATGGCCCGGTGACCAAGTCGGCCTCGGTGTCGTCCCACCGGGGTCACTCGCGCAATTCCTGTTGACACCGGTCAGTCGGCTCATTACAGTAGCCGCAAGACGGCCTGTTGGCGGATGCCCGCCCCAGGCGAGTTTGCGGGTCTTGACTCAGTGAGGGGTGCGTTGCTCAACACGGTTCGGCAGACAATCGACCGGCATCGGATGTTGACCCCCGGGGAGACGGTTATTATCGCCGTCTCAGGGGGCGTTGATTCGATGGTTCTCATGCGCGTGTTGCTGGCGCTTCGCGATCTCTATCGCGTGTCTCTTCATGTCGCCCATCTGAACCATGGCCTGCGGGGGGTCGAGTCGGCCGATGCGGCTGAGTTCGTCCGTGACCAGTGCGGGGCGCACGGGGTCCCGGCGACCATCGCCGCCATTGATGGCACGACCCTGCGGGGCCGCCGGGGCGGATCGCTTCAGGGTGCGGCCCGCGACGCTCGTTACCGCTTCCTTGAGCGGGTCGCGGATGAGGAGGGGGCCATGAAGATCGCCGTCGGCCACCACCGTGATGATCAGGCCGAGACCGTCCTGATGAATCTGCTTCGCGGCTCCGGGGCATCCGGGCTGGGTGCTATCCCGCCTGTCAGGGGTCGGATCATCCGCCCGTTGATCGAGTGCTCCCGCGATGACATTCAGAGATACGCGCTCAGCGAGGGGATCTCCTACGTCGATGACCCCTCCAACCAGTCGCTGTCCTATCGTAGGAATCGGATTCGTCTGGAGCTCCTGCCGGAGCTGGCGAAGCGGTATAACCCTCGTGTGGCCGAGGCGCTGGCCTCCGCCGCCATGATCCTCGAGGCCGAGGACGCGCTCCTCGCGACGATGACGGAGGAGCGCCTTGCTGCTGCGATGATCCGTCGGTCGGATCACGACGTGGTGCTGTCTATCGCCCGGACCGCCGCGTTCCCTGCGGGTCTGCGGCGCCGGATCCTCCGCAGGGCCGCCCAGTTGCTTCGAAGCCATCGCCCCGGGCTAGGGTCCCGACAGACGCTGGCACTCGAGCGACTCCTGCTCAGTGAGAAGACGGAAGGCGCGCTGCACCTCTCGGGGGGGCTCCGGGCAACCAAAGCAGGCGATCGGCTGACACTCTCGGTGCGGGAGAGCGTACCCGTAGAGAGAGGTCAACCGACCCGTCTGGTCGTGCCGGGCAAGACCGACCTGACCGCGTTCGGGCTCAGGCTGACCGCCGACCTCTTGGAGAGCACGACGGGTCGCGTGGCGGTGAGCGACCGTTGGACGGCGCTGCTCGACGCTGACCGCGCCGGGTCCGATCTGTTGGTTCGGTCCTGGGAGCCGGGCGATCGATTCGTTCCGCTCGGCATGCGGGGAAGCAAGAAGCTTCAGGATTTTTTCGTGGACGCGAAGGTGCCGCGCTACGAGCGGTCACGGGTGCCGCTGGTCGTCGCAGCCGGAGAGATTGCGTGGGTCGTCGGCTTCAGAGTGGACGACCGGTTCAAGGTGACGGATTCGACCCGGCGCATCCTTCGGCTGTCCGTAGCCGCACTGGAGGGCCAGGCAGCGGACCGAAGGGTCTAGGCACAGGGGGCCGGGGGTAGCTTTTGCGTTGAAAAACCGGACGCGGTATGGTAGATATTGAACAAAGCCGGATCTGGAGGATTGTCACCGGTGTCCGAGCGGAGGAGAGGGTAGAGGCGTGATCAAGGGAGGGAAGGGCTTGAGCCCGTTCTTCAAGAATCTGGCCCTGTGGCTTGTGATCGGGCTGATCATGGTGCTGGTCTTCAACATCTTCAACCAGAGCCAGCCCCAGGAAAAGGAGATGATCTTTAGCGACTTTATGGCCCGGGTCGCGAAAGGGGAGATCTCCGAGGTCATCGTCAAGGGGCCGGATATCAAAGGGAAGTTGGTGAGCGGCGAGAGCTTCCGAACCTATACCCCTGACGACAAGGACATGATCTCGGAACTCCGACGCCGGGGGGTCCGGATTACCGCGAAGCCGGTGGATGGCAACCCGTGGTATGTCAACATGCTCCTCTCATGGCTGCCGATGCTCCTCTTCATCGGGGTCTGGATCTTTTTCATGCGGCAGATGCAGGGCGGCGGGGCGAAGGCCCTCTCGTTCGGCAAGAGTCGAGCGCGGCTCCAGTCCGATAAGCAGACCAAGGTGACGTTCGCCGATGTCGCGGGGGTTGACGAGGCGAAGGAGGAGCTGCAGGAGATCATCGAGTTCCTGAAGGACCCGCCCAAATTCCAGAAGTTGGGAGGGCGGATCCCCAAAGGGGTTCTGCTCATGGGACCCCCCGGCACCGGCAAGACCCTCCTGGCGCGCGCCATCGCAGGCGAGGCTAACGTCCCATTCTTCAGCATCTCCGGGTCCGATTTCGTGGAGATGTTCGTCGGCGTCGGCGCGTCCCGCGTCCGTGATCTGTTCGAGCAGGGCAAGAAGCACGCCCCGTGCATCATCTTCATGGATGAGATCGACGCCGTCGGGCGGCACCGGGGCGCGGGACTCGGCGGAGGCCACGACGAGCGGGAGCAGACCCTGAATCAGCTCCTGGTCGAGATGGATGGGTTCGAGTCAAACGACGGGGTGATCCTCATCGCGGCCACGAACCGGCCAGACGTTCTCGACCCGGCGCTGCTCCGACCCGGGCGCTTTGACCGCCAGGTCGTGGTGGCACGGCCCGACGTCAGGGGTCGCGAAGGGATCCTTCGCGTTCACACCAAGAAGATCCCGCTGGACCCGGATGTTGACCTGATGGTCCTGGCCCGCGGCACCCCCGGCTTCTCCGGGGCTGACCTGGCCAACCTGGTCAACGAGGCGGCGCTGCTGGCGGCCCGGTTCAACAAGAAGACCGTCTGCATGAAGGACTTCGAGAACGCCAAGGACAAGGTCCTGATGGGCGCCGAGCGAAAGAGCATCGTGATCAGCGAGGAGGAACGAAAGGTCACCGCGTATCACGAGGCCGGGCACACGCTGGTGGCGAAGTTCCTGCCTGGGACCGATCCGATCCACAAGGTCACGATCATCCCGAGGGGCCGGGCCCTGGGTGTCACTCAGCAACTGCCGATCGACGAGAAGCACAACTACCCCAAGGAGTACCTCCTCAATCAGATCACGATCATGATGGGCGGGCGGGTGGCGGAAGAGATCGTCTTCGGCGAGATCACGACCGGGGCCGGCAACGACATCGAGCGGGCGACCGAGCTGGCTAGGAAGATGGTCTGCGAGTGGGGCATGAGCGAGAGGATGGGTCCTCTCACATTCGGCAAGCGAGAGGAGATGATATTCCTCGGACGGGAGATCGCCCGACATCAGGACTACAGCGAGCAGACGGCGATGGAGATCGATCGGGAGGTCAAGCAGATCGTCATGACGAACTACGAGAAGGCCAAGGTCCTGGTCAAGGAGCGCCTCGCGATCCTGCATGCCCTGGCCAAGGCCCTGCTTGAGGAGGAGGTGCTGGACGGTTCCCAAATCGATGCGATTGTGAACGGGATCGGCGCCCCCGCGCCGGCCCCCGCCTGAGGGGTGCCCTCAGCATCTCTCCCCTCTCACCTGCCCCCGCCGATCCCGCCCCCCTGTCTAGTGCGTTCGTGCCGGAGTCGAGGCGACCGAGTGATTGATACCCGTACCGTTGGGCCTTCTCTTTCTCAGCGGCCACATCGATTCCGGTGTCGCGGTCGTCTGCTCGATCTGGCCGAAACCACGCGTATCGTCGGGATCGTGAACGTGACGCCCGACTCTTTCTCCGACGGCGGTCGCTACGTCGATCCGGGGGCGGCGATCGATCAGGCGATGCGCCTGGTGGATGAGGGGGCGGATATCGTCGAGCTGGGAGGTGAATCAAGCCGCCCGGGCGCGACCGCCGTGCCGGCGCAAGAAGAACTTGATCGAGTCGTCCCGGTCCTGCGGCCCCTCAGGGCGGCGCTGGCGATCCCGCTCGCCATCGACACCTACAAGCCGGAGGTGGCGCAGGTGGTCCTCGATGAAGGCGCGGACCTGATCAACGACATCTACGGGGTGCGCGGAGAGGGTGGCATGGCCGAGGTGGTCGCTCGCGCTGGAGCCGGCCTCGTCATCATGCACATGAAGGGGACCCCGCGCGAGATGCAGATCGATCCATATTACGACGACGTGGTGGGGGAGGTCCTGGCCTTTCTTCAGGATCGCGTGGCGTTCTCTGAGGACGTGGGAGTGGACCCCGAGGCGATCATCGTCGATCCCGGCCTTGGGTTTGGGAAGCGCATGGAAGATAATCTCGTTCTCCTCCGTAGCCTGCACGAGTTTCACCGACTCGGCAAGCCGATCATGGTTGGGCCGTCGCGCAAGTCCTTCATCGGCAAGGTGCTGGACCTGCCGGTGGAGGAGCGGCGCGAAGGGACGGCGGCCTGTGTCGCGGCGGCGATCCTTCAGGGTGCCGCGTTCGTCCGCGTCCACGACGTCAGGCCGGCCAAGCGAATGGTCACGATGCTGGACGCCATCAGGAGCGCCTAGTGCCGATCCAATCAACTTCGCCTAGCTGTGTTGCGGTCCCCAGGGCACTCCCTGCGACGTACCGAAGATGTACGACTCGGTCGGCCCAGTGGCCCGCGCCTTGCTATGCTCGTTTCTTGGACCGGCAGGATACCCCCCAATTGAAAACGAAATTCTTGGAGGGGTAACATCATGTGGGCCACTATTGCACAGTTCCGGTGGATCGACGCGCTCGACGTCCTGATCGTGGCGGTCGCCGTCTATCAACTACTGCTCATGTTCAAGGGGACGAGGGCGCTGCACATGATCGTGGGCCTGGCGCTCGTCTACCTTGCCTCCAGGATCGCCCTCGGCGGGGGCCTGATGACCGTCAACTGGGTCCTGCAAAACCTGTTGGGGGTGTGGTTCCTCCTGATCATCATCCTCTTCCAGCCCGAGCTGCGCCGAGCCCTGGCGAGCTTCGGCCTCCGGACCCGGCTCCTTCGCGCCTTCTCAAGGCACCAGGAGGCGCACATCATCGACGAGCTCGTCCGGACCGCGATCTCGCTGGCGGGGAAGAAGGTCGGGGCGATCATCGCCCTTGAGCGGGAGACGAAGCTCTCCGAGTATATCGACTCCGGTGTTCCGCTCGACGCGGCGCTCTCGAAACGTCTGTTGGAATCGATCTTCTATCCCGGCTCGCCGTTGCACGACGGCGCGGTGATCATCCAGCGGGACCGAATCGCGGCTGCCTCCTGCTTCCTGCCCTTGGCGTTGAACCCGGACGTCAGAGAGGAGTTTGGGACCCGCCATCGCGCGGCGATCGGCTTGACGGAGGAGACCGATGCCGTGGCCATCGTGGTGTCCGAGGAGACCGGCACCGTCTCGCTGGTCCGAGGGGGGGTCATCCGTGAAGACCTCGACGCCACGTCGCTGCGGCGGCTCCTTGGTGAGCAGTTGGAGCCGACTCGTGCCGCGGCCTCGGAGCCGAAGCTTCGCCAGGTCCCGGTCCCGTCCGCCGCGCCGCGGACGGATCGATGATACGCGATGAAGGAGCAACTGCTTCATAATGTCGGCCTCAAGATGTTCTCCCTGGTGCTCGCCTTCTCGCTGTGGCTCGTGGTGGCCGGGGAGCAGAGGGTCGAGCACGTGTTGAACGCGCCGATCAAGCTGACTGACGTTCCGGAGTCGTTGGTCCTCGTCAATGAGCCGAATGCGTACGTGACGGTGAGGATCCGCGGCCCCAAGACACTCGTGACCGGGCTCACGGCGGACGATATCAGCCCGGAGCTGGAACTCTCTCGACTCAAGGAAGGAGAGCACATGATTGCTCTCCGGATCGACCAGATTCCCGTCCCTCGTGGCGTCGAGGTCATCCAGGTCTCGCCGGGCCGCATCCGCCTGGTTCTCGAGCCGGTCGCCGACCGGGAGGTGCGGGTCACGCCACGGCTCGAAGGGAGGCCGGCCCCCGGGCACTACGTGAAGCGGGCCTACCCCCGCCCCGACCGTGTCCGCGTCGTCGGGCCGAGGAGCGAGGTGAGCCGCATCGCCCTTGTGTTCACTCCCCCCATCAGCACAGAGGGGAAGTCTGGCGACTTCGTCGCCAAGGCTCCGCTCGAGCCGATGGGAAAGTTGGTGAAGGTGGCCGGCGAGAACTCGGTCGAGGTCGTCGTGGAGATCCGGGAGAAGGGGAAGCGCTAGAGGGGATAGTGATGCGAAAGCTCTTTGGGACCGACGGGATTCGGGGTGTCGCCAACAGGGAGCCGATGACCCCGGAGACGATGGTGAAGGTGGGTCGTGCGGCCGCGCACCTCCTGAAGCGATCCACCGCGCGCCCGGCGATCGTGATCGGCAAGGACACGCGGCTGACGGGATACATGCTGGAGACGGCGCTCACGGCGGGGATCACGTCGGTAGGGGTGGACGTGCTGTTGGTGGGGCCGCTCCCCACCCCGGGGATCGCATTCATCACCCGCAGCCTCCGGGCCGACGCCGGCGTGGTGATCTCGGCCTCCCACAACCATTACGAGGATAACGGGGTCAAGTTCTTCTCCGGGGACGGCCTCAAGCTGCCCGACGCCTTGGAGCAGAAGATCGAGGAGTTGATCTTCAGCGGAGAGGTGGACGGGATCCGGGCCGCCCCACGAGACATCGGCAAGGCCTATCGGATCAACGACGCCGTGGGGCGTTACATCGAGTTCGCTAAGAACACCTTCCCCAAGGGAATGACGCTCAAGGGGATGCGACTGGTGGTGGATTGCGCCAATGGCGCCGCCTACAAGGTCTCTCCGACGGTTCTCAAAGAGCTGAACGCGGAGATCGTGCCGATCAACGTTCAGCCCGACGGAACCAACATCAATAAGGCGTGCGGCTCGCTTCACCCGGAGGCGCTCCGCCGCGCGGTGCTCAAACACAAGGCGACCGCCGGTTTAGCCTATGACGGTGATGCCGATCGGGTGATCTTCGTAGACGAGCGGGGCGCGGTCGTCGGCGGCGACCAGATCCTGGCGCTCTGCGCGCTTGACCTCAAGCGGGAGGGCCGGCTGCGCGAGGAGACCGTCGTGGCGACGGTCATGAGCAACGTCGGGCTCGAGATGGCGATGCACGAGGCGGGGATCAAGGTCGTCAGGACCCCGGTGGGAGACCGGTATGTGTTGGAGGAGATGCTGGCGAAAGGCTACACCTTGGGGGGCGAGCAGTCGGGTCACATCATCTTCCTGGACCACAACACCACCGGCGACGGGATCGTGACCTCGCTTCAGGTGCTGGCGATCATGCGGAGGCAAGGGAAGCCGCTGTCGGAGCTGGCGGCCTGTATGACGTTATGCCCGCAGGTCCTGGTGAACGTCCAGGTGCGGCGGCGGTCGGCACTGGAGGACCTGCCGGGGGTGCAGGAGGTGATCCGATCGGTGGAGACGCGGCTGGGCAAGACGGGCCGGGTCCTGGTCAGGTTCTCCGGCACGGAGCCGGTCGCTCGCGTGATGGTGGAGGGGCAAGAGTCCAAGACGATCGACGCGCTGGCCCGGGAGATCGCCGTCGCGATCGAGAAGGAGCTGGGGTAGATCTGCGAGCGGCGTGAGCCATGGCGCTTCTGTGTGTGAATGTCGATCACATCGCGACGATCCGCCAGGCACGGCGGGCGCAGGAACCCGACCCGGCGCAGGCCGCGGTACTGGCGGAGCTTGCCGGGGCGTCGGGGATCACCGTCCATTTGCGTGAGGACCGCCGGCATATCCAGGATCGGGACGTCGAGGTGCTCCGCCGGCTGGTCAAGACGAAACTGAACCTGGAGATGGCCGTCACCGATGAGATGGTTCGGATCGCGCTCGCCCTGAGACCCGACATGGCGACGTTGGTTCCGGAACGGCGCGAGGAGCTAACCACCGAGGGTGGCCTCGACGTCCACGGGCATCTCGGGGCCGTGGCGAAGGCCGCCCGCGCCCTGCAAGGGGGCGGGATCGCGGTCAGTCTCTTCATCGATCCCGATCAGGATCAGGTGTCGGCCTCCGCTCGAGCCGGCGCCGAGCTGGTCGAGCTGCACACCGGGGCCTATGCCGAGGCGAGAGAGCGCAAGGCGCAGCAGGCTGAGCTGGCCAGGCTCATCAAGGCGGCGACGCTGGCCAGGGAGCTCGGCCTCCGCGTGAACGCCGGCCATGGGCTGAACTATGTCAACGTCGGCCCGGTTGCGGCGATCCCCGAGGTGGAAGAGCTGAACATCGGGCACAGCATCGTGGCGCGCGCCGCGCTGGTGGGGATGGAGCGGGCCGTCCGCGAGATGCTGGCGGCCATGGCCCCCGGTCGGGCCTGGGAGGGGCGCCCGTGGTGATCGGGATCGGCATCGACGTCGTGCGGATCGGGCGGTTTGCGCAGGCGATAGCCCGATACCGAGGCCGTTTCCTCGATCGACTCTTCACCAGGGCCGAACGGGAGCGGTTTCACCGCCACCCCTTCGCGGAGCGGCACCTGGCGGCTCGCTTCGCCGCCAAGGAGGCGGCGCTGAAGGCGCTGGGAACAGGATGGGGGCAGGGCGTCGCGTGGCGCGAGGTGGAGGTCGTGGGCGGGGGACGTCGGTCGGCGAGCCTGGTCTTCTTGGGGCGGGCGAAGGCCGCGGCCGATCGGCTCGGGATCCGGCGTACGCTAGTCACTCTTAGCCACGATGGCGATTATGCCGCCGCCTTCGTGATTGCGACCGATGAGGTGTGAGTTGCAATGCCCTCTCCCCGGTGGGGAGAGGGTGAGGGTGAGGGGGCGTTGGAAGGGATGAAGGTCGTCACCGCGAGTCAGATGCGGGAGCTGGATCGGCGCGCGACGGAGGAGTTCGGCATCCCATCGCTGCTCCTGATGGAGAATGCCGGGCTCCAGGCGGTCCTGGAGATGGAGCGGTCGTTTCCTCATCTCTCGGCTCAACGGGTCGCCGTCTTGTGCGGCAGGGGAAACAACGGGGGCGATGGCCTCGTCGTCGCACGCCACCTCTTCGACCGGGGAACACCGGTCGAGGTCTTCTTGCTGGCGACGCGTGATGAGGTCAAGGGGGATGCGAGGACGAACCTGGAGATCGCGGCGCGCCTGGGCGTGTCGATCCACGAGGTGACGACAAGCCATGCCCTTCAGGGAGTTCGGGAGCCGATCGCGCGAGCCACCCTCATCGTCGATGCCCTGCTTGGGACCGGAATCGAGGGCGGGGCCAAGGGGCTGATCGCCGAGGCGATCGATCTTCTCAACCAGGCGGGGCGGCCGATCGTGGCCCTGGACATCCCATCCGGACTGAGCGCTGATGGGGGCGTCCTCGTGGGACCGAGCATCCAGGCAGCTCTGACAATCACGTTCGGCCTCCCGAAGCGCGGTCTCATCCTCTTCCCGGGCGCCTCGGGCGCTGGGCGCGTCGCGGTGGCCGACATCGGGCTGCCGCGTCAACTCCTCACCGACGAGAAGCTCGATGTCTCCCTCCTCGAACCGAATGACGTGGCCTGCGCGTTCCCTCCCCGAGATCCCAACGCCCACAAGGGGACCTATGGCCACGTCCTGGTCCTGGCCGGCTCGCCGGGCAAGACCGGGGCCGCGGCGATGTGTTCCGCCTCGGCGCTCCGGATCGGCGCGGGACTGGTGACCCTCGGTCTGCCGGACAGTCTGAACGACATGATGGAGGCCAAGCTGACCGAGGTGATGACCGAGCCCCTCCCCGAGACGAGAGAGCGCACCGTGGCGATCGCGGCGTTGGGCAAGGTCCTGAAGCTGATCGACGGGAAGCGGGCCCTGGCGATCGGCCCCGGTCTCACGACGCAATCGGAAACCTCCGAGCTGATCCGCGAACTGGTCGCGACCGTCAGCCTCCCGATGGTGCTGGATGCCGACGGGATCAATGCGCTGGCGTCGAAGCCCGAGACGCTCGCGAGGGCCGCCGGGCCGCTGATTCTCACGCCGCACCCCGGCGAGTTGGCCCGCCTCCTCAGCATCAGTCGAGATGAGGTGCTCCACGATCGGATCGCGATCGGCAAGAAGGTGGCCACCGACTATGGAGTCCACCTCGTGCTCAAGGGGGCGCGGACCCTCGTCGTCGGTCCGGAGGGTCGGGTGGCGATCAACATGACCGGCAATCCCGGCATGGCCACCGGCGGCACCGGCGATGTGCTGACCGGTCTGATTGCCGGACTGCTGGCCCAAGGAAGGGACCCTGGTCTGGCAGCAAGGGCGGGGGTCTATCTCCACGGACTGGCCGGGGATCTCGCGGCCCAGGCGGTCGGGCAGGAGGCGATGCTTGCCTCCGACCTCATGGCGCAGATCCCGGAGGCGATCCGGCGGGTGAAGGCGCGAGGACTCACGGCGGAGAACTGAACGGCAGGCGCAGACCGAGAGGACGCGAATGCAGATCGAGAAGAACGCGGACAAACTGGTCAAGACGCTCAAGGTGCTCATCAAGGATGCGCCGGGCTATCTGGGGAAACTCTGCACCGCCATCGGGCAAGAGGGGGGCAGCGTCGGGGAGATCGAGACGGTCAGCCTCGGCCTGACCCACAATACCCGGAACATCTCCATCTATGTGGACGACGACACGCACCTCCGCCAGATCCTGCGCGTAGTCACCCAACTCGAAGGGATCATCGTCATCGAGGTCGTGGACGAGGTGCTGCGGCGCCACCAAGGCGGCAAGATCGAGACGAAGAGCCGCTATCCGTTGGAGACGATCGCCGATCTCCGGAAGCTCTACACGCCCGGCGTGGCGTCGGTCTGCCGCCTGATCGAGGCGGACCGCGAACAGGCGCATGAGTACACCTCGATCGCCAACACCGTGGCCATTGTGACGAACGGGACCGCCATCCTGGGCCTCGGGAATATCGGCCCGGTGGCGGGGATGCCGGTCATGGAGGGAAAGGCGGTGCTCCTGGACCGCCTGGTGGGGGTGAATGGGGTCCCGGTCCTGGTGGATGTCAAAGGGGTCGATCGCTTCGTGGAGGTGGTCAAGGCGATCGCCCCGACATTTGGGGCAATCAATCTCGAGGACGTGGCGGCCCCGGACTGCTTCGAGATCGAGCGGCAGCTGGAGGAGGCGTTGGACATCCCGGTGATGCACGACGACCAGCACGGCACGGCCGTGGTGGTCCTGGGCTCGCTCCTCAATGCCTGCCGGCTCGCCGGCCTGTCCTTGCTGGATCAGACGATAGGGATCATCGGACTCGGGGCTGCCGGCACGGGGATCTCGAGGCTCCTCCTCGCCTACGGCGTCAAGGACGTCCTGGGCAACGATATCAAACCGGAGGCGATGGCAAGGCTGGAGGCGGCGGGGGGCCAACGGGTGGCGGCACACGAGCTGATGGCGGTCGCCAACATCGTCATCACGACGACCGGAGTCCCAGGCCTCATCAAGCCCGAAATGGTGCGAAAGGGCCAGGTGGTTCTGGCGCTGAGCAACCCAAACCCGGAGATCCGCCCCGAGGATGCCCTGGCCGCGGGCGCTACGTTTGCCACCGATGGCCGGTACGTGAATAACGCCCTGGCGTTTCCCGGCCTGTTCAGGGGCGCCTTGAACGCTCGGTCGCGGAGGATCGATGACGCCATGAAGGTCGCTGCAGCGGAGACCATCGCGTCCAAGGCGCCCGAGGGCGAGTTGGTGCCAGGGCTGCTCGATCTGGAGGTGCACCGGGCCGTCGCGGCGGCGGTGGAGGAGGCCGCGCATCGATCGGGCCTAGCCCGCCGGCAGTGACCTACCTCTCTGCCGCACCCGAGCAGACGCTGGCCCTGGGCGAAGCGATCGGCCGGAAGGCGTGCGAGGGCGATCTGATCGCCCTCGTCGGAGAGTTGGGTTCCGGGAAGACGCTCTTCGTCGGGGGGCTGGCGCGGGGAATGGGCGTCGAGCCGGCCGCTCATGTCAGCAGTCCGACCTTCACCATTATGCACCGATACACCGGCCGCCTTCCGCTTTACCATATCGACCTGTACCGACTTGACGCAGCAGCTGACCTCTATGATGTAGGGCTGGAGGAGTATCTGGAGGGGGATGGCGTCGCCGCGGTTGAATGGGCTGATCATGGCTGGGAGATGCTGCCGAAGGAGCGCTTGGTGGTGCGGCTCCATCAGACAGGCGCGATGACCCGAGCGATCGAGCTTCAGCCGGACGGCGATCGATATCGGATCTTGATCGGAGAGCTTGCGCGAGACGTGACAGTGGCCGGGGGTTTCCTCGCGGGGGAATCGATGAGGGGGGGGACGGCACGATGAGGAGTGTGGGTTGGAGAATCAGGTTCGGTGGGCGAAAGATCTCCGTTGCCAGCGGGGTGCTGGTGTCGTGCCTTCTGCTCGCATGGTCCGGGAGCTCGCCGGCCGGCGCCGTCGGCGATGGCCTGTGGACCGAGAACGGACCGGCCGAGAATGTCCCGACGGAGCTGCTGCAGTTGAGCGATGCCCTGTCAAAGCTGGCGGAGCGACTCCGGCCGGCGGTCGTGCAGGTTGGCGTCGTGGAGAATCGAGACTCAGACCGGGAACAATCCCCGGAGCGTCCATTCGGCCCCGAGGAGCGGCCGCGCGTCGGCTCCGGTTTCATCATCCACCCCGACGGGTACATCGTGACGAACCATCACGTCCTCGTTCGCTCCGCACAGATCGAGGTGGAACTGTTCGGGGGTGAGAAGCTCATGGCGACCGTTGTCGGCCGCGACGCGCGGACCGACCTCGCCCTGCTGAAGATCGATCCGCCGCGCCCGCTGACTGCGCTTCCGCTGGGCGATTCGGACGCGCTCAAGGTGGGCGAACTGGTGCTGGCCATCGGGAATCCCTTCGGCCTCGATTATTCCGTGACGATGGGCGTGGTCAGCCGCAAGGGGCGGGCGTTCGGCGCGGGCGGGCCGTATGACGAGTACATTCAGACCGACGCGGCGATCAACCCCGGGAACAGCGGCGGGCCGCTCCTCAATCTCAGGGGCGAGGTCATAGGGATCAACACGGCCACCGTGCCGGGCCGCCACGTGGGGTTCGCGATCCCGATCAATCTGGCCAAGACGCTGCTTCCGGAGCTGAAACAGTTCGGAAAGATCCGGTGGGGCTTCCTCGGGGTGTCGATCCAGGAATTGACGCCCGCTCTGGCGCGGGCGTTCGGCGTCGAGAAGAAGGGCGTGCTCGTCAATCAAGTGATCGCGGGTCAACCGGCGGAGCGGGCCGGCCTGAAAGCCGGCGATGTCATCGTCGGATTCGACGGCATGACGGTCGAGGACGTGCGCGATCTCCAGCGAAAGGTGGGGAGGACGGCGATCGGCACGACCGCACTGGTGAAGCTCATGAGGAAAGGGAACCCGGAGGAGCTGACGGTCAGGGTCGGTCAGCTCCCCGAGCCCAGCGCGCCGACCCCGGAGCGTCCGAAGAAGGAGCTGGGGCTGACCGTCGAGGCGCTGGATCAGGAAAAGGCCAAGAAGTTCAAGCTGAAAGAGGATGAGGGGTTGGTCGTGACCGAGGTCGCCAAGGACTCGCCTGCGGCCCGCGCCGGCTTGCAGCCGGGCGACCTGATCAAGGAGGTGAACCAGCAGCCGGTGTCGTCTCTTGAGGAGTACAGCCGTTCCCTTGGCAGCCCTTCGAACGGGGGCATCGATCTCTTTCTGGTCAAGCGAGGCCCCGCGTTCCTGTATGTCGCCGTCCGTCCGAAGACGTAGCCGGGGCTGACTGAAGACGTGCGAACGGTCATCGTCGGGGCAGGGGGGCTCGGCAGCGTCGTCGGCGGCTATCTCGCCAAGGCTGGGTACCCCGTGACGTTGGTCGGCAGGGCTGCCCATGTCGAGGCGATCCGTGAGCATGGGCTGGAGATCCTGGCGCTGGACGGCCGTCATCTGGTCAAAGAGGTCCAGGCAACCGACGACCCGCGAACGGTGACGGCCGCCGACCTGTTGATCCTGTGCGTGAAGACCTACGATAGCGATGCTGCACTGAAGGGGGCGGCGCACCTGAGCGGCCGGATCCGCTGCGCCCTGTCGCTCCAGAACGGGGTCTTGAAGGACAAGGTCCTGGGCAGCGTCTTTGGGCCGGAGTCGGTGATCGGGGCGACCACCATGATCGGCGCCACGCTGGCTGGCGCTGGCAAGGTCCGCTACACCGCTCCTAGCATCACCTATGTCGGAGAGTTCGACGGCCGTGAAAGCGAGCGTGTCAGAACCGTCGCAGAGATGTTCCGGAAGGCGAACCTCAGGATACAGGTCGCTCCCGACATCCGGTCCGCCATCTGGTGCAAGCTGAACCACATCCTCCCGTCAGCCGGCCTGTCGGTCCTCACCAGGCTCGAGTTCCATCGAATCTTAAAGGATCGCACCCTCGCAACGCTGTTCGTGGAGCTGACCAGAGAGTGCGCGCAGCTCGCCAAGGCCCAGGGCATCCCGCTCGACGACTTTCCCGGCTTCGAGGTGAAGCGTCTGTGCGAGGCCCCATTGCTCGACGCCGTCGCCTCCGTCCAGGAGGATGGTCGAAAGCTGGAGGAGGCTGGGATGACCAACGTGAAGATCTCGATGCTGCAAGATGTCGAGCGAAAGAAGCGGACCGAGGTCGAGGAGATCATCGGCTACGTCGCGCGCGAGGCCGCGCGGCTGCAGACCCCGGTCCCCAAGATCGACCTGGTCTATCGCCTTGTCAAAGGGGCCAGCGAGGCGGCCCTGCACTGATGCCCTCTGGCATCCGGGACTCCCTCGGGCAAGGCCCCAAGCTGCCTTCCAACGATATCCTTCTCGGCAATCCCCCAGGAACAGGCTCGCCTGTGAACCGCTCGTGACCTCGGTCGGGCCATGAATCGCCGGCAGGTGGTGGCCTGGAGCCTCTACGATTTCGGCAACTCCGCGTTCGCCGCCGTAATCGCCGCGACGCTCTATCCCGCGTACTATGCGCAGGCGGTCGTTGGCAACGCGACCGGAGAGGGCGATTTGTGGTGGGGCCGGCTGGTCTCCGCCTCGATGGTCATCGTGGCGACGACCTCGCCGATCCTGGGGGCGATCGCCGACCACGCCGGCGTCCGGAAGCGGCTCTTCTTCATCCTGACCTGTATCAGCATCGCAGCGACCGCGCTGATGGCCACGGTGAGGCCGGGGATGATTGGTTGGGGATTCGCGCTTGGCGTCCTTGGGATCGTCGGCTTCGAAGCGGCGATCGTCTTCTACAACTCCTACCTGCCGGAGATCGCTCCGCTCCATTGGCAAGGGCGCGTGTCGGCCTACGGGTTTGCGGTAGGCTACGCGGGATCGATCGTCGCCCTG
>Ga0187893_10004552_pt1 | contig 26181 bp, 20 predicted proteins | sample MA1701074metaG_FD_139574 | JGI IMG/M metagenome (GOLD analysis project Ga0187893, IMG submission 139574) | White microbial mat communities from a basaltic lava cave in the Kipuka Kanohina Cave System on the Island of Hawaii, USA - MA170107-4 metaG ... | reverse complement strand
TGGATGCAGTCGCGCGGGGCGGAAGCGTTCGGGCTCGACGTGAGCCGGGTCGTGACCGCCAGGGCCCGCGCAAACCTCGAGAACGCCCACCTCTTGCAGGCCGACATCCGCGAGCTCCCGTTCGCGACGGGCTCGTTCGATCTCGTCTACACGATGGGGACGATCGAGCACATCGCCGAGTACGACGTCGCCGTGCGCGAGGTTCACCGTGTTTTGAAACCGGGCGGCCGCGCCATCGTCGGCGTGCCGCACACGTGGAATCTCTTCCTGCGCCCCCTGCTTGTGCGTCTGCTCGACCTCTTCCATCGCTATCCGTACAGCCCGGAGAAATCCTTCAGCGCGGGGAGCCTGCGACGCCTGGTCGAAGGCGAAGGGCTGCACGTCCTCTACCGCACCGGGATTCTCACCATCCCCGGCATCGTGCGCATGGTCGACCTCTACTGCCATCGACGGCAGCTCCCCGTACATCGCGCCACGTCGCTCCTGCTCTGGCCCTTCGAGCGCATCGAGACGCGCTGGCATTGGCCGGGCCGCTTTGGCTACCTGCTCGCCCTCGTCGTCGAGAAACCACCATCGAGCGCGTGAGGAGCACGCCGGTACGACTGGCCCAGAGTCGGGCTCGTTCGTCACGCTGCGTCCGAGTTGCAAATTGTGCCCCCTGCAGACCGTGCACGTTGAATGCTCGGGAATCGTCAGGCGCGACCACTCACAGGAGATGGGCATGGAGCATGCTCCTAGCCAGGGGAGGAGGGTCACCCATGTACTACGGATACGGAATCGGCGGCATCCTCGTGTTGGTTCTGCTCATCCTGCTGCTCACCGGTCGTCTCTAACCCACCGGAGCCGACCCCATTGAGCGCACTGGCGCCGGTGGGGTCGCGACTCACCGTGCTCTTCGTCGGCGGCCTCGGCCGCAGCGGGAGCACCCTGATCAACCGCATGCTCGGGCAGCTCCCCGGGCTCGTGTCGGTGGGCGAGGTGCGTGAGGTGTGGGAGCGAGGGTTCCAGCGCAACCATCTGTGCGGCTGCGGAGAGCCGTTTCGACAGTGCCGCTTTTGGTCAGCCGTGACGCGCGAGGCATTCGGCGATCTCCCCAGTGCAGACGCCGAGCGGATTGTCGCCCTCAAGGATATCTGGGATCGCCACCGCTTCGCGCCGCTGTTCGTGCTGCCGCGGTTGCGGCCGGCGGCGCACCGCGCGGCGATCCGCGAGTATGCCGCGCACCTCGGGCGACTACTGCGCGCCGTCGCCGCGGTCTCGGGTGCCGCGGTCGTCGTCGACTCGTCGAAAACCCCGGCGCACCTCGTCGCGCTGGCCGAGCTCGACGACGTCGATGTGCATGTGATTCATCTCGTCCGCGACCCGCGCGCCGTGGCACACTCCTGGCGGCGCACGATGCGGCGGCCCGACGCGCACGCGGCCGAGGAGTACTTCCCTCGCGTCCACCCGGCGAGGACGGCGCTGCTGTGGGCCGGCATCAACGTGCTGCTCTGGTGCCAACGCCGGACGGTGAGCAGCTACCGCCGCCTGCGCTACGAAGACCTGATGCGCGACCCGGCCGCGCTGGTGGACATCGTCAGCGGCTTGTGTGGGCCGCTCGCCGCAATGTCCGCCGCCCGCGGCGGCAACGTCTACCTCGACGTGCACCACAACATCGCCGGCAACCCCGTCAAGTTTCGGACCGGAGCCATCCCGGTGCGGGTGGACGCGGCGTGGACGGTGGAGATGCCGCGCGCGGCTCGCGTCCTGGTCGCGGCCCTCACCTGGCCGCTGCTGCTCGCCTATGGCTATTCGATGCGCGGCGTCGAAGACGCCCGCGCCACCAGCGCGACCGAATAGTCGAGGAACTCATCATCTCCGCTGTCGCACCGGCGCCAGCCGCGCCGTTCGTAGAACGCGTGCGCGGCGCCATTCGTCCGCCGCGTGCTCGCCATGAGCCGACCCATGCCGCGCTGCGCCGCGTCGTGCGTCAACCTGTCCACGAGCGCGCTCGCGACACCGCGCCGCCGCCAGTCCGATCGCACGCCCAACGTTCTGAGTCGCATGCACGCATCGTCGGGACGTCGCCTCTGCGAGCTCCGGCTCAGCATGAGCCGCAGTCGCTGGATCGCCATCCCGCGCACGTCCGGGTGCGCCACGATCCACGGACGCGCCAGGACACAACCGAGCACGACCGGCACCAGGCGTCGGTAGAGGCGCGCCAGCTCCGCCTCGGGAACACCCAGCGCATACCCGATCGGCCCGTCCGCCAGCGCGACGATCGCCACGGTATCCGCCGCCTGCCGAAACCAGTCGACGAAATGGAACGCGTAGCGATAGCCCAGCGGCGAGCCTTCCGACGCCGGAAAGGCCTCAAGATGGAGCTGCGCCAGGGCGGACACGTGCTGCGCGCGGAGGACGGAGATTTCGAATGGTTCCTGCATACGCGACCGCTGGCGCCTTCGAAGCACGCTAGCGCTCGACGATCTCAGCGACCGCAATGCCGCTTTCGCCGGCGATCGAATAGAGCAGATAGGTCCGTCCAGCCTCGGTGAATATCCCTGGATCGCGCAGCTGTCGGACGCGGCCCGGAGCCGCAGCCGGAGCGGACACCTCGAGCGGGCGATCCGCTCCTTCGTAGTCGCGCTCCGGGTGTAGCACCTCGCGCGCCTCGGACGCCCGCCACGTCAACCAGTCCGGCGACAACCGGATCTCCGACACCAGGATCCGCTCTGGCCGATCGCCGATGCGCGAGTAGTAGATCCGAAGGACGTCGCCCCGCAGGTCGACGGCGGCGTGACGCAGCACGCGACCGGTGTCCGCCGGGATCAGCGTGGGGCCGGGCTCGAACGCGGTGCGCATGTCGCGCGAGCGCAGCACGTGTCCGCCACGCACGATCGCGTAGTAGTAGCCCCCCCAGTGAAACACGCGGAAATACGAGGGGCCGAGCAGCGTCGGCCCGACCTCGAACCGGAGGCCGTCGCGCGACGTGGCCAGGAAGGTGAACTGGGGATTGACCGCGCGCCGCCCGTTCGCCTCGAGAGCCCCACCCGACGGGCAGTGGAAGTACATGAGGATTTCGCGCCGCGACTCGTCGATATGCACGTCGGGCGAGGCGACGTGATCGTGGCATCGAGGCGCCTGCCCGAGCTGGAGCGTTCCGGGCGCGTAGACTGTCCACGGTCCAGTCACCTCGTCGGCGTACGCCAGACGAATGAACCTGCCCGAGTGATGCGCGAAGTAGAGATAGTAGCGGCCGAGTGGGCGCTCCACCCAGGCTGGAACCCGTATGAGCGATGGACCGTTGAGGTTGTCGCCGAGCGACGCATCCGATGCCGGCGTGAGGATGGGATTCTGCGCAAACCGCACCACCGGTTCACCGGCGGCCTGCAGCGCCGCCAGCACGAGGAGAGTCAGCATTGCCATTGCCGTGACTTCAGCGGTGTCGATGCGGTCGCTGGCGCGCCGACCGTTCGGTCGCGCCCGCGCGCTGTGGTACTACTCGCCGCCGCGCGAGTCTACGTGGCACGCACGCGCGGCGGTCTTCGTCCCGCGCGCGCGCTCACGCGTGAGATGGCGCATCGACCGAGGCGGCGAGGGGTAGCGAGAAACAGAACGTGGCGCCCGCGGCGGTCGGAGTCGCGGTCCACAAGCGGCCGCCGTGGTTTTCGACGATGGCGCGGCTGATCGCCAGGCCGAGCCCAAGGCCGCGCGGCTTGGTAGTCACGAACGGGGAAAACAGGTTGGCCGCGACGTCGGCCGCGATGCCGCCGCCGCTGTCGCTGACGGCCACCTCCACCGTATCGCCGCTGCGCGTCGCCGCCACGACCACCTCGCGCCGCGGCCGGGCTTCGGCCGCCACCGCCTGCACGCCGTTCAACAACAGGTTCACCAATACCTGCTCGAGCTGGATGGCGTTGCCACGCACCGGCGGCACCGCCTCGCCCTCTTCCAAGCGCACGGTGACGTTGTGCAGGCGTGCCTCCGGCTCGAGCACGCGCAGCGCGTCGCCGGCCAGGGCGCGCATGTCGACCGCCGCGTCCGCCGGGGTGTCGCGGCTGATGAAGCTGCGAATCCCGCGCATGATCTGTCCGGCGCGCAACCCCTCGACCGAAATGCGTTCGAAGACGTCGAGCAGTGCCACGGCGTTGAATTCTCCCGCCTGCAGGCGCAGCACCCCGCCCTGCGCGTAGTTGGTGATCGCGCAGAGCGGTTGGTGGATCTCGTGGGCAACCGCGGCCGCCATCTCGTCGATGGTGTGCAGCCGCAGCACGTGCGCCAGCTCGTCTTGGTGGCGGCGCAGCGCCTCCTGGAGCGCTTTCACCGCGGTGATGTCGGTGAACATGCTGCCCACGCCGTACGGCGCGCCGTCGGCGCGGCGCAGCGGGAACTTCACGCAGACATAGCTGCGCGCGCCGCCGGCCGGTGCCGGCAGGTCCTGTTCGAACGAGATCGGCGCCGCGCCAGCCAGCACCTCGTGGTCGCGCGCCTGCAGAAAGGCGGCGAGGTCGGGCGCAAACAGATGCTCGTCGCGCCGACCGACGACCGCCAATCGCGGATGGCCGAAGAGGCGCTCGAACTCCCGGTTGACCAGCAGATAGCGGCCATGGACGTCCTTCAGCGACACGATCGCGGACGAATGGTCGACGGTGTCGGCGAGCAGCCGCTCGCTGGCGCGCAGGGCGTCATGGGCCCGACGGCGCTCGGCGATCTCGCCGGCAAGCTGGTCATTCACCGTCTGCAGCGCCGCGGTTCGATCCGCCACCCGTCGCTCGAGCGCCGCGTTCAGCTCGCGCACTTCGGCTTCGGCGCGACGCTGCGCCGACCGGTGGCGGTCGAACTCGCGGGCGATCACGGCGGAGAGGACAAACCCCATCATCACCACCGCGGCCGGATCGGTGGTGAGCGCCGCGAGCGTTCCGTCCTTCCACAGGATCGCCGCGGTCAGCGTCGCGGCGCCGACGGCTACGGTCACGCACTGCGGCCCCACGCCCCAGGGCAGCACGGTCGCCGTGAGCAGCGCCGCGCCGACGAACAGAATCGCGGTGGTGACGTACTCACCGGTCGGGCTCGCCACGCCCGCCGCCGCGACGAACGCGTAGGCGAAGGCGACGATGCCGATCGTCAACGGCCAGTCCCAGGCCTCGACCCATCGCTGGCGCAACACGGCGAATGCCACCAGCGGCAGCACGACGCCCGCGACCCGAAAGGCGAGGAAGGCCCCAAATGGGCGGTCCGCGGTGGCCAGTTCGTCGACGACGAACAACGACGCCATCGACGCGATGATCAGCAAGATGAACCGCAGCCGATCGATCAGCTGGCGCTGGAACGACTGCTCCTGGGCTAACGGGCTGCTGAGAGCTCGCACGCCTGTGCTCCCCCTATCAGTGCACTAGCACGTGAGGCACGACGGCAGGAAGCACAGGCCCCTTCCTGGCCCCGTCCCTGTAGGGGCCGCCCTTGGGTGGCCCGTAGGCGCGCCGATGGTGCGCCTGCTCGAAGTGTCACGCGCGCTGCGCGGCGTTGGGCTCAACACGTCGGCCGCCCTGCGGGGGGCACGGGCGCACCCAGGCGCGCCCCTACAGGTTCTCGCCGTGATCCGGTCCGCACGGGGGAGGAATCTTAGTCGCTGGCGGGGACGGTGGCGTCGATTGTGGCCACGGGACTGTCGTTGCCGCTGGCGTCGGAGACCACGAGGAAGAACTCGAAGCTCGACTCCGGGCAGGGTCCCCCGGTGCAGGTGGGGCCGGTCGATTGGAGGAACACGGTGTTCTCGCCGGAGGGCGGATCGAACGCGCCCATCTCGAAATTGAAGGTCATGCCGTCGTTCCGACGGCCGGTGATCCTCCAGGTGACGGCATTGGCGTCGGCGTCGCGCATGCTGAACGAGACTCCGAAAAGCTCGTCGAGCGGCAGGGTGCAGCTGACCTCGCCGTTGCAGGTAAACTCCGTCACCACCGGCGCCCGCGAGTTCACCTCCAGGCACCAGCTCAGCAGGGAACCGACGTCCTCCACGGCGCGATCCGCCACGTTCAGGCGCCAGGTGCCGGCGGCGCTCTCGCCGGTGAACGCGCCGAGCGCCTGTTCCGGAGTCACGCCCCCCAGGATCGCCGGCGAGAACAATGAGCAGTAGTCCTGAGCCGGACGCGACGCCTGATCGTCAAAGGTGGCCGAGAGGTTGTCGCTGCCGCATGTGCCGGAGCCAGGGCGCGAGAGCAGCACGACCGTCGTTCCCGTCTCGACGTGCGTGAGCCGCACGATGAGGTCGCCGACCCAGGTATGCGTCAGCCCGAGACGCACGTTCACATCCTCGATCGAAAGCTGATCGGTGACGACGATGGTGTTGTCGATGCCGGTCGCGTCATTGTCCGGGATCCCCACCGGCCCGGGCAGGCTGTCGCAGAAAAGCCCCTCGCCGGCCGCACCGACGGTCGCGGTCGGAGTTGGCGTGACCGAGCTCGTCGTCGTAGCCGTCGCCGTAGCCGTCACCGTCGCGGTGGCCGTCACCGTCCCCGTGGCTGTTACCGTCGCCGTCGCCGGCTGGCTGCCGGTCACCGTCGCCGTCGGCGTGCCCGAGCTCGTCGCGGTCGCGGTGATCGTTGCGGTTGCCGCGGGCGATCCGGTCGCCGTCAACGTGCTCGTCGCAGTCGCGGTTGGCGTGCGCGACCGCGTTGGCGTCGAGACCGGCGCGCCGACGCACATGAGCAGGGCCGGGTCGAAGCAGGAGTCGAACGTACGCTCGGCGGCGCCGTCGAGCGTCGTGTCAATGCCGACCCGCCCGTTGGCGAGGTAGAGGATCTGAGAGGTATGCGCCTGCGACATCACGCGGATCCGTCCCGCCGCTGGGCAGGGAGTGCCGAGCGTCTGCGTCAGCGGTTCCTGCGTCGCCAGCGTGACCATCCCGCCAAAGCACTGCGCCGTGATGCCGCCGTCGAGGCGCGTCTGGCTCGGGCTGCCGGTCGCATCCTGGTCGAGCACGAAGTTGCCGAAGCTCAGCGCGATGGCGTCGGTGGCGCCGCGCGCGCCACCGGCGGCCGCCCCGAAGGTCTGACTCAACATCCCCGGTCCGTTGAACGTGAGGGCGTATGCCAGCGGCACACAGCCCGCACTGAAGGTGCGAACGGCGACTCCGACCGTGGTGCTGGTGAGCTCGAGGGTCGAGCGAATCTGGCCCGGAATGCGGTTCGACAGCGTCCCGCTGAGCGTCAGCGTTCCGCCGGTCACCGTACAGCTGCCGCCGATCTGCGGAACGACCGTGCCGGTGAGGTTGGCAGTGGTGATCGCCAGCGTCTGGCCGCCTGGATTCAAGAACGTCGCTTCCACGTCGGCCGTCGCCGTGTACGGCGGCAACGCGTTGGGGCAGATGCCGGGCCCTCTGAGGGTGACGGTGCCCTCGACGCGCAGCGAGCCCGTGGCGGTCGGCACCGTACAACGGTTCAAAGTGATCGTGATCGTGACCTGACCCACGCCGCTGCAACTGCGCGTCGCAGTTCCGTCGAGCGGGCAGGTTCCGGCGACACTGCCAATCGGGTCGTCCGCGCCGACACCGCCCAGCGCGGAGCCAAACTCGAAGCCGCTCACGATGGCGGTGACCAGCGGCGGGATCGCGCTCATCGCGCTGGCGGCGGCGGTGCCGTTGCCCGCCACGGTGTCGACCGGGTTGGATCCCTCGCCCGGTGTCTCGATGGGCGTCGGCGGTTCCGTCGCCGATGGGGTCGCGCTGGACGTCCGGGTCGTGGTCGAAGAGGGCGCGCCCGTGCTGGTGGCGGTCGCCGTGCGGGGGCCACTCGAGGTGTGCGTGACGGTCGCGGTCACGACGCGCGTGGCGGTGGCGGTCGGCGTGCGCGACAGGGTCGCCATGGCGCTCGTCGTGGCGGTCGACGTTGCCGTCGCCGTCGGCGTCGACACGCTGGGCACGCTGCCGAACACGAGCGCGATCGTGGCGAAGAGGTCGTCGAAGCGGACCATCCCGTCCTGGTTGGCGTCGCCCTCCAAGCCGCCCGGGACGTCGCCGTTCAGGATGCGCAGCAGCGTGGGCACGTCGGGAGCGGACACCCGGCCATCGCGATTCCCGTCACCGGGCGTGATCGCCGATGCCGCCGTCGAAATCGCCAGCAGGAGCGCCAGGGCTGCCAGGTGGTATCGCCCGAGCGTGACGGCCCGTGACAGAGTGCGCGCTCGGGACACAGAAAGCAGTTACACGGCCCGCAGCGGACGAGCAAGAAATAACGGTAGTGCCTCAGTTTGATTCACCACAGAGGTCACAGAGGCCACAAAGGGCCGCGGAGCACAGGCGGGCGCCGGGCCATGGCGATAGCCATTCCTCAACAGGATCCCGGGCCGGTCGCCATGGCCCGGCGCCCGCCTCTCCCTCTGCGATCCTCTGTGTTCCTCCGTGGCCTCTGTGGTGAATCAAAATGACGCACTACAGACTCGAATCTGCCATTGACAAGGGCAAAGGTGGGGCCGTAAGGCCGTGTCCGGTGAGGGCGCGTGATCTCCGTCGGTGTGGCAGGGTTGGGCTATTGGGGACCGAATCTGGTGCGCAACCTGAGCACCTCGGCGCGCACCGAGCTGGCGTGGCTGTGCGACACCCATGGCGATCGCCTGGAAGCGATCGGGCGCCAGCATCCCGGCGTGCGATGCACCACCCGATTCGAGGAGATGCTCGCCGACGAGCGCCTCGACGCGGTGGCCATCGCGACCCCGGTCACGACGCATCACCGCATCGCCAAAGCGGCGCTCCGGGCCGGCAAGCACGTCTTGGTGGAAAAACCCATGGCCGCCTCGGTGGCCCAGGCCGCCGAGCTCGTCGAGCTCGCCGCGCAAGCCGAGCGGGTGCTGCTCGTCGATCACATCTTCCTGTACACGCCCGCCGTCAGCAAGATGGCGGAGCTGGTGCGGGCCGGCGAGGTGGGCGACATCCTGTTCTTCGATGCCGTCCGAATCAATCTCGGCATCTTCCGACACGACGTGAGCGTGCTCTGGGACCTCGCGCCGCATGATCTCTCGATCATCGACCATCTCATCGGGCGCGAGCCCGACAGCGTGATGGCGATCGCGGCCAGCCGAACGGTCGACGGGCTGGAGGACGTCGTCTACCTGCACCTCGAGTACGGCCGCGGCCTCCTGGCGTCGCTCCATCTCAACTGGCTCTCGCCGGTCAAGGTGCGCCACTTTCTCACGGGTGGGAGCCGCCGGAGCATCCTGTACAACGACCTGGACGCCTCCGAGCGCCTGAAGGTGTACGACCGAGGGGTCGACGTCTCCGCCGACCCCTCGGGGATTCGCGACATCCTCATCTCGTATCGCTCGGGCGACGTCATCGCGCCGAAGCTCGATGCCACCGAGCCGCTCCTCCGACTCGTCGAACATTTTGCCGACTGCATCGCGCACGGCGCCACCCCGATCAGCGACGGGGCGCAGGGGCTGCGGATCGTGCGCATCCTGGACGCCGCACAGACCTCGCTGTCCCGCGGCAGCGCCCGCGTGAGGCTGTGAGCAATGCAGGCGTTCAATCGGATCGCTCCCGATGTGCGGCTCGGCCGCGACGTGAAGATCTTCGGCTTCGCCAACCTCTACGGTTGCAGCGTCGGCGACGAGACCCAGATCGGCTGTTATGTCGAGATCCAGAAGAACGCCGTGGTCGGCATGCGCTGCAAGATCTCGAGCCACGCCTTCATCTGCGAAGGTGTCATCATCGAGGACGAAGTCTTCATCGGACACCACGTGTGCTTCACCAACGACGTATTCCCACGCGCCTGCCGTGCCGACGGCACGCCCAAACGGGACGGGGACTGGCAGCTGGTGCCGACGCTGGTGCGGCGGCGCGCGAGCATCGGGTCGGGGGCCGTCATTTTGCCGGGCATCACCGTCGGCGAGGGCGCGATCGTCGGCGCCGGCACGGTGGTGACCGCGGACGTGGCACCGCGCGCCGTGGTCGCGGGAAACCCGGCGCGTGTGATCCGCACGCTCGCCGCGGGTGAAGCGCCATGAGGTACGCTGGTGCGGGGACGCGTGCCGACGCGATCACTGCCTCAAAATCACCCGTGGCGGCAGCCCTCCGCGGCTGCCGGCGCGCGGAGCGCGCCGCAACACAAGCACGGGGCGCGCTCCGCGCGCCGACAGGCACGGAGGTCTGTCACCACCGGAGGTTTTTGGCCCGCGGGAGCATGGAGTGAGCTCACCAGCCGTCGAGTCAGTCGGCGAGCGCTCGACCACCTCCGCCACGGCACGCGCTCGCGGGCACCGCCTGCGCGCCAAGCGCTGGATGGATCTCTGCCTTGCCACCGCGGCGCTCCTCCTCCTCACCCCGATCATCGGACTCGTTGCGCTGATCGTTCGACTCGACTCGCCGGGTCCGGCGTTCTTCCGGCAGACGCGTATCGGCAGGGGACGACGGCGATTCGGCATGTGGAAGTTCCGCACCATGATCCACAATGCGCCGGACGAACCCCATCGCGATCTCGTGCTTGGCTTCGCTCGCGGCGTGGAGCCTCCCGGACAGAGCTACAAGCTCGCCGACGATGCGCGCATCACCCGTGTCGGACGGTGGCTGCGCACCACCTCGCTGGACGAGCTCCCGCAGCTCGTCAACGTCCTGCGCGGCGAGATGAGCCTCGTCGGACCCCGTCCCCCGGTGCTCTACGAGTATGAGGCCTTCGAAAGCTGGCAACTCGAACGGTTCGAAATGCCGCAGGGCGTGACCGGCCTCTGGCAAGTCTCCGGGCGCCACCGGCTCAGCTATCGGCGCATGCACGAGCTCGACATCGAGTACGTGCGCCGGTGGTCCCTCTGGCTGGATCTGAAGATTCTCGCGCTGACGGTGCGCGCCGTCGTTGTCGACGGAGAGCCGACGGCGTGAGCTCGGTCGGGGGCGGTCGCGAAGGCGCCGAGGCAACGCCCGAGGTGCCGCCGCCGCTCGACTCGGATGACGTCGCGGCGATCGCCATCCTGCTGGTGGCGGCCGCGGATCTGGGTTCGTGGCTGGCGGGGTCGAGCATTGCGGTGGTGGGGTTGCGGGCGCTGTGGGTGCTCATCTACCTGGTGACGGCGGCCAGACTCCTGCAGCGCTACGGCACAGAATGGGTGGCATGGACCATCCGGCATCAACCGGCATTGAGCGCGCTTCTGGTCCTGACCCTGGCCTCCTGCCTCTGGTCGCTGGCACCGGCGCTCACCCTGCGTAAGGCCGTCTCGCTGCTCGGCACGACCGTGCTGGGCTTGTTCATCGGATTCATCGCTCCGCCACAGCGGATCACGCGTGTGTTGGCGTGGGCGTTCGGCGTGTTGGTCGTGTCCAGCATCGCCGTCACCCTGCTCTGGCCCGCTTCGACGCAACCGCTGGGGTGGCGCGGCATCCTGTCGCACAAAAACAGTCTCGGCGCCGCCGCGGCGCTGGCGGCGATCGTCTGGCTGATCTTCACGCTGCGCCGTCGGGTCCATCCAGTCTGGGGCGTCGCGCTGTCCGTCCTGTCGCTGCTCGCCCTGGTGGGAGCACGTTCCCGCACTGCTTTCCTCGCGCTCGGTGTGAGCCTGCTCGCTGCGGCGTACCTGGCGATCGGCGGGGGCGCGCCCGGCTCCACCCACGCGGTGGTGCGGCGGATGACGATCGGGCTGGTATTGGCAGTCTCCATCACCCCCTTCCTCGTCGCGCCGCTGGCGACGGTGCTGGGCACCAGCGACCCCCTGAACGGTCGCCTGGCCCTGTGGGACGGAACGCTGACGATCCTCCGCGAACGGCCGCTGACGGGGTACGGGTACGACGCGGTGTGGGGTCGGGATGACGCAACGCTCCTCCCGCACATTCCCATCACCGCCTGGCGATCCTCGAAGAACGCGCACAACAGCATCGCGGACATCGCCAGCCAGCTCGGTATTCCGGCGGCGATCATCGGCTGCCTGTACCTGCTGGGAGCGCTCATCGCGGCAGGACGGCTGGTCGAGCGCGCGCCCTCCACATTCGCGTATTGTGCGTTCGCCGTGCTGCTCGGTATGACGGTGATGAGCTTCACGGAAGCGCATCTGCTGCGGATCCACTCGATATTCTGGATGCTGTTCGTCGCCCTCACGGTGAGCGCGCAACGCGCGCTGCCGAGCGAGCTGGAGTGATGACGGCTCCGCGGGGCGCGGGCGCCCTCACCTACGCGCTGGTGACGCCGGCCCGCAACGAGGAGCAGTTCATCGAGCGGACGCTCCAGTCGATGGTCCGGCAGACGAAGCTGCCGATCCGATGGGTCATCGTCAGCGACGGGTCGACCGACGCCACCGACGACATCGTGCGCGGGTATGCGCGGCGCTATCGGTGGATCGACCTCCTGCGGGTCGAGAGTGGGGACGGCCGCGACTTCGCCAGGAAGGTGCAGGCGTTCAACGCCGGCTACGCGCAGCTGCGCGATCTGCCATACGACATCATCGGCAATCTCGATGCGGATCTCAGCTTCGGCGAGGAGCTCTTTGCCGCTCTGCTGGAGCGGTTCGCCCAGATACCCGACCTCGGTGTTGCCGGCGCGGCTTTCCTCCAAGAAGGCGCGCTCTACGACTTCCGCTTCAGCAGCATCAACCATGTCTCCGGCTCCTGCCAACTCTTCCGCAGAGCGTGCTTCGAGGCGATCGGCGGCTATGTGCCGATCGCACACGGCGGCGTCGACTGGATCGCGGTCACCAGCGCGAGAATGAAGGGCTGGAAGACGAGAACGTTCGTCGAGCACCCGTCTGTCCACCACCGCGACCTGGGCTCGGTCGGTCGACGGCCCTGGGAGATCTGGTTCCGACGCGGCCAACAGGATTATGCGTTGGGCAGCCATCCGCTCTGGCAGGTGGCCAGGAGCGTCTACCAGTCGGCCTCTCGCCCCTACGTCGTCCGGGGCCTCCTGCTCCTGTCAGGCTACACGCATCAGGCACTGACACGAGCTCGGCGCCCTATCCCGCCCGAGATGGTGCGGTTTCATCGTGCAGAGCAAATGGCCAGATTGAAGCGCATCGCCCGGGGCCTCCTGCCCCACCGCACCGAAGCCGCGCAGCCCTCTGCTCCCGCGAGGTCCAAAGCGCGCGAGACGAGCTCGGAGCCGGTTCACATCAGCGTCTGCGATCACGGAATGCGACCACCTCGGCCGCATCTTCGCCGCGGTGGGCATCGCCCGGTGAGGCCGACATGGCTGACCAGGCTCGCCAAGCTGACCATCCTGACGGCGGCGACGGCGTTCACCCTGCTCCTCTGCGACCTGAGTGCGCGGCTGATCGTGAACCCGGTAGACGTCCTGACGCCGACGCTGGTGCTCGACGACGTGCTGGGCTTCAGAATCGTGGGCGGATCGAGCGGTCACGACGCGTGGGGCTTCCGAAACCGCAGCGTGCCGGCGACCGTCGACATCGTCGCGCTGGGCGACTCCATCACGTATGGCAACCGCGCCACCCTGGACGACTCCTGGCCCAGTGTCCTGGCGCGCCTCAGTGGGAAGAGCGTCTACAACTTCGGAATCGGCGGCTACGGACCCAATCAGTACTACCACTTACTGCAGACGCGCGCGCTCGGCCTGAAACCGCGCATCGTCATCTGCGGGGTCTCGTTGGTCGATGATTTCACCGCCGCGTTCGGCACGACGTACGGGATGGATTACTGGGCGTCGTTGCGAGCGGAAGGGGTCGAGCCCATCTCTGCCCCTTCCTGGGGGCAGGCGCACGCCGGGCACCTCGCTTGGCACAAGCGGTTCCGGAACTGGCTGTCGCGAAACAGCATGCTGTACCGCCTGGTCGGGCACGGACTGCTGCAGAGCATCAAGGGCCGCTATCAGATCGAGAACGCGTCCTGGCTCTATGAGAACACCACGTCCCTGATCCTGCCGGAGAAACGCGTGCGCGAGGCCTTCGTTCCAACTGGTGGATGGTACGGACTGGATCAGGAATCGCCGCGGGTGCGCGAGGGCTTGCGGCTCACGGTTCGAATCCTGCGAGACATGAACGCGCTCTGCGCACGCGAGGGTGTGCAGTTCGTCGTGGCCGTCATGCCGACCAAGGAAAGCGTGTTTGCCCGCTATCTCGAGCAAAATCCCACGATCCCGATGAACGACATCCTCGATCGCTTGATCGCCAACGAACGCCTCGCGCGCCGCACACTGTTTGCCGAGCTCGGCGCGGCCGGCATCCGCTACGTGGACCTGCTGCCAGCCCTCGAAGCGGCCAGCGAGGTCGAGCCCATCTATGTCGAGAGCGCGACCGACATCCACCCCAACCGGAACGGCTACCGCGTCATCGCCGAAGCGCTCGCGCAGTATCTGGCTGCGAACCCCCACTAGCCTGCCCGCCGCGCCGCACGGTCGGGAGCAGCTGACGCGGTCCCGAAGAGACGCTGGACGAGCTCGATGGTCAGCAGCGTGTGAATCTCGCGCGTATAGTTGCGCCGTCCGTTCAGGTGATCGTCGACGACCGACTCGACCGTCTTGCGCACGAGGTACGGCCTGGCGAGCGTGGTCGGATCGAGCAGCACCTCGCGGACATAGGCGGACAGCACGTCGCGATACCAGAGGCGGAAGTGGGAGAACTTGTGTCGCCCGAGGAAGAGGCGTTCGGGCCGCACGGGTGACAGCAGCCGGTCGATCGGCACCACCCACTGCGGCATGCCGTAGTCGTAGGCATACTCCGCTCGGAACTGCAGCCGGAGCAACGCCCGCGACAGCCCGCTGAACGTCCCCTCGGCGCCCAGACCGAGATCGGTCGGGATTCGGCGCAGCGCCGGATCCAGGTCGTCGATCAGCCGCAGACACGCGTCGGTGCCCGGTGATGCCGGCGCGCGAAAGACGGTGCGCACGAGGTCGTTGTCCAGGTACGGCGACCGCACCGCGAGCTGGGTCTCCTCCAGTGCCAAGAGTCCGGTGTGGTACCACGGAGCCTGGTGGAACACGGCGAACGACACCGGGTGGCCGCGCAGGAGCCCGGCGTAGGTTTCTTTCGCCCGCCGTACGTAGGTCAGCAACTCCGGGGTGAACAGGCCGCGCACGGGCTCGACCGGCTTGAAGGCGCGGACGCCGCGCAGCACCTCGCCGCCGTAGTTTCCCGTCATGCGCACCGGAGCGATCTGGCGGGCCACCTCGTTGAGATACAGATCAGGCGCGCGACTCACCTCCGCGGCGCCGTCGGTCAGATAGACGGTGCGCTCCGCATAGGCGGGAAATCGCGCCAGGAGCTCCTGCCCCACGCCGATGACCTGATGGCGCTGGCCGCACACCTGCGCCACCCGCGCCGCCACGCGCACGTCGTGCGACTCGCGCAGCGCGCCGCCGAAGGTGTAGCAGGGCAGCGAGTCGGGGGCGGGTTTCCACCCGGCCATGATCATGCGAGTGTCCAGGCCGCCGGTCAGCGACATGGCGGTTCGCTCGCGCCCGGTAAAGTAGCGCGGGAGGTTGCGCGCGAAGACGTGGCGGAGCTCGAGATAGAACGCGTCCGGCTCGAGCCGCGTCTGCGTTTCCCACTCCTGCGGCCGGAAGTATACGCCCCGGTCCACCGCGGCAGCGTCGCGTAGGACCCACCGGGCAGCGGGGGGAAGGACGTGGATTCCGGCGAACAGGGTGCGGTCCTCGAGCACGCACCCGCATGACACCAACTCGCCCAAGCTACCCGTGTCGACCGACCTCAGCTCGGGACGGACCGCCAGGATCCCCTTCGCCTCGGCGGCAAAATAGAAGCCGTCCTTCGACGCATGGTAGTACACGCGGTGCATACCGTACCGATCGTTGAACAGCGTCGCCGTCCGTCGCCTGTGGTCGACGACGAGACCGTGAAACCGCCCGTTCAGGCCGGCCGGAAACGACGGATCCTCCTCGGAGAGATGTACGAGATACGCCCATCCCTCGGGGTCGAGATCATGCCCGCGCTGCTCGAGACGCTGCGCCGTACCGGGCTCGGAAAATTCCTCTCCAGAGAACAGCAGGACGACGTCGCCGTGCTCGTTGCGCAGCGGCATCGCCTCGGCCATGGCACGCGAGCGCAGGCACCATCCCGCGTAGACGCCCAGCGACTCGTCGCACCAGGTGCCGGTCGAGTAGAACGGCTCGTGGCGCAGCGCGTCGATCATACGACGCAGCTCGCGCTCGGCGCGCTCGCGCGGCATGGCGGTCACGAGACCGACGATTCCCGGCACGGCTGGGGCCTGAATGTCCGACCGCTCGATCGACGTCACCCGCTCGCGACCGGCAGCCGACGCTCGTACCAGAGACGTCGGGCGCGGCGCAGACGAGCGAGCAGCGGCTCGGGAAGACGCGTGACCAACGGATGGTGCAGTCCGAAGCGCAGCGCGGTGCGACCCAGCGCGGTGAGCGGAACGTAGTAGCGCGGCAGATCGATTCGCCGGAAGCCGTTCAGTGCCTTGAACGTGCTGAGGCCGTCCCTTTCCTTCTTGCCGTACGCGAACCTGCCGAACACGAGGTATCCGATACCCCGCTCGGCGCACGAACGGACCGCCTGGGCGATCAGCGCCTTGGTCGGAGCCCTGTCCCGGTGTCGGATCATCGACACGATCTGCATGAAGCCGGCCTGCCTTCGCTCGCGATCGCACACCAGCTTGGCGAATCCGACCAGGGTCTCATCGAGAAACGCTCCGAGGAAGATGCTGCGCTCGAGAAACGTCCCGTTCTCCCGGCGCGCGGTCTCCGCGTCTTTGCCGTAGTGCCAGAACAGTTTCCCCTGCCGCACGGGGCACTCGTTGTACACGGCGGCAATGCCGCGGGCGAGCCCATCGTCGAACGGAACCTCGCGGACGACGATGCCGCGCCGCTCGGCGATGCGGACCGCCTTGCGGGCCTTGCGGTTGATCTGCGTGCCCCACCAGTGGTCGAAGGTCGAGACCGGCAGTGCTGCGACGTTTCCCCACTCCATCGGGTACGCGTAGTGTGGGGTGAGGTTCGGCAGCGTCTGCATGAAGGTGAACAGGTCGATCCGCACGCCGGACGCGCGCAGCGCCGCGACCATCGCCTCCGGATTCTCGACCGAGTCGTACGTGTCCAGGGCGAGTCGGGCGGTCCGCAGCAATCCGCCACCGACCTGGATCTCGCAATCACCAATCATCATGCGGCATCTCGCCCGGGGGCGATGCGGTCTTTGAAGGTGCCCTGGCGGCGAAACTGCTCGTAGAGATTGTCGCCGACCCGCTGCATGGTCGCGAGGTGCCCGCGGTCCGCAAATGGGAGAGCCAAGATCAACAGCCCGTCCACCCCGGTCTTGTCCGACGCCTGGACCGTGGCGGTGTACGCAGCGCCGGTGTGAACATTCTGCAAGACGTATTCGAGCTCGTCGTGCTGTGTGATGCTGTACGGAACCAGCGACAGCGTCAGCGCGTTGATCACCTGCATCGCGAAGCTGGTGTCGCCGCGCTGGTTGCCGCTCAACGTCAGGTGAAAACCGGCGTCGCCGGAGAACGACCCGTCGGCGACGTACTGCTCGGCGCGGATGTAGCCGCGCTGCTGCCACGACTCCATGATCTCGGTGCTGAGCAGTCGGCCGTCGGAGATCGACGGGGCGAGCTCGCCGCCGCCGAGGACGACGGCGACGTCGACCACCGTATGCTCCACGGACGGTTGCACGGAGGGGACCGACGGCTCGATCGGTGCGGGCGTGTCTCCCGCAACCGTGTCCGTACAGGCGCCAGCGCAGGCGAGCAGCAGCAGAACCCCCCACACGAGGCAGACCGCCACCGCGACCGAGGCGGCGACGGTGCGGCCCGCATCGACCCGAAACTGAACGCGGCGCCGCAATCCCGTTGACATCGCACAGCTCGTGACGTGGACGTGTGGGCCGTTGGGCGGACTACGGAGTGACGATGTTGAACAGCGGATCGAATTTCACCAACAACCCGAGCATCTCGTCGACCTTGGCCTTGTTGCCCGCGATCTTCACGCGGCCGGTCGCGACCTCGCCGTCCAACGTCGTCGTGCCGAGCTGGATCTCGGAGAGCGAGTTCTTCGGCATGCTCACCGTCGCATCGGCATCCTTCAACTGCTTGCCCTCCGTGTACATGAGCACCGAGTTGTCGATCTCGATGGCGTACGTCTTCTTGAGGTCGGGAACGTTCCAATTGATCGCGATCTGCTTGCCGGCGGCCTTCTGTGCGTCGAGGCGCATCCCCATGTACTGCAGCACCATCTCCGGAGTCATCGCGCGGATCGTATCGGCGCTCGCGGTCTCGATCGCGGGGAGCTTCGGCACGCCGTTGCGCAGCTCGAAGGCGCCCATCAGGAAGGCGTTCCGCCACGTCCCCGCCTCGGCCTGATAGCCGAGCTGCTCGAGCGCATCGGCCTCGAGCTCGCGGGCTGCGCTGTTCTCCGGCTCGGCGAACACCACCTGATTCATCACCTGCGCCACCCAGCGATACTCGCCCTTGGTGAACGACTCACGCGCCTTGCGGATCACCGCCGCGCTGCCGCCCATGTACTCGACGTACTTCGTGGCGGCCTCGACCGGCGGCAACGGATAGAGGTCGGCGGGATTGCCGGTGTACCAGCCCATGTACCGCTGGTAGACCGCCTTCGAATCGTGGTTGACCGTGCCGTAGTAGCCGCGGTTGTACCACTCGTTCGCCAGCGACGGCGGCAGCTGCACCATCTCACCGATCTCGGTAATCGTGTAGCCGGCGTTGAGCAGCTGCAGCGCCTGGTCGTGGAGGTACTTGTACAGGTCGCGCTGTTTCTTGAGAAAGGCCACCACGTTCTGGTTGCCCCAGGTGGGCCAGTGATGTGAGGCGAATGCGACCTCCGTTCTGGCCCCGAACAACGCGAGTGTCGTGTTGAGCGCCTGCCACCACTTGTTGGCGTCCCGCACCTGCGCGCCCCGAATCGTGTACAGGTTGTGCAGTGTGTGGGTGGCATCCTCGGCCGTACAAAGAGCCTTGTAGCGCGGAACGTAGAACAACATCTCTGACGGGGCTTCGGTGCCCGGTGCCATCTGGAAGATGAGCCCCAGCCCGTCGATCGTGCGCGTTTCGCCTGTCTTGGTGATCGTGTCGGTGGGCGCGATGAGACCGACCGTGCCGGTCGACGTGGTCTTGCCGAGGCCGCCGTCGACCTGGCCCTTGTCCCCCTTGGGCAGCAGCGCCCCGTACATGTAGAGCGCCCGCCGGCTCATCGCGTTGCCGGCGAACACATTCTCGTTCACCGCCTCCGCGAGAAATCCCTCGGGTGCGTAGATCTTGACCCTGCCGGCTTTGACGTCCGCCTCGCGCACGACGCCTCTCACGCCGCCGTAGTGGTCGACGTGGCTGTGCGTGTAGATCACCGCCCTCACCGGCTTCTGTGGGCGATAGGCGTAGTACAGCTCGAGCCCGGCCTTGGCGACTTCCTCGCTGATCAGCGGATCGACGACGATGATCCCGCTGTTTCCCTCGATGATCGTCATGTTCGACAGGTCGAAGCCGCGGATCTGGTAGATGCCGTCGACGACCTTGAAGAGCCCGTTGAAGAGATTGAGTTGGGCGTTGCGCCACAGGCTCGGATTGACCGTCGGCGGGGCGTCGGCCTGCTTCAGGAAGTCGTAGCTCTTGAGCTGCCACACCGTACGGCCGTCGGCCGACGTGATGTCGATGTTGGGTAGCGTCGCGATGTAGCCGCGCTGCGCGTCCTCGTAGTCCCGCCGGTTGCTGAACGGCAGCTGCGTGAGCAGGGCGGCGTTCGCCCCGGCCGTCTGCGCCGTCGCCCCCTTCGGCTCCACCTGCGCGCTCGAGCGCGCCGGGACCGCACACGCCGCGGCGGTCGCCAGCAGGAGCGCCGCCCGCACAGTCTGAAAGCCAATGCATGCCCTCATTGCCGCGCTCCCTTCTCGATCGTACGGTGTGGAGGCGCCGATACAGATACCGCCGCGTCGCCGCGCATCGCCGCGGTCGGGAATCTGTGGGTCGGTGTCGGCTGCCGAGTCCGTACAACAGGCGGTCTGGACAGTCCACCCCGCGATCGTGTCTACCTCGCATGGAAGGGAGACACGCGATGGATCTCCTGCGCACGCCTGACGAGCGCTTCGTCAACCTGCCCGGCTATCCGTTCTCGCCGCACTACGTGCAGGCCGACGAGGTCCGCATTCACTACGTCGACGAAGGGCCGCGCTCCGCCGCACCGGTGCTCATGCTGCACGGGGAGCCGTCGTGGTCGTACTTGTACCGAAGGATGATTCCGATCGTGACCGCCGCCGGGCATCGGGTCGTCGCGCCCGACCTCGTCGGCTTCGGCCGCTCGGACAAGCCGGCGCGCCGTGAGGACTACACCTACCAGCGCCACGTCGATTGGATGCACCGCGTGCTCGACGCCATCGACCTGCGCCAGGTGACGCTGGTCTGCCAGGACTGGGGCGGCCTGATCGGGCTCCGGCTCGCCGCCGAGCACCCCGATCGCTTTGCGCGGATCGTCGCGGCGAATACCTTTCTCCCCACCGGCGATACGCCGCTCGGCGAGGCGTTCCAGATGTGGCGGAAGTACTCGCAGGAAACGCCCGACTTCCACGTCGGCGGCATCGTCAAAGGTGGCTGCGCGACCGAGCTGCCGGCCGACGTCATCGCCGCGTACAACGCGCCCTTCCCCGACGACCGCTACAAGGCCGGCGCGCGCCAGTTTCCGGTCCTCGTCCCGAGCTCGCCGGACGATCCCGCCGCCGTCCCGAATCGCCGCGCCTGGGATGTGCTGCGCCAGTGGCGCAAGCCGTTTCTCACCGCGTTCAGCAACCGCGACCCGGTCACCGCCGGGCTAGATCGCGTGTTCCAGGAGCAGGTTCCCGGTTGTGCCGGCCAGCCGCACATGACGATCACCGGCGCCGGGCATTTCCTGCAGGAAGACAAAGGTGAGGAGCTCGCCCGCGTAGTAGTCGCGTTCATGCAAACCAACCCGTAGCCCCAGCCTCCGTGCCGGGGCTACGGACGAAGAGGGAACAGCGGGCCGCAGAACGTCGGCGCCCGCGGGCACTCGACGCAGCCGAGCAGCGCGTTGTTCACGGCGGCGAGGAGCTCGGCGACATGAAGGCGCGCGTCGCCGTCAGCGTCCGCGCAAGTGCACCCCGACTCCGCGCCGCTGAGCAGCGCATCGACCCCGCAGAGCAACTCGTCGATGCCGACGGCGTGATCATGGCCGCAATCGCCGGTGCAGAGCGCCGCCGAGACCGATGCCAAGCGGATCTCGACGTAGAACGGGTATCTGTCCGGCGGTGGCCGGTAGCCCGACTCGCGGTATGGCACGTATCCCGACGCATAGACGCTGTACAGGTAGCCGCAATCGATCGCCATCGGGCCACAGACCTCGTTGAATTCTCCGACCACGAAGAAGACATCGACCACGAAGCAGCCTTCGGCGTCCGTCACCGCGCTCGAGTTGAAGCCCCCGGTGACCTCCGCGCCGACGATCGGATCACCGGTCAGATGGTCGACCACCCGTCCCGTCTTGCCCGCGCACTGTGCCTCCGACACCCCGGCCAGGACGAGGAGGAAGAAAACAAGCTTCACACAACAGAGTGTAGTGGGCGGCGCGGAGCGCCGCCACCCGGGACAGAGGCGGGGGCTACGGACAGAGGATGACAAGGTTCCTCCCTTGTGAGCGTCCGCGCGAACGGGGGAGGTCAGGAGGGCGGCCGCGTCCTCGCGGTCGATGCATGCGTAGCCCCTCCGCTCACGGCACGCGGATGATGATCGTGGCGGGCGCGCCGGGCTGACCGATGATGTCGGTGGCACGGACGGTCACACGCGTATCGCCGCGCGCGAAGGCGATCTCCGACCCGATCCCGACCACTGGGCAGAACTGAACGCGGGAATTCGAATTGACGAAGCTCGCTTCCTGCGACGAGTTTCGCGTGCACGCATCCGGGCTGGTCGTGCGCGCCTCGAAGCGACAGCCCAGGTCGTTGATCGCGTCGGCCGACTGCTGCGAACCGCCGAACATGGGCGGATTGGTCGCCGGAACGCCTCCGATTGGCGGGTTCGGTCCGGCGTCGCACACCGCAGCGCTGCCGTTGCCGAGCGCCAGAGACACCACCATCTGCAGGTTCGGCAACGCGTTCGGGTCGCCCGGCACCGAGTTGTACGTGGTGGTGCCGACCGGCCGATTGCTCGGCCCGGGCCGCGCCTCGACGATCAGGAAGAAGCCGTGCGGCACCAGGCGCAGGTAGATCGGCGTGCCGTCCTGTGTATGCGCGATCGGCGTCGGCACCGAGCCGTCGGCGCGGGCGATTCCCAGGTGCGTGATGGTGGGCCCGATGATCTGGAAGGTCGGCGTCACCGACGGCGTGCGGGTGATCGTGCGGGTCGGCGTGCCGGTCCGCGACGGGGTGAGCGTGCGCGTGTTGGTCCGGGTCGGCGTTCCGCTCCGTGTCGCGGTGGCCCCTGGCTGGTTCGTCGAGGTCGGCCCCGGTGTCGAGGTTCGGGTGGATGTCGCGGTGCGTGAGCGCGTCGCCGTCCAACTGGCGGTCCGGGTTGGGGTGAGGCTGCGCGTCGTCGTCGGCGTGCGCGTCCCCGTGGTCGTGCGGGTCTGCGAGGGCCCCGGCGATCCCGTGCGGGTGCTCGTCGCGGTCCCTGCTGGCGACGACGTCCGCGTCGCCGACGGCCCCGGGGCTGCCGTGCGGGTGTTGGTGGCGGTCGCAGCGGGCGATGCGGTTCGCGTCGGCGACGGCCCCGGCGACGCGGTGCGGGTGTGTGTCGGCGACGGCCCCGCCGTCCCGGTTCGCGTCGGGGTGCCGGTGCGGGTCCCGGTCTGTGTCCCCGTGACCGACACGGCGGACGTTCGCGTCGCGGTCCCCGTCCGCGTCGGGGTGCGGGTGACCGTCGGAGAGAGCGGGGTTCTCGTCGCAGTCGCGTCGGGGTCGGGGGTCAGGGTGCGGGTGGGCGTCCCGGTGCGCGACGGCGTGCGGGTCACGGTCCCGGTCGCGGGCGGGCTCGGGGTGCGGGTGAAGACCGCGGTGCGCGTCGCCGTCGAGGTCGCCGTGCCCGGCGTACCGGCGACCGGCGAGGCGGTGCGTGTGGGGGTGTGCTCAACGACAGACGGCGTCGTGGTTACGGGTCGGGCGGTGCGCGTCGGGGTGCGCGTCGAGCTCGGCGTGCGGGTGATCGTCGCCGTCGGGCTGTTGGTCGTGGTGCGGGTCGCCGGCCGCGTGCGCGTCGGCGTGCCGGTGATGGTGGGCGTCCCGCTGCGAGTCGGCGTGAGCGTCGTCGACGGCGTGCGGGTGATCGTCGGGGTCTCCGTCACCGTACCGGTGTTCGTGCGCGTCGGTGTCGGACCGGTCGGGGTGTCGCTGGGCGACGGCGTCGGCGTTGCCTCCGGCGTGTCGGTGGGAACGGGCGTCCCGCTCGCCGTGGGTGTGCTGCTGTCGCGCGCGGTCGGCGTCTCGGTGTTGCTGTCCGTCGCGGTCGGGGTAGCGGTATCACGGGGCGTGCGGGTGGCAGTCGACGTTGCGGTCGGCGTGTCCGCGGGCGTGGGCGAGGCGGTCGCCGTCGGCGGACGCGCCAGGGTGGGCGTGACCGTGGGCGTCTCCGTCACCGTCGCGCTCGCGGTTGGCGGCGGCGCCGTCGCGCTCGGTGTCGGACTGGGTGGTGGGGGCGTACAACCCGACAGGGCGCTGTTGACCGCCGCGATCAGCTCGTTGAGGGCGACCATACCGTCGCCGTCAGCGTCGAACTCCGGGCAGAGCGCGATCCCCGCCTCGCCGAGCGCGATCTCGACGCCGAGGATGAGCTCGTTGACCCGCACCATGGCGTCGCCGTCGCAATCCCCGACACAGATCGGCAGAACCTGGCCGTTGGCGTCCGCCGGGGCGACTGCCAGCAGGAGGCCCAGCAGCAACGCGGCTGCACCATGTCGTCGGCGCCGGCTTCGGATGCGTGCCGCGCGCACTGATGCGCGCCTCCGTGGCGCGCGCCCAAGTCCCCACTGTGCCATCGCAGCTCGCACCCATGAGATGCCCAGAAGACCGTGTTTGCTGCAAGAGACACCGGGCGAGCACGCACGGCGCGGGACGACACCATGGGACCATCCTATGCCGGCCGTTGAGCGCGTTGGCGCGTACACGCCGGCGCAGCCGGCACTACGAAAGGCGAATCGGACGCCGCCGGATGCGGCCGGCCGTGCGCACGCGCGCGTATTCGCCGAGCAACGCACGCAGCGGCGCGTGCGGCGTCCAGCGCGCGCTGCCGCGCTCGGTCAGCTCGGCGACGATGTCTGCACAGAGCCGGTCCACTTCAGCCGCCGACAAGAGGGAGAGCTTCCAACCGAGCGCGGTGGCGCGCGGCGCGCGAACCGGCGGCCCGCCCGTGCGACATCTCACCAACGCCATACACGCATTCCGGATGCTGCTCTCCACCGAACGCTCCTTTCGCCCCCCACCACCGTTCAGAACGCGGCTGCGGCGCGTGTTCGCGACTCGTCGCCGCCCGCTCCGCCGTCGCCAGTGCTCGCCCGCCGCCGGTGCGCGAACACGTCTCCGGACTCTGTCCATCGTGCCCCGCCTAGGTCCCCGGATCGCGCGCCAGTCCGCTGCGCCGGCGTGCGTTCGGACGGGTGCGCGGAATGAGGTCCGGAGTGATCTGCTGGGCGCGCAACCGGCGCAGGGCGGCGCGCACCGCCTTGGGCTCGAGACCGAGGGTCTCGCACACCACCACGAACGAAAACACCGAGCGGCGCTGGCGGCTCATCACCCAGCCTTCGGCCTCGATGCGGGCACGCGGCTCGGCGCTCAGAAAGCTCCGGATCGCGTCCTCGAGCACGGCCAGCATGAGCGCTTTCGTCCCGGTGTACGGCGCCGACCGCGACTCCCCGCCGCCGATCCCGATCAGCGATGCGACGTCATCGGAGAACAGCCCTCCGCCGTGTTTTGGATCGAAGTTCGACAGCCCCACCGGGAATACACTCAGGGGCAACGCCCCGCGGCGCGCGCCCCTCCCGTCGATCACTGTCCAATCGGCGCCGGCGTTTTGCCAGTGTTTTCTGTGGCCCCGGCGGGATGGGATCGGGCCCTGTCAATTGAGCTTCATGCGCAGCTGCATGACGAATCCGACGTCGCCATCGGCATCCTTCAGATTCATCGGCAATCCGATGCCAATCGCCAACGGTCGGGACGGATGCAGCCACTGAATCCCGGCGATACCGTAGTACCCGAATTCACTGTGCTCCCCCGCTTCCAGGCGCAAGGTGAAGTGGCCCACCGGCCAGGACAGAGCGCAGCGGAACCCGCGCTTGTTCGAATAGAACGCACCGAGCGGCTCGAGCGGCCGGTCGCCGAGGTGAAAGCTCAGCGCCGGAAGGTCCTGACCGATATTGAAGTCCGCATAGACGCCGACCGGGCCGCGGCCCTTCTTGTCCAGTTGTTGTTGGAGCGGCAGGCCGTGGCGGCGCAGGAACCCCAGAATCTCCTGCACCGCCGGCGACAGGTCGAGCTTGGCGCGCAGCGTCCGGGGTCCGCGACCATCCGGCGTGGTCAGGGCGACCGCGCCCAGATCGCGCCCGTGGAACGGTCGCGGAGCCAGCAAGACGTCGCGCGAGGCCTCGAAGAGCTCCAAGCGCTCGTCTTCCCCGACCTCCCCCTTCTCCAGTGCGTCGCCTCCGTCTTCCACGGCGCGAGCGCCGCCGGCCCAGCAGGTCAACGCGACGATGACTCCGAGCAACACCCGGTAGCTGCATCTCGCTGACCCTTGCGACATATGGGCCTCTGATCGAGATTGTTCGCCGCCGCGGAACTATTGCAAGCGAGATTTCGCGGCATGGTCGCCGTCAACGCGATCGACACAGCCAGTCCCACGGCAGGCGATTGGCGACGCACCGCCACTGAACCGCAACTCAGTGGCGGGGGCGGCGTTGCTGGCGGCGCGGCTTGGCCGGGCGGGCGGCGGCGCGCAGCACCGGGCCGGTGTGGACGACCAGGTCGCCGATGCGATCGACGGTCACGTCGGCCGGCGGGAACTGTGCCGTGACGGCCGCATCGAGTGCATAGTGCCCCTGGCGCGGGAATACGGTGGTCACGCGCGGCCCCCACACCTGTTTGATCGCGTGAAGGATGCGCAGCTTGTCGTCGATGAGCACGTAGTGCTTGGCCGGATAGCGGCGTTCGACGTCGTCCAGCTCCTGCTCCTTGTGCACGTAGATCAGCACGCGGTGCTCGACGGCCTCGTAGAGGCCGGAGCGCTCGATCTTGCGCGGCTGAAACACGGCATCCCCGTCCGACAGGATCACCACCGGGCCCCATCGCCGCAGGTGCTCGATG
>Ga0187893_10004551_pt1 | contig 26184 bp, 17 predicted proteins | sample MA1701074metaG_FD_139574 | JGI IMG/M metagenome (GOLD analysis project Ga0187893, IMG submission 139574) | White microbial mat communities from a basaltic lava cave in the Kipuka Kanohina Cave System on the Island of Hawaii, USA - MA170107-4 metaG ... | reverse complement strand
TGGAGCCGGTTGGTTCCCGACTTTGTGACAGCCGTGATCACACCGCCCGCACTGCGGCCAAAGGCGGCGCTATAGGAGTTGGTATTTACGCGAAACTCCTCGAGCGTATCAACGCCCAGCAGGACGCCGGCGGCGCTTCCCGGCGTGTTGTTGTTGGCGTCGTTGATATCGCTGCCGTCCAGCACGAAGCTCACCTGGCTGGGCCTGTTGCCGTTGATCACCAGTTTCGTGCCGGGGCCTCCGGAATCTGAGGACCGCCGTGAAGGCGAAACGCCCTGCTCAAGCAGAGCCAGTTGCGCGAAATCACGGCCGTTCAGCGGAAGCTCGCGTATCGCCTCCGGATTCATAACAGCGGACAGCGCCGCGTTCTGACTGTCGATCAAAGCCGCTCCGGCAATGACCACGGCCTCCGAGGAGACGCTTCCAACCAGCAGCGTGATATGCAGCGTGGCCTGCTGGCCAACCGTGAGAACAATACCCTGCCTTCGCTCGCTACGGAACCCTGCCATCGACGCCGCCAGTTCGTAGCTTCCCGGCGGGAGCCTGAGAAACCGATAGCCGCCCTGGCCGTCGGCTAGGGCGGTGCGCTTTCCGCCGGTAGCTTCGCTGGTGAGAGTCAGATTTACGTTGGGAACCGCCCCGCCGGACTGGTCCTGGATCAATCCTGCAAGCTCGGCGGTGTTTGTCTGCGCGAGCATCAACGCGGGAAGAAGAGCGAGCGCGCTAGTTCGCAGCACGGCTGCCTCCCTTCGCCGCGGCGCTTGCACGGCGTCCGCGCGACAACACTACCGCCCTGTTCTCCCCGTCCGGTTCGCTCCAGGCTACGAAAATTCGTTCCGGCTCCTCGAACGCGAACACGGGATAGGACGCGCTGCCACGGGCATGTCCGACCGTTTGCACCGTAGAGAGCCGGGCTTCGGCGTCCACTTCGCGGTAGTACACGTTTACGGGCGCCCAACCTTGGGAGCGCCCGGCCGGCCTCGCCTGAAAAACAAGCCCGAGACGATCTCCGATTCCGCTCAGGAAGGGATGATTGGGATCGAGCATGTTCTCTGAAACCGGGATACGCCGCGAGAAGGTTTTTCCACCGTCATCGGAGTAGGCAATCGAGAGCTCAGCCCGCTTTTCGCGTACAGCGTGCCAGGCAATGAACACTCTCTTGCCGATTGAGGCTATGCTTGCGCCGGAATGCGGACATCCGTTCAAAACCCAGTTGTCCTCAGCTACGCGGACCGGCGAAGTCCAGGTCAAACCTTCATCGGCGGACGCGGCGGCAAAGATGTCACGCACGTTGCCGTCCAGGACTCCCCGCCATGCGACGTGAATGCCGCGTTCACCGCTGAATCCAATGGATGGGCGGCAACAGGGACAAACATCCAGGGCCACGCGAACCGGTTTTTCAAAGGAGACTCCGCGGTTCGCCGAGCGCGCCAAATAAACCGCCGACGTGCCGGCGCGTCCCTTGCCGCGGTCCCGGCCATCGAGCCAGGCGGCATAGATGACGCCTGTTGGCGAGACGTTCATCGTGAAGAAGGATTGCGATGCGGAACTGTTGTCAACGTCGATAGCCTTCGAGAAACTCTCTCCCCAGTTCATCGACCTTGCAAACCGGAGCGCCGACCCATCTCCCTCTCCGCGGCGCGTTTGCCACAGGCAATAGAACTCCCCACGCGAGCGAACCTGCAATTGGGGACTGCTCTCTCCGTGGGACCTCACCTCGCCGGGTGTATCGTTTACCCGCACGCCCGGCTCGAAGCTGTCGCCGCCGTCGAAGGAAGTCTGCATCCACAAGTCGCCCTTGTCGACCCGCATGAGCGAAAGAGCGCCCGAAGCCCGCACGGCGAGCATCGGATCACGGCCTTGGGCGACAAGGCGCGGCCTGCTTTCAAACACTCCCGATGAAGATGCCGCCCACAAACCAATGGCTGATGCGGCAGCAACGGAAATCAATAATGCTCTTTTCATGAGTCCCTCCCTAAAGGGTCGCGGAAGAATGGAGCCGCAATGGCTCCGTGTAGTAACAGGGGCGCGGCCGGATCATGCATGCTCCGGCGCGCACGTTAGCGGAAGTTGTGACCGGGAACTAAAGGGAAGGCGGTCCGCGCTGCTGCAAGGCGCGGCTAAACGACATGTGGAACAGGGCTTCAGTTTGTTCCAGCGCGGCCGGACGACTGATTATCGTAGCCTGAAGAACGAATCGCGGCTTCAGGACTACGCTTTTCTCCGCCGCCGGGATCGCCTTGCCCAACGGGTAAAAAGGACATTTTGCACTGGATCTGCTGAGCGCAAGGCTGGATTCTGAAGACTCTTTCGCCGAGGGCTTTTTCGCACAATGGTGACTGCCATCACGGCGGCAGCAGGCGGGCAGCTTGGGCTCGCCGGGCGCCGTCAGAAACGGCAGTATCAGCGAATTGCCGAAACTAAACAGCAACAAAAGTGCAGGGGCGTGCCGCAATGCCTAATTCTACCCCAGATCCGTCCGGACAGCCAGGAGGTCTGTCCTACTTCAGAAAGCGGCGCATGCGATCGAGCGCCTCCATCAGGTTCTCCATCGAATTGGCGATGCTGAAGCGGAGGTAGCCTTCGCCGTAGTCGCCGAACGCGGTGCCGGAAAGGCAGGCGACGCCGGCCTCGGTCAGAAGTTCCGATGCCAGTTCTTTGGTGTCGCGGCCCGTGCTGGTGACGTTGGGAAATACGTAAAATGCACCATCCGGCATGGTGCAGCGGAAGCCGGGCAGCGTGTTGAGACCGGCGACAAAGGCGTCGCGGCGGCGGCGGAATTCGGCCACCATAATGTCCACGCCGTCCTGCGGACCGGTGAGCGCGGCTAACCCTGCCCGCTGCGTGAAGCTGGCCGTACAGGAGTTCGAATTGACCATCAGTTTGTTGACCGCTTCTGCAATCCAGGGCGGCATCACGCCGTAGCCCAGCCGCCAGCCCGTCATGGCGTAGGTTTTCGAGAAGCCATCGAGAATGATCGTCTTTTCCGCCATGCCGGGAAGACTGGCGATGGAAGCGGGCGGATCGCAGAAGATGATGCGCGAATAGATTTCATCGGAGAGGATAATCAAATCCCGATCCGCTACCAGGCGCGCGATTTCGTCGATATCCTCCTTCGGGATGACGCCTCCGGTGGGATTCTGCGGCGAGTTTAGGACCAGCATTTTGGTTTTGCCGCTGAGCTTTTCTTTGAGCACATTCAGGTCGAAGGAGAAGCTCCGCTCTTCCACCAGCGGAACCGGCACCGGCTTCGCGCCGAGGAAGCGGATCATCGACTCATAGATCGGAAAGCCCGGATTGGGGAAGATGACTTCATCGCCCGGTTCGAGCAGAGCCAGCATGGGAAAAAAGATAATCGGCTTCCCGCCAGGCACGACGCATACCTGGCGCGGCTCAACGGGAATGGAGCGTGTGCGGCTGACGTAGTCCGCGATGGCTTCCCGGAAATCGGGGTAACCCGGCGTCGGTCCGTAGTGTGTCCAGCCCTCGTCCAAGGCTTTCTTTCCGGCCTCGATAACATGCTTCGGGGTTTCGAAATCGGGCTCGCCGATTTCCAGATGAATGACGCTGCGCCCTTGCGCTTCCAGCGCGCGTGCTTTTTCGAGTACTGCAAACGCACCCTCGATGAGGATGCGATCCATTCGCGATGCTAGTTTCATGAAGTTTTTTGAAAGAAAGGAATTTGATTGCGGTGTTCGAGAAAATCAACGCGGTCGCCGATGGCTACGTGCGCTCCGGCGATGCGGGCCGTGACCCTGCCTCCGGAGTCCAGCCGAACGATGGCGATCTGGTAGGGCGCATCATCGACGAATTGTTCCGGGGGCGAGTGCACAACCGTTTCAGTGTAAATCACTCCGGAGCCGAGCATGCTCATGCGGCCGCCCCGAGAATAGTGACTACGCAGGTTGCGCCGGAGCCGCCGAGATTCTGCGCCAAACCGAGGGAGCGCTTCGCCACCTGGCGCCGGCCCGCTTCGCCGCGAATTTGCATTACGATGTCGCAGATCTGCGCGACGCCAGTGGCGCCGACCGGGTGGCCCTTGGCTTTCAAGCCGCCGCTGGTGTTGACGGGGCGCGCGCCGCCGAGGCTGGTGTGTCCCTGTTTGCAATACGGGCCGCCTTCGCCCTTTTTACAGAAGCCCAGATCCTCGCTGGCGATGATTTCGGCAATGGTGAAGCAATCGTGCAACTCGGCGAATTCAATATCGGAGGGGCCGACGCCTGCCATGCGATAGGCCTTCGCCGCGGCTCTCGCCACGGCGGGAAACGTCGTGATGTCGTCCTTCTCATCCAATGCGACACGGTCAGAGGTCTGAGCGATGCCGAGTACGCGCACGGGTTTGCCGGTGAATTCCGCGGCACGCTCAAGCGGAGCGAGAACCACCGCGGCGGCGCCGTCGCTGATGAGCGAACAATCGAACAGCGTCAGGGGATCGGCGACGGGCTTGCCGGCCAGCGCCTGTTCCAGGGTAATCACTTTTTTCAAGTGCGCATCGGGATTCAAGGCTCCGTTGGCGTGATTCTTCACGGCGACCGATGCCAAATGCTCGCGCGTGGTTCCGAACTGGTGCATATGACGGCGGGCGATCATGGCGAACAAGGCCGGGAAGGTGGCCCCGGCGCGCACTTCGCCGGTAAGATCGCCCGCCGAGGCCAGGATTTCAGTGACCTTGGGCGTCGGCTGCGAAGTCATCTTTTCGACGCCTGTGATAAGTGCAATGTCGTATAGTCCGGCGGCGACGCTGGAGAAGGCGTGAAAGAACGCCGAGCCGCTCGATGCGCAAGCCGCTTCAAAGCGCGTGCACGGAACACCGCAGATGCCGGCCGCGGAGGCGACATAGGGCGCAAGATGATTCTGTCCGACAAACGATGGGCCGGCGAAATTGCCGAGGAAGAATGCCTCGATCTGGCCGGGACTCACATTGGCTTCCTTCAGGCATTTGCCAATTGCTTCCGTCGTGAGGCTACGTAAGTCGCGATCCGCGAACGCTCCGAACGGAGTCTTCCCCGCGCCAATGACAGCCACTGGTCTCATATTTCTTCAGAATAACCGGACCGGCAGGGCCGCTGCATTCGCTATCGAGGGAACCACTCCAGGCGCGACTCCAGGGTGGTCTCTTCGACGTCTTCAAGAAAAGAGAAAAAGTCGAATCCGGTACGGCGTTCCACTTCATCCACCGTCACGGTGAAGAAATTCAGCGGCTGTGGCGGATTCCGGTCATTGGGAATGATGGCGGCGAACATGGTCCGGCGTCCGGCTTGAACCGCCAGCAGAACCTTGTAGGTGTGGGTAGGAACGGCAACACCGCCCGGCTGCAGGAATTCGATTGTTTTTGAATCAAACAAAGGTCCGGAAAACACGAGAACGGAATCGGCGTTAGCGGCAATGCGGCGGACAGCGGATTCGAGGCTCCGCCAGCGGCCCGCGTTGACGCTTTGGTTTTGCGCAATGACGTTGGTGAGAAAGAATGTGGCCCGGTATGCTTCGACGGACCAAGCAAAATCCGCCGCGGGGACGAGGTGACCACGAGAGTAGCCGGAGCCGCGGAAGCCGGCGTTGGAGGCGGTCGGAAATGAGGCGGACGGGTCCACGCGGAAGCTTGGGCGGCGGGGCGCTGCGGCGGCCAGGCGCCCTGGGCGGAGTTCGTATTCGGCCCAAACGGGGGCCTTCAACGACGTGTCGTAGCAGATGCGGAAGAAGGAGTGGTCGACGATGCGCCGGGCGGGAGCGTCGCAGGCGGGCTGGGCGAAAGCGACCGGGGCCAGCCAGTAGAGGAACGCGAGCTTCATCACAATAAATACATCGGATTGTTTAAAACATTTCTTTATAGACATGTTTCATGATTTTGACCGGGTCAACGTTTCGCTTTAGGAAGTTTTTCTGATACGATTCCGACTTACGGAGATTCATTCGATGAAACGACACCTGCGTCTGCTGGTTGTGGCTGCTGTCTTGATTACCGCCGCGCTGCTGCCCTATCTTTTCTCGCAACAGCCGGCGCCGGCTGCCCGCGCTGGGGGGCTGGGGCAAGACACTGCCGCGGTGCGGATCGAGTTCGGCGTTACGGACAAAACCCCCGGATCATGGGATGGTTCGGCGGCGGCGCGCTCGGGCGAAATCCTTTCGGTGCGAAACTGGAAACCGCGGCCCGGCGACAGCGTCACGAACAACCGCTGGAGCCTGAGATCGCGGCAAGGCGTTAATTTCACATTGCGGGCCTGGGAGACGGAACGGTTGACCGATCCAGTGAGATACGTTTCCACACCCGGAGTGATTGTGGATGTAAAAGGAACGGCAGGGACGGAGATCGCCGTCGAAACGGCGCGCGGGTCTTTTACGATGAAGCCGTTTGAGATGGCCTCCGGCAAGCCGGCCGTCTTTCTCAACGGCAACGTGACGGCCGAACGTGTTGCGGGCTCCGAGAGAATCTCCGATGAGAAGACGGACGGGGACTTTCCATCTCTTGTGGCGCTGGGCCAGGGCCGCGTGGCCGCTGCCTGGGTGAACTTCGCCAATAATCGCAACGAGCTGGTGTGGCGCAGCTACGACGGCGGTCAGTGGAGTGCGGCGCGGGCGATTCCCACCAATCACAGCGACATTTTTCTGGTTAAATTGGCGCGCGATCGCGCCGATCGCCTCTGGGCGGTGTGGTCGGCGCAAGTGAACGGCAACTGGGACCTTTATGCCAGCCGGTGGAGTGGATCGGCGTGGAGCCAGCCGGAGCGACTCACCTCGGACCCGCAACCCGACATCTACCATGTCACGGCGACTGATTCGAATGGAAACCTGTGGCTGGCCTGGATGGGATTCCGCAATGGCAAGTCGGATGTGTTCGCACTGCGCTACACAGGCGATCAATGGACGGAGGCCGAACGCGTCTCCAACTCGGCAGCCAATGACTGGGCTCCGGCGATTGCCGCCGATGGCCGCGGCCGCGTCTACATCGGCTGGGATAGCTACGATAAAGGCAACTACGACGTGATGATGCGACACTGGGACGGCGGGAAGTGGTCGGAGCCGGGGGCGATCGCCAATTCGCTGAAGCTCGAGTATCACGTGTCGTTGGCCTGCGATCGGGAGAACCGGCTGTGGGCGGCATGGAATGAAGCGGGCATGGACTGGGGCAAAGACACCGGCTTTTTGCCTCGAAAGCAAGGGACGCCGTTGTATCGCGAGCGCTGGATGGGCGTCGCCGTTCACGACGGGCAGCGCTGGATGGAGCCGCTGGCATCGATAAACGGCGCGCTGCCGGAAAAACTGCAATCGCATAATGACATGCCTGCGCTCGCCGCCGATGCGAACGGACGGGTTTGGCTATTCTTCCGGCATCGCCTGTTGCGGATTCGCGATACGCCGTTCGACACGCCGGCGCACCGCGCGGCATGGGAGATATACATGACATCGTACGAAGGCGATTCCTGGAGCGCTCCGGCGCCGGTTCCGTTCAGCCAGGGCCGGCAGGATATGCGCGTGGGATTCGCCTCCGGGGGCGATTCGCTGGTGATGGCCTGGCCGACGGATAATCGCGACTTTGAGGAATTTCTGTATTCGCGCAGCGATGTTTATGTGGCGCGAATCCCCGTGCCGGCAGGGCAGCCGCAGCCGGCGCGTCTGACGCCGCGCATGCAGCCGGACCTGAAAATGTTTCCCACGCACTATGAGGAAGCAAAGGACCTGGCGCGCATTCATGGATATACGATCGAGAGCGGCGGGAAGCGCTACAAGATCTATCGCGGCGATACGCACCGCCACACAGAGTTTTCGATGGATGGAAACAACGACGGCAGTTTGCTCGATACCTACCGGTACGCGATCGACGCCGCTGAGCTCGATTTTCTGCTGGTGAGCGAGCACAACGGAAATGGCGGTCCGGACAACGCCTATCCAAACTGGCTGTTGCAACAGATGGCCGACGTGTTCACCGTGGCCAATAAGTTCGTGCCTTTTTACGGCTATGAGCGCAGCGTCAACTATCCAAATGGGCATCGGAACATTCTTTTCCCAACGCGCGGGAACCCGACGCTGCCCATTACGCCGGAAGAGCAGAAAGCGGTGACAGGGGCAAAAATGCTTTACGAGTATTTGAAAAAGTACAAAGGCATCGCCATTTCGCACACTTCGGCGTCGAACATGGGCACGGATTGGCGCGATAACGATCCGGAGGTGGAACCGCTGGTCGAGATTTACCAGGGCGATCGCGTCTCGGCCGAGTACGAGGGAGCGCCCAAGGCCGCGCATGCGGGCAATCCCGCCACGGCGCCGGGCGGCTTCCGTCCAGCCGGTTATGTGTGGAATGCGTGGGCGAAGGGATATAAGCTCGGCGTTCAAGTGGCGTCGGATCATTTTTCGACGCACATCAGCTACGCCTGCACGCTGGCGGCGGACTACACGCGGCAAGGCATGCTCGACGCGATGAAGTTGCGCCACTCCTACGGCGCCACGGATAACATCATTCTTGACTACCGCATGCAAAGCGGAGGGAAAGAGTATCTGCAAGGCGATATCGTCACGATTTCGGACGATTTTGCGCTGAACATAAAAGTGATCGGAACGGCGCCGATCCGGCAAATCGACGTCATCCGCAACAACCAATTTTTGATGGCGCGCCATCCGATGGAGCGGGAAACGACATTCGATTTTCGCGACGCCAAGCCGCTACCCGGGGAAAGCTATTACTATGTCCGCGTCATTCAGGTGGACGATCAGATGGCATGGTCGTCGCCGATCTGGATCAAGAGGCCATGAAGATATCGCGCAGAAACGTACTCACCGCGCCGGTGGCGGCGCCCATGCTGGCGCAACAGGCGGCGCGCAAGCCGAACCTGGTATTCATCATCTCCGACGATCACAGCTATCCCGACCTGGGCTGCCTGGGACGGCCGGTGACGACGCCGAACCTCGATCGTATGGCGAGCGAAGGGGTTCGTTTCGACAACTGCTTCGTTTCTTCGGCGCAGTGCAGCCCGAACCGGTCTTCGATTCTCACCGGTTGCGCGCCGCACACCACGGCGACATCACGCCTTCACACGGCATTGCCGGATTATGAGACCACGGTCGTAGATTTGCTCAAAGATGCGGGCTATTTTGCCGGCGCGTTTCGCAAGGTGCACCAGGGCGCTTCGTTCGACAAGCGCTGGAATTTCTACGGATCGGCGGCGGAGCCGTTTTCAAAATTCTTCGACGCGCTGCCGCAGGGAAAACCGTTCTACCTGCACATGGGGTTCACCGATCCGCACCGGCCGTACAAGCGCGGCAAACTGCCGGTGACGCACGAGCCGTCCAAGGTGACCGTGCCGGCGTTTCTGCCGGATACGCCGGAGATCCGGGACGACATCGCCGATTATTACAACTCGATCTCGCGCATGGACATGGAGACCGGCCAGTTGGTGGAGCTGCTGAGGCAGCGGAATCTGCTCGACAACACGCTCATCATCTTTACCGGCGACAACGGGATGCCGTTCCCTGGCGCCAAGGGGACTTGCTATGAGCCTGGAATTCGCGTGCCACTGCTTGTCTGGTGGCCGGGGAAAATGCGCGGCGGATCGAGGCGCGATGAATTGATCGCGCATGTCGATCTGGCTTCGATGTGGCTCGATGCGGCGGGCATTCCGCAGCCGAAGAAGATGCAGGGGCGGAGCTTCCTAAATCTGCTGACCGGCGCGGGCGCATACACGCCGCGGGAAGCGGTGTTTGCCGAGCGGAACTGGCACGATAATTACGACCCGATCCGCGCCGTACGGACGCGGCGGCACAAGCTGATCTTCAACGCACTGCCGCAGCTGCCCTACCGGCCGATAGCGGATTTGAGGGATTCGCCTACGTGGGCCTCATACCTGGGCGCGGCGCGGCGCGCGCAACTTTCGCCGGACCACATGAGGCTGCATCAGCCGGTGCGTCCGGTTGTCGAGTTGTACGATCTTGAAAAGGATCCCAACGAATTCCACAATCTCGCCGAGAATGCGGATTACGCCAAAATCCGCGAAGAGTTGAAATTGCTGCTGAGCGACTGGATGCACGACACCATGGACTACCTGCCGCCGTGCTTCCCGCGGCCGGGTCAGCCCGCTGGGCGCAACTGGCCTATGTCGTTGTAGCTTTACTTGCCTTTGCTGAGCTTGCGGAAGTATTCGGCGACGGCGTCGGCGTAGCCCGCCGGTATCGGATCGGAAGTGGCGCTGCGAACCTGGCCGCCTTGCTTCTCGTCGAGCTGACGCCGGAGCTGGATTTCCAGTTGCTCGAGGTTAGGCAGAATTTGCGCGCGCAACTGCTCGATGAGAGCGGGGTTGCCGGGGAAGCGCGACGGATCGAGGCGCATCATCTGGCGGATCAGGTCCTGAACCTCTTTGGAGGTTTCCGAATCGGCTTCGGCCAGCGACATGCGAAGCTGGTTGAGGTCGCGAAGACCTTCGCGGTAGGTCTCACCCAAGCGTCGCTGGTTTTCCAGCGGCACCTGGCCGTCCGGCACGCGCAGGCTGCCATCGTTCAAAGCCTGGTAGCCGTGGTTGCGATAACCCGACTGGTCGCTGCCGCCTTGCACGCGCTCGCCGCGCGGCATGCGACCGCCTTCGGAACCGCCCTGGCCGCCTTGCTGACCCGGTTGTCCGCCGGCCTGTTGACCTTGGCCTTGCTGGCCTTGCTGACCCTGTTGACCCTGTTGTCCCTGCTGCCCTTGTTGTCCCTGCTGCCCTTGTTGGCCCTGCTGCCCTTGTTGGCCCTGCTGGCCCTGTTGACCCTGCTGGCCCTGTTGACCCTGCTGTCCTTGCTGGCCCTGTTGTCCTTGCTGGCCCTGTTGTTGACCGCGCTGCCCCTGCTGTCCCTGCTGGCTTTGTTGCCCCTGGGAGAGTTGTTGAAGCTGCTGCCGCAGCCGCTCGACCTGGGACAAGGCCCGTTCCAGTTCGCTGCCGCCCTGGCCCTGACCTTCGCGATCCAAAGCGCGCTGAGCTTCGCGCAGGTTGTCGCGGAGCTGTTCCATGCTGTCGGTGAGCGCCATTTCGCGCATTTGCGTGACGCCGCCTAAGCCGCGCCGCAGCCATTCGGCCGTGTACTGCATGTTACGGGTGACTTCGCCGCCTTGCATCTGGCCGAGCGCTTCACGGACCTTTGAGGAACTCTGGCGATTGGTGGCGGCCAAGTCGCGCGCCGCGGCCTGCATGTCGCGCTCGAGCCGCTCCAGTTCTTTGGCCATCTGATCCTTCTGGCCGGCAAGCTGCCGCGCCTGTTCCAGGTTCTGCGCCATCGAGCGGACGTCGTTGGGGTTCTGGCCCTGAGGATACATTTGGCGGAGCTGGTTTTGAACATTTCGCTGCTGTGAAGCAAGCTCCTCGGCGCGCTGGGCCAGATTGCCCACCTGCCCGGTAGCTTCCTGTTTGCGCATCGAGTTGAGAAGATCGGTGGCTTCCTTTAGCCGCTCGGCGGCGCGGCGCGCTTCGGCGTCGTTGGAATTACCGGTTGGATCGCCGCTGCTGCGGCGCATATCTTCGGTAGCCTGGCGCAGACGTTCGAGAGCGCGCTCCACGCGCGGATCGATGTTGCCGCTGCCCGAGCCACGTTGCATTCGAGCCTGCTGCTGCTGTTGCTGCTGCTGCTGTTGTTGTTGCTGGCCGGATGAACCCGCCGAGCCCTGCTGCGATTGGGACTGGGACTGCTGTCCCTGCTGCCCTTGCTGGCCCGATTGGGCGCTCTGCTGGCCGCGCGTCAACTGCTCGAGCTGGCGCTGAAGCTCTTCGGCCTCGCGGCGGAGCATCTCCTGCTGCCAGCGCTGCTCGGGCGTGTTGGTTTGATTGCGCTTCTGATCGGCGAGCTCTTTCTGGCGGCGCGCAAGCTGTTCGAGCTTTTGCAACGCTTCGTCGATTTCGCGCTGGCGCTGATCGGCGGAGGCATTCTGCTGCCCTGTCTCGTACTGGTTTTTCTCGGTATCGAGCTCGAGATCGAACAAGCTGGCGAGGTCGCGGCCGCCGCCGCCGCTACCGCCTCCGGAGGAGCCAAACGCGACTTGAATCTGGCGGAAAGTGGCCTCGGCGCGCAGCAGGTGCTGTAGCGCTTTCTGCTCATGGGGCAGAGCATCGTTCCAAGATTGGGATTTCAGCTTATCAACAGCCGAGCCCATGGCCTCGGCGGCCTTGTCCATGTCCTGGGCAAAGCTGCGAAATTCGTTATTGGTGCCGGAAAGCTCGCGGCTGCGCATGCGGCGCGCAAGCGAAGTCGCCTGGTCGCGGAGTTTGGCCTGAACTTCTGAGAGGAATTTGGCATCCTCGGCGGCCGAGGCGCGATCCTTTCCCTTATCGCGCAGCTTATTGAACGTCGCCGCGATGATTTCTTTCTGCCGCCCGGAGATGCGATTCTCGTCCTGCTCACCGCCGCCACCGCCGCCTCCCATGGACTGAGCCTGAGAGTATTCCCGCTCAAACGGTTCCGCTTCAATGAACTGGATGTCGGTGCGGGTGGTTGCGCCGGCGTCCTTGGCCGTTGCGTAGACGCTGACCACATCACCCGGGACCAACTTGAAATCTTCGAGCGACAGCATGGCACGGCCCTGAACGCTGGTGGCGCCGGCGCGCGGCAGCACGTTGACGGTTTGTTCGGCGCCGCCATTCACGGAGTAGTGCAATTTGACTTCGTGCAGCCCGAAGTCGTCTTCGGCGTCCACTTCAAGCGTTACCTCTTCGATGGGGCTGACGCGAGCGTCACCGCGCGGCCGGTTGATCTTCACGATTGGCGCGATTTCTTTGCGCGCCTCGATGAAGAAGTCTTCGCTCAGGCGCACGGGCTGGCCCTGGTCGATGGCCGCGATGTGATACATGCCGTCTTTTTCGATCGTGATACGCCCGCGAAGCCAGCCGCCCGATTCGCGAAGCTCGATGCGCGTCTGGTTGTCCAGAACCAGAGCGCCGTCATTCAGCGGCCGGTCGGTTTGAATTGCCACTTCGGCAATCGTGCCTGCCACGGCGCGCAGGTCGCCGCTGCCCTCTTCGGAAACCTCTTTCAACCCGGACCAGGACGGATATTTGTAAGTGACGCGGATCTTCTTGACACCCGGCAGATCGACGACGGTGAGCGTATGCGTTTTGGAGCGAATGCCGCCAGCGTCAACATAATAATCGACCGAATCGGGCAGACCGGCAAAAAGGAACTCGTAGCCCGTGCCCGCAGCCTGCGGGAGCATCCCCACCTGTTCCCATTTGCTGGCGGCGTGATAACGGGCGAACAGGCGCACATTGGAAGCATGGAAACCCATCATCTGGGCTGTGATCAACTGGTCCGTGCGGCGGCGGACGCGCCGGTCGCCGGGGGTGACGGAAATGCTGTAGAACGGCTGAACGTCGCGCGGGGATCCGGCCCACAGCAAGGCGGCGCCATGGCCCCAAAAACCGGGACCCGATTTAGCAAGCCAGATCAGGACGCCAGTGGCCAGCAGTGCGCAGACAACAAAGGCGGCCACGCGAAACGCAGGGATCAGCGAAGACGGCTCGGCGCGGCGCGCAACCTCCACGGTGTCGGCGGCCAGCAACTCGAGAAACGGATCGTTGGGGGACCCGGCTTTGCGCTCGGCAAAGGTGAGCAGACGCTGCTCGAATTCCGGGACCTTCTGTTCGGCGCCGCGCGCGGCTCTCCGGGTGTTCAATCGAACCAGCGGCAGAACGACGCCGAATCCCACGGCAAAAGCCAGGGAGAGGAACAGCGCAACCCTGGCAACGGTGAGGCTGCCTTCAGAGAAGGCAAAGCCGTTGATGATCATCACCAGAAGCACGGTGGACAGCAAAGCGCTGGCCGCAGTGATTGCCGCGCCCTGGGTAAAGGTCACCAGGCGCAGGCGCCGCTCCAGGGAGCGGAGATATGATTCCAACTGATCGAAGGCGCTCATCTTAACTCCTTCTGTATATCACTATCCGCGGCCGGCGGCCAGGGTGCAAGTGTTCAGGCATCGGCCGGCTCCATATTCAGATATCGGCTGGCAAGCATCGATTCGATTAGAGCGAACAGGAACGCGGCCAGCAGGAAGTACCACCAGAAGTTGGAATACTGCTGCTGCTGCTGCTGTTCTTCGCCCGTGCCGGCGCCGGGTGGCTGCGATCCGGTCCCCTGCCACAAAGCCTGGCTTTCGGCGGGGATGATCGCCAAATCCGATTCCTTGCGATCCGCATTGACGGCCACCAGATCATGCCGGCCGTTGGCTCGTCCCACATCGTAGAATCCGGTTTCCTTAAGCGCGAAGCTGGTGGCTGTGGATGCGGTTTTCAAGTCGAGGGCGCGGCGGCCGTGCGGGTCGAGCACTTCCATCGCAGCCGCGCCTTTTTCGGCCCGCAGCTCGACGTGGGAATCCACCGTGTAGCTGGATTGGCCGGCCTCGCTGCCGACCAGGTAGCGGGCGCTTTGCTCGACGAAAGGCACGAAACTCGGGTGGAGGGGGAAGTCATTGGAAATGTTGTCGAAAGTGGACGCGAACAGCAGCGCGCGACCTTCGCCGATTCGTTTTTCCATCAGCAGCGGCGTTTCATCGGACAGCCGCGCGAGCACGCGGCCCTGTCCCTGGTCTACGCGGATGGCCTGATAGAATTTCACGTTCTCCCACTTGCCTGCCGAGCGCAACACCGGATGCGTCGAGTCCATCGGCCCGGCGTTTAGGAACCGTTCCCCGGTCCGCGACGCGTAACGGGACTCCCTCACGTTCTCGTCAAAGACCGGGATGCGCGGCCGGGCGGCGGCGGCCGGGCCGGCGGCGACGAGCAAAGCGCCTCCTCCGCGCACATATTGGCGCAACGAGTTTTCAAATGACGCCGGCAGCGAGCCGGTGTCGGAAAGCACGACGAAGGCGTATTTGGACAACCCCAGATTGGCTGTCTGGTCCGCGGTAACCGGCTCGAGTAGAAACGCTCCTTCGGCGGCCGATTCGAGGGCGGCGCGGTAGTAAAGCAGACCGCGCTGCTGACGCGCTTCGTGCACAAACAGAACGTGGCGCGGATCGGAGCGCTCCATGGCGAAATAGAACACATCATCGCCGGGGAGGGCGTCGGTTCCATCAATGCGGACCTCGGCGCGGTTAAACCCGTAAGCGGCGTCCAAGCCGACAAACTCCACCGACGCTCTGCCGTTTTCGGGCAAATCAATGCTCCGCGTGGCCACTATCTTCTTATTGACGGACAAAGTGACGTTCCGTTTGCCGGCGGGCGCATTGTAGCTGCCCACGGTGGCCTGTACGCGGGCTTTCTTAGGATCGAAAACGCTGCGCGGCGCGGTGACGCTTTCCACGGCGTAGTTGGGAACGGCGCGGTCAGCCACGGGATGCAGCACCAGGCGCGTGGACTGGCCCAGGCGAAGATCGGCGAATACGGGCGGCAGCGACGTCTTTTGCATATCGGAGAAGAAATGGACTTCCACCGGCATGCGGGCGCTCTCGTCGATAGAGCGCAGGGCCCGGGCCATCTCCCCATAGCTGCTGCGCGCGTCGGAGGGCTGAATGGATTCCAGCGCGGCGCGCAACTCGTTTGAATCGAGCACCGGCTGCGTGAGCGCCTGCACGGTGGAGCCGATCGCCAGCACTTGGGCGCGTTCGCGCGCGTTGCGGCCGTTCAAGACCCCGGCCGCTTCGCGCCTGGCGCGAGCCAGCCGGTCCGACGCCCGCATACTGAAGGAATGGTCCACGGCGAGAATCAGCATCCTGCCCGATCCGGAAGCCGCGCCGCCGCGCCGGCAGGACGGTCCGGCAAAAGCGAGGATCAAAAGGAAAAGCAGAAGCAGGCGCGCCGCCATCAGCATCAGGTATTTCAAGCGCCGGTGCTTAATGGAGCTTTGCGTGCGCCGCTCGAAAAACATGAGAGAGCTGAAACGTTTCGGCGTGGTTCTGTGCTGCCGCAACAGATGCAGCCAGACCGGCAGCCCCAGCAGGGCGAGTCCGGCCAGAAACCACGGCGCGAGAAAACTCATCTCAGAGCCTCCCTTTGCGGATCAGAAAGTACTCGCGAAGCGCTTCATCCAGGGGCCGGCTGGTATCCACGATGTGATAGTCGATTCCGGCGCCTCGGGCCTTGCTTCCGAGTTCTTCGATGTGCGCTTCAATCTTGCCGCGATACTCGGTGGTAGCGTAGTCGGGGGAAACTTCCATGGAGTCTTCCGTTTCCATGTCGATCAGGATCACCGGCTCCTTGAATTTCGGCCGCAGCTCTTCGGGGTCGAGCACATGGAACAGGATTACGTCGTTGCCGCGGAACCGCAGCGGCTCGACGCATTTGATTACCGTCTCCGGCGGCGCGTAAAAATCGGAGATGACAATGGCGATGCCGCGGCGGAAGTGAAACTGCTGAAAGTGAAAGAACGGTTTGGCGTAGTCCGTGCGCGCCGCCGGCTCCGCCTTCTCGACGATGTGCAGCAGCCGCGCCAGTTGTCCCTGCCGGGAGGAAGGCCGGACGAAGCCGCGAATTTCGTCGTCAAAGACGATCATGCCGGTGGCGTCGCGCTGCTGGATAGCCAGATAGCACAGCGATGCGCTGAGGAAACGCGCGTAGTCGATCTTGGAAACCGAATGCGAGCTGAATCCCATCGAGTTGCTGGCATCAAGTAATAGCGTGACATGCGTGTTGGTTTCGCCACGGTACCGCTTCAGGTAAGCGCGCTCGGTGCGCGCGAACACATTCCAATCGACATAGCGCAGGTCGTCACCGATCGTATAGGGCCGGTACTCTGCAAACTCCTGGCTGAAGCCGAAATCAGGCGACCGGTGCAGTCCCGAGATGAATCCGTCCACCACCGTTTTCGCGACCAGAACGATATCGGAGATGCCGCTGAGAACTCTTGGCTCAAGAAAACGGTGGCGCATTGCGGCTTAGCTGTTCCCCTTCGGAGCGGGCATCCCTTCGAGCAACCGCTTCAAAATGTCGTCCGTGGAGAGGCGGTCGGATTCGGCCTGGAAGTTGAGCAGCAGCCGGTGCCGCAGAACCGGGATCGCCATGGCGTTGATGTCCTCATAAGTGACGTGATAGCGCCGCTTGATGAGCGCCCGCGCTTTGGCGGAAAGCACGAGATACTGCGCGCCGCGCACGCTGGAGCCGTAGTTGACGTACTTCTTGACGAAGTCGGGCGCGGTTGGGTCGGTATTGCGGCTGGCGCGAACAATGTCGACAGCGTAGCGTGCAACGGAGTCGGCCACCGGCACCATACGCACCAGTTGCTGGAACTGGAGGATCTCCTCGGCGTTGGTGACCGGGTCGGCTTGGGGAATGATCGTGGTGGTTGTGAGCGCCACCACGCGCATCTCCTCATCGGCGCCCAGGTAATCAAGCACTACGTTAAACAGAAACCGGTCCAATTGCGCTTCCGGAAGCGGATAGGTGCCTTCCAACTCGATGGGATTCTGCGTGGCGAGCACGAAAAACGGACTCGGCAGCAGGTAATGGTTGCCGCGAACCGTACAGGCGTGCTCCTGCATGGCTTCCAGCAGCGCGGATTGGGTTTTTGGCGGCGTGCGATTGATTTCGTCGGCCAGCAGGACGTTGGCGAAGATCGGGCCGGGCACGAAGGTCCAGGTGCGCCGGCCGGTGCCGGGTTCTTCTTCGATAATGTCGGTGCCGGTGATGTCGCTGGGCATCAGGTCCGGCGTAAACTGAATTCGCTTGAAGATGAGGCCGAGCGTCTGGGCGATGGTGCGGACCAGCAGCGTCTTGGCGGTCCCGGGGAGTCCCGTGATCAGGCAGTTGCCGCCGACGAACAGCGCAATCAGGACCTGGTCGAGCACTTCTTCCTGCCCTACGATGACGCGCCGCACCTGGGTGACCATATCGGAATAGGCCTTCTGGAACCGGTCGATCAGGGATTTCAGTTCGGAGGCGTCTAGTTGAGGAGCACTCGTTACGGACATCGGTTAGCGTTTCTCTTTCTCTTGGGAAGTCAATTCCAGAAGCAGTTTTTGGGCGGGACGATAGCCCGGCGCGGCTTCGAGCGCGTTGATCACATGGTCCCTTGCGTCCTCCATGCGTTTGGCACGGACAAAGGCTTGGGCAAGCTGGTAATGTGAGGCGGCCAAGTCAATGGGTTTCGACGCCAGCGCCGCCTGAAATTCGCGAATGGCGACGCCGATGTCGCCCTGGTTGAGGCACAATTCGCCCATTTTCCGGTGCATTTCGGCATCCTGGACTGGGTAGACAAAGTTCAGTTTTTCAAGAGCCGCTATAGCGTCCCTCGGGCGCGCCTGCTCTTCGAGCAGGCCGGCGAGTTTCTTGAGCGTTTCCGGATACCTGCCACCGGCGCGCGCGTAGCGCTCCAGCTCAGCGGTGGCGGCCTTCTTGTCGCCCTTGGCAAGATAAGCATCGGCCAGGAATTCGTAAACGTTGCCCGGCTCGACGTATTCAGCGTACCAGTCGCGGATGCGCAGGCCTTCGCGGATCACGTCGTCGTGGCGTTTTTCTTTGGCGGCCGCAGCCACGATTTTGACGCCTTTGGTCCAGTCGTCGAATTTTTCCAGCGGCGTGGCCAGTTGCTTGTTCACCCACTCGATGAACTCCTTGTCGAACGCCTCCGGCTTCATGGAGAGGTGTTTCTCAACCACGCCGGCGGTCGCGGCCCCGCGGGCGAAGGAGTGCATCATTTCGAGCAGTTTTGAAAAGCCCCATTTCCCGGCGATGTAATCGCAGATGCGGCCGGCCTGGAAATAGGAAACGATCACCTGCATCGGATAGGTGGGCCGGATGAAGCCGCGGTCCAATTGCGCCACCGGCAACAGTTTCCTGTCTTTGACGGCCTTGAGGGTGGTTGGATCAAGCCGGTCTCCCCAATCGGGTGCGACGGCTGTTTCTTCATGGACGGCCATCCCTTCGGTGAACCAGCGCGGAACGCGGTGGTTGGTGGCCGAGAGCACGTAGACGTGACTCAACTCATGCCAGAGCGTGCTGGCCCAGTGAAACGTTCCGGGCTTGCGGCCGGAGGGGCTGTCCATGGCGACGACGTGGCCGAAAGTAACACCAAGCGCGCCCAGACCGGGCATGCCTAGCGTGCGCACGGCAAAATCTTCGTGATCGGGATAAACTTCGAGGCTCACGGGTTTGGACAGCCGGTGCTTGTACTTTTTTTCGAAAGCGGCCATGGCTTTCAGAAGCTCCGGCTCAATATAGAGCTTCAACAGGTCAGCTTCTTTCTTGTGAAGGCGAACGTCGGTGGTGGGAGTGCGGAAGGACACAAAGTTCTTATAGGAGTCCATCAGCCGCAGCGAATTGACGGTGGCGGGATCGCGATAGTTATTGTTGTAGGCGATCTCGAGATGGTCGCGTGCGGGCTTTTCCATGCCCAGCCGCATGTAAGTGATCCCCAGCTCGGAGTGGGCGTCCCATAGACGGGCGTTCTTTTCCAGAGCGGCTCGGAAATAATCGATGGCTTCGTTGTAGCGCCGGTTGAGGATCAACACATGAGCCACGTAGGCGTATGCCTCGCCGTAGACCGGGTTGATCTTGAAGATTCTGTCAAACCATTCCGACTTGCCGCGATCGTCCAGGATGTCGAGCGCCGCCAGCACGGCCATGGCGTCGAGCGCATCAGGTGAAAGCTCTAACGCCTTCACGGCCTGAGCTTTGGCTTTCTCGAAGTTGACGTCCTCGATGGCCAGACGAGCAAGCAGCTCTTGCGCTTCCACCAGCTTGGGATCGGCCTTCAGCGCGTGTTCGGCGAGTTCGACAGCCTTGGCGTCGAAGCCTTCGCTGGCCACGAGGGCCAGTCCGAGCAATGCAGGAGGATAGTCCTTCTGGATTTCGAGGGCCTCCTGGAACAGCGTCCCAGCCTCGCCTTTGTTCCAGCGTTCATAGAAGAGCCGGCCCCATCGGACTTTGTAATCGGGGTTTTTGGGATTCTGCGCGGTAGCAGCGCGAAACTCGTTGTTGGCGCTCTGGTGCTGGCCGGACCCCCAGAACCCTTCGGCCCTCAGATACGGATCGCGGGTGTAGGTAAGTTCGTTGAAGCAGCGCGCTGCTTCGGACAGACGTCCGGTATGGCGGTGCTTGCGGCACTCATCAAGCGATTGGGCCGCCAACGCGGCGGGGATGGCCAGCATGAGCGCGAGCAGCCTCATTGATCGAGCTCCGCTTGAGTGCGCGCCAGCTCGATCAACAGCGCCGAAAGCTGGCGTTTGTAATCTTCGGTGGGCATGGCCGCACGCTGGTATTTCAAACGCGCAATCTGCTGTTCGAGTGCTTCTTTCTTTTCAAGCAGCTTGCGTTTTTCCGGCGTTGCGGCGGCCTTTTGCGCCGATCCGATGCGAAGCATGGCAAAGCGCGCCGCGAGCAGTCCCTGACCGTTTTGCGCGGAGGGATCGCGCACCGGGTCGGCTTTGCCTGTATCCTCGATCTGAGCGTGCTCGGTGGCGATGCGTTTCTGCGATTCGTAAAAGCGAACCGTTTTGTCGTTGGCGTAGCGGTAGGCTTCAAGGGCGCTGATGGCCTCGTTTTTGTCCGTATCGCATGCGGGATCGCGCAGCGCCTCGGCCCAATACCGGGAAAAGACGGTGGCGTTTTTCTCCGTACCGCTCTTGGTGGCGGTGATCACGGCGCGGCCCTGGCGCTTGAGCAGCGCGACCGAGCCGCCGCTGGCGCTGGTCATGTTCACGACAAGCTGTTGCGAAGCGGGAATGCGATCGAGCAGCGAAGCAAGCTCGGTAGCGCTGATATCCGGCCCGGGGAGATTGATTTTGTAATCGATGCCGTCAAACGTTCCATGCCCGATGAGCATCAGGGCGACCATATCCTGGGGGGAGGCCGAGCGCGCAATCCCGGACAGAATCTCGATCAGCTTGGCCTTGGTCGCCGCCGGGCCATGCAGCGTTTCAACGCGAGCGCCGCCGCCAGAGGCCTTAAGCAGCTTGTCGATCTCGGTCGCGATGCCGGTGAAGCGCTGATCGTATTCGGCTTCTCCGCCTAGACCTGCCACGGTTACAAAATAGGTGGCGGCGGGGGATGCCAAGGCGGCGGCGAAAATGAGAGCGGCGGTTTTCATACCACCCCCCAGCGGCGCCGCAGCAGCCACTCGGCGGCGCGCAAGGCGATGAGCAGCAGGAATACGGCAGGCATGTTCCAAAGATCCTTCATCTCGCGCACTGTGATGCCGGCTTCCGAGTAGGAGATCTCTTCGGGCAGTTTGGCCAGATCGTTGACCTTGTAATAGAGGCCTCCGGTTTCGGCGGCGAGCTTTTCCAGGAGCTCGCGATTCTGCTCGGCGCCGAAATTCTCGGCGACACCGTCCTCGCGACGGAAGTTGATCATGTCCCGGCCCATCTCCTCTTCGCCACGCTTGGCCACAACTTCAGCTACGTAAGCGCCGGCGTTGTCGGCCTGCCAGTCGCCGACGAAGGCTCCCGGGGCGAGTGGATCGGGGAGCAACTCCACCTGCGCGGCCACGCCCTTGGGCCCCAGGATATTAGCGGTCACTTTTGCGTCGGTGAGCGGGAGGTAATTGCGATCGCGGATCTCGGCCCGGAAGGTGACGCGCGTTTCATCGGCAAGGACGGATTTGGGAGTGGTGGCGATGACGCGCCCCGGAGTGTCCTGAACCAGCCATCGCAAGAGCTGCTGCCAGAACATTTCGTGCGTCTTGTCGGCCAGCGGCTGAAGCATCTGCCAGCGCCAGCTTCCGGTAGTGGCAAAAGCGCCCACGCGTCCACGGCCGTAGTTTTGCAACGTCAGCAGCGGGAGGCGGCCGCGGCTGCTGGGGAGGGAATCCACCAGAACCACCGCGCCGGGCTTGGGCGTTCCGGCTTCCTGATAGTCGGCCAGGTAGGGCAGCTTCTTCCAGCGGTCAAAGTTCTTTTCCGCATTCTCTTCGAGCCGGCAAATCAGGCTCTCGCGCCCCACCGGCGTCAGCTCGACATAGGCCGGATCACGGTGAAACGTGTTCTTCCTGTCGGGCAGGACAACCGGGAGAAGCTCCGTCAAAGCCGATTTTCCCCACCCGCCGTCGGACAGCCCTGTGCGTCCGCCCAGAAACAGGAGGCCGCCACCGCGCCGGTCGACGAACTGCTTGATCAGCTCCAATTGCGTCGCCGTAAAGTAGCCGGACTCGATTCCCCCGATAACGATTCCTTGAAAATTGAACAATTCTTCTACTTTCGAAGGGAAGCCCTGCTCAAGTTCCTGCGGACTGGCAATGCCTTGCCGGTAGATCTTGTTCTGCGTCGTGCGGATCATCGTCGCGATTTGCAGCGTGCGATCCTCTTCAATGGCCCTGCGGATGAATTTGAATTCCCACTTCGGCTCGCCTTCAATATAGAGGATGCGCGGCTTGCGGTTCTCAACATTCACCAGCCGGACAACGCGATTGTTGCCGGTGTTCTCCTCGCCCGCCAGCGGCTCCACTGTCACCTGCAAATTCTTCAACCCGGCGCCGCCCGCGTTGAACACCACCGATTCGGTCTGTACCGCGCCTTCGTCCTTAAGCGTGATTTCCTGCGAGGCCAGCGCCGCCGTGTCGGCTTTAATAACCACGCGGGCCTTGGCTTTTGGATAGCCGCGGTGTTTCAAAGAGACTTGCGCGCTGAGGCGGGAATCGGCCAGGGCTCGCGGGGCCACCTGAACATCGGTGATCTCGATGTCTTTGGTGAATTTTTCCCGGCCCACGCCGACCGCATGCACGGGAATGCGCTGCCGTTTGAGCAGGCTGACGGTTTCCAGGCCGATTCCGCCGCTGTTGTCGGCACCATCGCTGAACAAGACGATAGCGCCAATGGGAAGAGTCGCCGATTCGGCAGCCACCTGCGCCAGATTCTCGCCGATTCGCGTGGCGTTGCCCTGAGCCGAGAGCTGCTCGAGTTTTTCGAAGCGCTCGAGTTTGCCGCCAAACCTATACAGGCGCACCTGAAACTTCTTGCTCAACTGATCGAGGGTACCCTTGGCCAGCGCCTGCGTGACTTTATCCTTGCGTGAGACGCCGTCTTCGGTCAGGTTCATCGACCGGCTGTCGTCTACCAGCACGGCGATGATGTTTTGCTGCGGTTTGAGCGTGGCGACGCTGAGCGCCGGCTGCCAGAGCAGGAATAAGACCACCGCCAGAAGCGACGCTTGAAGCAGCCATAGCGCCGCCAGGCGGAGGCCGCGGATACGCCCTTGCTCGCGCATGCGCCAAGCAGCGGTTCCCAGAAGGAGGAGTCCGGCGAGAATGGAGATCGCGAGCAGCCAGACAGGCCAACCGCCCAGAAGTACAAAGTCTCCTTTTTGAAATACTGACCCGGGATATTTAAATAAGAACTCGAACATCAGGATGGGGTACCGGCCGTTTCTCCTATTCTCATCAGTGCGTCATAGCGTAAATGATGTAGTTGATCCCTACGCGGTACGCCAGCGAGGCGTAGTGCTCCGGGTAGCGCGGATGGTCCGCCCACTCCCAGGCGTCGCCCAAATCCATATTCTGGCAGATGGCGACCATAATCCTGCCCTTGTCGTCGTAAATGGCGCGCCAGCGTGCATCGATGCCGTCGTATTCATAGGTGCGGCCCGTATAAAACATGATGATGCCCGGCACCTGGACGCGCTCATTCAGATCCCACAGTACGTGAAAAATCGGGTCCTTGTCCTCGATGTCAACCGCCGGGCGCTCCGGAAAAACACGGCTCATGCTGGCCATAAAGATATCCCATTCGAAGGTGCCGTGAAAATCATCCGTCATAATAAACCCGCCGCGCAGCAGGTATTCGCGAAGTTTTTTGGTTTGGTGATCGGGAAGATCCCAGTGACCGGGCTCGACGACATACACCCAGGGGTAGTTGAAGATTTCGTCGGTTTCCAGATCGACGACAGTTTCCACGCTGCGGACGTGGACGCGCGAAAGACGGCGAACGCCCTGGACAAACTGGCGGTCGGCTTTGGGCCAGTCCACGGTCCAGTTGCCGCGCATGGACCAGCTCATCGGTCCGCCGCGGAAGGAGGGGTAGCGGAGCCGTGCAAAGACGAATTCGGTTTTTTCGGTGGCGTCGGCAGGCATGGGCGCGGGGCTGTTTTCTTCTTCTTCAAAGAACATGCGTCCCCTCTGGGCGTAGCCCGCGCTCAGAAGCGACAGCACCGCTCCGAGCGCCAAAATGAGGTTGCGCAAACGCATCAGTCCGCCCCCGGATGGCTATAGAATAACACAGGCATTCCGCCTATCTCTTATGAAAGAATGGACGTTCGCCGCATGCGTTTGGTGTCGGAATTCCGCGGCGAAGTTGATGAGGATCGAGTGATGGCCTGTTGTGATCAATTGCAGGAACTGGTGGACCAGGAGATGCTGCGCGTGGGTCCAATGCACACGCTGCGGGATGGGCGGATCATTAATGAAGTGGATACGGAGTATTTCCTGCGATTCGGCGCCGAGCGGCCGAGCTACGTAGGGATTCACTACTGCCCCTTCTGCGGACGGGTGGTGTCGCGCGGGTTGTGGAATCTGGAGAAGAAGAAGCAGGGGTTTTAGGAATTTAGCGTCTTCCGGCTGCCTAGTCCGGCATGCTCCGTTCTGGACAGGCCCCTGAGTTTCCACATCCGGTTCCGCGCCAAGCGCAAAAGAATCTCCATCCAGCAAGGACGAGAAATCATCGGCCGACCTGTGTTACTCGCGCGAAGCATTCCTTTATATGAAGCCAGGAGGAAATGCCAAGTGCCAGAGAAGCAAAAAGCAATTAACAACTTGATGTGGCTCTCGCTCCGGATTCTAGCTCAGCAGCAGCGCTGGCAGGTGGCCGCACGAACGTTCGGATCGGCCTACCGGCGCGCCTACGACGCGCACAAGGGAGCCTGTGATGCGTTAAAGCGCGATCAGGAACTGCGTTTGGAGATCGCGCTGGGCATTCTCGGAGTGGTTACAAAGGGGACCACGAGCTGGATTGGAAGGATGGTGAAACAAGGGCACGGGGATTCAGTGAAAGAATTTGTCTTTGACCCGATCGTGACAGGCGTTGGACTGATCAAGTCGAAGGCCACGGAGAAATTCAAGAAACAACTGGCCGTTGCGACCGCACCGGCGCGGTTCAGCGCGGATCCGCACCTGTTCCAGAACGATCTCGTCAATGCGGTGACGATGCGGTTCCAGGACGCCGCCGATGTCGTTCACGCCATTCTCTTCGAAGTCAACAACGGCGAAGTGGAGGAATCGGCATCTGAGGAGGTGTTCCGGGACGCACTGACTCGATCATCACCGGCTCTGCAGAGGCCATCCGAGATCAACGAGAATGAGCTGGCGCACGAGATGGAGCGGGCGCTGTGGGCGATGTGGCTTCAAGGAAGAACCGATAAACTGCGAAAGTGTGGTCTACCCCACGCTTCAATCCAGCATTGGTTGTGTCCCTCCTGGGTTGATACCAATAAAGTCACTTTTAACGGAAGGACGGTCTACTCATGTCACATGTATCTTACACCAGGCATTTCTATTGAGTCCCGGCTTCGGGCTCTCGGTGTAAACACGGGGATGCCACTGCCTTCCTCCGAGACTATTGGCGATGGTCTGCTTCGGGCATTCTACGCTGGTACGCCGCGGGACTTCAAGCAACCTGCCGAAGTCAAGGCACTGTTGCGTTGGGCTGCTGAATATCAGCCAAAGACTTTCGGGGATGACTTTGAGTTTACGCCGACCTGCATGTACTGTATCCAGAACACCGCACATATGTGGCATCGTGGATTCGTTCCCATACGGCACCGGCACCAGGCAGTATTGTCCGGCGGCAAAGTCGTAATTCTCGGCATTGGCTATTGAGTACGGTCAACGAATTAGTTAGGAGGAGGGACCTCATGAGCACAACAAATATTAAGATTCCAGCCGTTTGGGTAATTCGGTCCTTCGTGTCGGGCATTGTGTTGGCTAACGGGCTACTGAACGGCGAGGGGGTTCGCATCGTTCCCACGCAGGCGGCGGATATCATTTATGACAAACACCGCGGGCTGATTTACGCAAGCAGTGCGAGTCCGGGTGCGGGTACGGTGCTGACGATCGATCCGGCGACCGCGGGGATTCGGGGAGGAGTGGCTGTGGGAGGACAGCCTGGATTGCTCGAGATCTCCGACGACGGGCGGTATCTCTACGTTGCTCTGGATCCAGGTGGCACGGTGAAGCGAATCGATCTGGAGAGGAGATCGGTCGATTTGGAAATTGCTCCCGATCAAGAATGGAGCGGCTTGGCGGTACGAGTGGCGGACATGCGGGTAATGCCTGGCGATTCGAGTGTGGTTGTCGTATCGTACCGTCGTGGCGATTTTACTA
>Ga0187893_10004550_pt1 | contig 26187 bp, 22 predicted proteins | sample MA1701074metaG_FD_139574 | JGI IMG/M metagenome (GOLD analysis project Ga0187893, IMG submission 139574) | White microbial mat communities from a basaltic lava cave in the Kipuka Kanohina Cave System on the Island of Hawaii, USA - MA170107-4 metaG ... | reverse complement strand
GTCGCAGGCAGCCTGGGCGGCCTGTTCGATCAGCGCGCAACCGACGTCATTTGGCAACTACAGCCCGCTGAGCGTGACGCCACTGGATGCCGCTGGCCAAGTGACCGTGAATTGCTCATTCCTGATCAGCCTGTTGACGACCTACACGGTGAAGCTATCGACAGGCAGCTCAGGAAGCTACAGCCCGCGGCGCATGCAAAGTGGCGCCAATTCCCTTAACTACAATCTCTATCTCGACGCCTTGCGCCTGCTGACCTGGGGCGATGGCAGCGGCGGCACCAGCTTTGTTTCGAACACCCAGTTGATCGGCGTGGCTGGATTCAATCAGTCCCATCCGGTTTATGGGCGCGTTCCGGCGCAGCAGAACGTCGCAACCGGCGCCTACAGCGATACGATTACAGTCACTCTGGATTACTAAAAACGAGCCACCCGCTTGAAGGCATTTCGATGCCTTTGGGAGCTTCTGGCGAAAACAAGTGGTACTAAAAGTGTATCACCTGATTTTGCCCAGGGCCGAAAAACGGCCTTGAGAGGCCCTAAGCGGGTGAGCGTTTAGGAATCGTTGGTGGACGCTGAGGGTTTCGACAATTCCGCAGGATTGCGGGAATTGCGCGAGCGCAGCGAGCCCGAAGGGCAATGGCCATGGACGGCCATTGCATACCCACGACCCTGGTTTCAGGGATCAAAGTTTGGTGGACGCTGAGGGTTTCGAACCCCCGACCCCCGCCGTGTGAAGGCGATGCTCTACCACTGAGCTAAGCGTCCGGCAGAATCCAGAGGGGCGCGATTCTACAAGCGGGTGAGTCACATGAACAACCGTTCCAGGTCCTTGGGTGCAGTTAGAACCAGCCCTGCTCGATGATGACCGTATCGCCAGGAAAGACCTGAGAACTGAGGTCAGCTTTCTCGCGCAGAAAGGTCTGATTGTTTTCGCGCAAAATGTAAATTTGTCGGGTTGAAGCTAAATCTGTCATGCCGCCCGCCAAAGCCAGTGCTTTTTCCACATTGATCCCCTCGACGTAGGGATACGACCCTGCACGTTTAACCTGGCCAATCACATAGATGGGGCGGAAATTCACGATGTTGACACGCACTTCGGGCTTCACCAGAAACTGCCCTTGGGTCAAACCTTCCGTAAGAACTTGCTCTAGATCCTTGCCGGTAAGGCCGAGCACCCGCAAGCGCCCCAGAAGCGGGTATGTGATCGTGCCATTGGCGTCAGCTGTTGTTTCAAACGATAAGTCAGGCTCACCAAACACATCAATGCGCAGGCGGTCACCACTACCAATCTTGTACGCAGCCAACGAGCGTTGTGTAGACGGTACGGTTAGCGCAGAAGAGTCTGTGGTTGAGGATTGGGTCGCTCTGCTGGTCGGCTGCGCCGTGTTCTGAGCAGCGGAAGGAGACCACAACGGTTGGGCGGCGCAGCCAGCTAATAGCGCGGCGACAAAAGGAATGCATAAGCTGCGTTTCATGTCCGGCATTCTACCGGGAGAAACGGCGTTTTCAGGGTGTGTACCGCAGGCCGATCAGCGCGGTCGTGGCGTTGAAATTGAGATCGAAAATATTTGTCGGAGTGACGATCACTGGAAAATCGGATTCACGTATATCGTAAGTTGCACTCGCCACCAGCGAAAGCGCTTGGCTGAGAAGATATTCCGCACTGATCCCGGCGGCGTAGAGATCGTCATTTCGCGCAAGGCCAATAAAGTTAGACCGGATGTAACTGCCGCGCAGACCCGCATTCAGTCGATCAGATAGGCGCTGATTGACATCAAGAGCGGTATATCGATTGTCAATAAAGCGCGCTGTGTTGTAGCTGGACTGCGCAGTTCGGCCCGTGCTCAGTTTTATTGTTGTCAGCACCAATGGTGTCCATGTGAGCGACGCCCTCCAGTTGAGCGCCTGAAAGCGGTTACCTGGCGCATCGTCGAAATTGCGAACGAGGTAACCCACTCGCACATCTCCCGTAGTTTGCGCTGTTGCCTTCCACCGCAGGCCCGTCAGCAGATATTTGAAGGTGCCATTGCGGGAGCGTGCGACGGCGTTGGGGCTGTTGAAATAAATCCTTCCCGCGCTCGCTTCCAGAATCGCTGCAGTTCTCGGACTGAAGTTGAAGAAAACCTCCGATTGCGCCGAAAGTGTGCTGTGATTGAGCGGTGACGTGACAGCTTCATTGGTGTCGTAATGCTTCTGCTGTGCGTTAACCGAGAATCCGATATTGATGGGGGCATTCTCGGTTCCATAGATATAGCCTGCGCTCAACGAATCCGAGTGCCAGAGATCCAGATCCCGGTCGATCGAGTCCGGCCGCGACTCGGTTCGCTCGGTCCCGAAAGGGTCGTGTTCCCTCACGTGCTTATACGCGAATGTCATTCGCTGACGCGAATCCAGAGCCCATTGCACCCCAGTACCTGCCGTGCCGTCAAAATAATTGTCATTATCGGATGGAGAGTCGAAGAAACCGACCGTGGCGCCTGCGTCCAGCGAAAGCTTCAACCGGCCTCGATCAGACAGCACTCTGCCGCTTGGCCGGAGAATGGCTCCGTAGACCGCTTCCCTGCTGCGCGCCTGACGATAAAAATTATCGTTGAAGTAACCGTCAATTTGCAGCGAGGGTTCCGCATTGAATCCGCCGCCAATGCCGCGTCCTTCCTGTGACAGCGCTAATGGAGAAAAACCGACCATTGCAAGCAGTGTGCATGTGATTGCAGACACCCTGCGCTTCATGCGCTCTAACGGGATTCTTTCTTCTCTTGGCTTCATTGGCTTAACGAAAAAGTTGCAGCGACTTCAAGATGGGCTTGGTGGACATTCCGGCGGTCCCGGATCTTCACAGGGTGGGCAACGGGGATCCGCAGAGGGGCACACAGGCGGGCAACGGGGGTCCGACGAAGGGCATACCGGTGGGCAACTCGGATCCGCAGAGGGGCACACGGGCGGCGTTATTACTCCATTAGGTAAATCCGATGGTTCAATGCGCGGAGAAAAGTTTGACGGCGGCACTGTGATGTCAACCCGGAGTGGTAATTCGGTGATCAGAAAATCAAACCCGACAGTGGCAGATAGCTGCGCACCGGCAATTACCGGTGCGGAGCCATCAAATGCGACAAACCCCACTTGTCCGGCATTGAGTTCGAGAACACCCTTGGCATTGCGAATGATGACGATGCCGTCTTCGCACAAAACGAATAGGCCGCCGTTGCGCAAAACCGCGACAAAACGGGTGCCTCTGACCCCCAAAGTGGCAACCGGCGTATTGACACGATAGACATCACCAGAGCGTTTGCCAATCAGGCCGGTCAACGTGCGAAAGCCGCCTTTGAGCAGGGTGAAAATGGCACGGCGGTTGTTCGCGCTGGAGAACTCTTCCACCTTGAATTTGGAATCTCCGAGCATCGCAAAAGGCGAGTTATCCTGCATCGTCCACTGCACTCGCCCATTGTTTTCGGTGATGAGCGTGTCGCCCGGCAAAATCGTTTGCGTGGGAGTCACGCGTTGTTGTGTCCCACCTCGCTCGAGGTAAGCGGTGCCGCTTGTCCCCGTGATTTGTCCGCCGTCTGCATGTGCGACAGAAAACGCAACCGACATGCCAAGCAGACTCAAAAACTTCAGAATGTTTTTCATGGCGATCTCCAATGCCGGAAACCCTCATGCATCATCGCATGGATTATGGTGGCAGGGAATTTTGCCGTTCCTCAGGATTGTGACGCAAGTCTCTGTTTGTAGGGTAAGACTTGGCTGACATGCTGGCACAAAGCGCGAGGATCACGCATAGCGTCGCGGCATTGGCCGGGATCTGAAGATTGAAATCAACAGTGCTGTGCAGGGCCAGCGCCAATAATGCCATCAGGCCACCGAAACATACTGCAACGGGAAGACGCCTTCGGCGTTTGTCGATGACTCTCAGACAATGCAGGATATGGGCCCCCACGAGGAGCGCAAGTAGTGCGCAGCCGATAATGCCTGTCTCAATCAGGAATTCTGCGTAGTCGTTATGTGCATGATCCAGGTAGTAACGCATTTTCACGGTCTGGAAGGGAGCATAGGCATCCGCAAACGTGCCTAGCCCGGACCCAGTCCAAACGTAAGTCTCGATCAGAGGTGGCGCTTCTTCCAGGAAAGTCAGGCGAACCTGTGTGGACTCATCCGAGCCGGTCTGCTGTACGCGTTCCACGACTTTTTGCAGACCGAACCAGTTGCTGACGACCGCGACATCCACGAGCAGCAGGCTGCCGAAAAGCAGAAACGCACGCCAGAAATAGCGACGCTCCCGCAGAGCGATATAACCCAGACCCGCCGCTGTAAGACTCAGGAAAAAAGCCGTGTTGCCCATGCGTGAACGTGTGAGCACCAGGCCGATTGCCATCACCACCAGCAGTGCGCGGATTCTGAATTTGGTGCTGAAGAAAAGTTCAACCAGTCCACGTACCGCGTGGCGCAGGCCCTTGCCCTTTGCGCCTCTGCCCAAATCGGCGAGGATCAGGGCCAATCCCATCGCTGCGGTCATTTCCAGATAGCCGGCCAGATGGTTTCGATTGACAAATGTTCCGGTGGCGTAGCCCACATAGGCTGTTTTGTGCGTGAAGAACCCCCACTCTTCGCCGGAGAGCGTCATAAAGCTGCCGTAAGCGCCCTGAACAGCTCCCGATATCGCCAATATGATTAGCATCTGCCTGGTACGACTTTCGTCCTTAACCATGACCAAAATCAGCACGTACAGCGCGAAATAACCCAAGCTGAGTTCAAGGGCCAGCAAGGTCTTCCCTGGGGCGATGCTCAGAGTGTTCAGGCTCTGCACGGCGGGCAAAGCGGAAACGCTGCGGTGGATGCGGGCCGAATTCGGCGAAATCTGCGACAACAGTTCAGTCGATAGCGGGAGAATTTGGGCCATAATCCATCCAAGCCATAAAAACCAGATCAAAAGTGGTACGAGCAGATCCAGTCTTTTTGGCGGCCCTGAAATCCTCCCCAGCGCCGCAAGTGCGCACCACAGGGTCAACAGACTCAATGCAAGAGCACTGAACAAGTGAGAGGCCCACGCCACATGAGAGCCGTTTGGTAAAGGCAACCAAACGAGGAGTGCAAGCAGCCCGCAAAACAGCCAGCGATCACCTGAGGGAGCTGGGTCTGCGTGCCTAATCCGATCGGTCCGCAGCAGATTCATGGACGCAAGCCTTGTGTTTTGCACCAATTCAGGGATTTGTCATCAAGCCCAGGATTGTCACAACGTTTGCGCAGGGCGGTAATGGTCTGACACCATTTCTCAAGGTTCAATTGCGAGCCGACAAACGAGCACGCGAGCGGTTCTGTGCGACTTCTTGTAAGCCCGCGGTAAAGCAAAGCGGGATTATTTTCGAGTACAAACTGCGCGCTTCTGATCGTTTCTTGACGAAAGTCATACGATGCAAGACTCCAGATCTGAATGCCAAGAAGCGCTTTCGCGAGGTGCATACTTTGAGACGCAGGAGAGAGTGTTTGCACCCGCTCTAGCGTGGTTTTGAGTTCCGGCCCTTTTGGGATGGAAAAAGCAAGCTGTTGAAGGTGATACATCCAAAGTCTTGCATCTGCGGGTGCCCAGCGAATGGCCTCCCGGCTGCTTTGCAGCATTCCCGGAAAATCGCCGCGCGCCGCGTCACTGTGCGCGACCCAAACCCATCTTTCGGAGGTCCACGGTGACAGTCGCGCGGCCAGTCCAAACGCTCGATGCGCCACTGTGCTGGAGGGCTGGCGTTGGGCTTCGCTCAGACCCGCCCTGTGATAGAGCTCACTTGCGGCACCTCTGAAGCAATAGAAACTAAGTACAGCACTGGCAAGGCAGGCACAAAGCCAGAACGAGCGAATCATGTAGCTTCAGGATTTGTTGTAGTAGTCGTAAGCGCAGTAATAGCCGTCCTGATAATACGGATTGCGTCGCATGTCGACCTGATTGATCAAGGTGCCTATCAACGGCGCTTTGGCATTGCGCAGTTGTTTCAATGCATTTTTTACAGATCGAATGGATGTCGAATCGGACTTGACTACAAAAAGCACGGCGTCGACAAGATCGGACAATACGAGTGCATCACTCGCCGCGTGACAGGGGGGCGTGTCGTAAATAACCCGTTCGAACTGGCTGGATAGGACCTCGGTCAGCTTGCGAAAACTGGCTGAAGAGATGATCTCGCCCGGATATTGCGTGCGGCTGCCCGCTGGCAGAATGAAAACATTGTGACTGCCCGGATACTGGACAATGGCCTGGTCCAGCGTGACATTGCCGGCCAGTAAGTCCGTCAGGCCGGGCTGCTCTGCGGCGATACCAAATGCCTTGCTTAATGCGGGCAACCGAAGATCGGTCTCAACCAGCAGTGTCCGCTGCAAGGAGCCAAATGAAAGTGCGAGCGTCCCGGAAAGACTGGTTTTCCCTTCCTGGGGCACTGAAGATGTGACCATCAAGCACTTATATTTTTTATCGACGTCCAACAGCTGTAACGAAGCGCGAATACTACGGATACCTTCGCCGAGAGGCGTGTTGGGATTCTTGATGAAATGCTGGATGATGTTGTTTCGCGCTTCGCTGCCAATCGCTTTTGGTAAAACGCCAAGCACGGGCAATCGGGATAGCTTTTCGAGTTCTTCCACCGACTGGATCTCGTCATTCAGGATATGGCTCAGCAATGCAAGGAAAAAAGCGAATAACACGCCAACCGCAAGTCCAATGGCAGCAATCTTTGGAACTTCCGGCTTATAAACTCGAATAGGAATGGGCGCTCTGTCCACGATGCGCGCATCGAATTTTTCGTATTCCGAAGCCGTGTCTGTTTCCTTGTAACGATTCGAGAACAATTCGTAGAGTTGGCGGTTGCTGGTCACTTCCCGTTCAAGCAAGCCTTGTTCGTACTCCTTGCGGTCAAGTCCTCGAATTCTTTCTCTGGATCCTTGAACCAGTTGACTCATGGCGCGTTCGTTTTCCAGCGCAATTTCATAGCTTGCCTTGATGCCTTGAGCGGCATTTTTCAAGAGTTCTCGATAGGCGCTCTGGGAGGCGGCCAGACGGGCTCGTGCGACTGTCATTTGCGGATGTTTGGGCCCGTAGCGCTGTTCCAGTTGTTTGACGATCTCCTGCGCTTCGAGAAGATTTTCGTTGGCTTTCTGTACCGCTGGATCAAGCAGCAGCGCGCTGATGTTCTTGAGACGCGCCTCGTCATTGCCGGCTTCCCTGACTTTGGCATAGGCGCTGGCAAGTTCCGTTTTCTTTTTCTGCGCTTCACGCATGCGTTGCGAGAAGTCGGTCAATTCCTCTTCACTGAGAGTGCGCGTGCCCCCAACCTTGACGACTTTTTCCTGTTCGCGAAATCTTTGCAGGGCCTGCTCGGATTTTTCAAGTTGCTTGCGGACTTCTTCAATGCGCTCGGTCAACCATGAAGAGGTACGGCGGGTGGCCTCCAGCCGAGTCTGCCGGCCGCTTTCAAGATAAAGGTCTGCGAGGGTATTGACGAAGTCGGCGGCCAGTTGTGGCGATCTGGACTCGAAATGCAATTTGACCAACTGTGTATTGCGTATCGGCTCTATGACCAGGTTCTTGGTGACATGCGCGATCAGCGCTTCGCTTTCGCGGATTTTTTTCTCTTGCTCGCTCAATTCCACGTCGTCAGCGGGAAGCAGGTAGGGAAGCCATTGACGCCAGTCGACTTGAACAAAACGGCTGCCCGTTTCGGTTTGGAATTCCTGCTTCAGGCCGGGGTTGTCCGCAAGCTTGAGTTTTTCGCTGGTGGCCACAACCAAGTCACGCGAGCGGAAAATTTCGTACTGGGTGCCGTAATACTCTCCACGACCTAATCCCGGATCATAAGTTTCTGCAACTGGGATCGGACGTTGTTCCTTTGATTCAATCAGAACGGTTGCCGTGGATTGATACGTTTTTGGCAACGATAAAGCCCAAAGTCCTGCCGCCAATCCGCTGAGCAGCGCAAGCGACAGCATCCGCCAACGGTAAATCTTGAAGGTCCTTAGCAGATCCCGCAGGTCAATCAAGTCTCCCTGAAGCCCGGCAGGGGCCTGCGTGGCCCTGGGTTCCATCGGCGGTTCGGCGGCGTTCATTCGGCGGCGTCAGTTGCGTACTGCGGAGTGATATCTGCTAGATCATACAGGCTCGGAATCCGGAAATTGGCTGCAAGATGCCACGCTCGCCCGCCGAACCTTGGTATAAAGACTGGCCAACGCCAACCCTCAGCACGCCCGGTTCCCACGAATGACCAGATTGTCCTCTGGCTGGATATACCTGTTAACGCCATTGCTCGACATGCTGGGCGTGGCTGCCATGTACGTCCTTTCCTTTCTTGTGCTGTTGCTGACGCCATATGGAGAAAAACAGTGGCCGTGGCCCGATCAATATACCTTTGGTCTTGTAGTCGCCTTACTGTTTCTGCCATTCATCTTTCAATCTCTCGGGCTTTATCGCGCGGCGCGCGGCGGCAGCCTGTCGCAGGAATTGATCCGGGCGATTTCTGCCTGGGTATTGCTATTGACAATTCTACTTGTCCTCACTGCGCTCTCCAAAGTGACGCAGGGATATTCCCGGGCATGGTTTGTGCTCTGGTTGTTGTCCGGGGCTGTATGGTTGACCGCAAGCCGCATTGTGTTGCGCAAGTTGACGGCGTATTTGCACCGTGCCGGGGTTGATCGGGAATCGCTGCTGCTGGTTGGAGATCCAGAGCCATTGGAACAGACTGCACAGATTCTTTCGCGAGATGCCAGCCTGGGTTTTTACATGCTGGGCTATTGCGGGCGCGCGCCGATGGCGACTCCCGCATTATCCAACCAGCACTATCTGGGTGATTTCAGTGCCTTACAGTTGCTGACGGCGAAAGACGTTGATCAGATTTGGCTTGTGTTCCGGCAAGACAATTTCATCGACACCGAAGCGGCACTGGACGCCCTGAGCCACACCACGGCCACGATCCGACTGGTGCCCGATTTTTTTTCGCGTTCATTACTGCACGTGCAGTCTTCAATGGTTGCCGGATTGACGCTGCTGGATCTCAATTACACGCCCCTCGGCGGGATTAATCGAATTATCAAAAGCGTAGAAGATTACTTTCTTGCAGTGTTGCTGTTGATTTTGACGGCGCCATTGCTGGTGATGATTGCGGTGGGCATTAAATATGTTTCCCCGGGCCCGGTTCTGTTTCGCCAATACAGGCACGGATGGCACGGGCGCCGTTTTGGCATCTTCAAGTTCCGTACGATGCATGTGCATCAGCCCCAGGAAGGACAGGTGACTCAAGCCTCGCGCAATGATCAGCGCGTGTTCCCGTTTGGGGCTTGGCTGAGGCGTTACAGCCTCGACGAACTGCCGCAGCTTTTCAATGTGCTCGGTGGATCCATGTCATTGATCGGGCCACGTCCGCATCCGGAACAGCACAACGAGCACTATCAGAAGATACTGCGCCATTTCATGTGGCGTCACACGATCAAGCCAGGCATGACCGGCTGGGCTCAGGTGCATGGCTTCAGGGGAGAAACCCCAACACCTGATTTGATGCAGCGGCGTCTTGAGCACGATTTGTATTACGCGCAGAACTGGACTTTCTGGCTGGACATGGAGATTCTGGTCTTGACGGCCTTCGGGGGCTTTACCGGACCGAACGCTTATTAGAAGCCGCATGTCGAGCATCAACGAGAATATGTTCGAGCCGTTCGACATGCCGGGCCGGCGACAGGTCCAGTACTCGTAAATCTTGTTGCGCCTGCTCGCCGAGTTTTGCAGCCCATTGCGGCCTGTCTGCGAGCAGTTGCAGTTGTTCATTGAGCGCGCTGGAGTCCCCGGCTGCAAAAGTCAGACCGTTATGGCCGTGGCGTACAAACTCGGTTACAACCGAGTTTTTGGGGACGATTGCGGGGATTCCTAGTGCCGCAGCTTCGTACACCACCAGACCAAAAGTTTCACGACAAACGCTGGGGAATACCAGTGCGCGCGCTTGTGCTAATTCCTGCCATACCTGATCGCTGGAAAGCCAGCCGGTAATCCGCGCGCACGGCAGTGTTTCTCGAATGAGATTCCGTTGCTCGCCATCCCCGATAAAGGTAACTGGATGACCCAGGCTCTGGGTTGCTTCTGCGAGCAGCAAGGCGCCTTTCTCCGGAGAAAGGCGGCCGGCGAATACGAATGCCTGGTTGACAGCGACATCAGGCTGCCGTGTTCCGGCAGGAGGCAGGGGCAGGGGATTGGCCAGCACGTACTGGGCTAAATTTTTGGGCAACCAGGGTTTGATTATCGAATGGGCGGATTCAGAGACAAAAATCAGTGCGTCAATATTGTTCGGAACACCACCCCACTGCTCTTGAATCACCTGACGCGCAACGCGCCATAGTTTGTGTGGATAAGATTGCTTGTCGCAGTGCGTGCGCAGGCAGGCTGCTGCCATGGGCCGCAAATCACATGGGGAGCGGGTCTGGTAGTTATACAGAGCGCCATTGGGGCAAGCCACGGAAAAATCGTGCGCAACACAGACCACGGCAAATCCGGATTGATACGCGCGCCGGATCACACTGCTGGACAGGGCTTTGTTCCAGCTATGAACGATCACGACCGTATCCTCGGGACTGAATCGCGCCAGCTGATCCGCAAATTCTGCGCTGCTGCGCATGTTCCAGAGTCCACGAAAGGCTGCGGCAGATGGTCTGGGATCATGCGTCAGATCCCATTGCCCCGTTGCATGCATCGGAATCGTGCGGGTCTGAGTCGAATCGACAGCTCGCGGGTCGCTTGCAGAAGCTTGTGCAACAAAGAATTGGACCTTGTGGCCGCGGGCGGCGAGAGCCTCGGCCTGGATCAGGGCGACTCGACTGGCTCCGCCTTCAGCGTAGCCGTAATCGTTCAACAGAATGATGTTCAGAGAAATCCTGCGGGGCAGGCCGTCGGCAAGGGCCCAAATAACGTAGTGCCCGGTGGCTTCAAGTGTTGATGGGCCGTGGTGGGTAAAGTTTCCACACACTGATATGCAGCATCAGCGCAAACAATAATGTGACTTCATAGTCGGCCGCGCCGGATTGCGCGAACAACCAAGCCACCATAGACAGGGCTGCTGCAAGCAGCACGTTATTGATGGTGCCTATCGATTCGGATGGACGCTGCAAGAAGATCTTCGCCGGATAAATCAACGGATAGAGCAGAGTCAGAGTAAAGCCGAGTAATCCGAAAATGCCGGTGGCTTGTAAATAATTCAAGTAGATATTGTGCGAAACAGCGCTCTGGCTGAACGCGACCCATTGGAAACCTCCTCCAAACAACGGATTATCCAGGAAGCCCTCCTCAGCTTTGCGATTCAGAATATCTCTAACCAGTAATGAATGTTGTGCAAAATGGTCGCCGGCAAACAGCCGTGTCCAAACGCGCGACAGCACATCAATACCCCCGCCCGACATCGAATAGATCAACACGCCGCTGCAGAAAACCAGCAAGGAAATCAGCCCGATTCCCAGATGATTTCTGTTGAGAGCGCCTATTCTGATCAGATTGACTGCGGTCAGAAACAGCCAACTTGCCAGCAAGATGAAGGCGCCCACCAGCGCCGACCGCGTGCCGGTGTAATCCAGGGCTTTCAGCACTAAAACGATCAGTACCAAAGCACAGATTCTGGCTATCAAGTTTCTGTTCGACGACAGCAGAAGCAGCAGGCCCGGCAGAGTAAGAAAACAGCCGAGTCCCGAAAGGTTGGGATGATGCGTGAGTCCTCGCGCCCTTTCGTGGTAGCGCCAAAATCGATCAATGTGAGAAGTGAAATATCCATTGCAGTACGCCAGGATGAATCCGGCCCCAAATAATCCACCCAGGGTCCAGGCGAACAGCATGAATTTCATCTGGCCTATGTTTTTGACGCGCATGAGCACAATTGCTACGGGTGTAAACACGGCGGCTATGACCGTCACCGCATAAGATTTCCAATATTCGGTTCCATCCGTGGGCAGATTCATCAGCAGAGTCAGCGTGAAAACCAGCCAAACCGCCATATACGGCAACGGGATGATGATGGGTTCACGAAAAACGGCCCGCTCGATCAGGGCAATCAGCGCGGCGGCGACCAGCAAGACGTCGCAAATGGAAACGTGCTCAACGACTTGCAAGTCCGACAGCGGTGCATAGAAAAAACTCGCGGCAAACAGCCAGGAGGAAAGTGTCCTTGGGACCTGGAGCGATTCTGAATTGTTCGGCACGTCGGCTTCAAATATTGTTTCGAGGTATCAACGTGCCCAGATTGTAGTCCTGGATTGTCCGAGCCATCGCGAAAGGACTCCTTCTGGATACATTTTGTGCCAACCCGCTCGCGGCCAATTTCCGGTCTGCAGGATGACTTCTGCAAAACCGGCGGTACATTTTTAGTATCACTGTTTTCCCGAAAAGAGCTTCAAGAGGCTCGAACGATGACCAAGCGGGAGGGAGGAATGGCGGCTCATACAAGCGCCCGCATATAAACCGCCACCGTATTTCGATGCATTTGCCCGCTGGTGAAGTGGGCCAGGAACCGTTGACGACCCGCCTGGCCAAGCGACAGCAATTCTGCGCGGCTTGTGCTCAGCAGAAATTCGATCAGACGCCGTGGTTTTTCAAGTTCAAACACGCGCCCACACTCATCTTCATTGATCACTTCGGGGAGGCCGCCTCGATTGCTGGCCAGCACTGCGGTGCCGCGACGCATTGCTTCCACGGCGACAAAACCAAAAGCTTCCCAGCGCGAGGGCATGATGACGGCATCGGCCCGATCGTAGAATTCCTCCAGCGCGTCCTGAGGCTGCCAACCGCAGACCGTCAGGTTGGGGAGTGCCGGAAATTTGAATGGAGCGCCGTGCACCGTGTCGCCGACGCACTGCAAAGTGAAACGGTCACACGGCAATTGCTTGAATACCCTGAGCAGCCAATCCAGCCCTTTCTGCTCGTCAAATCGCCCGACAAACAGCAGCCGGATCGGCCCGGGACGGTTCGATTTGGCGACTGGTTCGATCGGGCTATCGCGGATGCCGCTGTGAACCACGGCAAGCAATTCCGCGGGCAGCATCCGTGCCAGTGCATTATCTCTTTCAGCCTTGGAAACGCAGATCACCGCGTGCGTTGACGGCGCCAGTGCGCGTTCGATCAAGGCGCAGCCCCAACGGAAGAAACGTGATGCCTCCATGTCAAATGCCCAGCCGTGTGGGGTATAGACGATGGGTTTCCTTGGGGCCGGCAACCTGCAAATTGCGCCGGCAAAACTGCTGTGTGCGTGAATCAGCGCAGGCGCAAAATCAGAAACAGATGACGTCACTGCACGATGCAGGCGCCACCAGGCATCTGGGCGCCGGCTTTTTCGGTCGTAAGGGAAAATACAAATGCCGGATCGGGTTGCAGCACTTAGCTGTGTGAGTTGCTCTGCCGGCGCTACCAGCCCGACCTGACCGGCGCCGAAGCTGGAGCGTTGCAACGGCAGCAATTGATTCAAATAAGTGGCGATACCACCCGTGAGAACCTCGGAAACGTGCAGGACGCGCAGATTTTCAACTGGCATCGATTGATTCGCGCGGGTTGTGCAGATTCAGGCTTTGATGCGCTTGAGCCCAAGCGCAATCGCGCTCAATCCCTGAAAGATCCCATATACAAGCACCACCCATTGCAGGGCGTGAGGAAAGGGCCTCAGTGAGGCCAGCACCAGCAGATAGACGGGCGTGTCAATGCTGTTTCTGACGATCTGTCGCGCCATGCCCTGCATGGAATCAAGGCGTAATGGTTTGTAATCGTCCGCTTTCAAGGTGCTCACGGTGTGCAGAAACAGCAGGGAGCCGATGACCTTGAGGGTTGTGCTTGTCAGGGCCACGTGCAGCGGGATGCCTGACGTTAACAATACATAGAGAACAGTAGCGCTTAAGACGGCCTCTCGGACGTGATCGCAGGCAAGGTCGAGCCATGCGCCGTAAGCGCTGGTAGTGCGGGTTGCCCGCGCAAGCTGCCCATCGGCACAGTCGAATGAGAATGCCAGTTGCCAGAGTAGTCCTGCACAAACCCAGGCTGGAACTGAATTCGCGTGTACATAAAAAACACAGCCCAGGATTATGCAGACCAATCCGCTCAGCGTGAGCGCATTGGCGCTGATATGAAATCGGAATGCGCCGGCGGCCAGCAAGGCGCCCGCTCGCTGGCTTATCCAACGGGTGGCAAACGGGGTGCCTTGCGTATCGAACCGGTTCGATAGCAGTTCGGCCCAATGCTGGACCTTGCCATCAGTTTTTGGTGTATCAGTCATGTGCAAATCGAGTGTGATCCAGCTATGACTGGATTCGTTCAATGATCGCCGTGGTCGAGATGGCAGGGGTCCGCGGCAGATAACAGACCTGGCAACAATCCGAAAATTCATCAAACTGGCCTTTCCAGTCATCCCCCATGACCAGAATATCGGCTTGATATTGACGGATGTAACGACGCTTGAACTCAAGCGACTCCTCGGCGAAGACGGTGTCGATCACGCTTAGTCCCCGCAGGATTTCTGCCCGCTCGGCAAATGGATAGACCGGCATACGTCCTTTCTTGGAATAGTTCAGCGCATCGCTGGATACACCGACAATCAGAGCACTGCCCAATGCGCGCGCCCGGGTCAATAAACGTAAATGGCCGACGTGGAAGACATCGTAAGTGCCAAAGGTGATGACTCTTTTCATGAGACGACGTTAGCGCCGTTGATCGAGAAAGGCCAATGCTTTGACCATAACGCCGGAAGCGAAGGTCAGCCCAAGCAGCAGAAGCCATGTTTTGACCCGGCCGGGTTGCAGACGAAGCGCAGCGAGCAGTTCAGCTTGTGACTCGCTTTTTTTCCCGGCATCGAGAAGGAGCCTGCCCAGCACGTGCCGGAGTTGAGCATGTTGGCGCGGGTGACTTGCAATGTGCTGATGATGTTTTTGCAATACATGGCGCAGATGTTCTGCCCAGCGTGGATTAAGCGCAGTAAGACCATCAGCACGCCATTCGGACAGCACCAATGGCGTATGCACCATTCGTACCTTCGCGGTCAATGTCAGGCGGATCAGCAGTTCCCAGTCTTCCCAGACATGCATGGCCTCGTCGAAACACTCTGCCTGCTGCAACAATCCGCGCCGCACCAGCCATGTCTGCGTATAGGCCAGGGGAAGACCTAGAATTTCTGTATGGGTGATTTCGTTTCGCGCCGCCGCCGTGGGTGGGAATTTACGCAAGCGCCTGGAGTCAAAGCGCAATAATCCGCACATCACGATCCCCGTGTCAGCATCCGATTGGGCAAACGTTTCGAGCTGGATTTTCAGCTTGTCCAGCAGCCATTCATCGTCGCTGTCCTGAAACGCAAGGAATTTTCCGGTCGCGACCGCAACCCCGGCATTTCTGGCCGCGGCTACGCCACCGCGCGTGTCGCGCCGAAGGTACCGAATCCTCGGATCGTGGAACGATTCCGCCACCTGCCGGATGTTTTCCGTGGAACCATCGTCTACCAGGATCAATTCCAAGTCGGTGACACTCTGGCGCAGAACGCTACCCATTGATTTGGGCAAGAGATCGGCCCGGTTGAATGCGGGCAGAACGACGCTGACCAGCGGGCTATTCAGATTTGGCTCCCTTCAGTGCCTTGTACGGTAAGCCCGCAAAACTGGCGGCGGCGATAATTGCCCATGCAGTGGCGTTGAACGGCTCATGCCGCAAGGCGGCGTATGCCGCGCTGCGCGCGGCCGCGAAATCGCTTGTGCGGCAACACAGCTTTCCAATTTCCACCTGGATTTTGGCCAGCACATCGGGCGTGTTTTGCCAGAGAGCCTCATGTTTGTGGTGAATCCGCCTGAAACTTTCAAGCCGAGCCGGCAAATTTGAATCAAGGCTGCCGTGACTGCCATGCTTGACTACCAGCGGTTCAGAGATCACGTGGAATAAGGTATGGGAATGTAATCTGAACGCGAGTTCCCAATCTTCCAAATTAGGCATTGCGGCATCGAAGCCGCCCACCTCTTCAAACACATCACGTCGAATAAGCCAGGTGGGCGTAATAAACGGGAAACTGTAGAGCGTCGCCGGGCCCCAGATTCCAGTGTTCATGCGTGATGTTGGCGAGACGACTAAAGGCGGTTCATGCCTCGGCAGCACCAAGTAGGAACAGCATACGAACCCGGTGTTGTCAGGCAGTTTCTGCAGGGCCTCAAATTGGCGTTGCAGCCTGAGAAGCAGCCACTCGTCGTCATCGTCATTAAATGCGATCCATGAAGATTGCGACGCATCAACCCCGAGATTGCGAGCGCGGGCCGCGCCGATACGGCCTGTGGTGCGCAGATAGCGCAAGCGACTGTCAGCAAAGCTGCTTACCACGGCTTCCGTGTTTTCATCCGGCCCGTCGTCGACCACAATGACTTCAAATGGTGAATGGGTCTGCGCCAGCACACTGCGCAACGAACGCTGCAGCACTTCCGGCCGCCGACAGGTGGGCATGATGACCGACACATCGTTGCTCAAGGGATTGCGCATGGAGTGTGACCGCGTGTAATACGTTGCTTGCTGGCGGTCAGGATTACACGGACTGTGGAAGGCGATCGAGGCTGGATAACCGAGCCCATGATTCCCGCAGGGCTGACGGACCTGTACTCAACAAATCCGAGTGTATGCAGAAAGTATCGTGCCGATCGCGATAAATGCGATAGCCGTGCTGCAGAAGCAATGCCTGGCAGGCTGTTTGATCCGTTGACGTCAGGTGGCGATGTTCGAACAGCAGAATGCCGGGCTTGAGCCGCGCGAAATCCACGGTCTTGATAATCTCGAAATCGTAGCCTTCGGCGTCAATATGCAACACGTCAAGCGACTGAACGTGGTGTTGAGCGCAAAGCTGGTCCAGCGTCAGGCAGCGCACATCAATGGCGACAATGCGATCCGCGATATCGGGCAGATATTGCGCATGCTTGAGGACATTCGCTTTGGAGAATGAGCCCAGCATGTCGTACCACGGCGGCAAATTAGGCTCGGAACTCTGGCGCAAAGTGTAGAAAGGCTGTGAGCCTGAGGTTGCTGAAATGGCAATGTTCTCGAACTTGAGCCTTGGAAACGCCGCATATCGTTCGCGCAGCCGCGCAAAGACGTGGGGAACAGGTTCGATCATGATGCCGCGCCATCCGTGTCCGCGAATGTGGCGGCGCAACGGGTCGTCGTAACCGGCATCGTTGGAGCCGATTTGGATAAAAAATACCTCATTGCGCGATTGGGCAAACGCTTCCAGTACGCCCGGAAATCTTACCCGCGGCACCGTCGGCGTAAGCCCGTGATAAATCCATCTCAGCCAATACCCCGTCTGCGTTTCTATTGGAAAAAAATCACCCATCCGGAGCCGGAGACGTTCGAGCACAGTGCGGCCTCTGGATTCGCTCATCGCGTGTTCCGGGATCTGCCGCGCACCAAACGGTAAAGGCTACGTAGAAAGCCTGAGCCCGGAAACATTGCCGCCGTCAGTTGCCACGGGTTGTAGTACCAGAATGTCGGATGCAGCCACAATCCGGTGAGTAAATGCCGCAATGTGCGCCAGGTTCCGATGCCCAGATCGAGCCGCAATACCAGCAGATGTTTGCTGGCACATGCCAAGCGCTGCAACCGCGGTGCGGCGGTGTCGAGGTCAGGCGATTCATCAATCATGCGCCAGTAGTCGTCCCAAATGCGCCGGTAAGCGGCCGGACTGGTGCGTTGACCTTCGTACCGGCGCCAGGCGGACAGTACGCGCGGGATGTGCAAGGGATTGGTCTGGAAACACAGCCGCAGCCAGTAATCTAGGTCACAACCATAATACGCGGCATTCCAATCGCCAGTCCGTCGCGCCAGATCCATCCGGAAAAAGACCGAGCCTTGCGGCAAGGTACAGGAGACGCCGAAGAATGCTTCCCAACTGAAATCCGGCATGCGCCGTGTATAGGTAATCGATCCCGATTCATCAACGCCGCTCACGTCGCCATAAACCAGCCCGCAGTCGGGACGTTCCTGCATGAGCAAAACGATGGGTTTGACTGCGCCGGGATAATAGAAATCGTCCGCGCTCAGAATTGCCGCGAATTCTCCCCGCGCCAGGGTCAACGCTTTATTGACGGCATCGGCCGGTCCACCGTCTTTTTCAGAGATCCAGCGCAGCGTGTCGGGGTAACGCGCCTGATACTCGCGCAGGATCTCAACGGTGCCATCGTTGGAGCCGCCGTCGGCGACGACGATTTCCAGTGGCCGGTAATCCTGCGCATAGATCGAGTCCAGCGCTGTGCGCAAGAAGCGCGAGGCTTTGAAACTCGGGATCAGAATGCTGACCAGCGGAGCGGACTTCATCGTTTCCACGTTGCGCTACGGTATTCTGTTCCCACAGAAAGGCATGTCGTTACTGCACGACGGACAGCGGGAGAATGATGGGAATGCTTGGAAGACTCAAACTGCGTCTTTGGCGGTGGTGGGGTGACCGCGTGCTGTTCAACCTTGCAGTGCGCGAGCGCGGCTGCCGGCAGGAATTTTTCTATAACGCCTTCCGCGCGCTCAAGTTTAACGGCATCGCCGGGGACTACCTGGAATTCGGCTGCTGGGGTGGCCGCACGTTTGCGCTGGCCTATCACGAGGCGTGCCGTCACGGTCATGGCGTCCGGTTCTGGGCTTTCGACTCCTTCGAGGTTTGCCGCCGCCCAAAGACGCCAAGGACGACCATCCGGTTTGGGTACAAGGCACGTTGGCGATTTCGCTCGACAGTTTCCACCGGGCCTGCGCTGCCAACGGCATCCCGCGCACTGCCTATACAACGGTCGCGGGTTTCTATGACCGGAGCCTGCCTGCTCTGGCGAGCACCGATGCGCCCGTCAATCTGGCGTTGGTCTACATCGACTGCGACCTTTACTCCAGCACCGTGACGGTGCTGGATTTTCAGACGCGCAACAGTCGCTGGGAATGGGTTCCGTACATGCGCTACGGCTGGCATGGCAATTCGTTCGTGCTGGAAGACCGCTCGCTGGTGGAAAAATAGATCACTGGCGACAGGTGCCGCCGCCCACGAATAATACGTTGTCCAGGACGGTACTGTCTCCATGAGGCTTGATCCGATACGCGCACCCGCGGCCCTTGAGCGCCAACCGGCGCTCGATGGAATCCGGGGGATCGCCATTCTGGCGGTGTTGCTGTTCCACTGTTTCTATACCCTGGTGGCCCGCACCAGTGATGCGCACCCGCTCTGGAGCTTATTGAGCGGTGGATGGCTGGGAGTTGACCTGTTTTTTGTTCTTTCGGGATTTCTCATTACGGGAATCCTGATCCGCAGCCGCAGCGGAACTCATTATTTTTATCGCTTCTATCTCAGCCGGGCATCCCGCATCTTTCCGGCATATTTTGCGGTGCTGGCTTTTGTTTTCTTCATTTACCCCGCGTTCAACGCGCCTTTGGCGGCCTCGGATGTCCATCAGCACGGGCTCTACCTGGTGCTGTTTGTGCAGAACTGGATGGCGGCACTGGGTCACGGCATGAGCTGGCCCGGCCTCGACCACGTATGGTCGCTGCATATCGAAGAGCAGTTCTATTTGCTGTGGCCGTTGATAATCTGGCTGACTCCTGCGCAACAGCTGCTGCGCCTCTGTGCGCTGTTCTGGCTGATGGTCCAGATCGCGAAGTTCGCGGCCTTGGTCAGCGGCGCCCCCTGGGTGTTCCTCTACACCTCGACCCTGACCCACGCCGACGGTTTGGCCGCAGGCGCGTGGGTTGCGGCTTATCTGCAATCCGCGCGCGCGCGGCCAGGTGCCCGCTGGATTGTTGTCGCGGGCGCGGTGGCGGCATTTGATCTGTTCTTGCTGTTCCTCATGGAAGGTGGGATGTATCTGGGGTCCCGACGCACCGTGGTGTTGGCCACCTCCTGGGCCTCCATCGCGTTCGGCGTTCTGGTTTACCTCGCAGCCAGCCGGCCCTCCAAGTCGCGGCTCAACGTCTCCTTGTCGAGCCGCTGGCTGGTTTATCTCGGCCAGCGCTCCTACAGCCTTTACCTGATTCACTGGGTGTTGTACTGGCAGATCCGGCTGCAGATTCAGGAATTCGTTACCCCGGCTTTTTCGCGCGATGCATTGATTTTCATGGTGGGAATCAGCACGGTTTGCATTTCGCTGGTCGTGGCTGAGCTGATGTACCGCACCCTCGAGCAGCCGTTCCTGAGAATGAAGTCCGGCTGGTTGCGAGGACTGGACGCAAAACGGCTCGAAAACCTGCCACCCGCTTAGGCCGCTTTTGAATCAAAAACCGCTTCTATGGAAAAACAGGTGATACACTTTTAGTATCACTGTTTTTCTGTGTACCGCTCAAAACGGTCTCCGGCACTCTTAAGCGGGTGAACGCTCAGGACGGTCTTTTTGCCCGCAGCGCCACACGCCAGGCTCGCGCCAGTCGCGATCCGGGGCGCTGCAGTTCCTCGCGTCTGAGGGCCAGCGTGTCGGCAGTGTCCGGCAGCAGCACGTAACCTCTGGATTCCAGGTGTTCGCGGCAGTCGCGCGCATCGGACTCGTTCAAATGCTTGTGTTCGAACAGCAACAAGGTCGGGCGATGTGCGTCGAAGTCGATCAGCTTCAGGACTTCAAAATCGTAACCCTCGGCGTCGATATGGATCAGGTCGAGCCGTGTTACCGCATGCTTGCGGCATAACGATTCGAAACTGAGCACCGGGACCTTGAGCGTCAGCACCCGCGCCCGGAGGCCGGGAATATAGGGTTCGTGTTTGAGAATATTGTCGAGCCGGAACGAGCCGAGCTGGTCGTACCATTCAGGCAGCGGTTCGTCAGTCTTGGCGACGCAGTAGAAATCCGCGGTGCCGTCTTCGGCGCCAATGGCGACGTTCTCGAGCGTCAGATTGCTGCGGCCCCGGGTGTTGCGCTGCAGGCGTTCGAACACATAGGGCACCGGCTCGATCAGGATCCCGCGCCAGCCGTGGGCGATCACGAAGGGCCGCAGCGGGTCGCCGTGGTTGGCGTCGTTGGAGCCCACTTGGATGAAGCGCACGTCGTCGCGATCAAACGCGAGCCCTTCAAGGACCAGGGCAATCTTGCTGCGTGGACGCCGTGGCGTCAGCCAGCGCCACAGGTCGCGCAAGGCGCCGCCGGTCCTTGACGTGGGCGGCAGAAGGCGGCGCGTGATGCCTCGCGGCGTCAGTGACCCATCCTCGAGCTTCCACTGCCACATGACCGGCAGCGGCCGCAGGAGCGCATTGCGCAAGCTAAGTCCGACTCGCGCACGCGTTGCCCAGCGGGTCTGCGCCAGGTGCTCGAAGTACCTAGCCTTGTAAGGACTGCGGTTGCGGAAGTGCCAGGGTTTGTACGGCCCAAGAAAATGCACAATCGCCGGCCGGTCTCTAGCGTCCTCGCGCATCACCTGCGTCCACGACTTCGGAAAATATTTCCACGGCAGTTCCCAGATGGCGGGGATCGCATTCCAGCGCGGCGGCAACGGCACACGGCTGCTCCACAGCACCGCGTTGAGGGGCTCCTGGTCGGCCCAGGGCATCGGTGCGCGATTATCGCGAATGAATTCGACCACCTGCTCAGTCGCCTTGATCCGGCGCATCTCGTCCAGATCGATCAGCAGCACGCCGCTGTTGAAATAGCTGTCGCCATCGGGCAGCCCCAGGTCGTTTTTGACCCGCTCGACCATGTAGTCGAACAGCGGATTGCTGACCGCCGCGATGCACTTGCCGCCCAGATCCATTTCCCACAGCGGCCGCACCCGATCCAGGATCAGCAGATCCACGTCGAGATACAACACGCGCGACAGGTCCGGCAATAGTTGCGGCAATAGCACGCGATACCAAGCGTTGAAACCGCCGAAGCGTTGCATGAACGGGAACACCGTCTTGAACGACTCCGGGATCAACAGGGGCGCGAACGTCTGATCGAAGGGGGTGCAGATCGCTGCAAGACCGTCGAGTTCCGGCGGCGGCAGGCGTGCGTCGTACATGAAATGCACAACAAACCGATCGCCGGAATTGGCGCTGAACAGCGAATGCAGCATGACCGCCGCATCCGCCATGTAATTGGCGTCGGCTGAACAGGCGATATGGATCGGGTCGTCTTTCATCGATGGGTCGCGGAGCGTGCCGAATGCTGCGCTTGCAGCTACTTGCGCAGGGCCTGCAGGCGACCGTAGCCGGGAATCAGTCTCTTCAGTTGCGCGGGCTTGTGGTAACGCCACCAGGTCGGATGTAGAAAACTTGCCAGCAACAGGTGCCCGCGCACGGACCAGATGTTGCCTGTCGGGTGGAAGGTCAGCGCCAGGATGTGACGGCTGGCGCGGGCCAGCCGTTGCACGCGCGGCGTCGCTGATCGCACATCGGCGGAATCGGCAATCATCGCCCAGTAATCGTGCCAAATGCGTGCGAATCGCGCGGGTGTCGTGCGCTGATCAGGATAGATGCGCCAGGCAGACAACGATTTCTGGACTTTGATCGCACGCGTGCGGAACAACAGGCGCATCCAGAAATCCAGATCGCAGCCGAAGTATTTCGGATTCCAGCCGCCGACCTGCTGTTGCACTGAACGGCGGAAAAAGATCGAGCCCTGTGGAATGCACATCGCGATCCCGTAGAAGGCTTCCCAGCTGAATGCAGGCAGGTTGCCGCTGCCCAGATTGCTGCCTTGGGCATCAATCCCCGTGCAGTCGCCATAGACAAAGCCGCAATCCGGGTTCTGCGTGAAGACCTGCGCTGCCTGGGCCAGCGCGCCGGGGTAATAGAAATCGTCGGAGCTTTGGATCCCGATATATTCGCCACGGACGAGCGCAAGTCCTTTGTTCACAGCATCGGCAGGGCCGTTGTCTTTTTCCGAGATCCAACGCACCTCGGCAGGATAACGGCGCGCGTACTCTTTCAACACTTCGATAGTCCCATCAGTCGATGCGCCATCAACGATTACGATTTCCAGTGGACGAAAAGACTGCTCCAAGATCGAGTCCAGCGTTTGGCTGATGAAGCGACCCTGGTTGTAACTGGGCACAACGATGCTGAACATCGGGCCCTGAGCAGTCACGACCGGCGACGCTGCATGCGATAGAGGGCACGCTTGAGGGAACCAGGGCTCATACGCTGCCCGAAGTTTTCAGCGCCACGTACAGCCCGCTGAACTGCGAGAAGAACTGGAAGCCCATCGGCTTGGCGCGCAGCGATTCGTTGACCGCGAGACGGTTGCCGAGCAGCGCAGGGTGGCCGTAGTCCTCGAACACCATCAGCCCGCCGCGCGGCAGGCGCGCATTCCAGATCTGCTCGATCAGCGCGCGCGTGGCGCGGTAGGAGTCGCAGTCGACATAGGCCAGCGCGATCTGCGTCGGGCCGTCTGTGGTCAGGGTCTGGGTGAAATCGCCACGCACAAAGCGCACCTTGTCGAGCCCCGAAAACTTTCCGCGCACTTCGCCGAAGTCGACGCTGTGGGTCTGGCTCCAGAACTCGTCGACGCCGTATGGCTCTTGCGGAAACTTATCGAAGGTGTCGAACAGATAGAGCTCCTTGTCCGAACCCAGCGCCTTGAGCACGTTGGCGATCAGCCAGCCGCTATGGCCGCGGAACGAGCCGAACTCGCAGATCGCGCCCGGCACGTCTTGCACGTGCAGTTGTCGCAGCAGCTGGCACAGATCCAGGTAATCGCGCAGGCCGCACTTCTGCTCGAAATGCTTCAGCGATTCCTCGTAGATCGAGTACACCGGCACGCCGTCGCTCAGCAGCGGCGAGACGAAGTAGGTGTCGCGATACTCGTCCAGGCGCTGGAACACCGCGCGCTCCGGCTCCAGTCCCGCGGAGTACTCGAACGGCACGCGCGACAGCGCGGCGTGCTTGAGCAGCGCGGCGCCCAAGGCGGTGATATCCGCGGCGCTCTGGTCGCCGCACAGAATCATCCGCAGGTTCGCGATCTCCTGCGTAGGCAGAACGAGCAGCACAGATTTCGACAGCATGCGGTGACGCACGCCGAGCTTGACGAGTTGTGACGCTGTGGCCGCGGCCAAGGCAGCAGTGCCGGCGACTGCGATCCAGCCGTCCGCGCCGCGCTTCTGCAGCGCCAACTGGCCGCTGCGTGCCAGCGCGCTCGCAGCTTCATCGACCGAATCGGCGCCGTGCCAGTGCACTTCCTCGTGCTGCGGCATCCGGCCGAACTTGTGCTTGAGTGCATCGCCGATGGTGCCGGTGCGCAGGTGCTTCAGCAGCTTTCCGATCCTGCCGCTCATCAGGCGCTCCCGTAGCCAAGCCGCTGCGCGTAAGGCGTCAGGCTGGACTCGATGGTCGAAATATCGTTGGCCGAAAGACCCTGGCGCCAGTCGGCTTCATGCTCGGCGCGGATTTCCGGCAGCGTCTCGAAGTCGTTTTCCAGGCCGAGGAACTGCGCAATGGCCGCCAGCGTCTGGGTCGGCTGCGCCGTCAACGTTTCCAGCCGCACTTCCAGGTAATAGCCGGCCGGCAGCTCGTTGCGCGCACGGTAGTCGAACCAGGCGTCGTAGATGCCGCGCACGAAGCGCGAACAGTCGTTGGCGGTATCCGGCGCCCACGGCTGTTTCATCAGTGAGCGCGCCACCGCCCGCGGGTCGCGCAGGATGTGGATGAACGGCGCGTCCGCGAACAGCTCGCGGATGAAACGCAGGTGCGACAGATTGTGCGGCGTCTTCTCGCACCAGATGCCCTTGCCGTGCAGCGCCGCGGCGGTGCGGAACAGGTCGTCGACGTAGGCAGCAAGGACGGCCGCGAGCTGCGCGCAGTCGCCGAAGTAGCGGCCGTGGCGGAAGCGCCGGCGCGGCGTCTCGGACGGCGGCAGCACGCGGCCGGACTTGCGCAGGCGGCGTTGGATCGCATCGAGCGAACGCGCCCACTTGACCAGACGCGGTTCCTCGGCCTGGACCGTGCTCAGATCCCGGCCGGAATATTCGAAATCGGCGAGTTCGGCGAGCAGCTGTTCGAGCCTGCGGAAATAGAACTCGCGGCCGCACAGCGCGGCCATGTCGTAGCCGCGGTAGGGATCGCGCCCGGGCTCGGCCATCTGCCGCATCATCCGCTCGAAGCGGTACAGCGCCTCGCGCGAGCGCACCGGCGAATAGTCCTCGGTGAGATTGCGCGCCAGGTCCGACAGCCCGTCCGGATCGACGATGAAACGCGTCTCCAGCGACAGCGGGTGCACGCGCCGATGCCGGCCCAGCAGGCGCAGCAGGATCGTGGTGCCACTGCGGCCGGTGCCGCCGACGAAGATGCGCTGCGCGCTCATGCGGGCTGGTCGGGCCGCAGGGCCGCCGCCGCGGGCGGGCGCGTTGCGTCGGTGGCGAAGTGGTCCTTGAACTTGAGCATCGGCATCTCGATGAAGCGGTAGCTCAGCGCGGCGACACCCAGCGCCAGCGGCACGAATGCCACGGAGAACGCCAGCGTGCCGAGCTGGTCGCCGAGCAGGTTCATGCTGCGATTCCACAGCGGCACGGTCAGCGCCAGCAGCGGGAAGTGAAAGATGTACGTCGAGTACGAGCGCTTGCCCATCCAGTCGAGGATGTTGATGGTGAAGAAGCGCTTGATCGCGCCGCCATGCACGATCGCGCAGATGATCTGGAACCAGAAGAAATCAACAATCGAGTAGCCCCAGACGTACTGGTGGCCGTCGGGCAGGAACAGTGGCCAGCCGAGGACCAAGCTCGTCGCGCCCCACTGCTCGGGAATCACGCTGATGCCGTTGACCAGCCCGCCGAGTACGAACGCCACCGCCAAGGTCAGCCAGAGGTGCCAACCGCGCGGTTTGTAGTTGATGAAATTGATCAGTGCGCCGAAGGCAAACGCGTCGAGATGCGAGGTCGTGAGCACGTACACCGGCAGCGGCACCTCCTGCATGAACTGGAACGACGTGTCCGGCGGCCACACCGCGGCGGCGCCGGCGCGCAGCAGCGGCCCAGCCAGAATCAGGCCCATGGCGACGTACGGCATGGTGCGGCGCGAAGCCAGCAGCAGCAGGAACGGCCAGACTAAATAGAACTGCTCTTCCACCGACAGCGACCACAGGTGATCCAGCATGCGGGTGTGCTGGTGGTCGGCGCCGGCCAGGAAGAAGTTGTAGATGTAAAGCCACGCGGGCAGCAGGTAAGCCTGCAGCTTTTCGAGACTGCTGACAGTGAAGGCGGCGATCGTCAGCAGCAGCAGGTAGACGTAGTAGATCGGGAACACGCGCAGAAAGCGGCGGATGTAGAAGCGC
>Ga0187893_10004548_pt1 | contig 26191 bp, 22 predicted proteins | sample MA1701074metaG_FD_139574 | JGI IMG/M metagenome (GOLD analysis project Ga0187893, IMG submission 139574) | White microbial mat communities from a basaltic lava cave in the Kipuka Kanohina Cave System on the Island of Hawaii, USA - MA170107-4 metaG ... | reverse complement strand
CCGCGAAAACATTGTCTTTATTTCAGGCATCGGATGCTCATCCCGATTCCCGTATTACATGGAAACTTACGGAATGCACAGCATTCACGGCAGGGCAACTGCTATGGCAAGCGGATTCAAAGCAGCCCGTCCCGAATTAAGCGTTTGGGTGGTTACCGGAGATGGTGATGGGCTTTCCATCGGGGGAGGACACCTCATTCATTTGCTTCGCAGAAATTTTGATTTAAATATTCTTTTGTTCAACAATCAGATTTACGGCTTAACGAAAGGACAATATTCACCCACATCGGAAGAAGGGAAAGTAACCAAATCAACTCCTATGGGAAGCGTGGACCATCCGTTTAATCCCATTGCGCTGGCATTGGGTTCCGAAGGAACATTTATAGCACGCACGATGGACCGCGATCCGGTGCATCTGAAAGATATGCTGCGCAGATGCCATAAACATAAAGGAACATCCTTCCTCGAAATTTACCAAAACTGCAATGTATTCAATGACGGTGCATTTGAAATTTATACCGAAAAGTCCACTAAAAAAATTGAATCATTGTTTGTGGAGCATGGAAAGCCCCTCATGTTTGGCGCGAACAACGAAAAGGGTGTTAAGCTGGACGGATTCACTCCGGTGATTGTAGATCTGACGGATGGAAAAAATTCGGTGAATGATTTGTGGGTGCATGATGAGCGCGACCGTGTGAAGTCAGGAATACTAAGCCGCTTTTTTGATAATCCTTCAAAAGAAGGACACTTCCCCCGACCGTTTGGTGTGTTTTATGTTGAAGACCGTTTTTGCTATGAAGATGCGCTGAATGAACAGATTCATAAAACCATTGAAACAAAAGGAGAAGGCGACCTCGACAAGCTGCTGCGGGGGAGAGAAGTTTGGGAAATTCATTGAAAGAATGGAAGAATGGAAGGGTGGAAGAATGGAATATTGGAAAAAATGCAGAGTCAAAAAATATAAAGCACTTGAAAATTTAAAACTAATCTGATTTCCACTGTTTATGAAAAAGCTAATCTTACTTTCTGCAGGACTTTTAATGATCAATTCTGTAATTGCCCAGCAGAGTAAATTCGAAATCGGACTGGGTGCGGGAGTGAATATTACCAATGTTTCAGGGTTTGATAAAGCGGATTCAATCATCCAGGATAAATCCAAAAATTTTTCAGGCATCAGGATTTATTCTTTGTTAGGTTACCGCTTTTCAAAAAATCTTATTCTGCTTTTTGAGCCCGGCTTCGAACAGAAGGGATTTAAAACAGCAAATTTTTTTGTACTGGACACGAACAATGTCATTATCCCGGGCGATCTGCTTTATATTTCCAATTACTATGATTTTCCTTTGACATTAAATCTGGTTTTCGGAAAAATGATTCAGCTTCATGCTGGTGCGGGGGGATATGTCGGAGTACTCGAAAGCGCTAAGATTAAAGTAAAACCAGCCAATGCAGATGTGAAAGCGGAAGACATTGATTATACATCCAGCTACAGCTCGCTCGATTACGGTGTGCTCATTCGTGCTTCCGTAGTTATTCAGCTGGGTTCCTGGCTGGGCATTGAAGCAGGCGTAAATTATTCCAAAGGCATTGCCGATATCAGCGAGGACAATAACGGAATTTCCCTGAGTTTAAAAAATCATTCCATTTATGCCGGGGCAGGCGTGCGGTTTTTCCTTGCTGGCAAGACAGAAAAGAAATCGTCCCGTTAGTTCATGAAAAAATTTATTTACTCCTGGAAATAAACCCTCTTCACCCGTTGCGAAATTCCGGTTAGGGCTTCATAAGGTATGGTCTTCATATCGTTTGCAAATTGAGTAATTGAATAATCATTTCCGAAAATAATCACTTCATCCCCCTCCTGAGCCGGAACATCGGTGATGTCAATCATGGTCATATCCATGCAAACGTTTCCTGTAACTGATACTGTTTTTCCGTGCAGCATCATTTTCCCGACTCCGTTGCCAAGCTTCCGGCTGAAACCGTCAGCATAACCGATACCGACAATTCCTATGGTCATGTTCTTTTGTGCAATGGCTTTACGGTTATAGCCGATGGAATCGCCTGCCTTCACAGTTTTGATTTGCGAAATGGTGGATTTCAATGTTGATACGCTTTGAAGATGTTTTTGCTCCGAGGAGGTTGCAGCAATTCCATGCAGCCCGATGCCGAGCCGGACCATTTCAAACTGAGCTTCGGCAAAACGCATGATGCCTGCCGAATTAAGGATATGCCTGGTGATTTTATATGGAAAATGATTCTGAATTTCATGGCATGATTTGGTAAACGTTTCAATCTGCTTTTTTGTAAAGCCGTCATGCTCGGCTTCATCGCTGGCGGCAAGATGTGAGAATACAGAAGCGATTTTCAACTGCCTGCTATTTTTCACACGCACAATCATTTCCCTCAGGTCCGATTGTTCAAAGCCGAGGCGGTTCATTCCCGTTTCAATTTTCAGGTGAATGGGAAATCCATCCGGAAAATTTTCTCCCGCTTTTCTTTTAGCCGCTTCGCTGAATTTGTTCAGAATGCGAAAGCTGTAAATTTCGGGCTCAAGCAAGTGGGCAATCATTGCATCAAAACTTTGCTCCTCCGGATTCATCACCATAATGGGAAGAGTGATTCCTGCTTTGCGCAGCTCCACCCCCTCATCGGCATAAGCAACTGCCAGATAATCTACCCCCTGAAACTGGAGAACATTGGCTATTTCAAAGCTGCCGCTTCCGTAAGCAAATGCTTTAACCATACACATGATTTTTGTATCAGGACCAAGCCGCGACCGGTAATAATTCAGGTTATGCACCAGCGCATTCAGATTGATTTCGAGAACGGTTTCATGCGCTTTCTGCTGCAGCGCTTTGCTTATCCGTTCGAATCCGAACATGCGGGCGCCCTTTATCAGCACAATTTCATTCTGAAAATCGGAAGGGCGAAGCTGCTGCAGGAAATCTTCCGTTGTGCGGTAAAATGTTTTTTCAATGCTGAACTGCCCTGCCTGATTTGAAATTGCGCTTCCGATACCGATAATTTTTGAAATATATTTTCCTGAAAGCAATGCCGATAATTCGTTGTAAAGTTTTTGCTCATCCTTTCCGCTTTGAAGAATATCCGACAATATGATGGTTTTCTTTTTGAATTGCTTTTGCTGATTCAGGAAATCCAGCGCAATCGAAAGTGAACCCAAATCGGAATTGTAACTATCGTTAATGATGGAGCAATGATTGATTCCCGCTTTCATTTCAAGACGCATCGCCACCGGGCTCAGAAGGTGCATGCGCTCCTGAATAATCTCGTTATTATAACCCAGATGCAGCATCAGCGCCCAGCAATGAATGGCATTTTCCACCGATGCATCGTCTGAAAAAGGAATATGAATCCGGATAAAATTATTTTTAAATATGCCCTGAATCTCTGTTACATTCTCTCCTTTGCTGATCCGACCGATTTGCAAATCGGCAGCCGACCTGCGCGACCACGTAAACGTTTTCATCTCCTGATTTTTTTTCATCAGCTCATTTACCTTTTCGCGGATGGCATTGTAATCTTTGCAAAAAATCAAATGCCTTGATCCTGAAAATAGCTGCATCTTCTCGATGATTTTTTCCTCTGTCGAAGAAAAGTTTTCATCATGCGCCTGCCCGATGTTGGTAAATATTCCGAGGGAGGGCTGAATCATATCTGCCAGATGCTGCATTTCACCGGGCATGGAAATTCCGGCTTCGAATACTGCAAAATCATTATCCGGTTTCATCTGCCAGATGGAAAGCGGCACGCCTATCTGCGAGTTGAAGCTTTTCGGACTGCGAACGATGTGATGGTCTTCGCGAAGCAACTGGAAAATCCATTCCTTAACAATGGTTTTACCATTGCTTCCTGTGATCCCAAGAACCGGAATGGTAAACCGGTTTCGGTGATGCACAGCAATTTTCTGAAGCGCACCGAGGGTATCTTCCACCACAACATAATTTACCGGCTTTCCTTTGACGAACTCCTCATGTGAAACTATAAAATTTTTTACCCCGGCATCTATCAGTTGGGGTATGAATTCATGCCCGTCACGCCTGTCGCCTTTGATGGCAAAGAAAAGGGATGATTCGGATGAAACAATTTTTCGGCTGTCGGTAAGCAGGTGAATGACGGAAGATGTACCGGAAATATTTTCATGCAGCTCCCCTTGCACGATTTCTGCAATCTGTGCAATCGTGTAATTTCCTGTTTCTTTTAAATCTTTTGTTTCGATGACAGGTTCCATTTCTTCAGATTTACATGCCTTTCCAACGCTTTTTCAATTTACTCATTGCTTTGCATTCTTTAATTTATGACCGGTGGATATTTTTACTTCCTTATTAAAACAACTGCGGCATAACGGAATATAGCTTTCCTTTTCTCCGAGCATAATGAGCGAATCATTCCCCGCAATGCGGTGAGAATGATGCGCCAGTTCACCGCAATGCATACAGATAGCATGAACTTTTGTAACGTAATCGGCAATGGCAAGCAGCTCAGGCATGGGTCCGAATGGTTTGCCGAGATAGTCGAGGTCAAGTCCGGCAACAATCACACGTATGCCACTGTTGGCAAGCTTGGTGCAGACACGCGGCAATTCATCATCAAAAAACTGCGCCTCATCAATTCCAACAACATCAGCATGATGAACCAGCAGCAATATATTGGACGAAAGCGGAACCGGAGTAGAATTTAATTTATTGTCATCGTGCGACACTATGCTTGCTTCATCATACCGCTTATCCGTATCGGGCTTGAAAATTTCCACTTTCTGTTTTGCAATCACAGCCCTTTTGATCCTGCGGATCAGCTCTTCGGTTTTGCCGGAGAACATGCTTCCGCAGATGACTTCAATCCATCCTTTTTTAGCCGGCATATCATTTTCAGAATACATGCAGCAAAAGTAAAAATTGTGAGCGGCAGAACGGTGAAGTACAATTCAAAGTCCGGAATTGTGACTGCATGAATTTCAGGCGATATGCGTCATTTTTTATCTGTCTATATTTGTTGATGTGAATTGCTTATGATAATTACCTTCCTGTGCATATTTCTTTTGACGGCAGCCATAAGCTTTGCGGGCAGCATTCACATTGGTCCGGTGAACCTGATGGTCATCCGCTCTGCACTGAATAATGATTTTAAATCAGCGCTCTGGATTTCAATAGGGGGAAGTGTTCCGGAAATTCTGTATGCCGGCATTGCACTCGGATTCATTTCTTACCTGAACATGCATCCTGAAATGCTCCGCTATTTTGAAATGGCTATTGTCCCGGCTTTTGCTCTGCTTGGCATCTATTTTCTATTCAAAAAGAACAAAGACGAAGGGGAAATAATCAATGCATCCAACGGAAAGTCATTTGTGAAAGGATTACTGCTTGCCACGTTTAATCCACAACTGCTGCCATTCTGGTTCGCCATGCTGATTTATCTCAACAGCTTTACAGCCATCAACACGATTTCTGAAAAAATTGCATTTATCACCGGCACTGCTGCCGGAGCTTTTTGTTTGCTGATCATTTATGCATGGGTCGCTTTCCGGAAGAAAGAAAAAATAAATTCCATTCTGCGCAATTTTCATTTCGACCGGATACTCGGCATCACATTTATACTGATGGCTGCCATTAAGCTTCTTATTAAATGAAAATTATATTGGATAAATTTTATCATACAAAAATTAAAATTTAATTTCACAAGCCATGAATTTTTTAAAAATCCTAATTGCAGTTTTGCCCGTTTTTCAAATCTCAACTTCTTCCCTCGCGCAGCAGAAAGAAGAAAATAATAACAGGGCAATGAATTTTAATGTTGAAAATAATACGGCCATAAAGGGCCATGACCCGGTAGCTTACTTTTCGCAGAACAAAGCTGTAAAGGGTAAACCTGAGAATACGATGATATATAAAGGAATCATTTACCGGTTTGCCACAAAAGAAAATCTGGAATCATTCCGTGCAAACCCGGATAAATACGAACCGCAATTCGGAGGTTGGTGCGCTTATGCAATGGGGAATGACGGAAGCAGGGTGGAGGTGGATCCAGAAACTTTCAAAATTCTTGACGGAAAACTTTACCTGTTTTACAATTTCTATTTCAACAACACGCTGAAAAAATGGAACTCCAATGAAAAAGCACTTAAGGAGAAAGCGGATAAAAACTGGAAAAAAAATTTTCCTCAATAATTTTCCCGCTATGCCAATTCCCTGCGGATGATGTTCAAGGCACCCCCTGCTTTGAACCACTCAATCTGGTTTTCGTTATATGTATGGTTCACTTTTATTTCTTCCCTGGAACCATCTGGATGATTTAAAACAATGGTGAGCTGCCTGCCGGGTGTAAACGATGCGAGGCCGGTGATGTCAATGGAATCGTCTTCCTGAATTTTATCGTAGTCGTTTTTATCGGCAAATGTTAAAGCGAGCATTCCCTGCTTTTTCAGGTTGGTTTCGTGGATGCGGGCAAAGGATTTCACGAGTATAGCCCTCACGCCCAGGTGCCGTGGCTCCATGGCAGCATGTTCGCGGGAAGATCCTTCGCCATAATTTTCATCTCCCACAACAATTGTCCCTATTCCATTTCTTTTATAATCGCGCTGGACTGTGGGAACTTCGTCATGCTTGCCGGTGAGCTGGTTTTTGACGGAATTGGTTTTGTCGTTGAAAAAATTCACAGCGCCAATGAGCATGTTATTCGAAATATTATCGAGATGTCCGCGGAATTTGAGCCATGGACCAGCCATGGAAATATGGTCGGTGGTGCATTTGCCTTTTACTTTGATTAATAATTTCAATCCCTTCAAATCAACCCCCTCCCATGCGGGAAACGGGTCGAGCAATTGCAAACGCTCCGATTGGGGGGATACAATCACTTTCACATGGCTGCCGTCAGCGGCAGGTTCCTGGTAGCCGGCACCTGCCTGCCATTGCTCAGGGCTTGCGCCTTCGGCAGGCAGGTCTGCGACAGCAAAACCGGAAGGAGGCAGTTCAATGCCCTGCGGCTCATCGAGCTTTACTTTTTCACCGGCATCGTTCACGAGGGTGTCGGTGATGGGGTTGAAGCACAAATCGCCCGATAAAACAAATGCGGTAACTATTTCGGGCGAAGCCACGAAGGAATGTGTGTTGGGGTCACCGTCATTGCGCTTGGCGAAATTGCGGTTATAGGAGGTGAGGATTGAATTTTTGGGTTCATCGCTTTTGCGGTGGCGCGCCCACTGCCCGATGCAGGGTCCGCAGGCGTTGGCAAGCACGACTCCCCCCATTTGTTCAAACTCACGGAGCAATCCATCGCGTTCGGTGGTATAACGCACCTGCTCGGAGCCGGGCGTGATGGTGAATTCGGTTTTGGCTTTTAATTTCTTTTTATTTGCAAGCTTTGCAATGGAGGCGGAGCGGGTAATGTCTTCGTAAGATGAATTGGTGCAGGATCCTATCAGCCCCACTTCGAAATACCGGGGCCAGCCGTTGTCAATCACTGCTTTTGAAAACTGCGACAGGGGCCATGCAAGGTCGGGGGTGAAGGGTCCGTTGATGTGGGGTTCGAGGGTGGAAAGATTTATTTCAATGACCTGATCGAAATATTTTTCGGGATCTTTATAAACTTCTTTATCCCCGCGCAGGTGTTCGGAAACGGCATCGGCAAGGGCAGCCACATCGGCACGGGCTGTTCCTTTGAGGTAATCCGACATTTTTTTGTCGTAACAAAAAATGGAAGTTGTTGCTCCAATTTCAGCTCCCATGTTGCAGATGGTTCCTTTGCCGGTACAGGAAATGGCATCGGCTCCTTCTCCAAAATATTCGAGGATGGCATCGGTGCCGCCTTTTACAGTGAGAATACCCGCTACTTTGAGGATGATGTCTTTGGCAGAAGTCCAGCCACTCAATTTGCCTGTAAGATGAACGCCAATGAGCTTCGGCATTTTAAGCTCCCATGGCAATCCGGCCATGACATCGCAGGCATCGGCACCTCCTACGCCAATGGCAATCATTCCAAGACCCCCTGCATTCACCGTGTGCGAATCGGTTCCGATCATCATGCCCCCCGGAAAGGCGTAATTTTCGAGAACAACCTGGTGAATGATGCCGGCACCGGGCTTCCAGAAACCGATTCCGTATTTGTTGGAAACGGAAGCAAGGAAGTCGTACACCTCTTTATTTTTATCTATGGCAGCGCTGAGGTCTTTGGCAGCCCCTTCCTTTGCCTGGATCAGGTGGTCGCAATGAACGGTTGAGGGTACTGCCACTTTAGGACGGCCCGCCTGCATGAACTGCAGCAGCGCCATCTGGGCGGTAGCATCCTGCATGGCCACCCTGTCGGGGTTGAATTCAACATAGCTTTTGCCTCTTGCGAAAGGTTTGGAAGGCATGGCGCCCGTAAGATGGGAATAGAGAATTTTTTCGGTGAGCGTCATGGGACGAACGGCTGTTTTGCGCGCAGCAGCTATTTTCTGAGGAAGCTCTTCGTAAACTTTGCGGATGATTTCAATATCAAAAGCCATGATAAATTTTTTTTGTATTCAAAGCAAAGGTACAAATTGCACATGGAGTGTAATCATGCTTCAAATCAAATTGGATGATTATTCAATCTCATGCTAAAATAATTACCAAGAATTGATTCTCCATTTTTTCATTTCGAATGGAAGAGTATTTTTGAAATCGAATACCCTCATTGTTTATTTTAAAAACGCTTGAAAGTATATTATTCAATAGGTGAATTTAATAAGCCCCGAAATGCTGTGGTTACCATTGGCACATTTGATGGCGTTCACAAAGGGCATCAGAAAATTATTCAACGCATCAATGAAATTGCCGGGAAAGAAGGTGGTGAAACCGTTGTTTTAACTTTTTTTCCGCACCCTCGCATGGTACTTCATCCTGACGACCATGGCTTGCAGCTACTTAATACCCTCGATGAAAAAGTTGAATTGATGGAACATTTCGGAGTGCAACATTTGATCATTTATCCTTTTACCAAATCTTTTTCGCGCACTTCGGTAACGGAATATGTTCGGAATCTTCTGGTAAATAAAATCGGAACGAAAAAGCTGGTCATCGGCTACGATCATCATTTCGGAAGAAACCGTGCCGGATCATTGAAAAATCTCAGAGAGTTGGCTCCGGTTTACGGTTACGGGCTGGAAGAAATTCCTGAGCAGGACATAAATAATATTGCTATCAGCTCCACAAAAATCCGAAATTCGCTTTTGGAAGGTGATGTTCAGACTGCTGCCGATTTTCTTGGTTACAATTATAACCTGACCGGTACTGTAACCGAAGGAAAAAAAATCGGCAGGTCGCTGGGATTTCCTACAGCCAATATTTTATTAAAAGAAAATTACAAACTCATTCCCGCTAAAGGAATTTATGCTGTTGAAGTAAAGATCAACCACGAAAAATTTCTATTGAAAGGTGCATTAAGCATCGGCAACCGACCGACTTTTGATAATGGTCCGTTAAGTATCGAAGTAAATATTTTTGATTTTGACCGGGATATTTACGGAGAAAAAATTACGGTTTATTTCAGATACCGGCTTAGAAATGAAATTAAATTTAATTCGACTGACGACCTTATTGTTCAAATGAAAAAAGACAAGAAGCGCGCGGAAGAGCTAATGAAATAAAAAAATTCAATCCTTCTTAAACATACGGTGAATGACTGTGCTGCCTGTTGAAACTTTAAAGATATAAAGTCCGCTGTTTAATCCGGATACATTCATAGTAACTCCCCCGGAAAGTTCGTTCAAGCTGAATTCTTCTTTCAAAAGCGTTTGTCCCGTAAGCGAAATTATTTCCGCATTGCATGATCCTTTTTCGAAAGATTCATTATCCAACAAAATATTTAACGATTGCTTTGCAGGAACCGGGTACAAAACAAGATTTACGTTTGCTGTCAGATCACGTTCCTGCTCAATGCCATTTCTCAATACCAGAGTAGTGAACATTTCAGTTTCACTGAATCTTGAAAAAATGTTTGGACCCGATGCGCATTTTGCACGAACCTTCCATTCATAAGTTGTGGAAGCTGCCAGTCCGGTAAGTGTTTTTGATCTGAAATTCTGAGAAGTATATTTTAAAATCCAAACCGAAGTGCCCACCTCACGATATTTGATCTGATAACTGAGCGCAGCCGGTACAATATCCCAGCTTAGCTTTGCTGAAGTGCTTGTTATGTTTGATGTAACAGGATTTTTAGGTTTGTCAGGGCAGTCACCACTCAGCCGGAGCGTCCAGAAATCTTTATTGCCCAGCCATCCGGAAACATCCCCGTCATTGGAAGTAGTAATCCCGGCAAGGATATACCCGCCATCGGCCGTCTGTTGAATGTCGGTAAGCTTTTCATAGCTGATATTTTCAGAACCGCTTCCTCCGTAACATTTTTTCCAGCGGGAATTGCCTGATGCGCTGATATTTAATACCCAGATATCGGATAAGCCATGATTGCCCGAAACATTACCATCGTTGGAATCGGAGTAACCTGCAACAATGTAACCTCCGTTACCCGTTTGCCTGATGGCCGAAGCGGATTCATCCATGCTGCCGCCATAGTTTTTCTGCCACTGAAGATTGGAGGCATTAAACTTAATGATCCAGAAATCCTTTCCTCCTCTGTTTCCGGTCAGGTTGCCATCGGAAGACATGGCATATCCCGCAGCCAGCAAATTTCCATCGGCTCCCTGAATAACCGAATAAGCAGTTTCATCCAAGGTTCCGCCAAAACACTTTTGCCATGCGAACTGATCGTTTGAATTAATTTTTACAATCCAGAAGTCCTTGCCGCCATGATTTCCGGAAACGTCACCGTCATTCGATTCAGTAAATCCGGCAATGACCAGTCCCCCTCCGGCAGTCTCCGCTAAGCTGTAAGCAGCTTCATTTCCGCTTCCACCCAGATTTTTTATCCACTTAATGCTGCCTGATGCATTTAATTTTATTACCCAGAAATCGCTCCCTCCTCTGTTCACGATTACATCGCCATCGCTTGAGTATGAAGTGCCGCAGAAAACAAAATCTCCCGTGCTAAGCTCAATAATATCATAAGCCACATCAATTCCCGTTCCTCCGAAAGCGCGCTGCCACTGCAGGTTGCCTGCACTGTCAAGCTTGATGATCCATGCATCCAGAGAGCCGTGATTTCCTGAAACAAAACCATCATTGGAAATGACACCTCCTGCAACGATGAATCCGTTATCGCTTGTTTGCTTCATGGCAAAGGCATTGTCCGCATTGCTTCCTCCATAACACTTCTGCCAGAGAAATGCGCCTGATGCATCCTGCTTAGCAATCCAATAATCGCCCCCTCCGTTATTTCCGGAGACATAGATATTATTGGATGAGGTGAATCCTGCTGTAACAAATCCGCCATCATCAGTCTGAACTACGGAAACGGCTCCGTCACTGCCGGAACCACCAAGGCAACGCTGCCAGAGTTTTGAAGGAGCTTGCGCACTGATGCGTGCAATGGATACGCACATTATTGCCAAGCTCATCAAAAGGTGTACTTCATTAATTTTTTTCATTATTAAATAATTTTAGGGTTGTCAATTTGTTTTATTATCAGAAGATTTTTCAGGAAGCAGTACAATATAGGAAAAATTCTGATACGAAAAAATATTTTATCTAAATCAGATCTGTCATCTGATTTAATAATGGTAATACCATTCTTTGCTTTAAGAAGCCCAAACCCTGGTTCCTTCAGTGCAATTGCGGCACATTTCAATTTCCCCGCGCGACTTAAGCACGCTGCCACGGAAGGATCGGTAATGCTCATTATTCCAGATTTCCTTAAATGAATCATTGCGGAGATCGCCCATTTTATGCCACGCATCTTTATCAAAGCAGCATGGCACCACGGTGCCGTCCCAGGTTATCACGCAACTGTGCCATAGCTTCCAGCAATGATTGAGCAGCTTATTTTTTATTGCATAAGTGCCGTTCTTCAATTTTCTGTAACGGGAATATTTATCATTATCCGGAATGAGCGGGTTTCCATTCACAAAATCATAAACCTGAGCCGTTTTTAATCCCACTTCATCCACTCCTATCTCTTCCCCTAATTTAAATAAATCGTTAATCTGATGTTCGTTTGGCTTTACTACAAGAAACTGAAATATCACATGCGGTGTCCGGGAGTTCAATTTTTTTTTCCACCGGATCACATTCCTTGTTCCTTCAATAACTTTTTGCAAACTACCCCCTATGCGGTATTGTTCATACACGTCCTGCGTGGTTCCGTCAATGGAAATGATGAGGCGGTCTAAACCTGACTCCACCGTTTCGCGGGCATTGGCTTCATCAAGGTAATGGGCATTGGTGGAGGTGGCTGTGTAAATGCCTTTGGCGGAAGCATGTTTCACAAGTTTCAGAAAACTCTTATTCAGATAGGGTTCTCCCTGGAAATAAAAAATCAGGTATAGCAGATCTTTTTCAAGCTCATCTAATTTCTGCAGGAAAAATTCTTCTTCAAGCATACCCGTGTTGCGGGAAAAGGAACGCAATCCGCTGGGGCATTCCGGACACCGGAGGTTGCAGCTGGTGGTGGGCTCGAAAGAAATGCTGAGCGGCATTCCCCAATGAACCGGCTTGCCGGAAAATTTTGATACGTAATAGCTCGCCACGACCTTCGCTGCATTCCATGTTTTACGAAAGGTGAGCTTTGAAATCAGATTTAATCCGTCAGATAAATTGCGGTTCATTATTCAGCGAATATTTGTCCGGTTATTTTCCGGATCACTGGTTTCATGATCTTTGTTTTTTCTGATGCAATATTATTCACACAGTATGAAGTGAATGATGCAGATGCTTTATTTGAATTTACCCCTTCATTGTTACGACCCGCCTTGTGGGCTCAAGGGTTGCGTTACGAATTGCCACTTGCTGCGCAACAGACTGTGCAAGTGAGGCAAACGCTTTTCCTGTTACTGTATTTTCATCGAGCGCAACGGGCATGCCTGTATCACCGCCTTCGCAAACGCTTTCCTCAATGGGGATCTGTCCGAGCATGGGAATATTCAATTCTTCTGATAGATGCTTTCCGCCATCTCTGCCAAAGAGGAAATATTTTTTTCCCGGCAGTTCGGGGGGGTCGAAATAGGCCATGTTTTCGACCAGCCCGAGCACGGGTACATTGATCTGTGACATCCGGAACATGGCAACGCCTTTACGGGCATCCGCCAATGCGACATGCTGCGGGGTGGTTACAATAACCGCTCCGGTAACAGGGACGGATGAAACAAGGGTGAGATGAATATCGCTGGTGCCGGGGGGAAGATCAATGAGCATGTAATCGAGGGCTCCCCAGCCGGCATCTGAAAATAACTGGCGCAATGCCTTGGAAGCCATCGGTCCGCGCCACGCCACTGCCTGATTCTGATCTACGAGAAAGCCGATGGATAGTATTTTCACTCCGAATTTTTCCATCGGTTCCATGACAGCGCGCCCGCCTTTTTCATTCACAAATAATTTTTCATGCTCTGCTCCGAACATGATGGGAACGGAGGGTCCGAATATATCGGCATCAATAAGGCCGACTGCCGCGCCTGACTTTGCAAGGGCTACGGCAAGGTTCACGGCAACGGTGGATTTGCCCACTCCGCCTTTGCCTGAAGCGATGGCAATGATGTTTTTTACTTCGGGAAGAAGCGCACGGTCATCTTCCCTGCGACTGGTGACGCTGGAAGTCATGTTGACCGTTACTTCGGCTTCACTGTCCACATAATGAATAATGGCATTGATGCATGCTTTTTCAATCATGTCTTTGAGGGGACAAGCGGGCGTGGTAAGCTCCACGGAAAAGGACACATGCTTTCCGTTAATGTCAATATCTTTAATCATTCCGAGTGTGACCAGATCCTTTTTCAAATCGGGATCCTCCACGTAGCTCAACGCTTCGAGAACTTTTTCTTTTGTGATTTTCATGATGCGTATTAAGGCAAAGTTACGAAAAGCATGAAGGATAGGGGGAAGTTGCGCTTCATGACACTTCCGATATTATTTAGGAATGCTAATAAATTTGAAGATGTGGAGATGTGAAAATAAATAAAATATTGAAATAAAGATAAAATATAATCCGGAGTTTTGGATAAACAACAGAGGCGGGGAAATTAAAAAGAGAATTGATAGAGTGGGTAAACTTTTGATTGGATTACGATTTTGGAACAGTATTCAATTCGGAAGTAAATTCGAGGGCGTGGCCGGTTATGTATTTTAAATTATCCATGCTTAGCTCGGTATGCATAGGGAGCGAAATGACGCGGGAGCAGAGATCTTCGGTAACGGGAAAGGCGCCCGGAGCATATCGTTCATCGCGATATGCTTTTTGCATGTGAAGCGGAATAGGATAATAAATCATGGAGGGGATTCCTTTGGAAGCAAGGTGCTCTCTGAATTTAGCCCGGTCCAGGCCATTCAGCTTTAAGGTGTATTGATGGAAAACATGGGTGGAGCTTTTCTGCCGAGCGGGAATTTCAAAGGAGGGATTTCCGGAAAATGCTTTATCATAATTTGCGGCAACATGCTGACGCGCTGCAGCATATTCATCAAGATGCTTCAGCTTTACGCTAAGGATAGCCGCCTGAATGGAGTCGAGGCGCGAGTTGCATCCGATTTCGTCATGTACGTACTGAACGGATTGCCCGTGATTTGCCATTCTTCGGATTTTAGCAGCGAGGGTCTCATCCTGCGTATAGACCGCTCCCCCATCGCCATAACATCCGAGGTTTTTGGAAGGAAAAAATGAGGTGGTTCCGACATCGCCCATGGTTCCAGCTTTGGCTTTTGTGCCATCACTGAGGGCATATTCGGCACCGATTGCCTGAGCGGCATCTTCAATCACCTTAAGCCCGTGCTTTTTTGCAATGCGGAGAATGGGTTCCATGTCGGCACACTGTCCGAACAAATGTACGGGTACGACAGCAACGGTTCTTTTTGTAATCGCATTTTCGAAAGCCGCTGGATCCATGGTAAATGTTTGCGGGTTAACTTCCACAAGCACGGGTTTTAGCTTTAACAGGGCAATGACTTCGGCTGTGGCAACATAGGTGAAGCTCGTGGTGATGATTTCATCGCCCGGCTTAAACCCCATTGCCATCATGACGAGTTGCAATGCCTCGGTGCCGTTAGCACAGGGGATGACGTGCTTAACGCGGAGGTAAGCCGCAAGATCATCAGCAAAAGTTTTTACAGCAGGTCCATTGATAAAGGCAGTGGATTCGATGACTTCCTGAATGGATTGGTCCACCTTCGATTTTATTTTCAGATACTGACCGCGGAGGTCAACCATTTTCAGCTGTTTCATATTACAAGATGTGCGAATGGTGGAGGAATAATGGAATGGTGGAAGGTTGGAAGGTTGGAATAGCATGGGGTATGTAAACTTGCCTGTATTCCTGCAGAGAGACCATATTCTCCTGCTTCATAGATTCCAGAGATGTGCTTAGGTTTATTGAGCCCCGGCTGAATTCCGGAACAGGAGCTTTCGCAAAACAGCGAATGAATCATCGTTTCACAATTTTTTTAAAAAAATTTAAATCAGCACCTGATGCTTTAATGAGGTACATGCCGGAGGCAAGGGAAACAGCGGATATTTTATACGATGAGTTTCCTGCGGGTATGTCCACTGTTTTTTCAGCCACCAGATTGCCGGTCATGTCGAAAACCGAAATCAATGATTTCTGTCCTTTGGCTGAGGTGATGCTCAGGTTGAAGGAATTGTCAGATGAATTGAAGTAAGCGTAGCCGGAATTTGCCTGTGGATTTTGCTGGTGAATGCCGAGGATGGCGCTTCCGTTCAGGATAAACAATCCGTTTTTCATGTCGGAAGCGATGATATTTCCGCTCGGCAAGAAGGGATAAACCCCCCAGCAACCCTGGTAGCTTGCATAGTCGGAGTGCTGGGTATAGGTGTCGTAGTACGCAACTTTCACTGCATTATTTTTATTGCTGATGTCGTACACCTGCACGCCATCATGATAGTAAGAGATAAAGCAAAGATTGTCCCGGATGAACGGATTGTGGGGGATGCTTCCATTAGGTCCGGACGGATTGGGTATATTGAGGAGGTTTGACTGGAAAAAGGAATAGATATTCAGTGCTGAGTAGTTGCTAACATTCAGAATTTTCAGTGCAGCGCCATGCGTCTCATCGGCAAAAACAAGAGCTTTGCCATCGGGTGTTGCCCATGAGCTGTGATTGTACCCCTGCTGGGGATATGCCGTGAGTGACCCTTTCAGAACCGGATTGGATGGATTGACATAGCTGTAAATAAACAAACCATCGTTGCCATTGGAGCAATAAGCCGTATCGTTACGAACAAACACATCGTGCACATGCCAGAACTGGATGCTGTTTAAAGAGCTGAGAAATGTGGGATTAGCCGGATTGGCAAGCGAAAGCACATCCATTGCATTGAAAACGCTTCCCACGGTATTAGAAGCGAGAAACAATTTATCACCGGAAACAAAAAGGTTGTGACACCTTTTTGAAAACTGATTGCTGTCATAAACCTTCACCACAGAATCGGGCAAATACTGGAGGTCGAAAATCTGAAGGGAATTATCGCCTTCATCCGCCACACCATAAGCATAGTGCGAATAGGTTTTGAAATCGCGGTGAATGGCGAGTGTAACGGTGTCCTTGCTTTTCTGAAAACTTACCATAACGGGGCTGGTGGGAATGGTAATATCAAAAAAATAAGTGCCTTGTGAGCTTCCGATGATGGCATATTCCCTGCCGGCAGCGTCCACATAGCCCCAGCAGTCATTGTAAGCACCGTAAAATGCAGGGGGGATGGTATTGTCGTCCCAGTTGTAAAGGAGGGGGAGCACTACAGGATTCTGCGAGTTGCCTGCAAAGGCAAATGAGATGAGGATGGAAAGGAGTAAAATTTTTTTCATGAGATAAATATTATTTCGGCAATAAAATTAAGAATAATCCGGCACTTGCCAATTATTGAAGTGTCAGCTTTCTGCAATAAGCGTGGTGATGATGTGGGTCATTTTATGCTCTGCTTCGGATGCCACTTTGACCACTTCGTCATGACTGACCGGTTCGGTGTGATCGCCCCCGCCAATATCAGTGATTACGGAAATGGCAAAGCAGGGAAGGTTCATGTGTCTTGCCACGATGGCTTCGGGTACGGTGGACATTCCCACGGCATCAGCACCAATGGTATGCACATAGCGGTATTCCGCACGGGTTTCATAGCAGGGACCAGTAACGGCAGCATAAACTCCGATGAAGCACCGGTATTTGAAGCGGTCAGCGATTTTCTTGGCTTTCACGATCAGCTCCTTATTATAAGGTGCGCTCATATCGGGAAAACGGGGACCGAGAAGATCTTCGTTACGTCCTGTAAGAGGGTTGTCGCCCATGAGGTTGATATGATCATCCACAATCATCAGGTCGCCCACGCGGTAGGAGGGATTAACCCCCCCGCTTGCATTGGATAAAATGAGCTGCTGAATGGCGAGATAGCGCATCACACGGATGGGAAAGGTGATCACCTGCATGGGGTAACCTTCATAATAATGAAATCTGCCCTGCATGGCAACTACTTTTTTGCCTCCGAGCATTCCGAAAATGAGATTGCCCCCATGACCCTTGACGGTTGAAACCGGAAAATTTTTGATTTCGCGGTAAGGGATTACAAATGCTTTTTCAATCTTATCAGCCAGTCCGCCCAGTCCGCTGCCAAGCACAATGCCGGTTTCGGGAGTGAAATTGGTTTTTTCCTTCAGGAAATGAACGGTTTCATTGATTTGCTCGAGCATAATTCAAAATCAGATCATCAAATATTTGTTTATCTCCATCACTGAATTCTGTTGCAACCGGAAGATAGTAAGCCGGGAGTTCGCGAATGGAAACATGATGTCGGAGCTTCACAAAATCTTTTCCGGTGGTGAGAATAATTTTTTTTGCGGAGGCAATATTATTAAATTTATTTACGATGGATTGAATATCCTCCCGGGTGTATTGATGGTGATCGCTGAAAGAAATCAGTTCTGCATGTGCAAACCGCTCCGTCACATAATGATTAAATAATGCGGGATGGGCAATTCCTGAAAAAGCAAGGGCGGAATATTCCTTTTTCATCATATCAGACGAAGGCAATTCCGGCTGTTGATGAAACGGCTCTGGCGCGGAATAACGGAGAAAGGAAAAAAAAACTTTCTGATGCTTCAACGGATTGATTTCATTGATCAGTTCCTTTTTACGGCTTTCAGAGATGCCGGGCGGACATTTGGTGACAATGATCACATCGGCACGCTTATACCCGGAGCGCGGTTCGCGCAAATGACCTGCAGGCAAGAGATGATCTCTTGTAAACAAGTGATGATAGCCGGTAAGCATAATCAGCAAACCGGGCTTCACGCTGCGGTGCTGCATTCCGTCATCCATTACAATACAATCCGTTTCCGGAAATGATTTCAGGATTCTTTCAATTGCCGACTTCCGGTTTTCCCCCACTGCTACTATGCTTTGCGGGAATTTTAAAAAGTACCCATACGCTTCATCTCCCAATGTATCTGTAGTCATTCCCTTTCGCGCAATAAGAAATCCGGAGCTTTCTCTTTTGTACCCCCTGCTGAGCACTGCGGTTTTAAAATTTGAAGAGAGTAACCCCATAAGGTATTCCACCTGTGGTGTTTTGCCGGTTCCCCCTGTAGAAAGGTTTCCGGTGCAGATGACGGGGATTTTAAAGGATCGGGAGCTGAATATTCCTGAGTTGTATAGAAAATTGCGGATGCGCACGGCAATTCCGTAAAAAATGGAAAAAGGGTAAAATATTTTCTGCGGCTTCATTCAATCCTTAAAAAAAACAAACCTACATGATTTTCAGTGAATAAGAATGTTGATTCATTGGTAAGGATTTTATTATCATTGTGCATTATAAATTATGTTCATGTGATGACAGGAAGAAAAGCGGACTCAGAGGCACTTCTTTCCGGATTAAAAATAAGTGATGTCTTAATAATTATTGAAAAAACGGCACCTCCACCCTACCAGGAATCATACGATAATGCAGGCCTTGCGGTCGGAGATTCATCGGAAGAATTGAAAGGCATCCTGCTCGCGCTCGATTGTACCGAAGCGGTAGTGGACGAAGCCATTTCAAAAAAATGCAACCTCATCATTTCGCACCACCCGGTGATTTTTAAAGGCATAAAAAAAATTACCGGAACGAATTACACGGAACGCACCATTCTTAAAGCTATCCGCAATAACATTTCGCTGTATTCGGCACATACCAATCTCGACAACATCAGCGCGGGTGTAAACCGGAAAATTGCAGAAGTAATCGGACTTAAAAACTGCCGCATCCTGCTGCCGAAAACTTCGCTGCTGAAAAAGCTGGTTACTTTTTGCCCGCATAAAGAAGCGGAAAAAGTGCGTTCCGCTTTATTCAGCGCTGGGGCGGGGCATATTGGAAATTACTCGGAATGCAGCTTCGGAAGCGAAGGGACTGGTACTTTTAAAGGCAGTGAAGCAACCAATCCGTTTGCAGGAACCAAAGGCGTGCGCCATGAAGAGCCAGAAATTCGCATCGAAATGATTTTTGAAGGCATTCATCAGCAGAAAATCGTGCAGGCATTATTGCAATCGCATCCCTATGAAGAAGTTGCTTACGACATTTATTCGCTCAATAATTCATATTCCCATATCGGCTCCGGCATCATCGGCACGCTGGAAAATGAAATGGATGAAAAAAGTTTTTTAGGCCATTTAAAATCTGCATTTAAAACCGCCTGCATACGTCACACTGCTTTTCTGAACAAGCCGGTAAAAACAGTAGCTGCCTGCGGAGGTTCAGGAAGCTTTTTGCTCTATCATGCCATGGGCAATCATGCCGATGCTTTTATAACTGCCGATTTCAAATACCACCAGTTTTTTGATGCCGATAATAATATTCTCATTGCGGACATCGGGCATTATGAAAGCGAGCAGTTTACGATGCAACTGATTCATGATTTACTGAAAGATAAAATTCCTACATTTGCGCTCCATTTTGCAGAAACCGTCACTAATCCGGTAAAATATTTTTAACAAAAATCCTCTTTTAAGGGAAACATAATTATATGGCAACCAAGACAGTAACCAAGCGAAAGAAAAAAGATGCACCTCCCCCAGTAGTGCACAAAACGAGTGATTACACCGAAATCCCAAAGCTTAATTTCGAAGTAAAGCTTTTTGTTAAAGACAAATCGGAAGCCACTGCCGAGCAGAAGCTTCTTGCTTTGTACCAGCTCCAGCTCATTGATTCGCAGATTGACAAAATCAAAACCATTCGCGGGGAGCTTCCTATGGAAGTTGCCGACCTGGAAGATGAAGTTGCCGGGCTGCAAACGCGCATCAGCAATTATGCCGAAGAAGCTAAGAACCTGCAGGATCAGATTGCCATGAAAAAGCAGGCAATAAAAGATGCAAATACTGCCATTAAAAAATACCAGTCGCAGCAGAGCAATGTAAAAAACAACCGCGAGTTTGAATCACTCAATAAAGAAATCGAATTTCAGCAACTCGAAATTCAGTTGGCTGAAAAGAGGATCAAGGAATTCATTCAGGAAAATAACGCCAAGGTTACCATTATTGAAGCCGCTCAGCAGTCGCTCAACGATCGGATCAATGATCTGAAAATTAAAAAAGCCGATCTCGATACCATCATTGAAGAAACCCGGAAAGAGGAAGAAAACATGCGTAACAGTGCGGAGAAAGCCGAAAGCATCATTGAAGATTACCTGCTCAATGCATACAAGCGTATCCGGGGCAGTGTACGCAACGGGCTGGCAGTGGTTCAGATCGAACGCGATGCCTGTGGCGGTTGCTTCAACAAGATTCCTCCTCAACGGCAATTGGACATTCGCCAGCGCAAAAAAATCATTGTCTGTGAACACTGCGGCCGCATCCTAGTGGATCCTACCATCATGGAACTTTTGAAATAAGCCGTATCGCTCTCTTTCCATTTCTTCTTCAGTACCACTACCTTATGCTTTTTCGCAGTGCCGTTACCGAATCTCACCGAATAAATATATCGCCCCTCCGCAGGTGCTATTTCCTGATGCGGAGCCAGTTGCTGCCAGAATCCAGCGCTGTTTCAATCGCTGTCCTGCTGGTGGCATCCATGAGCCGGAATGCAGCTTGCCTTGCTCTTGGGGTATAATGTATGGTTAGATATTCACCGGCAGAGTTAGCCAGCACCTCAGCGAATTCTTCCCGATAATCCAGAGGGTTAATTGCTGCTTCACTCAGCCGCCAAATTTAAAACCGGCATCAGCCGCCAGCCAATTAAACGCTAATCATACACCTCACCATTTTCTATGAAAAAGCCGGATCCTTCCATCCTACCAGCATTCGATTTTTTTTTATCATTGCAATACAAATCAATTCCCACCCGATGAAAAAGCAGCTCCTGGTTCTCTTGATATCCGTTCCATTTTCAATCCATGCACAAAACCCCGACTGGAGCGTGCACATCGCACCGATCCTTTACAAAAACTGCGTTAGCTGCCATCACACAGGCGGCATTGCACCGTTTTCACTGATCACCTACAATGATGCCGTTATTCATGCTTCCGACATACAATACCAGGTAACCACCGGCAAGATGCCCCCCTGGCCTCCCGATCCGCAGTACAATCGCCTTGCACACGAGCGGGTGCTGACCCCCTCCGAAATCAATGACATCAATGACTGGGTAAATTCATTTACCCCGCTGGGTGACACCACCCTTGCTCCCGTTCCCCCTGTGTTTACCCCCGGAGCCATCCTCCCCGGAACTCCCGATCTCAAAGTGCAGATTCTGTTTTATACCGTGAATTCCACTGCCGATATGTACCGGTGCTTTGTCATCCCAAGCGGGCTGCTCACCTCACGATATTTTTCAGCAATGGAAATTATTCCCGGCAACAGCTCCATCGTCCATCACGTGCTTGCTTATTATGACACCACAGGCGCCTGCGCTGCGCTCGATGCGCAGGATACCTTGCCGGGATATACGAGCTTTGGCGGAGTGGGCTCCAACTCAGCCGTACTGATGGGGGGGTGGGTTCCGGGCACTATCCCTTATCCCTTGCCGCAGGGAATGGGAATCCGCATTGCCGCCAATGCCGATGTTGTGTTGCAGATTCATTATCCCGCAGGTTCCAGCGGACAGGGGGACAGCACTTCCATAAATTTCTTTTTTTACCCCCAGGCATCCGTAGTCCGCAATGTAATTGTGGCACCCATCCTCAACCATTTTTTTACAATGACTAACGGACCGCTGGTCATACCGGCAAATACCACACAGACTTTCCATGAACAATTTCAGCTTCCTCCTATAAATATTTCCCTGCTTGCCATAGGCCCGCACATGCACCTTATCGGAAGAAATATCGTTTCCTACGCAGTCACGCCCGCGACCGACACTATTCCCTTCATCCGCATCAACGACTGGGATTTTCACTGGCAGGGGTTTTACCAGTTTCCCAAAGTGCTGAAAGTTCCCGCAAGCAGCATGCTTCATGCCTCCGCTTTTTATGACAACACAGTGAATAATCCTCATAATCCCAACAATCCCCCGCAAACTGTTTATGCCGGTGAATCCACCACCGATGAAATGATGCTCGTATATTTTTTCTATCTCTTTTATCAGAATGGAGATGAAAACATTATTATTGACAGCAACATAGTTTCCGGCATTCACCCTCTCGAAAATGAAATAGCCGGCAATGAGATGCATCTCTATGGCGCATTTCCAGATGCATCCGGAAATTCTTTCGTACTCCGTTTTTACAATCCGGCACCTGCCCCGGTCACTGTGCAGATGGCGGATGTTTCCGGAAAAATTTTGTTCTCAATGAATGAAAAATTTTTCAGTGCCGGCATTCATGAAATTAAAATAGCTTCACGGAATTTTAACAACGGATTGTTTCTCGTTTCCCTCACCGAAGGAAATAAAATGACATCGGGGAAAGTACTTCTGATGCGGTAATATTTTTTTAAAAACTTTTTTCAGCGTTAATTATTTTGCATAAATGCAGTATTAATTTTGCAAATCATTAAAACCATACGCATCATGAAAAAATTTTATCTCCTTTTAGTTATTTTACTTTCATCAGAATCTTTTGCTCAGATTACCATCACAAGCACCGATCTTCCGCAGCAGGGATGGGGTTTTATCAATGGAAACGACACCGCATATAATGCAGCCATACCTGCAGGGGGAGCAAGCCAGAGCTGGAATTATTCTTCGCTTGTCAATAACAAGCAGGACAGCTTGCTCTTTCTGAATGCAACAGGAACCCCTTATGCAGGAACATTTACATCGGCAAATCTTGCAGTAAATGATCCCCAGGAAGGCATCTGGGCATACTTTATCAGCAACTCAACAGGACTTTATCTCAATGGCGGAACCGTACCTGGTTTTGGCGGTGCGCTGGTTAACAATCCGCCAGAAATGCTTATTCCCGCACCCTTCACATACATGAGCACCTACAACGGTTATGCCCGTGCACAATATGACACTACTTTGCTCGGATACCCTACCCGTATAGTACGATACAGATCTGTGGCTATGCTGGGTGATGGATATGGATCACTTGTCCTCCCGACAGGTACTTTTAATAACACATTGCGGATTAAAACCACCGTGCTTGAAACGGATTCAGTTTACCAGGACTATGGATTCGGATACCAGCCGGCAATAGGATTTACTCCTATTCAGACGCAGACCACTAATTTCAAATGGCTGCGCAACGGAGGGGGAACCCTGCTTCTCGAAATTGAAGCCGACAGTCTGGGTCAAACCGGAAATCATTCACAGTATATGATTCTGTTTGCAATAGTAAGCGTAAACGAGGTTGCCGGTAACTCCAGTGCTGTCATTTACCCCATTCCTGCGGACGAATGGATTCAGATTGACTTTTCGTATGAACAACCTCCGGGTAACACTCTGAATGTGTATGATGCAGCAGGAAAATTCATTGCCACCCATCTGCATCAATCAGGAAGAATGTTCCGGCTGCCGGTAACTAATTTGGAAAGCGGAATTTATTTTTTTGAATTGAAAACCAAGCAGGGGGTTTCTGAACGGAAAAAATTCGTTGTAATGCATTAATCCTTCAGGCGCATAAATTAAGCCGGATCTTCAGACTAAGGTCATCCGAATTTCACCTGAATATTTTTTTTCTGAATACTTTGTTATCCATTGTTTGCAAATGCAGAAAATAAATTCCTCCCGGTAATCCGGAGATCCCGAGCATCCGGTTTTTAATTTCGCCTTGCACTACTATCCGTCCGGCAATGTCTGTAATGAAAACTTTCCGGAACTGTGCATTATTGAAGAAAATTGCATCCGGATAAATCTGAAAAGATTCAGCGTAAAATTCCGTTTCCTGAATTTGGGTAGCAAGAGTAATGTAGAAAATGTATTCAATAGTTACGAAGAATGATGGATTTGCCGGATCATAAATATCAAAAAATACAGAACCAGCACCCGGAGTGTTGTTCGTAAACGCCCCTATAATCAGCTTTTGAGGAAACGCAAGAGAATCATACAGCACAAAATCCGCACTGTCACCTGTCTTCAGATTGGGATAATAATTATTCTGATCATCAAATGTAATGGTCCACTGCGGGGGGATGTTCGAAAAATAAGTTTTCCAGCGCAGCAGGGTATCTGTTGAAGTATTATTATAAATTTCGAGATACCAGTGGGCAGGAGATTGTGCTGTGGTTTTGGTTATTACGGCTACTGTATCAGTAAAATAAAACGGCTGCGCGGAAATAACTTTACACCACAATAATAATGCGATGGTAATACCATTTACTGCGCAAAATGCTTTCATGAGCTCAGGGGATTAACCAAAAGCTGCCTTAAGAAAAGAGAATGATCTGTCCATACAATTTTATTCCACATTTTAGCAAAGTTGTAACTAATTTCATGTTAAGCAAAAAATTATCAAGAAACTGATTTATTACATTGCAGTTGCTTTTGCATATTCCCGGTTCATTCTCGCAATATTTTCCACTGATATTAATTTCGGACATTCCGCTTCGCAGGCATACGTGTTGGTGCAGTTACCGAAACCTTCTTCGTCCATCTGAGCTACCATTTTCACTACGCGTTCTTTGGCTTCCACTTTTCCCTGGGGTAATAAAGCGAGCTGCGCAACTTTTGCAGAAACAAAAAGCATGGCAGAAGTATTTTTGCAAGCGGCAACACATGCTCCGCAACCGATGCAGGCAGCAGCGCTGAAAGCTTCATCGGCATCGGGCTTGGGAATCAGAATGGCGTTTCCGTCCTGTGCGCTTCCTGTATTTACCGAAACAAACCCGCCAGCAGCCATGATGCGATCGAAAGCGGAACGGTCAACTGCCAAATCCTTAATCACCGGAAATGCAGCAGCGCGCCAGGGTTCTACCACAATAGTATCGCCATCGCTGAACGAACGCATGTGGAGCTGGCAGGTGGTTACTCCGCGCAACGGACCATGCGGCTGCCCGTTGATGTACATGCTGCACATGCCGCAGATTCCTTCGCGGCAGTCGTGATCGAAAGCAACCGGGTCTTCGCCTTTGGTGATAAGTTCTTCGTTGAGCACATCGAACATTTCGAGAAATGACATATCCGGTGAAATATTTTTTACCGGATAAATTTTAAATTCTCCTTTTGCGTTTTTGTTTTTCTGCCGCCAGATTTTGAGGGTGAGGTTCATATTAAAAAAGTTTATCAGAATCTTTGTTTACAACTGACTTTGCCCACTTAACGACAAGAACTGCTGATTTAACTGCTTCAAGGTATTCCTTCCTGTCAATCATTAAATCATCATCAGGATAACGTGATGATGTTGCATATTGTGAGAGGTATTTTGATTCAGAAATTAATGCCGGCACTTCAATTCCTTTTTTTGACAATTGTGATAATAAAAATTCTATATCATGAGTTTTTGGGTAATCGGATTTATTATAAATAATTACTGCTTTTATCGCTTTTTCGACTGCCTGTTGTGCATGAAAACACAGCATTTCATATCTTACTTTTGCTGAAAATTTCCCTTTGCGGGCAATCTCCAAATCGCTTTCGGCAAACAGTAGTAGCCGTTGCACAACCGTCTAATAAAACCGCTCGAATAAAAATCTCTCCATAATATTTTATGGTGCATCAGGTGAGATAATATTTTTTTTCTGCCAAATAGTGTTTTATGGAGCCGGTTATT